>VOFG01004416.1_pt1 | contig 68276 bp, 98 predicted proteins | sample 5384171 | NCBI WGS metagenome assembly VOFG01 (sample SAMN12384726, study PRJNA508395) | human gut metagenome | isolation source: healthy gut F | host: Homo sapiens
AAAGTACTTTTAAAATTTTATTTAATTCATAGTAACAACAATGAAAAAACAGGTATTATCGCATGCCGGTTTGGCAGCACCGGTTTTTCTTTGTTCTTCTTCGCTCCGAAGGCAGACATGAAAACGGGACGTAGACTCTTTGAGTTATTCCATCGGTATGGCGGACCCGCGACTGGAAGCCTTTATCTGGTAAACCGCCTCGGCGTGGACAATACCACTTATCTGGCTGAATTCGTAAAAGGTCTGAACGAAGGCGCCAACGCAGGCGACGACAAGAAGAAAACGGCTTACTATGCCGGTATCCAAATCGGTCAAAGTGAGCCAGCAAATGATCAAGGGTATCAACTACGAAGTGTCCGGCAACGACTCTACCCAGACCATCAGTTTGCAGAATTTCCTGGCAGGCTTCATTGCCGGTGATGGAAAAGGCAGGCCAAATGACCTCGAACAGGCTCAGGAACCGGCCCAGGCCAAAATGAAGGAAGTGAAAGCCAAGAGCCTTGAAAAGACTTACGGCGACAACAAAAAAGCCGGAGAAGAGTTCATGGCGAACATCGCCAAGAAGGCCGGCATCAAGAAACTGGCCAACGGCGTATATTACGAAGTCATCAAAGAAGGTAACGGTGAAATTCCGGCAGACACCAGCCGTGTAGAAGTAAACCACGAAGGCAAGCTTATCATCGACACGGTGTTCGACAGCTCATACGAACGCAAGAGCCCGGCCACATTCCGTTAAAAACCAGGTGATTCCGGGCTGGACCGAAGCTTTGACCCACATGCCCGTCGGTTCGACATGGATGGTATATATCCCGCAGGATCAGGCATACGCTGAAAGAGAAGCCGGCCAAATCAAACCGTTTCGCCTTGAAATTCAAAATCGAATTGCTGAGCATCAAAAAAATAAGACCGGAAGATGAACGGATTAAAATATGCGGTTCTTTCCTGGCTGTCCTCGCCTGCTTCGACGGTAGCGCAAAGAGAAAAACAAGAAAGCCAAGAAAGCGGAAACAGTCCGGGTGGATACATGTTCCGTAGACACGTTCAGTTATGCCATGGGTATGGCTAACACGCAGGATTGAAAAACTACGTCACCAGCCGTATGAACGTGGACACCGCCTATATGGCAAAACTTCATCGAAGGTTTTTAACGCTTCGCTCTCGGAAGCCGAACGCAAAAAGTTGCAGGCATACAGTGCCGGATTGCAGATTCGTCAGCAAGTAGAGAACAAGTCATCCGGGCATAGACAAACAGATAGCAGGGAACGACTCCGTGAAAACCCTCAACCGCAACCTCTTTTTGGAGGATTCGGCAAGATGCTGGCAGGCCAACCTACGGATATGAGCTTGCAAAAGCGGAGGAAGTGGCCCAAAAGCAAATGAAGTATTACCATGACGCAAACATGGAACGCAAGTATGGCGACAAACCGCCGTGCCGGTGAAGCTTTCCTGAAAGCCAATGCTAAAAGGACAGCGTACGGACCTTACCCTCGGGAGTGCAATACAAGGTATTGACCCAAGGCAACGGGGAGGTTCCTACCGCCACCTCCAAAGTAAAAGTGAACTACGAAGGACGTTTGGTAGACGGTACGGTTTTTGACAGTTCATACGAACGTAAGCAACCGGCCACTTTTGGCTGCAACCAAGTCATCAAAGGTTGGACGGAAGCACTTACACAGATGCCGGTAGGTTCCAAATGGGAAATCTACATTCCACAGGAACTGGGTTACGGCTCACGCGAAGCCGGCAAAATTCCACCCTTCTCCGCATTGATTTTACGGTAGAACTAGTTGGAAATTGAAAAATAAGTGAACTATTCTCTATAAAAGGACGCCAAAAACACGTTTTGGCGTCTTTTTTTGTTAAAACCGCATGCAGTTTGCAGAAAAACGGCTATATTTGCTTACAAAATGTTCAATCAATACAAAAACAGACCCATGGAGAAGATAGACAATTTAGATAAGAAAATCCTGGAAATCATTACGGAAATGCACGTATTCCATTTAAAGATGTGGCTGCGGAATGCGGCGTATCACGCGCGGCCATCCACCAAAGGGTACAGCGCCTCATCGACCTCGGTGTCATAGTAGGTTCGGGATACCACGTAGATCCCAAGACATTGGGTTACAGCACCTGTACCTACGTAGGTGTCATTCTCGAACGCGGTTCGATGTACAAACGCGTAGTAGAGGAACTGAACCACATTCCGGAAGTCGTGGAATGCCATTTCACCACCGGACCTTACACTATGCTCATCAAGCTGTATGCTTGCGACAATGCCCATCTGATGGAACTGTTGAACAACAAGCTGCAAGAAATTCCGGGAGTAATCTCCACCGAAACCTTAATTTCACTGGAACAGAGCATCAATAAAGAAATTCCTATCGTTTTAAATAAAAAAATAACTCTCATGAGTTCCGGTTACTTCGACTGGGAAACCGCTTACGGCCAATACCACAACCGCTTCCCGGGATATAAAAACAACCTGTAATCGGCATTGGGCAATTTCGAGAAAAGGGTGCGAACTGGCCGAAGGTTATTTTGAATCCGTACTGAAAGCGGGAGCCACTCCGGTCATCATCCCTCCTTTTGAGGACCGGGATGCGTTGGCCAATGTGCTGGAGCATGTAGACGGCCTTTTGCTTTCGGGTGGAGGCGACCTGAACCCGCTGTTTACCGGTGAAGAACCGATTCCGCAACTGCACAGCGTCAACTACAAACGTGATTTGGCCGAACTGCTGCTTATCCGTCTGGCTTACGACCGGCAGATTCCGATGTTGGGTATCTGTCGGGGTATACAAATGCTCACCGTGGCATTGGGCGGCTCTGTCTATCAGGACATCTACAGCCAACAGCCGGACCGGCAACTGCTCGGACACGACCAACAACTGGATCGAAGGTATGCGTCGCATACCATACAGCCTACCGCCGATAGCTTGGTTTTACGCCGCTTACTTGGCGAGGCACCGGTCGCAGTCAATTCTTTCCACCATCAGGCCGTCAAGGAGACAGGTCCTCTCCTGCGGGTTTGTGCCACATCACCGGACGGTCTTATCGAAGCAGTAGAGTCGGTGGAATATAAATCGGTATTGGGCGTACAATGGCATCCCGAATGTTTCATCCTGCGGCAAGACGAGAGCATGATGCCTTTGTTCCGGTGGCTATGTGAAGAAGCCGGTTCTTTCCGCGAAGCCAAAGCCCTTCACCGGAAGATGCTGACGTTGGACAGCCATTGCGATACCCCCATGTTTTTCCACAAAGGCATTCATTTTGACCAACGGGACCCGAACATCCTCGTCGACCTCCACAAAATGACGGAAGGCCGGTTGGATGCCACGATTATGGTGGCCTATCTGGCCCAAGGCGAACGGACGGACGAGGCTTTACAGGCCGCCACTGCGAAAGCCGACCGCATACTGACACAAATAGAAGAAATGGCGGCAGCCCATTGTACGGGAGTAGACCTCGCTTACACTCCATCCGATTTGCTACGTTTGAAAAATGCCGGCAAGAAAGCCATCATGTTGGGCATCGAAAACGGATACGCCATCGGGAAAGACCTCTCCCGCCTGCGTCACTTCCGTGACCGGGGTATCGTGTACATGACTTTATGCCACAACGGCGACAACGATATTTGCGACTCGGCGCGAGGGAAAGGAGAGCACGGCGGACTCAGCGCATTCGGCCGTGAGGTCGTGCAGGAAATGAACCGCTTAGGATTGATGGTGGATCTCTCCCACGGAGCGGAAAGCAGCTTTTTACGATGCGCTGGAACTTAGTTCCACTCCCATCGTCTGCTCCCATTCGTCTTGCCGTGCCTTGTGCAACGTACCGCGCAACTTGACCGACGAACAGATGAAGGCACTCGCCCGAAAAGGCGGAGTGGCCCAAGTCACTCTCTATAAAGGCTTCTTGCGCGAAGACGGTGAGGCTTCCATCCTCGATGCCATAGAACACCTGAACCATGCGGAAAACATCATGGGCGTAGAGCATGTAGGCATCGGAACGGACTTCGACGGTGACGGAGGAATACCGGGATGCGCATCGGCAGCGGAAGTCATCAACTTCACCCGCCGCCTGTTAGCCGAACGGTACAATGACACGGACATAGCCGGCATCTGGGGAGGAAATTTCCTAAGGGTCATGCAACTCGTGCAAGACAGCAGGACTTGCTGACCGGAAAACAGAATAAGCAAAACAGATTCATGAAAAGAACGATTTTAAACTTGCAATGGAGCACTGTCCTCGGTGTTTTTCTATCCGTCTGTACGGCTTGCGGACATAAAACCGGAAACGGAACAGGCACAACCGACAGCATTCCTATGGCTGCCGCACCGGAATTCAATGCAGACAGTGCTTTCGCCTATACGGCTGCACAATGTGCGTTCGGGCCTCGTGTACCGAATACGGAAGCCCACCGTCTTTGCGGTACGTACATTGCCGAGAAATTCAAAAGTTTCGGCGCGACCGTCACCGACCAATATGCAGACGTGAAGGCATACGACGGTACGGTCCTGAAAGCCCGTAACATCATCGCATCTTATAATCCCGATGCAAAAGCACGCATACTGATTTGCGGGCATTGGGACAGCCGTCCGTGGGCCGACAACGACCCGGACTCTGCCAACTGGCACAAACCGGTGTTGGCAGCCAACGATGCAGCCAGCGATGTGGCCGTCATGTTGGAAATGGCACGGCTCATCCAACTCCATCCCATTGAAATAGGAATAGACTTTATCTGTTTCGATGCGGAAGACTACGGCGTGCCGCAATGGTCCGACCAGGCCGGGAGACGCTTCGTCATGGTGCCTCGGCTCGCAATATTGGGCGGCCAACCCGCATGTATACGGTTATCAGGCGCGCTTCGGCATCTTGATGGATATGGTAGGCGGGCGAGGCAGTACTTTCTCCAAAGAAGGATATTCCCAAAGATACGCCTCACAAGTCGTCGATTTGGTTTGGAACACGGCTGCCCAATTAGGATACGGGCAATTCTTCCCGATGCGTGACGGGGGTTATATCACCGACGACCACGTACCGGTCAACGAGATAGCCGGTATCCCGTGCATCGATATTATCCCTTACTTCACCGATGCCCCGTCCGGATTCGGCCCCACGTGGCACACGGTAAACGACAATATGGAGCACATAGACCGACAGGTACTGAAAGCTGTGGGACAGACGGTAATCCAAGTGATTTATAACGAAAACCAATAAAATGGAAACGATTAACGAAATACAAGACGAAATCATCGAAGAGTTCAGCGGCTTCGATGACTGGATGGACAAATACCAGTTGCTCATCGACATGGGCAGTGGACAGGAACCGCTCCCCGAAGAGTACAAGACCGAACAGAACCTGATAGACGGCTGCCAAAGCCGGGTGTGGCTGCAAGCCGACTACCGGGAGGGACGGGTCGTGTTCGAGCCGAAAGCGACGCGCTGATTGTAAAAGGCATTGTGGACTTGTTGGTGCGGGTGTTGAGCGGACATACGCCGCAAGAGATTCTCGATGCCGACCTTTACTTCATCGACCGTATCGGACTGAAAGAGCATCTTTCGCCCACCCGAAGCAACGGTCTGGTAGCCATGCTCAAACAAATGAAAATGTACGCTTTGGCTTTCAAGGCCAAAGAGGAAACGGCATAAACACGCCTTCCTTAGACGAGTAACTGAAACTCAGGTGTAGGAAGAAATCCCGCACCTGAGTAAATACATTTTAATCCTATGTGACTAAATTTTGCCGACCAAATCAATACTCGGCTTCAACGTGGCGGCTCCTTTCTTCCATTTAGCCGGACAAACTTCCCCATCGTGTGTAGCCACAAATTGCGCAGCTTCCACCTTACGCAACAATTCGTCTGCATTGCGCCCGATGTTATTGTCTTGTATCTCGGCCAATTTGATTCTACCTTCAGGATTTACCAAAAAGTACCGCGATAGGCCATACCGTCTTCTTCTATCATCACGCCAAACGCACGGCACAAAGCCCCTGTCGGGTCGGCTAACATCGGAAACCGGATTTTCCGAATACTCTCCGAAGCATCATGCCATGCCTTGTGTACGAAATGCGAATCGGTGCTTACGGAATAGACCTCCACGCCCATGGCCTGAAATTGGTCATAATTCTCAGCCATGTCCACCAATTCCGTCGGACATACAAAAGTAAAATCGGCCGGATAGAAAAAGAAAACAGCCCATTTGCCTTTTACATCTTCGTTTGTCACTGTCTTGAAAGTTCCATTCTGAAACGCCTGAACTTTGAATTCAGGAAGTTGTGAATTGATAATCGGTTCCATAATCTTTTAAAGTTTTAGTTCGTTACAAAAATAAACCATTTCCTCCGTATCCAATCTACAATTACGATTGAAAATATAAATGAACCGATAGATACAATCTATACCAATACCTGGGTAGACTGTAGTTCCTGCATTTCTGAAGGAACAGCCCTACGGATTTCCCGAACAAGCGTTTCTTTCAATGTTTGCCGTACAAAATCTTTATGCGTCAACAGAATGAGTTGACGGGTCGGACAAGGAATGGCAAAGGCATGTACCAACTCTTTTGTGCCTCACTGAGCTGCAACACGGCCAGTCCCGGAATAAAAGGTAATCCCTCTTCCCCCCTCTACCATACGCATAAATGTCTCCATACTTCCCAAATGGTAAGCCATCTGACTGGCCTTCGCCGCTTTAAGCTGACAAAAACGCACCAACTGGTCGCGGAAACAATGCCCTTCGTCCAACAGCCACAGTTGTTCACCCGACAAATCCGAAGTGCGTATCACTTCACGCCCGAATAATTCACTTTCGCGCGAAACATATACATGAAAAGGTTCATAAAATCAAGGGTACACGGTCAAACTCATCCATATCAGACAGACCGGCCACGATGCCGGCATCTATCTCTCCGGTACGTAAGGCAGACTTGATGACATCGGTTTTCATTTCCACTACTCTGATATCCAGTTGCGGATATTTCTTCATCAACTGCGGAAAAAAACGAGGCAATAAATAAGGGGCTATCGTGGGCAATACTCCTAAATTAAACGTTCCGGACATAGAATGTTTTTCCTCTTCTATTATATCTCTTATACGTCCTGCCTGAACAGCACGTTACGAGCCTGGGATATAACCAAGACTCCGGCAGGCGTCGGACAAACCGGTTGTTGTCCCCGGTCGAATATTTTCGTTCCCAACTCCTCCTCCAGTTTCTGTATCATGGCACTCAGAGTAGGCTGTGTCACCCGACAATGTTCCGCCGCTTTGGCAAAATGGCGAAAACGGTCTACAGCCAAGACATATTCCATTTGTTGTAAAGTCATAGCAAACAAGGATTTAAAAAGTGATATAGAATCAATCTATGCAAAGATAGAAATTATCTGTTTGACAAGCACTATATTTACCGGTTATCTTTGCAACAGAAACAAAAAAAATAGAATACAAACTTTTAAAATAGAAAGATTATGAAGACTTTAGATTATTTGCATTTGAATGAGAACAAAGTAAACAGACGTAGTATCTGCCTTGCACCAATTATTGGCAGACTTCCAAGTACACTACACCAATCTCCGCGGTTTTCACTGGGATATCAAAGGACATGGATTCTTCGTTAATTTCTTTCCATACAAACGTTAAGAACATTCTCTTTGGGGAATGTTATTTTTATTTATACGTTTTACCTAAAAAGGCTACACGAAAAGGTGGTCTTAGAAAGCACCAAAAAGAAATAGAATGAGAACAGCAAAAGCATTTTAGAAGATACGTAAATGGTGAAAAGCAGGCATATTGCAAAAATAATATACTTCAGCATACTTCCATTTGAGAAAAATCGCTACCTTTACAGCGTGTTTGGGAATCAATTCTTCCACATTTACTGATGAAACTTATGAAAAAGACAATTGTGGCTTTCGTATCATTGGTGTGGCTTTTTATCGTTACCTTCGGAAGCCATGCACAAACTACCGTAAAACTGCCCGCCAAGGCGTATCCGTGAAAGTACCTCACAAGACCGATGCCGGAGTGGACCGCTATTGGCATGTCACGCAAATCCTCTGTCTCGGTCCGTCGTCAGGCGGCTACAAGTTCCGCATCTACGGCAAGGCGGCCAAGTCATCTTCTTCCCATACCATCAATATGATGTACCTGCTTCCCAACAACCGGGTACAGATAGCCGGGGCTTACATCTTCCCTGCCATCACGGAAGGCAAATCGTTCAAGTTCGACATCGTGTCGGCTTTCAAGGGCTATGCACCATCCTCGTTCAACGGTTTCTTTATCCATGACGAGGCATTGGCACGGATTTTGGAAAACGAAAGGCGCGAAGCCGCCCAAAAAGTCGAAACGGTATCTCCTCCACCCGCACTACCAGAAATCCAGAACATCGTGGAGGACGCCATTGCGGATACGGAAATCCCCAGTACGGAACAGCAGCCCTCGAAACAGAGAAAGACGAGAACATCTATGACACAGTGGAACAAATGCCGGAGTTTCCGGGAGGATTGTCTGCTTGTATGTCCTACATCGCCCGTAATGTGAAGTATCCCACAATAGCCTTGGAAAATGGAATACAAGGTAGAGTCGTCGTACAATTCTGCGTGGAGAAAGACGGAAGTATCAGCAACACCATAGTGACCAAAAGCGTGAATCCCTATCTCGACAAAGAAGCTCTCAGGGTGGTATCCTCCATGCCCAAGTGGACACCCGGCAAGCAGAAAGGCAAACCGGTTAGGGTGAAATACACCCTCCCCGTCCACTTCCGATTGAAATAACTTTCCTTTTTATACCTTATTAATACCTTATCCGTATGTACAACAACGAAATTTGGACCAAACATACCTGCCTCATCCTGACGGGAGTTATCATCGTAGCCATAGCCGGTTGGGTGGCCGGTATCCTGCACAAACGGCTTCCATTGCCATAGACACTGCCAACGACTTGCTGAAAGCGGCTGGCGAAGAAGAATTGCCTTTAAAACCGTTCACTCTCAGCGCACAAACCCTGACTATCATAGGCTACATCTTGTACCTCGTCGGACTGAATGGCTTTAAGTCGATACAAAAGAATTACGAGGCGTCAGCCATGGTGGGACGCATCTCCACTGCTTGCGGTTTCGAAATCGCAGCCACCCTATTGCTCTTCCCGGCCTCTTTCCTACCTGTCATTTTTCGGTTGGTTATTTCGGTTCGGTGCTTTCGTATGCACGATAATCTCGCTAATCCTCCTCAAATCGGCTTTTGAAGAACTCCGTGAAGAAGCGACATGGAGCAAACCGGCTCTCAAAGGTGCCGAGCAGCTACGCAAATCCGCCGTATACAACATCAACTTGATTTGGATGCCGTTCGTAGCTGCCGCCGTCATTGTGGTCAGCATTCTTCTCTTTACGAAAGGTACAGATTTCAACAACCTTATGTACACGGGCTTCGATGAAATCTCCCGTCAAATCAAGGGTACCGTTTTTGCCGTAGGGCTTGAGGTACTGGCCTTCGGCCTCATTATGCTCTATTGGTCTGTCATGCAGTTCGTGCTGCGTATCCTCGGATGGGTCAACATCCATGCGGGGCGCCTCGTAGAGGAAACCAATGTACAAGATGAGAACTCAACTGCAACCGCTCCCCTTATCCCCGAAGTTCAAACGGACACCGCCCTGTACACACCCCCATACAAACACTCCGGATACCGAAAAACAGCGTTCCCCAATCCCGCCCTTCGCAAAGGAACAAGATCCTCCTTTTACGGTGGTATCGCTTTGGCCATCCTCGTTACAGCAATTTGCATGGCTTTCTGTGGTTCTTCCGCTAAGGACAAATTCTCGGGTACATGGCGATTCGACAACGAATCGAAGCCGCCGAACTCATCCTCGACCTCAAAAGCGATTCCACAAAAGGCACATTCTATTTCGGCAGCAAAGAAGAGATGGGGTTCTTTTTCTATCAGTTTCAACGTGGCCTCTGTCCAGGTGGAGGGTAATACGGCCAAGCTCGAACTGACATGGTGGGACGAATTGGAAAACAAAGATATCATCGTGCCGGCCACGCTCTCCTCCGGACGGACAGTGCAAAAATAGACATCACCGTAGGTAACGAGGATACGCCTGAATTAGAATGCGGAGGATACGGTTATATCTTCCCCGTGACATTCACACTCGACCGTATCTCGGACCGGACAACACCTGAAAACGGAGATGAATCCGGTAATGACCCCTGAAACCGCCAACGAGCCCACAGCCGAAAATGGTCGAAACTGACGCTCCTACTGAAAAGACGACGGATGTCACAGAAGAAGACTACTCGAAACCTTTCCGCGGCATTTGGAGTTGGACCGATGAAATGATCCACAACGACTACTATGATGATGACATACCAGCCGCCGTCGTCACTCTCAAGCTTGATTTCTACAACGCCAACTCCGTGAAAGGAGATGGCGGAACAGCCGACGGATGGATGAACCTTGCCACCACTTCACCACAGCGAGTATCCGAAAACAAGATAACTCTCAACGAAGTCATCGGCAACAAGGCATTCATCACTGTGTTAGACGGCTATAGCGAAATGGCTGAGTACCAAGCTACGATCACTTTCAATCCCGAAAACAAGACTTTGGAGTTCGAATTGGGCGACCTCATCGGTGAACTGGACGAAAACCAAGCGTTTATAGCGGGACAAAGCCCCACAGGAAACTACAGCCGCGTGATACTGAAACGGAAATCCGAATAACCGTAACGCCCTGTTCTTCCTTTTAGTGGCATTGGAAATACAACTCAATCGATAAATACACCATGAAAAAAGCTGTTTTATCCCTTTTCTTGTTCTACGCCGCCGTAGGCATACAGGCACAAACCGACCGCGATGCCTGCTGGCTTAACGCCGCGACCGGCGCGTGGGAATGGGGCTTCTTCAAGGACTTTGCCGTACACGACGCACGTCAATGGCAATATGTCGCCGTCAAGGAAGGCAGAAAGAAAACCGCCGTCACCTTACAAAGCGGCAAAGAAAACCTTGCAACTGGAAATCCGCTACCGAAACGACTCCGTTTGCACCATCGCCGTCAACAACGGAAAGGCACAGACCTACCGGCTGTGGGACAGCACGAAAGGCATCCTTTCCTACCTGCCGGCTGACGACACGCCGCCGCAACCATGCAGCTACCGGGAAGACAGCGTCACATTGTGCGGTTATCTGCCCGGCATGGAGCATGCCACTTTTACCTGTTCCATGCCCCAACTCACCGAATACCCCAAATTCCAGACACAAACCGACTCGCTCGGACGTTTTCGGTTGCGTTTCCCGGCCTTCGGGCCGGCACAAGCCCTTTGCCGCATCGCGGGACGCACGTTCACGCTGCTGTTCAGTCCGGAACAAGACTACTACCTATATATGAACGGCCGTACTCCCCATCCTGATGGGGAAGACGCACGGACGAGCAACGAACTGTTGGCTATCGGAATGAATTTAGACGTATTCTCTCCGACCGAAGGGGACATCCACTCGGTAGACAACCGTACCTGCCTCGACGAGGTACGGCACGAACTGACGCGCCGTGAACGGCAATTAGACAGCCTCATCGGCAAATACCCCAACCTGTCCCGGCGTTACCGTACCCTGAAAGAAGAAGAAATCCGTTACAGTGCCCTCCACCGTCTCGCCTACCAACACTACAACCTTTCGGATTTCGGCGAAAAGCGTCTCTCTCCGGAAATCATACAAGCCATTGATTCCTTATGCCATGCCATACCGCCCGTACCCTACACCATCTTCCCCGACTACCACGGTTTCCTGCAACAATCCGTCTACTACCAGTACCAACAATTCCTCGGCCGTTTTGCCGTCATGATAGACTTGGAGAAGTTGCAGCAAGTGTTGCCCTGGCAAGAAGACTTTGCATCTCCCCGACACGCTTTTGCAACTTATAGACCGGACAGTAGACATGGGACGAAAGTTCTCCCGCGACAATCCGTCTGACAGCACGGCCATGCAGGCTTATGATGAAAACCATTTCAAGATTGCGAGAGAAATACACCAGTTTCCGGAATTTCGGGAACGGGTACCCCAAATCATCGGAAACGCGGAATTGTTAAGATACCAGGAACTCCTTGCGTCTTCCACATGGACCCGCTTCCAGAAAGACCTTGCCGGAACCTTGATGGCATGGGAGGCATTGGAACGTGACCATACCCCCTTTCCGGAACCGTTGATGCGCGAAACCATGGCGCATATCCAAACTCCCGTGTTGCGCGAGGCCGTCGCCCGGCGGCAAGACTTCTACACCCGCCAACTGCAAACGCCCTTCGACTACCAAGGTTCGCTGAAAAGCAACGACATTGTGGCCGGACTGACCGACGGGAACGAAATCCTGCAACGCATCCTCGCCCCCTATCGCGGCAAGGTGGTTTATGCCGACATCTGGGGTGGATGGTGCGGCCCGTGCAAGGGGTACATGCGTGATTTCGTCCCGGCCATCAAAAAGCCATGAAAGGGCGCGACGTCGTATTCCTTTATTTGGCCAACCGTACACCGGACGACGCATGGCGACAAATCATCAAGGAATACGGCTCAGTAGGCGCACAAACCGTACACTACAACCTGCCCGGCACACAACAGGAAGCCGTAGAAAACATACTCTTGAACGGCGGTTATCCCTCTTACGCCATCTTCGACAAGGCGGGGCGGCTCGTCACCAAGAATGCTCCTCGCCCCAACGAAAAGGACAAACTGATACAGACATTGGAAGAACAGCTCAACAAATAGAAAGCATCATGAAAAAGATTATCCTATCCCTCCTCCTGCTCTGCGCCACCGTAGGCATACAGGCACAAACCGACCGCGATGCCTGCTGGCTTAATGCCACGACCGGCGCGTGGGAATGGGGCTTCTTCAAGGACTTTGCCGTACACGACGCACGGCAATGGCAATATGCCTCCGTCAAGGAAGGCAGAAAGAAAACCACCGTCACCTTACGAAGCGGCAAAGAAACCTTGCAATTGGAAATCCGCTACCAAAACGACTCCGTTTGTACCATCGCCGTCAACAAAGGAAAGGTACAGACCTACCGGCTGTGGGACAGCGCGAAAAGCATCCTTTCCTACCTGCCGGCTGACACAGCCGCGTCCCGACCTTGCCAATTTCACGAAGACAGCGTCATGTTAAGAGGATACCTGCCGGACTTTCCCAACCAAAATTTGGAATATATCTACTATGAAAGATTTCAGGACACGCAAAAGATAGCCAATGTCCCAACCGATTCCATCGGACGGTTCGAGTTAAGCATCCCCGTTTTAGGTCGGACAGAAGTACTTTTTCACATTCAGTCGTTCGGTTTTCACCTTCTGCTCAGTCCTCAATCCGAATGTTTCCTTTGGATAAAAGGAAATTCGTTTTTTATGATGGGCGAGGATGGAAGAATCAACCATGAGTTGTCGGACATACAGGAAAGTTTTTCGTCCAACCGAAAACTCTCCGGTATCCCAATGTGGTAAGTGACAGCGTCTGCCTGAGCGAAATCCGGAAAGGGTTGGCTGAAAAGGAATCCGCGTTGGACGCTCTTCTCAAGAAGCATCCGAACCTTTCGGAAGACTTCCGGACCTTGGCAAAAGAAGACCTGTATTACAGTAGCCTCGGAAGGCTAATCACGCAATCCTACGACAGCCATGCACAAGGAAACGACCACCTGCTTCCCGGCATCTTGGACATGATAGATTCATTGATGAAAGAGATGCCTCCCGTGCCGACCACCGTAAACTCCCACTATTCCAACTTCATCTCGAACTACATCAACTATCATAACTACCAAGCCCACAAACACGGCAATATCGCATACGACCTGAGGCGACTGAAACAAGCCATGCAAGAACGCCGGGACTTGCAAGTCCCGGACAGCCTCATGCAGCTCATCGACCATACATTGGCCATGGAAGCACGCATAAAATCGAGAGAAGGAAAAGATACAGCCCTTGTCCGTACCTACCATCAAAACCACGAGGACATCGTAAAAGAACTTGAAGCTTCCGTCCAGAAAAACTCGTTCATGGACCTTTTCAAGATTGTGAATCTGAGGGAAGAGTGGGACATCATCGACCGCCTTGCCCTATCCGGTTTCCAAAAGGATTTCGCCTCAACCCTTTCCACACTCTATGCACTGGAACAAAGCCATACCCCATTGCCGGACAAGATATTACAGGAAGCCATAAGCCGTATCCACACTCCGGGATTGCGCGAGGCCGTCGTCCGGCAGCAAGACTTCTACGTCTGCGAACAGCAAAGACCGTTCGACTTCCAAGGTTCACTCAAAAGCAATGACATCGTAGCCGGACTGACCGACGGAAACGAGATTCTGAAACGCATCCTCGCCCCCTATCGCGGCAAAGTAGTCTACACCGACATCTGGGGCGGATGGTGCAGTCCGTGTAAACACGCGATAAAAACGACGTTCCTACCGTGAAGGAAGCCATGAAGGGACGGATGTCATATTTTTATACTTCGCCAACAACACCTCGGACACTTCTTGGAAACAAATCATCAAGGAGTATAAGTGCGTGGGACCGCAAACCGTACATTACAATTTGCCACATGAACAGCAAAAGGCCGTGGAGGCCGTTCTCCGCCAAGGCGGCTACCCCTCCTACGGCCTGTTCGACAAGGAAGGGCGGCTCGTCACCAAAGAAGCCCCCGACCCTGCCTTCAAGGACAAACTGATACAAGCATTGGAAGAACAACTCAACAAATGACCCAAAACATGAAACAGAAAAAACAAACGGCACAAGTCCTATGGGCGTTGTGCCTCGCCCTATGCGGCAGCATCTTCACGTTGCACGGACAAACAGCCATTGGAGACTCCGTAGCATACAAAGAAGCACTCATCGAGATGATAGAACAAAGCGGCGACCTGCTCAAATTCAGAAATGCCACCGCCGGATTCCAGACGATGGCTCTGGGAAAGATTTCTTCCTCCGAAAAAAGAAGGTATCCAAAAAATGACGGATGCCGAAAAAAGACAAATGGCCGAGAAACTGACCACAGAATATTTCGAGACGCAATTCCATGAAGACATAGCCGGACTACTGTGGCCCGACTATGCGGGAAACGTTTCATTGGAACAGCTAAAAGACTATACCGAATGCCTAAAAGACGAACGGCTGAAAACAGCCATACAACATTCCACTGCAGCCATGATGACGTCCTCCATGCAGACCGACTTGACCGCGGGAATGACGGCCATCATGACGGGCAAACCTGCCGCTCCCGTGCCCGCAAAAGATTGTCCGGCCGTGTACAAAACCTTGTTCGAGGAGTTTTCAGTACATCTGATACACAAGATATCATAGACGGTACGGTCGCCCAGATGGAAAGCTTCATCTCCGTGACCGGAATCGACGTGGAGAAAATTAAAGAGCCGCTTGCCGCTCTGCGGACATATATGGGAGAAAACATGAAGACCCTTATGCTGAACTCATATATCGGACAAGTAACGGAGGACGACCTGAAAGCCTTATGCGAACTCCAACGCCAACCTTCCGCCCAAGCCGTCACGAAGGCTGGACAGAGGATGACAGCACGTATCATACCTATCGGGACAGGACTGGTTTCCATTTTCGCTACATGGCTCGACGAGAAAATACAAACCATCACACCACTGTAAAACAATACTTTATACATTCTCAAGAAGGACTAAAATCAATCTCAGCCGAATGATTTTCCAATCTCAGCCAAACGATTTTTCGTTCGGCTGAGATTGATTTTCCGATTGGCGCAAGGTGATTTTCCCGCCTCCCGGTTTCAATCCGTAACCTGCCTCACCGCCTCGCGGGCACGTTCCAAGATGGCGAAAAGTTCGTCCACCGTTTCGGCACGCAACATGGCGATGCGCGTCTCACGGAAATTGGGGATTCCCTTGAACACGGGCGACGCGGCCAGATGGCGGCGGCTATGCAGGATGCCCCGGTATTCGTCGATGCGGCGCACGCTGGTGAGCACCTGCTCCTTGAGCACGTCTATCTTCCAGTCCGCACTCATCACCGGATAGTCGCTCTTCACGGCTTCCTGCGCAGCCGACACGCTTTCCGGATTCAGGACATCCATGATTTCCTTGAAAATCCATGGGCGGCCGAAGGTGGCACGCCCCACCATGACGGCATCCACCCCGTAGCGGTCGAAACACTCACGGGCACGTTCGGGCGAAGTGATGTCGCCGTTTCCGATGATGGGAATTGTCATGCGCGGATTGTTTTTCACCTCGCCGATGAGCGTCCAGTCCGCTTCGCCGGTGTACATCTGCGCCCGGGTACGGCCGTTGTATGGTCAACGCCCGGATGCCGCAATCTTGAAGACGTTCGGCCAAATCCACAATCACCTTGCTGCTTTCATCCCATCCCAAACGGGTTTTCACCGTGACGGGAATGTCCACGGCATCCACCACGGCCCGCGTGATTTCCAACATCTTGGGAATATTCTGCAACATGCCGGCCCCGGCTCCCTTGCCCGCCACGCGCTTCACGGGGCAACCGAAATTCAAGTCGAGCACGTCGGGACGGGCACGTTCCACCACGATACGGGCCGCATCGGCCACCGGCCCCGGTTCCTTGCCGTAAATCTGGATGGCCACGGGGCGCTCGTCGTCACACACCGCCAGTTTCTCCAAACTACGGTTCACCATGCGCACCAAGGCATCTGCCGCCACAAACTCGGAATATACCATCGCCGCGCCGAAACGCTTGCATAAGAGACGGAAACCGATGTCCGTCACATCTTCCATCGGGGCCAGAAACACGGGATAAGGCCCGAACTCCACATTTCCTATTTTCATGGGTGCAAAGGTAGTGAAAGGTGAGAGCAGAGACAAATGAAAACGAAGTTTTCTTACTTGGCTTTGCCGAACCGAATCCTACCTTCGCGGGAAGCAAGGTCAGCAACCTTTTCAATGAAACGGCAAAGAAAGCCCAAAGAGAGCGTAAAAAGCAAAAAAACTACCGCGTCTCCGGTATGTCGGGGAAAAGGGCGTATCTTTGCAAACAAAACCCCACACCATGACGAGAAAAGATTTTTGAAATCATGGCACCGGTAGGCTCGCGCGAATCATTGGCCGCAGCCATCAAAGCCGGAGCCGACTCCATATACTTCGGCATCGAAAACCTGAACATGCGGGCGCATTCGGCCAGTACGTTCACCATCGACGACCTGAAGGAAATGGCACAAACTTGTGCCGCACACGGCATCAAGAGCTATCTGACGGTAAACACCATCATCTACGGCGAGGATCTTCCGCTGATGCGTACCATCATAGATGCAGCCAAGGAAGCTGGCATCTCCGCCGTCATTGCCTCGGACGTAGCCGTCATGATGTACTGCCGGCAGATAGGGCAGGGGTACACCTGTCCACCCAGTTGAACATCAGCAACATCGAAGCGTTGAAATTCTATGCCCAATTTGCCGATGTCGTGGTGTTGGCCCGCGAACTGAATATGACGCAGGTAGCCGACATACACCGGCAAATAGAGGAACAACGCATTTGCGGGCCGGGCGGGGAGCTGATACGCATCGAGATGTTCTGTCACGGCGCACTCTGCATGGCCGTCAGCGGGAAATGTTACCTCAGTCTGGACAACACAGGACGGTCGGCCAACCGGGGGGCCTGCATGCAAATCTGCCGCCGGGGCTACATCGTGAAAGACCGCGAAACGGGCATGGAACTGGAAATCGACAACAAATACATCATGAGCCCGAAAGACCTGAAGACCGTACGCTTCATTGACCGGATGATGGAGGCGGGCGTACGCGTGTTCAAAATCGAGGGACGTGCCCGGGGACCGGAATATGTGGCCACCGTCGTAGGCTGCTATCAGGAAGCCATACAAAGCGTGTTGGACGGGACATTCACCGAAGAGAATAAAGACGGATGGGACGAGCGGCTGGCCCGCGTGTTCAACCGTGGTTTCTGGGACGGGTACTACCAGGGACAGACTTTAGGCGAATGGACGACGAACTACGGCTCGGCCGCCACGGAAAAAAAGGTCTACGTGGGCAAGGCCATCAAATACTTTTCCAAACTTGGAGTGGGAGAGTTCCAAATCGAAGCGGCAGACATGAGCGTGGGCGACCGTCTGCTCGTCACCGGTCCTACGACAGGGGCATTGTTCATGGATTTGGAAGAAGTGCGTTACGACCTGAAACCGGTGGAAACCGTAGGAAAAGGCATGCGCGTGTCGTTTAAAGTGCCGGAGAAAATAAGGCCGAACGACAAGTTGTATAAGTTGGTGAAAAGCGCGAAAGAAGCATGACGCGTCGTAATATCGGGGCAAAGCGTAGGCCCGTAACAAATAATCAGGCTTTTTTTTGGGAAGGAAGCCTGATTTTTTATCTTTGCACGGAGAATATCACACATTTTAAAGTTTAATGAGTTTGTTGAATTTCACTCACCTTTTGGCACAAACCGTCACGGAATTATCCGAAGACTCGTCTCTGAAAGGTTTGTTTCATGAACATCAAGACGGAGATCCTCCCTTCGGGAAAAAGTCCTGCACGAAATTATCGAATTGTGCCGTGCCATCCTTTTCCCGGGATTTTACGGGAAATCCACGGTCAACCATCATACCATCACTTATCATATCGGTGTCAACATCGAACGGTTGTACAATCTGCTGACCGAACAGATACATGCCGGACTATGCTTCGATGCCAAGGAAACAGGCGACTGTGCATGTGACACCAAACGCGAAAAGGCCATCGACTTGGCCGGACAGTTCATCAGCCGCCTGCCAGCCCTGCGCGAAGTGCTGGCCACCGATGTGGAAGCGGCTTACAACGGCGACCCGGCTGCCGAGTCTTACGGCGAAATCATCAGTTGTTACCCTATCATCAAGGCGTTGAGCAATTACCGTATCGCCCATGAACTGCTTTTTTATTGGGCGTGCCTTTGATTCCGCGTATCATCACGGAAATGGCGCATTCCGAGACCGGCATCGACATCCATCCCGCCGCCCGAATCGGCCACCACTTCACTATCGACCACGGCACGGGCGTCGTGATAGGGGGCAACTTGCATCATCGGCAACCACGTAAAGCTCTATCAGGGAGTCACGCTCGGAGCCAAAAAGCTTCCCGCTCGACGACGACGGACACCCCATCAAAAGGCATTCCGCGACACCCGATTCTGGAAGACGACGTGATTGTCTACCCAACGCCACCATTCTGGGGCGCATCACGGTAGGCCGTGGCGCGACGGTAGGCGGTAACATCTGGGTGACGGAGGACGTACCTGCCGGTGCCCGACTCGTACAAAAGAAATATAAATAAACCAATAGCAAACAAGCATCCATCGAAAATCGCGAGTAAGCGAGCGCAGACCGAGCTTGCTCGAGTCTGCCGAGCATGAGCGATTTATCCAACAAAACTTACACAATGGAAACTGAATTTGAACTCATCGCCAAAACCTTCCAGGGATTAGAGAATGTTTTGGCCAAAGAGCTGACCGACTTAGGAGCAAACAACATCCAGACCGGACGCCGAATGGTGTCTTTCACCGGCGACAAGGAACTCATGTATCGGGCCAACTTTGCCCTGCGTACGGCCATCCGCATTCTTAAACCTATCAAGCATTTCAAGGCGGAATCTGCCGATCAGGTTTATGATGCCGTCAAGGCCATCGACTGGAATCAGTATCTGAACAATGAAACCAGCTTTGCCGTAGACTCTGTGGTCTTTTCCCAAGAGTTCCGTCACAGTAAGTTTGTGGCCTATAAGGTAAAGGATGCCATTGTGGATTACTTCCGCGAGAAAACCGGTTCGCGCCCCAACATCAGCGTGACTCATCCGGACTTGCAACTGAATATCCATATTGCAGAAAACGACTGTACGCTGTCGTTAGACAGTTCCGGTGAATCGTTGCACCGGCGCGGCTACAGGCAGGAAGCCGTGGAAGCCCCGTTGAACGAGGTATTGGCCGCCGGCATGATCCTGATGACGGGCTGGGACGGCGAATGCGACCTGATAGACCCGATGTGCGGTTCGGGAACGATAGCCATCGAAGCGGCACTTATCGCCCGCGGCATCGCACCGGGCGTATTCCGCAAGGAATATGCTTTCGAGAAATGGCCTGACTTCGACAAGGAGATGTTTGACCGGATTTACAACGACGAGTCGCAAGAACGTGAATTCACACATAAGATCTACGGTTACGACATTAACCGCAACGCCGTAGACATCGCCACACGGAATGTCAAAGCTGCCGGACTGAGCAAAGAGATCGAAATAGCCCAGCAAGATTTCCACAAGTTTACGCAACCGGCCGAGAAAAGCATCATCATCACCAATCCGCCGTATGGCGAACGCATCTCCACGCCCGATTTGTTGGGGCTGTACCGAACCATCGGCGAACGGCTGAAACACCAGTTCCTGGATAACGATGCTTGGGTGCTGAGCTATCGTGAAGAATGTTTCGAGCAGATAGGCTTGAAACCTTCCATCAAGATACCTTTGTACAACGGCTCGTTGGAATGCGAGTTCCGCAAATACCAAATATTCAGTGGAAAATACAAGGAACTACGCGCCGAAGGCAAGGAAATCAAAACCGACGAAGAGCGTCGGCAAATGGCGGAAAAACGACGTTTCAAGATGCACCGCGAGTTTAAAAGGGCCATTGATGACGATGAAGAAGACTTCACCCCAGAAGAAGGGATTACGACGACCGCAACGGCCGGCCGCGCGGAGGTCATTCTTTGACCGCCGTCCACGGGAAGACCGTGAGGACAGAGGAGGGTCATACGAAAAACGACCGTTTAAACGCGAAGGAAAACCTTTTGAACGCAGAGAACGCTCGTTCGACCGCAAAAACAAGCCGTTCGACCGCGAGCGGAAACCTTTTGAACGCGAACGGAAACCATTCGGAAAAAACCGTAAATTCGACCGCTATGACGAAGAGGATTAATCTTTTCATAATGGTTTCACTTCTGTCCGTCCTCGCCATGGCACAAGGAAAAAGAGCTTTACGTTGGATGATTTGCTTCCGGGAGGAAGTACGTACCATCAATTACAGCCCCAGAACCTGTACACGGCTTGGTGGGGGTAACCGGCTGGTGGGAAACGGATTTGGACGGCTGCAATGAGATAAACCCCAAGAACGGAAGCAAGAAGGTGCTGTTCACCTTACAGCAACTGAACCAATGGCTGGGAGCCGGGGAAGACTCATCGGTCGTGCGTAGCTGCTACAATGTGGAGTTCCCCGACGGCGGACAACCGTGGGTAGCCACCGTCGTTTCCGGGAAAAGAAAAAACGGAGGTAAGGCGACCTCCATATACACTGTAGTAGACTTCAAATCGGGAAAGAAGGTATGGGAACAGGAATATCCGGCGGATGCCACGGCATTGGACCGCTCCCCGTCTTCCAATAACCTGGCTTTTGTGCGGCAACACAACCTATATATCACGACGAAAGAGGGGCAAACGATGGCCGTGTCTTCCGATGGCAGCAACGACTTGGTGTATGGAGAAACCGTACATCGTAACGAGTTCGGCATTACCAAAGGAACATTCTGGAGCCCGGACGGGAAACAACTCGCTTTCTATCGGATGGACCAAAGTATGGTGCCCGACTATCCGCAAGTGGATATCACGACACGCATAGCCACCACTTATCCTTGCAAATATCCCATGGCAGGAGAAAAAAATGCACAAAGTGACGGTGGGTGTCTTTACGCCGGCCACAGGCCGGACGGTATGGTTGCAAGCAGGAGATCCCACCGACCGTTATTTCACGAGCATTTCCTGGAGCCCGGATAACCGGAAAATATACATGATTGAACTGAACCGCGACCAAAACCGTGCGGAACTGGTTTGTTACGATGCGGCTACGGGCAAAAAGGAGGGCGTGATATACGAAGGAGCATCCCAAATACGTGGAACCGATGCACGGCCTGCTGTTCCTGCCATGGGACAGTTCAAGTTTATTTATCAAAGTCAACGGGACGGTTACAACCATCTCTATCTGTTCGACCTGTCCAAACCGCAGGCTCCACAACGACATAAGACATTTCAGGGCGGCGCGTGCGAAGAGCACGTCGAAGTCACCCCATTGACCTCCGGCGAATGGGTGGTGAAAGAAGTTTTGGGCTTTGACCTGAAAGAAAAAAGCCTTCTTTTTTGCAGCAACGAAATCCATCCGTTGCAGTCCAATATATATAAGGTATGCGTAAAGGACGGCAAACGTACCCTTTTGGACAACGGCGAAGGTGTACATTACGGTAGCGTGAATGCAGACGGCACTTACGTAGAAGACCGTTACTCTTCCCCCACCGTGGCGCGCAGCATCAGCCTGACAGACACCCGGAACGGGAAAGGCCGTAACACTGACTGCCAAAGACCCATGGAAAGACTATAACGTGCCGGAAATCACATGCGGTAGCATCAAAGCCGCCGACGGCACCACCGACCTCTATTACCGGATGGTGAAACCCGTGGATTTCGACCCGAATAAAATATCTACCGTAATCTACGTGTACGGCGGGCCGCACGCTCACAACGTAGAGGCGAGCCGGATTATCTGGCACGCGGTTGGGAAATCTATATGGCACAAGAAAGGTTACCTGCTGTTCATCCTCGACAACCGGGTTCGGAACATCGGGGCTGGCTTTCGAGAACGTTACCTTCCGGCATCTGGGCGTAGAAGAAATGAAAGACCAGATGGAAGGCGTAAGGTTCCTGAAATCATTGCCATACGTCGATTCCGACCGGATGGGTGTGCACGGATGGTCGTTCGGCGGCTTCATGACCACCAACCTCATGCTGACCTATCCCGACGTATTCAAGGCCGGTGTGGCCGGAGGTCCTGTCGTCGATTGGCAATACTACGAAGTGATGTACGGCGAGCGTTATATGGACCGTCCGCAAGACAATCCCAGAAGGCTACAAAGGCAGTAACCTGAGACTCAAAGCCGGTAACCTGAAAGGCAAACTCCAAGTCATCATCGGTTACAACGACCCGGTGTGCGTCCCGCAACACTCCCTGTCGTTCCTGCGTGCCTGCATCGACGCGGGCACCCAACCGGATTTCTTCACTTATCCGGGCGATGAACATAACATGATGGGAAAGGACCGCGTACACCTGCACGAACGCATCACGCAATATTTTGAAGACTATTTGAAATAAAAACAATCGGATATGAAGATATTACTGTTAGGCAGCGGAGGGCGCGAACACGCTCTGGCCTGGAAAATCGCCCAAAGCAAGAAAGTAGACCAACTGTACATCGCACCCGGAAATGCGGGTACGGGCAGTGTGGGGGAAAACGTACCGCTCAAAGCCGATGATTTTGAAGGCATCAGGCAATTTGTCCTCAGCAAAGCCGTGGACATGGTGGTAGTCGGCCCGGAAGCTCCCTTGGTCAAAGGAGTGTATGATTTCTTCAAGAACGACAACCAACTGAAAGACATCCCTGTCATCGGTCCGTCAAACAGGGAGCCGTACTGGAGGGAAGTAAAGATTTCGCCAAGGCATTCATGCAACGCCACAGCATACCGACAGCCGCCTACCGTACGTTCACGGGGGAGACGTTGGAAGAAGGCCTGAAATTCTTGGAAACCCTGAAAGCTCCTTACGTACTGAAAGCCGACGGACTTTGTGCAGGCAAAGGCGTGCTCATCCTGCCGACATTGGAAGAAGCCCGCAAGGAACTGAAAGAAATGCTGGGCGGCATGTTCGGCACGGCCTCCTCGTCGGTGGTCATCGAGGAATTCCTCAGCGGAATCGAATGTTCCGTATTCGTGCTGACAGACGGACGGAACTACAAAATCCTGCCGGAGGCTAAAGATTACAAACGTATCGGAGAACATGACACCGGCCTGAACACCGGCGGCATGGGAGTGTGTCTCCGTCCCGTTCGCTACCCCGGAATGGATGCGGAAAGTCGAAGACCGCATCATCCGCCCCACGGTGGAGGGACTGGCCGAAGAGGGCATCGACTACAAAGGCTTTATCTTCTTCGGACTAATCAACGTGGAAGGCGAACCGATGGTCATTGAATACAATGTACGCATGGGCGACCCGGAAACCGAAAGTGTCATGCTTCGTGTGAAGAGCGATCTGGTAGAGCTTTTGGAAGGCGTGGCACAGGGCGACCTCGACCGACGGACACTGGAAATCGACGAACGCAGTGCCGTGTGTGTCATGCTGGTATCCGGCGGGTACCCCGAAGCATACGAAAAAGGATTCCCCATCACGGGTATCGAAGACGTACAGGACAGCATCGTCTTCCATGCCGGCACGGCTTTGAAGGACGGACAGGTGGTTACAGCCGGTGGACGGGTCATCGCGGTCAGCTCTTACGGACAGGATAAGGAAGAAGCCTTGAAGCAATCTTTCAGCCAGGCGCAGAAAATCCGGTTCGAGAAGAAATATTTCCGTTCTGACATCGGTCAAGACCTATAAGGAAATGAGACGGAACAGATTCCAGAACAAGGTGGCTACGAGCAATTTCACACTGCCCGTAGCCGCTTTTCACCACACTGCTGTGGTGTGCGGAAGGAATCTATACGCCCGACCGCATACTGGGTTGGGCCGTTTGCGGCCCTGACGGCCTATTTTTTGGGTAGAGACCAACAATGCCCATTCGCTCATCCGCATCCCGCAGCCGGTTGACACCGGCCATTTACCTGTGGATGACGGGATGTATATTCAGCCTGCATCCCTGCAAGACGGCTTAATCGTGTCTTGCCTCATGCTGGCGTCCTATTATCTGTTGTTCAAATCCTATCAGCGCACGGAAGCCGTAAGCCCTATCTTTCACTCGTTTCTCTGTCTCGGCATCGGCAGTCTGTTTTTCCCGCAACTGCTTTTTTTCGCCCCGTTTTATCTTTGGTACGCCACAGTCTACCTCCGTTCGCTGACATGGCGTACGTTCTGGGCGGCCATGACGGGCTTGATTCTCCCTTACTGGTTCATGGCCGGATATTTCCTTTATACGGAAGACTTCAGCCGGTTCATCGGACATTTCCGGGAACTCATCCTCTTCCAACCGATACATTATGAGAATTACCGGAATCTCGATTTCTTGCAAATCAGTACCATAGGACTGGTGGCGGTATTTACCTTTATAGCCGCACAGCATTGCATACGCACCAGTTTCAACGACAAGATACGCACACGGATGTTCCTGTATCTCATTCTCACCCAAGAGTTGCTTATCGCACTGTTCATGGCCCTGCAACCCGTACATTTCCAAGTACTGCTCGGTCTGTTGGTCATGAACTCCGCTCCCATCCTATCCCATTACTTTGCTCTGACAGGCAGCCGGTTTACTCGTGCGGTGTTCGTGCTGTTCCTGTTCATGTTTGCAGCCTTATCTTTTCTGAACGTATGGACGCAGTGGTTGACTTTCTGATACAGTACGGCTATTGGGGCATGTTTCTGGCTGCTTTTCTGGCTGCCAGCATATTCCCGTTCAGTTCCGAGGCTGTCATGGTCGGTCTGCAACTGGCCGGTCTGGATCCGGTCATGCTATTGGTGTGGGGCACCGTAGGCAACGTGGGCGGCAGCATGTTCAATTACTGTTTAGGGCGGCTCGGCCGCATGGAATGGATAGAAAAATACTTGCACGTGAAGCGGGAAAGCGTGGAGAAAGCGCAACATTGGATGGAACGTAAAGGCGCTTGGGTGGGCGGTGTCCTGTGTGTGGTCCCCGTCATCGGCGATGCCATTTCCGTGGCATTGGGTTTCATGCGTGCCAACTGGCTGATATGCCTGATTTCCATTACGATCGGGAAACTGGTACGTTATGCCATTTTAGTCTATACCGTCACTTTATTTTAATGAAAATGAAATTACGACCCTTCCTGTTTTACCTATCGGCATGTCTTTGCCTTCTCACCGGATGCAAGCCGTCCGGCCGTACAGACAACAAAGACACGCAGCGACCGGTTATCACTGTATCCTATCGAACCGCTGCGCTACATTACGGAACGCATTACAGGCGACGGATTCCGCGTAGAAACCTTCGTACCGAAAGGCAGCAGCCCAGAGACTTACGAGCCTACTCCCGAACAGATGATGAAACTCGGGCAAAGTCTGGTCTACTTCACGGTCGGCGATTTAGGTTTTGAACGTACTTGGACAGACAGGCTCCGGCAAATGTCCCCGAAGTCCCGTTCGTCCGGACTTCGGAAGGCATCAAGCTCATAGAGGGACATCATCACGGCTCGTCCGACACACCGGAAAACGAAACCGACCCGCACGTATGGACTTCACCGGCCCACATGAAAACCATCGCACAAAACATCTGTGCCTCGCTCTGCAAGCTCGACACGGCACACGCCCGGCAATTCCGCCGGAACCTGCAACAGACACTGGCCGACCTGCAAGCCACGGAAGACAGTATACACACGCTCGTAGACAGCCTGCACCCCCAAAGCTTTCCTCATCTACCATCCCACGCTCACCTACTTTGCACAGGATTACGGGCTCACGCAAATCGCCATAGAAACCGACGGTAAAGAACCTTCCCCGGCACAACTCGTCCGGCTCATCCGGCTTTGCAAAGAAAAACAGGTCCGCACCATTTTCGTCCAACAGGAATTCGACCGGAGAAACGCGGAACTCATTGCCAAAGAAACCGGCACGCACCTCGTAGACATCAATCCGCTCTCATACGAGTGGAAAGAAGAAATGCTGAAAATAGCCCGTACACTACACGCACAATGAAAATCGAAATGAAGAGAGAGCAGACCGAGCCTTGCTCGAGTCTGCCGAGCGGGGGCGATTTATCCAAAGAGCCCCTTATACAATTAAACCGGATCCAGGTAGGATATGACGGAAAACAAGTCCTGCGGGACATCGACCTGACGGTGTACACCCATGACTTTTTGGGTGTCATCGGCCCGAACGGTGGTGGAAAGACCACTTTAATCAAAACGATTCTCGGATTGAAAAAACCGATGTCCGGGACAGTCACCTTCTTCCGTGAAGGCCGACCCGTCCCCTCCGTCCGCATGGGCTATCTGCCCCAATACAACAAAATAGACAAGAACTTCCCCATCTCGGTCTACGAAGTCGTACTGTCGGGACTGCGGAAAAGCTTTTGGAAGCGTTATTCCCAGGCACAGCACCAAGCCACGCGGACATGCTCTGCCGTATGGGGCTGGACACATTGGCCGACCGTCCGATAGGCCGTCTCAGCGGCGGCCAATTGCAACGTGCCCTGCTCGGCCGGGCCATCATATCGCAACCGGATGTGGTCATACTGGATGAACCCAATACTTATATAGACAAGCGGTTCGAAACGCAACTCTATCAACAACTGGAAGAAATCAACCGCGAAAGCGCCATCATCCTGGTCAGCCACGATTTGGGTTCGGTACTCCAGAATGTACGTACCATCGCCTGTGTCAACGAGACCCTCGACTACCATCCGGACACGGAACTGCCGGAAGGCTGGCTCGAAGACAAGTTCAACTGCCCCATCGATTTGGTAGGACACGGCAACTATCCTCACCGTGTATTAAAATGTCACAAACATAGTTAAAACGGCCGACAAACCTTTTAAAAATCAGGAAAGAGCCGTACAGAAAGGAAAAAGTTACTAATTTTGCAACTCGACCGATAAAAACAAAATCAAATAACAGCAAAACAATGAAACAGTTCAAACTTGTAAACACTCTTTTGGGATGGATTACATTTGCTATTGCCGCGTGGGTTTACTGTTCCACCATTGAACCGACCGCAAGTTTCTGGGACTGTCCGGAGTTTATCACTACCGGCTATAAACTGGAAGTAGGACACCCGCCCGGTGCACCTTTCTTCATGCTTACGGCTAACTTATTCTCGCAATTTACCAGCGACCCTTCGCAAGTGGCCCTGATGGTCAACACGATGTCGGCGTTGATGAGTGCCGGTTGTATCCTGTTCCTTTTCTGGAGCATCACGCACCTGACGCGCAAACTGGTATGTAGCGACTACGACCAGATGACAACTGCCAAGTTGATTACCATCGAAGGAAGCGGTTTGGTGGGCGCGTTGGTCTATACTTTAGCGACACATTCTGGTTCAGTGCCGTAGAAGGTGAGGTTTACGCTTATTCATCCTTATTTACGGCATTGGTGTTCTGGCTCATTCTGAAATGGGAAGAACATGCCGACGAGCCTCACAGCGACCGTTGGCTCGTGCTGATTGCCTACCTGACAGGGCTTTCCATCGGCGTGCATTTGCTGAACTTATTGTGCTTGCCGGCCATCGTACTCATTTGGTATTACAAGAAAAATCCCAATGCCAACCTGAAAGGTTCACTTTGGGCTTTGGTGGCTTCCTTTATTCTGGTAGCCGCCGTACTATACGGCATCGTACCGGGCATCGTGAAAGTAGGAGGATGGTTCGAGCTGTTCTTCGTCAACACTTTGGGACTTCCGTTTAACACCGGCCTCATTTTTCTACATTTTCTGCCTGATAGCCACCGTACTTTGGGCTATCCGCGAAACGCTTGTCCAGAAAAGCCGTCGCCGCATGAATATCGCTTATCTGGTATCCGTAGGCATGCTGGGTATTCCTTCTACGGATACGGATGGAGCAGTTTCATCATCGGAGTCATCGTCTTAGGCATTTTAGCTTTCGTCCTCAGCCGAAAGGTACAGGGAAAACCGCTCATCAGCCCCGCGTCATGAACACCTCATTGCTTTGCATGCTGATGATCATGATCGGATATTCCACATACGCCGTCATCGTCATCCGTTCCACGGCAAATCCACCGATGGATCAAAATTCACCGGAGGACATCTTCACGTTGGGACAATACCTGAACCGTGAACAATACGGTAGCCGTCCGTTGTTCTACGGGCAGGCCTACACTTCGAAAGTTCAGTTAGAGACCAAAGACGGCTACTGCATAGCCGGAATATAAAGAAGGGGCACCGATTTACCAACGCGTAGAAAACATAGTGCCGACGAGAAGGACGCTTATCGCATCGTGTATTACGACAAAGAACCTATCTATGCACAAAACATGGTGTTCCCGCGTATGTATTCCGACCGCCCCGAGCACGTCAGAGCTTACGAAGACTGGATGGGCGGCGTAGAAGGCAAGCAAGTACCTTACGACCAATGCGGACAAATGGTAATGGTAAAGGTACCGACGCAAGCCGAAAACCTGCGCTTCTTCTTCAGTTACCAGATAAACTTCATGTACTGGCGGTATTTCATGTGGAATTTTGCCGGCCGCCAGAACGACATACAGGGTAATGGCGAATTGGAACACGGTAACTGGCTGACCGGAATTCCGTTCATCGACAATGCCCGTCTGGGCGACCAAAGCAAACTGCCCACTGAACTGAAAGAGAACAAGGGACATAATGTATTCTACTGCCTGCCCCTGTTGTTGGGTCTCATCGGACTCTTCTGGCAGGCTTATAAGAACCAAGAAGGCGTACGCCAGTTCTGGGTCGTCTTCTTCCTGTTCTTCATGACCGGTCTGGCCATTGTGGTCTACCTCAACCAGACGCCATTGCAGCCGCGTGAACGCGATTATGCTTACGCCGGTTCGTTCTATGCCTTCGCCATTTGGGTAGGTATGGGCGTAGCTGCCATCGTAGACGGACTGAAACGTCTCAAAGTGCCGGAAACCGCAGCCTCCTTAGTCAGTCTGCTCGCCTTGCTTTGTCCCCATACAAATGGCCGGACAGACGTGGGACGACCACGACCGCAGCGGACGCTACACCTGCCGTGACTTCGGACAGAACTACCTGAACTCCATGGACGCCAAGGGCAATCCGGTGATCTTCACCAACGGTGACAACGACACCTTCCCGTTGTGGTACAACCAGGAAACGGAAGGCGTGCGTACCGATGCCCGTGTCTGCAACTTGAGTTACCTGCAAACCGACTGGTACATTGACCAGATGCGCCGTCCGGCCTACGACTCGCCGTCGTTGCCCATCAGTTGGACCCGTCTGCAATACGTCACCGGCACGCGCGAAGAAGGCATCCCCGTGCAGCCCGATGCCCTCCAGCAAGTCATCGACTATTACAAAGACAGTCCGGAAGACTTGAAACAGATGTTGGGCGACAACCCGTACGAGTTGAAGAACATCATCCGGCACTGGGTGCTGAACGACAACCGGACTTGCAAATCTTCCCGACCGACAGCATCGTGGTGACAGTGGACAAGCGAAGCCGTGAAACGCTCCGGCATGATGATCGCCGCCGATTCCATTCCCGACGTGATGCACATCTCTCTCAAAGGCAAACGCGCCGTCTACAAGAGCGAAATGATGATGCTGGAAATGATTTCGCAAGCCAACTGGGAACGCCCGCTCTACATGTCTACGACAGTAGGTCCCGACAATTACGGACATCTGGGCGACAACTTCGTACAGGAAGGCCTTGCCTGCCGCATCACGCCGTTCGACACCAAACAGAGCGGCCGCACCATCGACAGCGAGAGAATGTACAACAACATGATGAACAAGTTCAAATATGGCGGATTGAAAGAGAACCCGGACATTTACCTCGACGAGACCGTGATACGCATGTGCTACACACACCGTCGCCTCTTCAACCAACTGGCCCAACAGTTGTTAAAAGAAGGGCAGAAAGACAAGGCATTGAAAGTGTTGCAACGGGCCGAAGAAGAAATCCCGGGCAGCATCGTCCCGCACGAAGCCTTTTACGGCCATTCGCTCGAACTGGCTGACGCCTGGCTGGCATTAGGCCATAAGGCAGAAGCCGAGAAACTGCTTAACGCTGTAGGACAGAATGCAAGGGAATATATAGAATGGTATTTAAGCCTGAATACCCAGCGCCTGTTACAATCGTCGAGAGAGTGTCTGATGCAGATATACATACTGAACGATATCGCCAAGACATGGGAACCTATAGACAAGAAAAAAGCGGAGACCTATCGCATGGAAGTGAACAACTATGCTTCACGTTGCCACCAGAGAGGCATGAGCTTGTAATCCTGTCTGAAACCCGAAGAGACCCATGTTCATAGAACAACCCGCAGTCTTTCTCCGATGGCTCTATCCGACCGCGATATGGCGGATGAGCCGCAAGAAGAAAGTAGTCTATCTGACATTCGATGACGGACCGATACCCGAAGCCACCCCATTTGTGCTGGACACATTGGACAGATTCGGTATCAAGGCCACTTTCTTCATGGTGGGAGACAACGTGCGCAAGTATCCCGACATCTACCGTATGGTCGTCGAACGCGGGCACCGCGTCGGCAACCATACGTTCAACCACATCGGCGGCTTCCGCCATTCGAGCGAAGAATATCTGGAGAATGCCGACAAGGCCAACCGCCTGCTGCATACCAACCTCTTCCGCCCGCCTCACGGTTGGATGCGATTGCTGCAATTCAAACTGCTGCGTAAGCACTACCGCATCATCATGTGGGATTTGGTCACGCGCGACTACAGTAAAAGGGTGACGGCGGAGGACGTGGTAAACAACGTGAAACGCTATGCGCGCAACGGTTCCATCATCACGTTCCACGACTCGCCGAAAAGTATCGACAAGCTGCAAACGGCTTTGCCCGAAGCCCTGCAATGGCTGAAAGACCAGGGATATGCTTTCAAGGTGATAGAAAATCGCGAGTAAAGTATGTCTAATGACAAAAACGCGAGTAAGTGAGCGCAGACCGAACTTGTTCAGTGTCTGCCGAGCGTGAGCGATTTATGCAAAACGGATGGTAAAAACAGAAAACATACTTTCTGCCACTCAAATAAAAGCCGGGGCCGCACGCCTCGGCTTTTCTGCTTGCGGACTGGCCCCGGCCGAACCGGTCGCTCCTCTGCACGTCGCCTTCTTCAAACGTTGGCTCGGCGAAGGACGGCAGGCCGGTATGGCTTACATGGAAGGGCATGAAGCCAAACGGCTTGACCCTCGCCTCCTCGTGGAAGGATGCCGGACGGTGGTCTGCGTGGCCCTGAACTACCGCCCGTCCACGCCCATCCCGGACCATAAACTGCAAATCGCCTGGTATGCTTACGGGCAAGACTATCACGACATCATGCGGCAGAAGCTGAACAGCCTGCTCGAGACCTTGCGGCACAGTACGCCGGAAGGCACCTTGCAAAAGGCCGCGCCTTCTGCGACACGGCACCGATACTGGAACGTTATTGGGCCTGGCGGTGCGGCTTGGGCTGGATAGCCGTCACACCCAACTCGTCATCCCCCGGGCAGGCAGTGCATTCTTCCTCGGCGAACTGATGCTCAACCTGCCTGCGGATGCCTACGATGCGCCTTTCCCCACCGACCGTTGCGGCACTTGCCGCCGTTGCATCGAAGCCTGCCCCACAGGCCTTGGAAGAAGGACGCGGACTGGATGCCCGCCGCTGCCTGAGCTACCTGACCATCGAGAACCGGGGCGGGATTCCCGAAGAGGCGGCTGCCCGGATGTATCCTTATTTCTACGGTTGCGACCGTTGCCTGCGTGTCTGTCCTCACTTGCGTTCCGCGCCTCCCGCCACGGAACCGGCCTTCACTCCCCGTCCCGAACTGCTGCAAATGGAGGAGGAGGACTGGATGGCATTGGACGTGGAGCGTTACCGGATGCTCTTCAAAGGCTCTGCCGTGAAACGGGCGAAATACGAGGGCCTCATCCGCAACCTGAAAGCATTGCGCGACAACGGGGACGGATGAAAATGTATTCCGGGTTCGACAAAAGGACAAAGGAATACAAGTATTAATGGCGTGAGCGGAGGAAAATCTGGTTTTTGAATTGGACAGAAGAACAAAAGAACAGAAGTTTTAATGGCGGGCAGAATTGAAAAAATTTGTTCTTTTGTTCTTCTGTCTAAAAAACAAATCTGCAAACGCCATTCTGACAATCTGTCAATCCAACACCCTTAGGATTCCATTTTTGGATACAGCGATACACACGGACGAAAAAACACGATTCTCACGTGCCTTGCAAAATCCTTTATGTCGCTCGTTTCCCTCCTTACGCTTACTTCCTGTATACAAAGCCATCATCCCGTGCGCAAGCCGTTACACACCACGTAAGCTCGGAGCCTTCCCGGCCAATCATCTTGTCACACGGGTTTGGATAGGAACAGGCTTCCATCTAAAGAAAAAACAGGCCCTCGGAGCACGCCTGCATACCGCCCGAAGCCGATTTTTCCAACGACATGCGGACAAACACAAAAAGTCCTGCGCAGAAAAAAAGTGTTTTTTCAGCCGAACGGAAAATCTTTCGGCTGAAACTGATTCCTAAAAAATGCTTTAGATACATGAAAACGAGGCTGAAATGTGAATATATGTATTCAAAATAGCCTAAAAAACACACGGAACGTACTTTTTAGGCTACTTTTATCTCTCCAAAAATCGACATATCGCTTACATTCTGTCGGCATAAAGAGAGATTCCGACATCAAATGTCCAAAATCGGAAAAGACGTACCAATCCTAAATGCTTTCAAATCATCCCCCAACGTTGGGACGACATGTTCCCCAAAATCTTAAAGACAAAACAAATAGCCCACAGTCACCATGAGCGAACGGTTCGTGAAGTCATCCACTTTCTTATAGCAAGAATTCAGTCCCAACATATAACGCAAGCCGACGTTCACCCCACTGCGAGATTCCCATCCTCCCCGAACACAAGCCCGACATCTACCGGCTGCTTCTCACCTAAAAGGGAAGAAGGTTGGCGGCTGTTACCGTACTTCAACGTCCGCCCCACCAAAAACCGACTTGCATGCCTGCATCCAAATGCACACCAAGGCCGGGATAAAACTTGGCCACCACAGGGATGTCGATATACTTGCTCTCCACTGCCACATCTTCCACCCTGTCCTTTATGATTTCATCACCGGGAATTATGACTCCATCGGATACGTTGTATCCCCTTGTCGTGTACATCAGATTGGCCTGCAAGCCCCACCGCTCACTCCAACGGTACATCCCCACCGCACCGATATTAAAACCGGTCATACGCTTGCCGCCCATCTCATACGAAGGAAACTTTACCGTGGACCAGTTTGCCCCCACTTCACAACCCACATGCCATTGGTCAGAAACCATTCCGCTCAAACATAAACATATTCCTATTATAAAAAGTCGTTTCATTCCATACTTTTTGATATAAAACAAACGATAATTGTACGCAAATATTGTAAAGAAACAGCCAATCATCTCCAAGCTATAAAACCTAACAGGCTTCTAAAAGTTTTATCCCCAACTTTTAGAAGCCTGTTCGATTTCATTTGGTTCCGGCCTTTATCTCCAGTCCAGCCATACCGTTTTTCTAAAAAGCAGAAGTCAATCCACCACGACTTTACATAATTTGCTCACGCTCGGCAGACTTCGAGCGAGTTCGGTCTGCGCTCACTTAATCGCAAATTTGCGCGTGCCCACGATATAAATCCCGTGCGGAAGTCCGTTCACGGCTTCATGCGGCATGACCGCACTGCGCACTTTCACGCCGCTCACGGTGTACACATCTACCGGAACCTCAGCCGAATCCGTCACTTCGCGAATGGCAGTCGGTTTGGCGACATACAACAACTTGAAGTTGTCGAAACAGTTCCAGTCGTGGTACCTATACTCGGTCTTGTCCAGACCGACCCGCAAATCCCCTTTCGCCAATAACTCGTATTCCACTTCGTTGGCGCGGTATTCCCCGTCGCGGTTGAAGGCATCGTTGGCTGTCCATACATCATCGGGATAGGTATAGGGATTGTAAGTGTAGGGAGCGGAACCGTCGAACAAAGACATGAACGTCTGGCGGCTGCTATTGAGATACAGTCCGGCCAAAAGCTGTTCCGAACCGTCCCGATGCGCGTCATAGGCTTCCGCCTTGTCTCCATAGCGATAAAAGCCTTGGGCGCGAAGGAGGTATGTACCGGCCGGCATACGTTCCAACACCTGATAAGTGTCGTAAGTCTTGTCGTAAAACTCAGCCACACCGGAAGAAGCCGCCGTAAAAGACGTGCCTTCCCATCCCTTGCTGCCTTCCGAAAAATCGGGATTGACTAAAAGCCAGGTAAGGTCTACTTCCCTCTCCGGGTGTCCAACCGGCGCACAAGTCCTCCGTATAGGTTTCCACCGCCGCTTTCAGGGCCTCGTAGGCCGCAGGCAAAGCCATTGACAGTTCGGACACGGAGGTCAGGTCCAACGCTTCTTCGGCTTGCCGGATGGCGGCATCGAACACTTGGCTACCGCTCTCCTCCTTCAGATCCTCCACACGTGGCAGATACAAACGCACATCGCTCCATGCCTGCAACAGGCGGTACTCTTCTTCCGTCACCGTCATGACGGAACCGTGCTGGAACGCTCCGGTCCCTTCCACATTGGAGGAATGCGTCACGTTCAATCCCAGATGGTCTGTCTCGCAATACTTGTAGGCACTGCCGCCGGAGTAGCGCATATAATACAGGTTGTACACGTCCTCATTGATGCGGCGCACCGTACTCGAACCTTCCACCTGTTCCGAACCTTCGTTCGTCACGTGCATCACTTCCGTCCAGGTACCTCCCACCAACGTCTTGCTCGTGGCCTCATAAATGCCCCTGTTCCGTGCCCGAAGCCCCTTCACGTTTGTAATACATATGGTAGAGGCTGTCGTAAGGGATTATACACGATGTCCGCGTCGATTACCGAGATTCCGGGGTCGAAAAGACACGGGGTTGGGTCAGCGTCTTGAACTCCCGGTCGGCATAGGAATAAAAAATACGGTCGTGGTTGTCGCCTTCGTTGGTGGACAGTATAGAATAGTACACCAGATAGGCACCTTCTCCCCCGTTATAGTCCTTGTCCCAGATGAACTGCGGTGCCCATACACGGTTGATGCGGGCATATTCCTCGTCGGTGTCATATACGCCCGTCGTGACATCGGGGTCGGAGAAGATGGATTTTCCCCGGTTGAAGTCGAACGTCGTACCCTCCCAATGTATCAAATCCCGGGAACGTACCAAGTTGATGCCGTGGTTGTTCCACACGCCGGAAGCATGCTGTTTCATGTCGGTGGTTGTGATGAAATAGCCGTCCGGCGCTTCACCGCGCCCGATATAGGCATCACGCGTACCGTGTTCTATCTCCGCAATCTTCTCCGTGTCGAAGACTTCTCTCCCGTCCAGCAAAACGTTGAACACACGACCTTGGTCTTCTTTCGCGCCGAGTGCGAAGTTGGTGATTTCCTTTCCGGAATTCATGAAGCAGTACAAGTAACCGTAGCGGTTGTCATCGGGCGCCAATATCACCGGATACTCCACTTCCACCGTATCGGCTTCGCAGCTCAGCTTGGCAGACAACACCCCGGCACGGACCGCCTCATCCCCTTGCGGCAAGCGGTGTACCACCAGTTTCTCGTTTTCTAAGGCGATGGCATCCTCATAACCCTGATTCACAGAAAAGAACCATCTTACGCCCACCCTATCGGAAATATTTTCGGGCAAATCCGTCGTGGCATGCAAGCAGTTGAACTTCTTCATAAACCGTGCCAGTTCTTCACGTGCGGCACTCATGTCCACTTCCCGCGACTCCGCCGCACGGCCTTGCACCTGGGCGTAGAGTTCCTTCATCTGCCCGCCGTCCAAGGCCACGTCGTATATCTGAAGTCGTCGAAGAACGCCTCCGTCATCAAGGCATCGGCGGCAAAGGCGAACGCCCGATAAAAGCCTCCGTCAACTCCTGCGCCATGTCGGCCGGCCTTTGGGTCACTTGCTGCTCACTGGCCATGCGCCCGTCCACGTAGAGCCGCCCCATGTTCCCTTCTTGCACGTATGCAATGTGGTGCCACTCGCCGTAAGACAATCCCCCATGCGACGGGGCATCCGCGCTCTCCCCATCCTTGATGGTGTAATACCAGCCCGTGTTGTCCGGACTGTTGACCAAGCCGACGTACTGCTCCGTCCCGTTAGAAAACCCATACGCCCAGCAATATTGGTCCAAGGCACCTACGCCGGGCAATGCGATGGCCACCGACATGGTATAGTCGCCCTCCAGCCCGGAAAAAGTTTGGCGTGCCATGTCCACGCCTAAATCAAAAAAAAACCTTGCCCTCCGTTACTGCCGGTATAAAGTGCCTTGTTTCCATCGTCCATCGCCACGATGGCTGCCCCTGCCGTCCAACTTTCCGGAATTTTCCCTTGTCGTCAGCCTCCTGCCCTCCGTCGAAAGAATACTGTATGAGCGGCTCCGGAAGCTCTGCCTTTTCCTCTACCACGATTTCCACGTCCCGCACATCCAGACGGAGAATATTCAACGAATAGGCGGGCAGTTCGTAGGTGAACTGTTGTCCCTTCACATCCAACGCACGCTCCTTCGGCGACACGCGGTCGGGGTTCTCCAGATTGTTTTCATCCGTGCCGTCAGCCGAAGTCAGTACGACCACGGAACCTCCCGTCACTGTCGCGTGAGCCAGGTTGACGGTTGCGGTCTGTGCCGAAGCTCCGGGATTCACTAACTTCACGTACAGAACGCCTGCCTCATCGTCGATATTGAAGAGACGTATATTTTACGGCTCACCGGCAAAGTGAAATCATGCAGGAGCGCACCGTCCAGATAGCACTTCACGTGCGTGCCGTTCACTTCGACTTTGATACGGTAGGCATGTCCTGTTTCCAAAGACCCTTTCACGGAAGCCGCCGTAGTCTTCGACTCATTGGTGCAAACCTCCACGCCGTGTTGCGTATTGCCCCATCCGCCGAGGTTCCACCAACAATAATTGTCTCCGTCTCCGCAATTAAAGGCAATGAGGAAACCCTCCGCCCCACCGGTCTTCGTGGCTTCCACTTCATACGTATAGTTCTGCCCCGGCTGCACATCGCAGACATAGAGTTTGCCTTGCATGCCCTTATCCGTCTGTTTCAGCACGCCGCCCGAAGTGGTCCACGTGCCTCCGTCGGCCTTCCATTCAGGTTTTACGGACGAGAAATCGTCGTGGAAGACCACCGTCCCGTCGCCTGCCGTGACTTTCACATTGTCGAAAGTGGCACTCGTGCTCCACGTGCTCAGGCCGATGGCCCCGGAGCGCAGCAGTTGGTTGTTTTCTTCCGTCCACTTCACATTCTGTTTTCCTACATTGTTCGGGAAAAGCTGCTGCACGTAGTACGAAGGCGTACCGTAACTGGTATAACTGTTGAAACGGATCATATCCGGACGCCAGTTGTAATTGTTTTCATTGACAAATATCGGGGCATAGCTGTTCATGATGCAGACATCGGAGTTGTTTTCCATCCCTTGCATGAAAACGGCCTCTCCCAACGCCGCATTCAAATGGCCGTTGATGCCATAGTCCTGCGTCACGGCATACTCCTCCTACGTAGATTTTGTGGCTTGCCCGGCTGTACGTGTCATATTTATTGTATTGGCTGACGAACCATGAAGGATTCCGGTAATAATGCTCGTCCACTGCATCTACCGGATACGGGTTCCGCCAACTGGGATTGTCCGTGCCCCATGATTCCACATTGCCAATCAGCGTCACTTCGGGATACTTGGCCTTAATGGCCTTGCGGAACTGTTCGTAACGCTCGGCATAGTGGTCGCTTTGGTCGTTATTGTTTTCCGAACTGAAGTTATAGTTCTCGTTCCCGATTTCCAATAAACGGAGATTGAAAGGTTCGGGATGGCCGTTCTTGGCCCGCAACGCGCCCCATTTCGTAGTTTTGGCATCGCCGTTGCAATACTCTATCGCATCGAGAGCCTCTTGGATGTATTCGTCTATCCGGGTATAGTCCTCCACCCAAGCATGCCCCATACCCATGTTCACCACGAACAGCGGTTCGGCTCCCAAATCCTCGGTGAGCTGCAACATTTCATGGAACCCGAAACCGTCCGACACCCTATATCCCCAATTCTGGTTCATGTGTCCGGGACGTTCCTCGATAGGACCGATGGTGTTTTTCCACTCGAAACGATTGGTTTTTCCATTGGCATAATGCCCTTCCACGTAGCAACCGCCGGGGAAACGTACGAACGACGGTTTCATGGCTTCCAGTTTTTCCGCCAAGTCGATGCGGCAACCGTTGTCGCGGCCTTTGTAAGTGGGCGGAAAAAGACTTACCATGTCCAACACGACCGTGCCGGGCACGGAGCCTTTCAGGGCGAACCAACCGTCGCGGGCCTCTCCCTGTAGCCGTGATTTCCGCCGTCAGTTTCGTCCACCCGAACCGACATCCACCGCGAGCTCGCGGCTACCCAGACTCTGACCGCCTTCAGTCTGCAACTCGGCTGTAAGGACACCCTTTGTAAGCCGGACTTCCTTTTATCCAGAAAGACAACTTGTAAGTCTGCCCGTTCACCACATGAATGCCCCAGAAACCCTCGTTGCGCACACCGTCGCCCGCGCCTTTGAATTCCAATTCGAGCGCATGCTCCTTGCGCCTCGTTCAGTATCCCGTCGGTAACCACGGCCATACGGGCGTTCCCCACGGCCCACCATTTGTCCGGGTTCGACGCATTGTCCTCGAAAGAACGGTTGTGAATCAGCTCGGCGTAAAGCCCACCGTCGCCGGCATGGTTGATTTCCTCAAAGAAAATACCATAATGGCGACCGCCGATGGAAGCTCCCCCGCTGTCCGGCATCGATATTCAATGTAACTTGTGCCATGGAAGAGGCCATACACATTCCGCAAAATGCCACGGAAACAAGCCTCTTGAAAAAAGTTCTGTCCTTCATTTCATGAAAAATATAGAGGTTAATGTTTTTAATTTACAAGACGTTGACATCTTTGCCCAAAAGTAATTAAATCCACGCTTCAAACCTAATAAAAATCTAAATAAATGTGGAAGACACACCATTTTCTCCTTTTTTCTCCTTAACTTTGCAGTCGTAAATACAAATGTGGATAGATTTGGGCGGCTTGCAACCACGGTAAAAAATGCTAAATACAGTTTTGGAACTGCACGCATACCTTCCCAATGAAACCCCATTCTTATTATTAATTTTTAATTTAACTACGTAGAAATGGGTTACTTATTTACTTCCGAATCGGTGTCTGAAGGACACCCGGACAAAGTGGGGGACCAGATTTCCGACGCTGTATTGGACGAATTATTGGCTTTCGACCCTAACTCGAAAGTCGCATGTGAAACATTGGTGACAACGGGTCAGGTTGTCGTGGCCGGAGAGGTAAAATCAGAAGCTTACGTCGACCTGCAAGAAATAGCCCGCCGTACGATCCGCCGTATCGGCTATACCAAAGCGGAATACAAGTTCGAGGCAGAAAGTTGCAGGCGTATTCTCTGCCATCCATGAACAAAGCGCCGACATCAACCGCGGCGTGGAACGCCAAGACCCGATGGAACAAGGGGCAGGCGACCAGGTATGATGTTCGGTTATGCCACCAATGAAACGGAAAACTATATGCCGCTATCCCTCGACCTCAGCCACAAAATCCTGCGTGTATTGGCCGAAATACGGCGCGAAGGCAAAGAAATGACTTATTTGCGTCCCGACGCCAAAAGCCAAGTGACGATTGAATATGACGACAACGGGAAACCGGTCCGCGTGGACACGATTGTGGTTTTCCACACAACATGACGAATTTATCCAACCGACCGACGGCAAGCAGGAAGAGGCCGACCGGAAGATGTTGGACAAGATACGCCAGGATGTCATTACGATTCTGATGCCGCGTGTCATTGCCGAGATTCACGATCCGGCCATACCCGGCTGTTTGACGAACATATCACTTACCACGTGAACCCCACCGGCAAATTCGTGATAGGCGGTCCTCATGGCGATACCGGACTGACCGGCCGTAAAATCATCGTGGACACTTACGGAGGCAAAGGTGCCCACGGCGGAGGCGCCTTCTCCGGGAAAGACCCTTCCAAAGTAGACCGTTCGGCCGCATACGCCGCACGCCACATCGCCAAGAACATGGTGGCAGCCGGGGTGGCCGACGAAATGTTGGTGCAAATCAGCTATGCCATCGGTGTGGCACGGCCGGTGAACATCTACGTCAATACTTACGGACGCAGCCATGTCAGCCTGAGCGACGGAGAGATTGCGCAAAAGATAGACGCGTTGTTCGACCTGCGGCCGAAAGCCATCGAAGACCGCCTGAAACTCCGTAATCCCATTTATGAAGAGACTGCCGCTTACGGCCACATGGGACGCCAGCCGCAGACCGTGACCAAGGAGTTCCACAGCCGCTATATGCCTACCAAGACCCTCGAAGTGGAACTCTTCACGTGGGAGAAGTTGGATTATGTAGCTCAAATCAAAGAAGCATTCGGACTATAAGATGAACACGATTCAATCAGTGTGTATACTGGCCTCCAGTACGAAAATAGCCGATTGCTATTTCCGTGCAGCACGGGAGTTGGGTGAACTCTTGGCCCATCATGGTATCCGTCTGGTGAACGGTGCCGGAAACCTCGGGCTGATGAGAGCCTGTGCCGATGCCTGTCTGGAAGCCGGAGGGCAAGTGACCGGCGTGATTCCCCATTTCATGGTGGAACAAGGCTGGCAACACCCCGGACTTACGGAACTGATTGAAACGGAAGACATGCACACCCGCAAGCAGACAATGGCCCGCCTGTCGGACGGTGTCATTGCCTTGCCGGGCGGATGCGGTACGTTGGAAGAATTGCTCGAAATCATTACGTGGAAACAACTCGGGTTATACCTCAATCCCATTGTGGTGTTGAACACGGAAGGATTCTATAATCCGTTACTGAAAATGCTCGAACATGCCGCCGAAGAACATTTCATGCGCCCGGCCCATCTGGGTATCTGGAAAGTGGCTTCCAGCCCAGCCGAAGCCCCTCGACTTGTTGTACTTACTCCACTTTGGGACAAAGAAGTCCGTAAATTTGCAGCCATTTGAACATGAAAGACTCACTTCAAACGGCTCTTCCGGCGCACGAGAAGGCTTCGTATCCCATCCGACAGAAATTCAATCCGAAAAAAATTATTGAAAGTCTGCCCGCCGATGCCACACCGGCCCAACAGGATTCCGCCATTCAGGCGATGCTGCCTCCACGCCCGACCGTGCGCTCGGCACGTCCCGACACCCTGAACCTTCCGGGATGGCAGATACCGTCGGCCAAGACTGCCCTTTCCGTACAAGACATCCGATACGATGAAAACTTCTTCAGCACTTCTCCCTATTACCATGCTGAAATAAACATCGACCCAGCCGGCATGGATGCCGACCCGTTACCCTATTTGTTACGCCACGATGATTGGGTCACAGGTATCTTGCTCTGCTGTTTTCTGGTAGTCATGACCATCTTCGCCAACAGCAAGAAGTTTATCAAACAACGCTTACAGGACTTTTTCCTCAACCGCATGGACAAGGAGAAACTTTTCTCGATAGAGACGGGCCGCGAAATGCGCCACGCCATTTTCCTTTATTTGCAAAGCGGATTGCTCGTCAGCCTGTTTTTCTTCGATTACACACAGACCACCCGGGATCTCTTCATGTCCCCCGTTTCCTCCCATATCCTATTGGGTATCTATGTTTTGATTTGCTGGATTTACTTGGGACTCAAGCAACTGTTTTACGCGTTTGTCAATTGGATCTTTTTTGACAAAGAACGCAGAAGTACCTGGCTTAAATCATATTCATTTCTCGTTTCGGCCGAAGGGGTACTGCTTTTTCCGCTTGCTTTAATCACAGTCTTTTTTTCAATCTTCCGACCTACAGTGTGATATTATGTTTGTGCCTGTTACTGGGTTTCATCAGACTTCTACTCTTTTATAAAACTTTTTGTATATTTTTCCCAAAATTTCATGGTTTCTTGCATTTAATTGTGTACTTTTGTGCCCTTGAAATGCTGCCTCTTTGCGGCTTATGGCAAGCACTTACATATACAAACGACTTACTATTGTAAAATATTGAACACTTATGATAAAGAAGATTCTGGTTTCACAACCCAAACCAACCTCCGAGAAGTCTCCTTATTTCGAGATTGCCTCCAAGTATGGTGTGGAAGTAGTTTTCAGACCATTTATCAAGATTGAAGGTTTGTCTGCTAAAGAATTCCGCCAACAGAAAGTCTCTATATTGGATTACACCGCCGTGGTATTCACTTCACGTAATGCCATCGATCATTTTTCCTGTTGTGCAAAGAATTACGCGTGACGATACCCGAAGATATGAAGTATTTCTGCATTACGGAAACCATTGCACTGTATATCCAAAAATATGTGCAGTACCGCAAACGCAAGGTCTTCTTCGGCTCTACGGGCAAAGTGGACGATCTGCTCCCGTCTATGGTCAAGCATAAAACAGAAAAATATCTGGTTCCGTTGTCGGATGTACACAACGACGAAATCACGAACCTGTTGGATTCCAAGAAGCTTATCCACAAGGAAGTGGTAATGTACCGCACCGTGAGCAACGATTTCAAGAGCGACGAGAAGTTCGATTACGACATGCTGATTTTCTTCAGCCCCTCGGGTATACAGGCTTTGCTGAAAAACTTCCCTGATTTCGAGCAGAAAGAGATTGCCATCGGTACGTTCGGGCCGGCCACAGCCCAGGCCGTCAAAGATGCAGGACTGCGATTGGACATGGAAGCTCCCACTTCGCAATACCCGTCCATCACGGCCGCATTGGACGATTTCGTAAAGAAGCACAACTGTTGATGCTCATCAAATAAGAAAGGGTGCCGGAAAAGCACCCTTTCTCCTTTATCCTATAACACCGTACCTTATGGAACAGAAACCGGACTTTTCATTTCATAAATCGGAGCGCTTGTGTAGCAAACGCATCATAGACGCCCTGTTCGCCGGAGGCAGCAAATCCATGTCGGCCTTTCCGCCCGCGTAGTCTTCATGCCTGTTCCCGTAGAAGCCCCGGCTCCTCTTGTATCCATACTGGTGTCCGTGTCGAAACGACGTTTCAAAAGGGCTGTAAAACGAAACCGGGTGAAACGGCAGATTCGCGAAGCTTACCGCAAACAAAAACACATCTTGACATCCGTTTTGCCCACATCATCCGGGCAGGGTCTGGTAGTGGCTTTCCTCTGGCTTTCCGACCGCCTGTACGCTTCGGCCGAAGTGGACGATTGCGTGAGACGCCTGTTGGTGCGTATCTCCGAACAACTTCCGGCATCCCCGGACGAACACACCGATGATGCATCCGCCCTATGACCGTTTCCGCCATTTGTTATCCGCCGCGTTGATTGCTCCCATTCAGTTCTATCGCCGTGTGATTTCCCCATGACTCCCCCGTCGTGCAGGTTCACGCCGACTTGTTCGCAATACGCTATTGAAGCCATCCGCAAGCATGGCCCCTTTAAAGGCATGTACTTGGCCGTGCGTCGTATCCTGCGCTGCCATCCCTGGGGAGGAAGCGGTTATGACCCCGTCCCTTAAGCCTATGGAAACATTTCTGAACCTCCATGCCCATCGACCGGCCGCATCTTCGTCGGAAACTGTCATCCGCAACTATATCCTTCCTTTGCCTCCTGCCGGACACGAAGAACCCGAATACGGCCAAAGCTTTTCCGCCGGTATCCATCCTGGTATATCCCCGCACATCCGGAAGAGACCCTGAAAGAACTGGACCGTCTGGCCGCCTCCCCCTTCTGTAAAGCTATAGGTGAAGCCGGACTGGACAAATTCGTATCGACCTCACTTTTCCTCCAGCGTGAACTTTTCGTACGTCAGGCAGAACTGGCTGCCGCCCACCGGCTTCCGTCATCGTCCACTGCGTCAAAGCATGGGACGAACTGCTCTCCGCACGAAAAGACATTCCGGCTGCCGCTGTTTGCATCATCCACGGTTTCAGAGGCAAACCCCAACTGGCCGAAAGCCTTTTTAGGCAAAGGATTTTACCTCAGTTTCGGTTTCCGTTTCCATCCGCAAAGCCTGACGCTCTGCCCGTCCGACCGTCTCTTCTTCGAAAGCGACGAAGACTCACGTCCCGTAGACACACTATACCGTGCGGCTGCCGAACTACGCTCTTGTACTCCGGAAGAACTGCGCACACAATGTTGGGAAAATCTCGTCCGAATCAGCCCGTCGTCTAAAAAATAGGAATATAGTTGCAAGTCTCATTGAAAGGTCGTACTTTTGTACGACTCAATTTTTATTAAACAAAATAAATTCATACGATGAACTTTGTAGAAGAACTTAAATGGAGAGGCATGATTCACACCATGATGCCGGGCACCGAGGATTTACTTGAAAAAGAACAGGTCACCGCCTATCTGGGCATCGACCCCACGGCGGACTCCTGCACATAGGCCATCTTTTGCGGCGTGATGATGCTCAAGCATTTCCAACGTTGCGGGCACAAGCCGCTGGCCCTTATCGGAGGCGCCACCGGAATGATAGGCGACCCTTCGGGTAAAAGCCAGGAACGCAACTTGCTCGACGAAGAAACGTTGCGCCACAACGTGGCCTGCATCAAACAGCAACTGGCCCGATTCCTGGATTTCGACAGCGACGCTCCCAACCATGCCGAGCTGGTGAACAATTACGACTGGATGAAGGACTTCACGTTCCTCGACTTCGCCCGCGAAGTCGGCAAGCACATCACCGTGAACTACATGATGGCCAAAGACAGCGTGCAAAAGCGTCTGAACGGCGAGGCCCGCGACGGCCTGTCGTTCACCGAATTCACTTACCAACTTCTTCAGGGTTACGACTTCTTATATTTATACGAACATAAAGGCTGCCGCCTCCAGTTGGGCGGAAGCGACCAATGGGGTAACATCACGACCGGCGCCGAACTGATACGCCGCACCAACGGCGGCGAAGTGTTCGCTTTGGTATGCCCGTTGGTGACAAAAGCCGACGGGACCAAGTTCGGCAAGACCGAAAAGGGCAACATCTGGCTGAACCGCGACTATACCAGCCCGTATGCCTTCTACCAATTCTGGCTCAACGTGGCCGACGACGACGCCAAACGCGATATCCGTATCTTCACCACGTTGGACAAAGAAGAGATAGACGGCCTCATCGCCCAACACGATGAAGACCCGGGACAGCGCATCCTGCAAAAACGCCTGGCCAAGGAAATCACCATCATGGTGCACAGCGAGGAAGACTACAATATGGCAGTGGAGGCCAGCAACATTCTGTTTGGAAAGGCGACTAAAGAAAGTCTGACGAAGCTAGACGAACAAACGCTGCTCGACGTGTTTGCAGGCGTGCCACAGTTCGAAGTCAGCCGCGAAGTTTTGTCGGCCGGTATCAAAGCCGTAGACCTGACAGCCGAAATGACGCAATGCTTCCCAGCAAGGGCGAGATGCGCAAGATGGTACAAGGTGGTGGCGTTTCGCTGAACAAAGAAAAACTGACGGCCTTTGACCGCATCGTAACTGCCGATGATTTGCTCAACGGCAAATATTTATTGGTGCAACGCGGCAAGAAAAATTATTTCCTGCTCATCGCCAAATAAAATTTCAAGGAAAAAATTTGTAGGATAGCGATTTTCTCGCTATCTTTGCACCGCTTTCGAGAGAAAGACATAAGGATTGGGATATGGTGTAATGGTAGCACAAGACATTTTGGTCGTCTTAGTCTTGGTTCGAACCCAGGTATCCCAACCAAAGACATCCCCTGAAAATCATTTCAGGGGATGTCTTTATTTTACGATTATCAGGACTCTTTCCTTCTATCTAGGGTCAACGTACATTCGATGTGGACATACTTATACACCCTCACGTCACGAAATAAAAGACATACCACACTCCGCCAAACCCGCCTCATTTTGCCCTTGTTTTTTCTGCGCCAAACGATTTTTCAATCTCAGGCGAATGATTTTCCAATCTGCGGCAAACGATTTTCCGTTCTGTACCGACCTTTTTCGTCCCCTGCCCGAGCAGAATTGCAAACCAAGTTGCACGCCAAATAGTTGTGTGCTTGGCATTTTTCCCCTATCTTTGCTCTCACGAAAACGAGAACCGCCGAAACGATGAAGAAACAACTCCATGCCATCATCTTGTTATGGCTCTGCATGTTGATGCAGGCCGTTTCGGTCTATCCCCATCACCATCATGCCCATATCCTCTGTCTGGGACAGGAGATGGAATCCACCCGTCCGGTCAAGAGTACACATGCCTGTACGTCGGAATGTATCACGCATTTCCAGTTGACGATACCTTCGTCCGGCTCTTGTTTTTCCCATAAAAAAGCCGTATCCCGCCCGCCTTTCATACTTTGGGCGGCATGCGACCTTTCAGCTATCCATACTTTACAAATATCGCGCAGGCCTTACAACGCTTACCGGCCTGATTTGTATCTTTCCCGACCCATCGGCGGAAAAGGCATGAGGGCTCCTCCCCGCGCCTGAACGGAAACCAGATAACTTTTTATTTTATTCATTTCAAATTTTAATATCCCTATGAAGAAAATATATTTCTTGATGGGTGCTTTAGCCGTAAGTATGCTGAGCGCCTGCCATAACCATGACCACGAAGAGGAACATGCACACGGAACGGAAGAAACCGCCCGGGAAGACAACCACGAAGAACATGCGGACGAAATCATCCTGACGGCCGAGAAAGCCAAGGCGGCAGGCATCGCCACCGAAACCGTGAAACGCGACACATTCCGCCAAATCATTAAAACCGGCGGACAGATACTGGCTGCCCAAGGAGAAGAAACGACGGTGGTGGCCGGTACGTCCGGCGTAGTAAGGTTCGCACGGACACTGACCGCCGGTGCTCCGGTGGGACGCGGCACCGTGTTGTTCCATTTATCCTCGGACAAAATACAAGGTGGAGATCCGGTGGAACGCGCATACGTGGCCTACCAAAACGCCAAGGCCGAGTACGAACGCGCCAAACCGTTGGCTGAAAAACAAATCGTGACGCGCAAAGACCTGGAGAACCTGAAAGCGGCTTACGAAGACGCACGTATCAGTTACGAGGCACTGGACCCTCATCATACGCGAAAAGGAGTGGCCGTCACAGCTTCGACGGGCGGATATGTGAAGAACGTGGCGGTGAAAGAAGGCGACTACGTGACGACAGGACAACCGTTGATGACCCTGACCCAGAACCGGCGCCTGCAACTGCGTGCCGACGTATCGGAACGTTATTACGGCGCACTGAAACAAATCACTTCGGCCCACTTCAATACCCCGTATGATGATACGGTCTATGCCTTGAGAACCTGCACGGGCGTGTCTTGTCCTACGGGAAGGCTTCGGACGAGAATGCTTTCTACATCCCCGTTTTGTTTGAATTCGACAATACAGGCGACATCGTGCCGGGAAGCTTTGTGGAAACCTATCTGACCGGAGCCACACGTGCCGGAGTAATCACTCTGCCCGTCTCGGCACTGACAGAGGAACAAGGACTGTACTTCGTCTACTTACAAGAAGACAAGGAAGTGTACCGCAAGCAGGAAGTAAAAACAGGAGCCGAAGACGGACTGCGTGTGGAAATCCTCTCAGGTCTGAAACCCGGTGACCGCGTAGTCACGCAAGGAGCTTACCACGTGAAACTGGCTTCGGCTTCAAATGCCATCCCAGCCCACAACCATTCCCATTAATCCATAAGGAGAAAATATTATGCTGAACAAAATCATACAGTTCTCCCTGCAGAACCGTTTATTTATATTGATAGCCTCCGTCCTGCTGATGATAGGAGGCCTCTACCAAGCCTACCATACGGAAGTAGACGTCTTTCCCGACCTGAACGCGCCCACGGTTGTCGTCATGACAGAAGCCGGGGGCATGGCAGCCGAAGAGGTGGAACAGTTGGTCACCTTCCCGATAGAGACAGCCGTCAACGGTGCCACCAGCGTACGCCGCGTACGCTCCTCGTCCACCACGGGCTTCTCTGTCGTATGGGTGGAATTCGACTGGGACACGGACATCTACCTGGCCCGTCAAATCGTATCGGAAAAGCTGGCCACAGTGGCGGAAAGCCTGCCCGACAATGTGGGTAACCCGACTCTGGGACCGCAATCTTCCATTCTGGGAGAATTGCTTATCGTAGGACTGACAGCCGACAGCACGTCTATGCTAGACTTGCGTACATTGGCCGATTGGGTGATTCGCCCACGCCTGATGTCCACCGGAGGAGTAGCCCAAGTAGCCGTATTGGGCGGCGACATCAGGAATACCAGGTTCTGTTGCACCCCGAACGGATGAAACACTACGGAGTGACGTTGGGCGAGGTAATGGATGTCACGCGGAACATGAATACCAACACCAACGGCGGAGTGATTTACCAATACGGCAACGAAATACATCGTACGTGGAGTCGTCTCGACCGACGACGTGCGGAAAATGGGCCGGGCGGTCATCAAAACCGTAGGGAGGCTCGCCTGTCATGTTGGAAGACATTGCTGACGTAAAACTGGCAGCCAGCAACCCAAACTGGGTCTGGCCTCTGAAAAAGGCAAGCCCGCCGTATTGCTCACCGTGACCAAGCAACCGAACACGGGTACCATAGAACTGACCGGAAAGTTGGAAGAAGCCTTGCAAGACCCGCAAAGAGCCTTCCGGCCGACGTGCGTATGTCCACCGACGTGTTCCGCCAGTCCCGCTTTATCGAAAGCTCCATCGGTAACGTCCAGGATTCGCTGCTCGAAGGTGCCATCTTCGTAGTTATCGTCTTATTCCTCTTTCTGGGCAACGTGCGCACTACGGTCATCTCGCTGGTCACCCTCCCTCTTTCGCTGCTGGTCACCATTTTGGTGCTTCACTACATGGGGCTGACCATCAACACGATGAGCTTGGGCGGTATGGCCATCGCCATCGGTTCGTTGGTGGACGATGCCATCGTGGACGTGGAAAACGTATGGAAACATCTGCGCGAAAACCGCATGTTGCCGGAAAGCGAACGGTTACGTGTACGCGATGTCGTATTCAACGCCTCCCGGGAAGTGCGCATGCCCATCCTGAACTCTACGCTCATCATTATCGTCAGTTTCGTCCCGCTGTTCTTCCTGAGCGGCATGGAAGGACGCATGCTCGTGCCGTTGGGCGTGGCTTTCATCGTATCGCTGTTCGCCTCCACCATCGTAGCCCTGACGTTGACGCCCGTACTTTGCAGCTATCTGTTGGGACACAAAGCCAAAACCGGTGGACTGCCTAAGGAAGCGTTCGTAGCCGTATATCTAAAGAAGCATTACCAGAACGGACTGTCATGGGCTTTGGCGCACAAGAAAATCGTATTGGGTACCACGCTTACGCTTTTCGTCGCAGCCTTGGGGAGCTTCCTCACGTTGGGACGCAGCTTCTTACCGCCATTCAACGAAGGTTCGTTTACCATAAATATCAGTTCCCTTCCGGGCATCTCCTTGGAGGAATCGGATAAAATCGGACGGCAGGCCGAGGAACTGTTGCTCTCCATCCCCGAAATCAAAACCGTGGCACGCAAGACGGGACGGGCGGAACTGGACGAGCATGCTCTCGGCGTGAACGTATCGGAAATAGAAGCACCATTTGAATTGGAAGACCGTAGCCACACCGAAGTTTTAGAGGATGTGCGACGTAAATTGTCCGTCATATCGGGAGCGAACATCGAGATAGGACAACCCATCAGCCATCGTATAGATGCCATGCTGAGCGGTACGCAGGCCGGCATCGCCATCAAACTGTTCGGCGACGACCTGAACAAAATGTATCAAATCGGCAACCAAATCAAATCGGCCGTCAGCGACGTGAAGGGCATAGCCGACCTGAATGTGGAACAACAAATCGAACGTCCGGAACTGAAAATCGAACCGAAACGGGAAATGCTGGCCCGATACGGCATCTCATTACCGCAATTCAACGAGTTTGTCACGGTGAACATGGGAGGAGAAGTCGTATCGCAAGTGTACGAGAAAGGGCGCTCGTTCAACCTCATCGTCCGTTCGGCAGAAGAAAACCGCAGCACAATGGAGCGTATCCGTAATCTGATGATCGACGATGCGAAAGGCAACAAAGTGCCCTTCTCGTATGTGGCCGACATCCGGTCGTCCATGGGGCCGAACACCATCAACCGCGAAAACGTGAAACGTAAAATCGTCATCTCGGCCAATGCCAGCGGGCGAGACATGCGCAGCGTGGTGAACGACATCCGCAGCCGGATAGACGAAAAAGTGAAACTGCCCGAAGGTTACCATATCGAATACGGCGGCCAGTTCGAAAGCGAAGAGTCGGCCAGCCGGGTGTTGTTGCTCACATCGTTCATCAGCATCGTGGTCATCTTCCTGTTGCTTTACTTCCAATTCCGTAATGCAGCACAGAGCGGAGTCATCCTGCTCAATCTGCCCCTGGCATTAATCGGCGGTGTGTTCGCCCTGTTGCTGACCACCGGGGAAATCAGCATTCCGGCCATCATCGGATTCATTTCCCTCTTCGGCATTGCGACACGCAACGGAATGTTGCTCATCAGTCACTACAACACATTGCGCGAAGAAGGATTGTCGTTGCGGGAAAGCATCCTGCACGGGTCGCTCGACCGTTTGAACCCCATCCTGATGACCGCACTTTCATCGGCTCTTGCCCTTATTCCGCTGGCCCTTCGGGGGGATCTCCCGGGCAACGAAATCCAGAGTCCGATGGCCAAGGTGATATTGGGCGGCCTGCTGACCTCAACTTTCCTGAATGCCTTTATTATTCCTATTATATATGAATGGATGAACCGTAAAAGTGTCCATTCCTGAACAAAAACGATAGTCATGAAAAGAATCATTCTTATCACAACCGTTTGCGCCTGTGGCTTGCTCCCTTTGCAGGCCCAGAGCGTGGACGAAGTGCTGCAGAGTGTGGCACAACATAACAAATCCATCCAGGCACAACAAAAAACGGAGAAGCTGAAAGATAGGTATTGAAGCCGAAAACAGCTTGGAGGACCCTACGGTGGAATATAGTTCTTTCTTTAGCAAAGGAGTCAACGGACAGTCCGGTTCCGAATTGGTCGTATCACAAGGATTCGACTTTCCCACGGTATATAACAGCCGTAACCGTGCCGGACGAGACAAGAAAGAAGCCGTAGACTACCGTGCCGAAGCCTTGCGCCGCAACGTGCTGCTCGAAGCCAAAACCCTTTGCCTGGACATGATACGGCTGAACCGGCAAAAAGAGACCTGCTGGACAAACGCATGCAAAATGCCGACGAGCTGTTGGCCTTGTATGAAGAGCGGTTGAGAGCCGGTGATGCCACAGTCATCGAAGTGAACAAGATTAAGATGGAACGTATGAGCATACAGACAGAAGTCCTGCAGAACCATACCGACCACCGCACGGCCTTGCAGTCGTTGCTGGCTCTGAACGGCAACATGCCGCTCACTTTCGAAGGACGGGAATATCCCACAATCCCGACAACCCTCGATTTCGAGGCTTTATGCGATGAAGTCCTCGGCCAAGATGCCGAACTCAAAGCCGCTGAGGCCGACACACGGGCAGCCAAACGCAACCTTACGGTCAACCGTCAAAAATGGTTACCTAAACTGGAAATCGGTTACCGCCGGAACACGGGAGAAGGCAGCAAAGAGCACGGTTTCCTCGTAGGAGGCTCCATCCCGTTGTTTTCCAACCGCAGACAGGTGAGAATGGCACAGGCACAATCTATCGGCACACGTTTGCAAGCGGACGAAATACGCCTGAAAGCAGAAGCCGCCTTGCATTCCGGTTTCAACGAACTTCAACAACTGGGACGAGCCATGTCGGTGTATGACCAGCCCCTGATGACACAGACTCTCGAACTGCTGAAAGAAAGCGTAAAAAGGCGGCGAACTGTCCGTGACGGACTACTTTGTGGAAGCCGACCAGATTTACCGCAACCTGCAAGCCTACATGGAACTGGAATGCCAATATCAGAAAGTGGCAGCCACGCTGTATAAGAACAGGTTATAGATGCAAACATTCTGCCGGAAAAAGAAAAAAAAGGAAAAAGATTCTCGTCAAATTGTGTGCGTATGTCAGTTACTTTTTCTAACTTTGCCGGAAAGGAAAACGCATTATTAAATCATCAAGAACATGGAAAAGAATTTTTTGCAGAATTTCTCTTTGGAAGGTAAAGTTGCTTTGGTTACCGGAGCATCTTACGGAATCGGTTTCGGTATCGCTACGGCTTTCGCACAATGCGGCGCTACCATCGTATTCAACGACATCAAACAGGAATTAGTGGACAAGGACTGGCCGCATATAAGGAAAAAAGGTATAGAAGCCCACGGTTACGTGTGCGACGTGACGGACGAAACTGCCGTCAATGCCTTGGTTGCCCGTATCGAAAAAGAAGTCGGCGTGATAGACATCCTCGTCAACAATGCCGGTATCATCAAGCGTATCCCGATGACGGAAATGTCGGCCAGAGTTCCGCCAAGTCATCGACGTGGATTTGAACGCTCCGTTCATCGTATCGAAAGCCGTTATTCCCGGTATGATCAAGAAAGGACACGGCAAAATCATCAACATCTGTTCCATGATGTCCGAACTGGGTCGTGAAACCGTATCGGCCTACGCAGCAGCCAAAGGCGGCCTGAAGATGCTGACGCGCAATATTTGCTCGGAATACGGAGAATACAACATCCAATGCAACGGTATCGGTCCGGGCTACATCGCTACTCCTCAAACCGCTCCGTTGCGTGAACGTCAACCGGACGGCAGCCGCCATCCTTTCGACAGTTTCATCGTGGCCAAGACTCCTGCTGCCCGTTGGGGTACTCCTGAAGACCTGCAAGGTCCGGCCGTGTTCTTGGCTTCGGACGCTTCCAACTTCGTCAACGGTCTGGTATTGTACGTAGACGGTGGTATTTTGGCTTACATCGGTAAACAACCGAAATAAAAGTTATTTCCCCTTTTTTAAAATCCGGTGTCTTGAATTCACGACATCGGATTTTTATTATGATGAATTCTCTCTTCTTATCTCATTTGCGGCAAAACCTACAAGAAATCCGATTTTTATGCCAAAATGATAATTATTGAATCAAAAACTCAATCTTCATTGTTTGTAACGAACTATCTTTATCTCGACTAATTCTAATGTTATATACAAAAATGTTATCATGAGAAACTTTGAAGCCTTTGCTATTCTGCACCGCGCTGGCAGGAATGGCATTACAAGGCACGATTAAAGCGCAAGACATTACATTTCGTGCAGCAGAAAAACGAAAAGCCGAGGCCATCGGAGTCAACACGAGCGATGGAGTACCTGTCGTAGCCGACTTCGACAACAATGGTTTTATGGATCTTTTGGGGCACCGGGACAAACCTAGGTGAATGGCGCCCAACCTCGGAAGTAAACGAAGACGGTAGCGTAAAATGGGATTGGGATGGTATGACGATACCAAGTTCTCGTTCAACAACGGTGACGGCACATGGAACGTCAAAAACCGCGACAGTGGCACAGGCCTGCCCTTTGCCTACGGTGGCATCAGCAACAAGGCTTTCGACTTCAACCAGGATGGCTTGGTGGATTTTCATCTATCCGAGTGTCAATGTGGTTGGACATTCGAAGCCAAAAGCTCTGCTTTTAGCCATCAACAACGGTGACGGTACTTTCACCATGAAAGAAGATGCCGCGCTCTCAGAAATCAATCCTCCCTCCAAAACAACAAATGGAACCAACAAATACAGAATACCACAATCTTCTATCGCCGACTATAACAAAGACGGCTACCCGGACTTGCTGGATACAGTTTGAGAATGAAAACCCATGGGAACGTGCTGTATGGCTATTCAAGAACGTGGAGGGCGACCATTTTGAACGGGTTACCGACCCATTCATTCCTGAATTTGGCAAACCTTTGTTCCCCAATGCGCCGGCAGCATATCCTTCTGGCGATTTCAACAACGACGGATGGCCGGACATTGTATCCACCGGATGGGGAGACGGTAATGAAGAATTAGGTATCAATGGGGGAGGACAAGTACATTTTACCGTAATATGAAAGATGGTACATTCAGCTCGCCGACACCGATTTCGGAGAAATCAACGCCATTTCCGAGAAACTAAACTTCCCTTATGGTGAGGAACATTTCATCACTGTCGTAGACTATGACCAAGACGGCAAACAGGACATCCTTGTTTTCGGACAGACAGGTTTCCAAGGAGAAGCCATATACGCTCAAAATGGCAAAGTAGCCCTGATGCTGCGTAATGTCTCAACTGATGAGAAGTTTGCTTTTGAAGAAGTTGAAACCCAACTTTATCCTTTGTCGGGCGCAAATGTCCGTTTGGCTTCATTGGCTGATTTCAACGGAGACGGTTGGATAGATTTCGTAGCCAGAGGATGGAACGGAGATTGGCATACGGCTATCTCAAGCAGTACTGGCTCATACGACGGTTACTACATCACGGAGGATGTTCCCGACGCGGAAGACAACACCGATCCTATCCGTATTAAAGAAGCCTCACATGGCACACGGCGACCTGAACAACGATGGTCTGCTCGATTTGTTTACGCAAGAAAACTGTGACCGCTTGTCTTGGACTATCAATACCACCGAACCTGATTACGGTATACAAATCCCCCGGAGTACCCGAGGATGTGAAAGCCGAATACAATTCGGATACGAAACAACTCACCGTAACTTGGGCTGAAAGTTACACTCCCGACACAGAGAGCAAAAGCTTTCTACAATCTATATTTAAAAAAATAAAGCTACGGGCAAAACCTTTATGATAACCCCAGCCAACCCTGAAAACGGCAAACAACTTACATACACCGCATTTTCCGGTTATGTGAACCCTACGTCCTATACCTTTGAGGGAGTGGAAGAAGGCAACTATCACCGTCGGAGTACAGGCCGTGACTTATTCTTGGCAAGCTTCCGAGTTCTCCACCACAGATGTCAACCTGAACGAAAACCCGACTTCCGCTTTCACCGTAGTGTCTACCGACCCGTCTGGGCGGAAAGAAATCGAGTCGCTCTCCCACATCACGTTGAACTTCAATGAGGAAGCATACCCCAATGCCATGGAAGACGCACCGGCCATTACTTCTGACCAACGGCGCATCGGAAGCTTTGGACATCACCCCTGAAGAAAGTAAGCGGACAGGCCAAGCAGATACAAATCATACTGCCGCCCACGATTGAAGCCGGTACATACACGCTCACCGTACCCGAGAAGGCCGTCTGCCGCACCAACGGAGACTGGAACACGACCTTTACAAAGACGTTTACCACCACCGGAATAACGGCATATATACCTACTGGCATCGAAGGAGACGAAGGCAACTATGGCTCTTTGAAAGACTTTACCCTTACTTTCCCGGAACAGACAAACGCACTGGTAAATCCCGAAGCAACCACATTGGCTTATATGGTGAACAACGATAACGATTACCAAGTTCCGGCCACGCTCACAAGGCAACAGACCCAACCAGATCAAACTCACGTTGGACGAAGAACTGAAAAACAGAAGGTTCTTATACCCTCATTATCCCGGAAGGCATGATTCAACGCGTCATCTTCACGGAAACAACGGAAGAAAACGCAGAAAACACCACGGTATTGCTCACTTCGCCCGAAATCAAGTACGACTATACCATCGGACTCGACTTCGCCCCCACTGGCATCACGCCTGCCGCAGGAAAAGTATTCTCCTTTGAAAGACTTCACCATAAAGTTTGCCGAGGGACAGTACCGCAGCTCAACGAAGAATCCGCAAGCCAGGCCTACTTGCTCAACAGCAAAAAACGGCAACCAAGTAGCCGCCACGCTGGCTATCGGTACGAACACGACCGAAGTCATTGCGACATTGGCCGAAGAGGTCAGCGCAGAAGGCAACTATACTCTGGTCATCCCAGCCCGCATGATACAGCAGACGAGCATGGATGAAGGCGACGGCACAGCCGAGCCTACGGTAAAACAGAGTATGCCCCCAACTTAAAGTATGACTACACGATTGGGCATGACTACGAACCCGCATCCATCACGCCTGCTGAAGGCACGGTGAGCTCACTGCATGAATTCGTCCTCCAATTTGTGGCAGACACCACCTATGCTACAATCAATACTGAGAATGAAGACAAGGCCTACCTTGCCGACAACAACGGGGAAAGCGTAGAGGAAGCCACGTTGGCCGCCGGTGACAATCCCAACGAAATAAAAGTCACTTTGGCAAATGAAGTAAACACGAAAGGTACTTACACGTTGGTTATCCCGGCCAAGATGATCCAACAATCAGCCGGAGAAGAAAATCCGACTATCGTAGACTATGCTCCGCAACTGGAATTCATTTTCACCGTTACGGACGGACAAAGCATAGAAAGTACCCTGAATGGAGCAAGCACGGCAGAAGTCTATACCATCAGCGGAATACTGATAAAGAAAAATGCCACACGTGAAGACCTGAAAGGCTTGAAGAAAGGCATTTATATCATCAACGGAAAGAACATGCTTGTGAAATAAGGGCTACAATCCGGTTTAAATAAACCGACAGAAACGAAAAAAGGGCTGCCCCGCCACCTGCACGGACAGCCCTTTTTCCATCCTTTCGAGAACATAGTATCCTCAAAAATATTTTCCTATCCTACAATGAAACCTCACCGGTCCGCCAACGATGCCAACAGTTCACGGAATGTTTTCTTCAGTATCGGGTGTACCACATCCGGCGCCACTTCGGCCAAAAGGCTCCATGACAAAACACCGCTCATGCATCAACGGATGGGGCAAGGACAAGTGTACTTTTCTCCCTTCTGTTCCGAGAACATCAAAATCCTCCTCTACTACCGCATCGCCATAAAGCAACAAGTCAATAGCAATCGGTCGGTCGACATACGTCCCACCCACACTCTTGCTACGCCGCCCCAATTCACGGTCGGCCGCCTGCGTAATACGGAGAATCTCTTCCGGCGTCTTCTCTGTACACAATACTGCCACGGCATTCAGAAAAGGGTGGTCAGAGCAGAACCCCCCAAGGTTCCGTTTTCATAAAAAAGCGGACAGGCTTTTCAATCCGCCTATCCGCTCAACCAATATCTCTACAGCCCGGTGCAACAACCGTTCACGATCGCCCAGATTGCTGCCCAAACCTAAATATAAGTCTGTCATCAATCGTTCAATATAAGCATGGCATCACCGTACGTCCCGAAACGATAACCTTCTTTCAACGCTTCTTTATACCCTTGCATCACCAGGTCGTAACCGCCGTAGGCTGCCGTCAGCATGAGCAGCGTACTGTATGGCATATAGAAATTAGCCACCATGCAGTCTGCCACATTGAACTCATACGGAGGGAAAATAAACTTGTTGGTCCAGCCCGTAAATTCCTTTAAATGTCCGTCCGTACCTACCGCCGTTTCTATCACGCGCTGCACTGTGGTACCCACCGCACATACGCGATGCCCGCCGTCCTTTGCCGCATTGACGATGCGACAGGCATCCGCCTCCACAAACATTTCCTCGCTGTCCATCTTGTGCTTGGTCAGCTCTTCCACGTCGATATCACGGAAATTACCCAACCCACAGTGCATCGTGACGTAAGCAAAATCCACGCCCTTGATTTCAAGCCGCTTCATCAGCTCCCGCGAGAAATGAAGTCCGGACGAAGGGGCTGTCACTGCTCCCTCGTTACGGGCAAAAAATACATTGAAAACGTTCCATATCCTCGGGTTCGGCCGGACGCTTCACAATATGTTTGGGCAGCGGAGCCTCGCCGAGCGCATATAAGGCTGCCTTGAACTCATCGTGCGGTCCGTCGTACAGAAAACGAAGCGTACGCCCGCGCGAAGTCGTATTGTCGATGACTTCTGCCACCATGGAATCATCTTCACCGAAGTACAACTTGTTGCCGATACGAATCTTACGAGCCGGGTCGACCAACACATCCCAAAGACGCAAATCCTCGTTCAGTTCTCTCAACAAGAACACTTCGATACGGGCACCCGTCTTTTCCTTGTTGCCGTACAGGCGGGCCGGAAACACCTTGGTATCGTTGAAGATAAATACATCCTTATCGTCAAAATAGTCGAGAATGTCTTTAAAATACTGGCGATGCTCGATATCTCCACTCTTCTTATGCAACACCATCAAACGGGATTCGTCACGATGGTGCGCGGGATACTGAGCAATCTGTTCTTCAGGTAACTTGAATTTGAATTGTGACAGCTTCATATAGAATAGTTCTCTTATATTGATTAATTATCTTCTGTTATCTCTATCGTCTGGCGATTCAACCATTCGGCAAAATCATCCAGTTTCAGGCAGTCTTCCACTCTGACCGCTCCGATTCGCGTACGGCGTAAGGCCGTCAGGTGGGCGCCGCTCTTCAAGGCCGCCCCGATGTCGCGGGCCAACGCCCGGATGTAAGTACCTTTGCTGCACACCACCCGGATGACAATTTCCGGCAGTTCGCATCGCAACAGTTCCAGTTCGTCGATGACCAACGTCTTGGCTTTCAGTTCCACCTCTTCCCCTTTACGGGCCAAATCGTACGCACGGCTTCCATTCACTTTGCAAGCCGAGAAGACGGGCGGCACCTGTTCTATCGTACCAACGAAACGATTCAGCGTTTCTCCACCATTTCACGGGTGATATGTTCCGTGGGATACCCGCGTCCACAGGCTTCTCTAAGTCGAACGAAGGCGTGGTAGCCCCCAGACGGAGCGTCGCCACATACTCTTTCGTATGAGCCTGAAGTTCCTCTATCCGCTTCGTTGCCTTACCGGTGCAGACAAGCAGGACTCCGGTAGCCAAAGGATCGAGCGTACCGGCGTGCCCCACTTTCAATTTCTTCACTCCTAACCTCTTGCACAACAGGTAACGTACCTTGGCCACCAACCCGAACGACGTCCACTCGTAGGGCTTGTCAAAAGCCAATATTTCTCCTTTCTTGAAATCCACTCAGGCGAATTTTAACGGTTAAAGGCAATGATGTACGATGAGCGCGATACCCACTACGGCACAGTAAACGGCAAAATATACCAACTTGCCTTTCTTGACTATGTTGATCATCCATTTGCAAGCCAGGCATCCCGACACAAAGGCCGCCACGAATCCCACGGCAAGCGGCCACATCCCGATACCCGCAGAAGCAGCCTCGACCCCATGGGTCACCCTTTGCCACATCGAGTATGGCTTCTCCTAAAATAGGAGGCATCACCATCAGGAAAGAAAACTGGGCCAACTTGGCTTTGTTGTTTCCCAACAGCAAGCCCGTAGCGATGGTCGTACCGAACGGGATAAGCCGGGCAACACGGCACAAGCCTGGGAAAGCCCGATGATGAAGGCGTCACGAAGAGATATATTTTCTTTCTGACGGGGCGGGCATAGTATGAAAACGTCAGCAGCAAAGCCGTCAGCAGCAAACAAATCCCTACTATCAGCAGACCGCTGCCGAATATCATTTCCACATAGTCCTTAAAGAAAACCCCGACAATGCCTACGGGTATCATGGAGACTAAAATATTCAAGGCATAACGTTGGGATTCGTTCATCCCCGGCCCTTTGAAGTCAAACAATCCCTTGAATATCCACACGATATCTTTCCAAGGAATCACCAACGTGCTGAACACCGTAGCCACATGGACGGCCACAGTAAACGTCAGATTGGCTTCTCCTTCTATTCCGAAAAATGGGAAGCGATGGCCAGATGCCCGCTACTGCTCACCGGCAAATACCCGTCAGGCCCTGCAAGAGGCCCATCAACAATGCGTCTATTACATCCATGCTTAATCCTTATTGATCGTGGCGTCCGCACCGGACATTTCGTCTTTCTTTTCTCCGACCCCTCATTCTCTTCCTCCAACGGCGTGTATGCAGGCTTTCGCAAAATGGCATAAATGATGAACAAAAAGCCAAACAGACAGACTATTGGAGCCACTTTAATGCGACGTACGCTGAATACGTCCGGATTGAATACCGTTTCCGAACTCCCGAACCGGACATAAGGATGAACCCGATGATTACAATCGCCATCCCGACGGCCAACAAAATAAAATTCACCTTGTCGAAAGCAAAATTTCTTTTTATCCATAAACCTCTATTTATTATATGTTTCCTATTTAATATAAATCACCGACCTTCATCCGCAAATACTTGTTGACGGAAACGTACGTACAGCCCAACGTAAGCAAGAGGCCGAACAACAGCACCGCCGCCCCGACAACGAACAACATATCGACATGGATATATTGGGAAAGCGAAGGGTCGTACTGCAAAAAGGGTATGCACGCCTCCCCACAACACGGCATCGGCCAACAGACCGGACAGGAACCCGAGATTGAAACTCCGTGCCATAAACGGCCTCCGGATAAATCCCCAACTCGCCCCTACCAATTTCATCGTACGGATAACGAAACGGCCGGAATAGATGCTCAGCCGCACGGTATTGTTGATGAGTGCAAAGAGACCAAGGCCAAAAGCACGGCTAAGCCCAAAAGCACATAGCTGATACGTCGCAAATTGTCATTCACCGTGTCTACCAGCTCTTTTTGATACATCACATCCTCCACCAAAGGATTCTTTTTTCAGCTTTGCGGTGATCCACGCCAAACTGTCGGAATTGGCATAAAGGGCGTTCATACGCAATTCAAACGAGGCCGTGAACGGATTGGCTCCTGAGAAACTCGGACGGATCGCTGCCCATGGCCTTTACCTGTTCTTTTCAACGCCTGCTCTTTGGACACATAATCCAAAGCATACACATAACGTTCTCCCTTCAATGCCGTCCGGAATTCATGGATGTCCGAACGGCTTGCCTCACCGTCGAGCAACACGGTCACCGTCAAGTTTTCTTTCACGGAATCAGACAAACGCTGGGCAAACAGTATAAAAAGGATACGATTCCCAGCAGTATCAACACCAACGTGGTACTGACACCGGTCGTGAACCACTGCATACCCAAAGAACCTTTTGCTTTTTTTCTTTCCCATGACTTCTATCTGACCGTATTAGCGTAGGATACAAAAATACAACGAAACACGGGGATTGATTCTTTCTTTAACAGCATTTAACTTGATTGTCAGTCTTCTACCACCTCTCCCTTCAGCGTAGCCGAAGAACTTCCGTTAACTCTCACCTTTACAAAATCACCGACATGATGCTTTCCCCGGTCAAACACGACTACCTTATTCTGCTCTGTACGTCCGAACAACTGCTCTTTGGAACGTTTGCTCACACCCTCCACCAACACTTCATAAACCCGGCCTTCACAGCGGCGGTTGCTCTCCGCCGAGAGTTCATTCTGCAAAGCGATCAATTCGTTCAAACGCCGCACCTTCACGTCCTCCGGCACGTCGTCGGGCAAATGCTTGGAGGCATACGTTCCCGGCCGCTCCGAATACTTGAACATAAAAGCGCTGTCGTAGGCACATTCCCGCATCAACGACAAAGACATTTGATGATCCTCTTCGATCTCGGAACAGTAACCCGAAAAAATGTCTGTGGACAAACCGCAATCCGGCACAATCCGGCGAATGGCCGCCACGCGGTCCAAATACCATTCACGGGTGTACTTGCGGTTCATCAATTTCAGGATACGGTTGCTTCCGCTCTGCACCGGCAAATGGATATGCCGGCACACATTGGGTTCTTCCGCAATGACACGCAACGTGTCGTCGCTCATATCCTTCGGATGGGAAGTGGTGAAACGCACGCGCATCCCGTCGGCCTCGTGTGCCACCAACCGCAAAAGTTCCGGGAAAGAAACAGTCTTTCCGTCGGCTCCCTCATGGAAGTAAGAATTCACATTCTGCCCCAAAAGCGTGACTTCCCTATACCCGCGCTTTTTCAAATCCCGCACCTCATTCAGGATGCTTTCCACATCCCGGCTGCGTTCCCGTCCACGCGTGTAAGGCACAATACAATAATGGCAAAAATTGTTGCAGCCGCGCATGATACTGACAAAACCGGAAATATGCGAGCCGCACACACGTTGCGGAATCACATCCTTATAAGTTTCCGTCACGGACAGTTCCACGTTGATGGCCTTATGCCCCAGCTCCACTTGGGCTATCAGGTCGGGCAGGGACAAATAAGCGTCGGGGCCTGCCACTACATCCACATGGTGATTCTCTATCAACTCTTCCTTCACCCGTTCGGCCATACAGCCCAACACGCCGATAATCAGATGCCGCCCCTTCCGTCTCAAAGCATGCAAAGCCTCCAGCCGGTTGATGATTTTCTGTTCGGCATTATCCCGTACGGAACAAGTATTCAGGAAAACGGCATCCGCCTCATCCAGGGTTTCGCACGTCTCGTATCCAGCCATACGCATCACCGAAGCCACTACTTCGCTGTCGGCCACGTTCATCTGGCAACCGTAAGTCTCTATAAAAAGCTTTTTCATGCTGTTCTTTCAAATTCAGGCTGCAAAGATAGTGAAAGGCGAGCGCAGAGACAAGCGAAAACGTAGGTTTCTGGCTTGGCTATGCCGAGCCGCATCCTATCTTCGTGAAACAAAGATAGTCAAAATCACACATATATATACCATTTACTTCTGCAAAGAAACAAAAGAAGGCACAGACCTTCTTAAAAAGGCTAAAAACAAAGTTAAATTAGCGCACAAGCCATTATTATCACAGAGATAATTCCGATATTTGTCCTCGAATGAAAACATTAGATTTTTTCATAGTTAAGGTTTAGTTGAGTAAGCGGGAGTTGTGAAACCCCGCTTATTTTTTTTTAGACTGCCGTTTGGCAAAAAGACAACCATTTCCGAATTTTCATAGCAAACAGCAAGGAAAAGTTCTCTTTAGGGATGTACGGATTCCGCTAAAAGCACAAAACAGAGGTAAACAAAAGCATTTACGGATACACTTTTTTAAGGTTTTGCCCGTTTTTTCAGTCCCGTTAACCCGAATTTAAGCCCGATTAAGGATTGCTCTCATGAGAAAAAATTTTCCGTTTGGCTGAAAAACATTTTTTTCTCAGCCAAAAAAGATGAACGACCGCAGGCTACCGGAAAAACGGCCTGAAAGCGGGAAAACAGACTGCTGAAAACACCGTTTTTTCTCTATTTGGCAAGAAAAGGCATGCAAGGATGCGCTGTCCTTTTGCAAAAGGTATGCGTTCCCGGACTTACGCCTCCTTCGCCAACCAGCGCAGGATCCACCTTTCCGGCAGGCCTTTGGAAAGCAAAATCCCTTTTCCACTGACATTCCGCTTCCTCCCGACGGCGCAAGACTCGCGTATTTCCGATGACAGCTCGGTAAAGGTACGAATACGCGAACCATGCAGGACCGGGATTAACATTTTGACAGTATGCACCCTGAATTTTACCCAATGCCCCTGCCCAAGGTCTTCTTTCCCTACCGTTGGAGTTCCGCAACGTTCCCATACAATGGGACGTGGACCCGGAAGAATAAAAGTGGAAAACCATGTCCTTTATGATATTTTTCATAACTTTGACTGCCGAAGAGTTTTAATACCTTTTTTTCTTTCCGGCAGCAAATGGACGGCAATATTGTTTATATACAACTCATGCAGTACACGGCAGGAGCAAGCTTTATGTTCCTGCTGTGGCTGTGCATGTAACTTCCTCCGGAACGGAAGCGGTAACCGACTCCGCCAAATCACGGTTGGGTCCTGCTCGTATGGGTCATACAGTCGGTCAAGGATATGGCACTGATATGGTATCCCACCGTCCGGTTCGAGTTCCTGCACCATGTTTTCGTACTCATCGACATGACAGCCGTCCCCACCTGCGCCTTCCTGCTGTTTGAACTCACACGTCCCGGTTCCATGACACTCCGGCGGGCTGTGCTGCATGAAATACCGTTCCTTCTCTTTATACTCGTCTACGTGCTCCATCCCATGGAAACGCTATACGAAAGTGCCATCGCCTGCGCCGTGGCATACGGTACGGTCGTGATGCTTTATGTCTTGTTCGAAATACCGGCTTATCACAAGCGGCTGAAACAAAGTTATTCTTACCACGAACGCATCGACCTGAGGTGGTTGTATATCATACTTCTCTCTTTCGTGGCGTTCCTGGCGGTATGGAGCCTGTCTTCCACCTACTATTCCGAACTCAACGACACGTTGTACTATCTGCTCACTTGTGTCATTTGGTCACTCATCAGCTACTTCATCAACCGGCAGGAGCAAGTGCTCGATTCATTGACGACCCGTTCGCACCAGGACGTTGAGACGGCCCCGGAAAACGAAGAGAATCCACATCAATTCACCCTCCAACTGCATCGGATCTTCGAGGAGGAGCATCTCTACCTCAATCCCAAGCTGACCATCATGGACTTGGCCCAAGCCATCGGCACGAACCGCACCTATATTTCTAATTATCTGAACAATGTACTGGGCACAACGTTCTTCGATTACGTCAACCAGTACCGCCTGTCATACGCCGAACAACTTCTTCGCCAAACCAAATGTCTATCGAAGAAATAGCTGACCGTTCCGGCTTTAACTCACGAAGTACCTTCCGGCGTGCCTTCCTCAAAAGGTTCGGTTGCACCCCGAGCTATTACCGCCTTCAGCACTTACCAAAAGAAATAGAAAAGGAAATAAGCCTGACACAGTAACACCTTTCAAAAAAATAGCTAACTTTGCGCCATATTAATTAAGGTATAACTATTAAGCAATCAACTCTATGGGATTCAACAAAATCACAGCAGCCGAAGCTGCTGCTCTCATCCAAAACGGAGATACCATCGGACTGAGCGGTTTCACACCGGCTGGCGTACCTAAAAGCGTACCGGCTGAGATAGCCCGAAAAGCCGAGAAAGAACACGCGGAGGGCAAAGAATTTAAGATCAACATCCTTACCGGAGCATCCACAGGACAAAGTTGCGACGGCATGCTGGCCAACGCTCATGCCATCAAATTCCGCGCCCCTTACACCACGAACAAAGACTTCCGTACGCATGTCAACAATAATGAGATTTCGTATTCCGACCTCAACCTTTTCCAACATGGCCACTCAAATCCGCCAAGGTTATCTCGGACAAGTAGACTGGGCCATCATCGAGGCTTGCGAAATCGAACAAACAGGCAGTAAGGCACGTATTTACCTGACGGCCGCAGGAGGTATCAGCCCCACCGTCTGCCGTCTGGCACGCAAAGGCATCATCATCGAAGTCAATGCTTTCCACAGCAAAAAGTGCATGGGCATCCATGACGTGTACGAAATAGAAGACCATCCCTATCGCACGCCCATCATGATCATGAAGGCGAGCGACCGCATCGGTAAACCCTATGTGGAAGTGGACGCCGACCGCATCAAAGGCATCATCGAATGCAACATCCCCGACGAGGCACGTGCATTCAAAGCCCCCGACGCCATCACCACACAAATCGGAAACAATGTGGCCGATTTCCTGTTAGCCAACCTGAAAAGCGGGAAAATACCGCCTACTTTCCTTAATCTGCAAAGCGGTGTAGGCAGCGGAGCCAACGCCGTATTGGGCGCATTAGGCCAATGTCCGGACGTCCCGAATTTCAGTATTTACACCGAAGTGCTTCAGGATGCCCCCGTACAACTGATGCGCGAAGGCCGCGTACTCTCGGCATCAGCCTGTTCGCTCACCGTGACGAACGAATGTCTGCAAGGCATTTACAACGACATGGACTTTTTCAAAGACAAGCTCGTGCTCCGTCCTTCCGAAATTTCAAACAGCCCCGAAGTCATCGCCCGCATCGGCGTATGCTCTCTGAATACAGCCATCGAGGTGGACATCTACGGACATGTAAACTCTACCAAGATCTGCGGTACGAAGATGATGAACGGTATCGGCGGTTCGGCAGACTTCACCAACAATGCTTATTTGAGCATTTTCACTTGCGGTTCCACCACCAAAGGCGGAGCCATCAGCAGTATCGTGCCTTTCTGTTCCCATATCGACCATACGAGCCATTTCGTAGATGCCGTCATCACGGAATACGGCGTGGCCGACCTGCGTGGAAAATGCGCCATGGAGAAAGCAGCAGAGCTTGTCAAGGTGGCCCATCCCGACTATCGTCCGCTTTTGCTCGACTACATGAAGTACGCAGCCCAAAACGGAGGACACACCCACCACTGCCTGTCGGCTGCATTCGCCATGCACGACACTTATCTGCGCAAGGGAGACATGCGACTGACCGACTGGGCCGAATATGTAAAATAACACCAGGAATTTATGAAAAACATCATTATTATTATATCTGGCCTTTTCGTTCTGCGGCAGCATTTCTTTCGCCCAACAGGCACTCACCCCCGAAGTCCTGCAGACCTTGAAAGAGAGCTACTCGCACGACGATGCCCACAAAGCCATCCGGAATGCCGTAAATGCCAACTCCATCAAAAAGCTCACGGCCAACAGTGAACAAGCGGCTACGCCCGACACGTGGTTCAGCCACAAGGTGAAAAGCTCCGGCATCAGCGACCAGAAAAGCAGCGGGCGCTGCTGGCTGTTTACGGGTACCAACGTGATTCGTGCACAAGTCATGGCCCGCACGGAATGAAAAAATTTCTTTCTTTTTCTCGCAGACCTACAACTTCTTCTACGACCAACTGGAAAAGAGCAACCTTTTTTTCTTCAAGGCATTATCGACACGCGCAAAAAGCCCATCGACGACAAAATGGTGGAATGGTTGTTCCGTAACCCGCTGAGCGACGGAGGGCAATTCACTGGTGTTTCGGATCTGATTGAAAAATATGGGCTTGTACCCAAAGAGGTCATGGCCGAAACTTACAGCAGCGACAACACCAATGAATTTTCAGCCCTCTTGAAAAGAAAATTGCGCGAAGACGGCATGTTACTGCGCGAAGCATCCGAGAAGGGCGCCTCCGAAAAGGAATTGGAACAACAGAAGATAGACATGATGAAAACGGTTTACCGCATGTTGGTCTATGCCTACGGAGAGCCTCCTACTTCTTTTACTTGGGCACCGAAAATCGACGGGAAATATACCGAGAAGCCCAAGACTTACACGCCCCAAAGTTTCTACAAGGAAGTATGTGGCGGAGAAGACTTGAACGCCAATTACGTCATGCTGATGAACGACCCTTCGCGTCCGTTCAACCAAGTATATGAAATTGATTATGACCGTCACACTTACGACGGGCACAACTGGCTGTACATCAACCTGCCTATCGAGGACATCAAAGAAATGGCCATTGCCAGCCTGAAAGACAGCACCATGATGTACTTCAGTTGCGACGTGGGTAAGTTCCTGGATTCCAAGAAAGGTACGCTCGACTTGAACAACTACGACTACGGCAGTCTCTTCGGCACGACGTTCGGCATGAACAAGAAACAACGCATCCAGAGCTTCGACAGCGGCAGCACCCACGCCATGACGCTGATGGCCGTCGACCTCAACGATAACGGCAAGCCCAAGAAATGGATGGTGGAAAACAGTTGGGGCAAGGATGCCGGCTATCAGGGCCATCTCATCATGACGGACGAGTGGTTCGACGAATACATGTTCCGTGTGGTCGTCAACAAGAAGTACTGCCCGCAAAACGTTCTGGACATGCTGAAACAAAAGCCCGTCCGTTTGCCGGCATGGGACCCCATGTTCCAAAATGAACAATAACATACACACAAACCCAATAATAAGACAACGAAAAT
>VOFG01004097.1_pt1 | contig 68213 bp, 106 predicted proteins | sample 5384171 | NCBI WGS metagenome assembly VOFG01 (sample SAMN12384726, study PRJNA508395) | human gut metagenome | isolation source: healthy gut F | host: Homo sapiens
TAAAATATATGTTATTAAGTTTTAAAGCTTTCAATGAATCCAAAAGAGCTTTTTATCCCATCACCGTAATAATTCTTATTTTATCGAGTCTATTTTGAAGCGTTTATATGATTTATTGATATTAATCGGGCCAGCACCAACATCTAACATATAAATTGGCTTTTTCTATAGAAAACATATCAATCATAGTGTTATCGTCGATTCCTTTGTTAGTCTGAAAAGCGCACCTCCTGAGGATATTACCACAAAACATCATTTTTAATATATTCCTAATCACATCAAAAAGCCATACTTAAACGCTCTAAGAAATTCTTTAGGCCTGTAGTCAATATATGTTGACACGATTTATCCCTGCATGTAATACTGACACGGCTTTGGTCCCCATAACATTTATTTCTGCTGAGGGACACTGTAATCAAGGACATGCTTGCATCTAATATTAATTCATCTCCAACATTGTTCTCACCAAACCAACCATATAGTAATATATTCATTTCTATAAATTCTATCATATGAAAATTGATATCTAGTATCGCAACAAATACACGCATATAGCACAACAAAACTATATAAGTAATGCTGTAATAAATATTCCATTTATAAACCAAACAAAAAAAAATATAACATAATTAGAGCTATTACAAATTTAGAATTAATATTTATTTTTGCATGGCGATATAACAGAAACATTGCCACAAGGTGTATCACAGTACCAATAATACCGGGCACCCTAAAATAGTAGTTATAAAGTCATTATGTGCCCAAATATAACTTCCATATTGCTGCTGATTAACAAAATAAACATGATCGAATCCATTTCAAATCTTGTTTATAAGAGGGTAACTTAGTGAATTCTTTTTATATCAATCAACCAAAAATCCAATCTACCATTGGGAAAACGATACTAGCTCTATTGATGAAGTATATATATTATTTATTTGCGGTTATAAATTTTCTAGCATAGATTTATTAAAAGATAATATGCCCCAAAATTATGATAGGAAAAGCTAATTTTTTAAATGATTTATTTCTTACACAATAAACGTAAAATATAGCGGCAATTATTCCAATCGGAACAATGAATGTTCGTGCCCCTGCCTGTAAGACAACCAATATAGAGGGAACTAGAATAATTCCATCCGTCAATTTACATTTACTCTTTTCTCTTAAAAGGAATAAATTAAAACAGCTAGAAGACAAGCTCCTGAGCATATAGCATGTTCTGAAAATCCAAAGCCAACAAAATATTTTCCTTCCCAGTTTGCTCTATAGCAAGAAGGAATCAATAAACAAACAGCCATAAAATATTTAGCGTATGTGTTAAACATTTTATTGGATTTTTATTAAGCTCTATGGCATTCCATAAATTACTTAAAAATCTTTGGTCATTGCACAATGTCAATATCAAAATGGTCACTACCCAATAGATTGCATCTTCTATTCCTTGAGATATATCCTGACAATTTATTAATGTGATAAAAATTGATGTAAATGCGCTTGTTATTGTCATTAATAGAATAAATGCATCCCACCTTTTTACTCCTTTGTTAACTTCGATAAGTACAATATCTAATATAATCAGAATCCCTATTATCTTATTTACAGATATAATATTTGATGGCCACAAGCTATATGTTAATGTCGTGACCATAAATGCTAAAAATAAATACACTAACCATCTATAAGTTTTCATCTTTTATTTCAAATTCTCTCTTGTAAATTTTAGCTATTGCTTCAATATCAAATTTGTTGCAAATTTTATTAAAATGATTGTTAAATAACTTTTCATATCAATAAATTCTAAGCCATTTTTTAACAATACATTTAAGCCTTTCGCATCATTAGTATCTGCAATAAATCTATCATCATACTCCAAAATCTCACTAACCCGTCATTAGGTGTTGACAATACAGGTGTGCCTGCCGCTAGTGCTTCAACTGCAATCATCCCAAAGGACTCGTTATCTGAAGGAATTACGAGGCAGTCTATTTCCTTTAAAATTGAAGGGATATCCTGCCTCTCCCCAAGGAGAATAATATTTTTATCCAATGAGTTATCATGGATATATTTTTTTACTCTATTGTAATAATCCTCGTCTTCTTTAGCGCCAAAACACATCCTCCAACTAATAGGCATGTAACATTAGCACCTTCTTTAATCAAACTATTCAAAGCTTCTACTAATTTTAATTGTCCCTTAATTGGCTGAAACCTTCCGATGCAAGTTTTTCATCAATGTATTCTTTGCCGGAATATCTAGTTCATTTCTTAAAATTAGTAGGGTGCGCATTCTCATATTTTTCCAGAGGTATTCCCAGATAAGATACACTCGTGTTTTCAAAGCCCATTCTGTCTAGCGATTCTTTTTACCTTTGTCGATACGCAAAAAATGTGGAAATTAGATTTTTTATAAGTATTTTTTAATTTTTAAAATCATACCACTGCCCATGGCAGGTCCAAAAGTCCTTACTTTTAACCCAATAACTGCAAATGCATAATGACTGACGGGAGGATCATTACTATGAATAATTTGTATATTTTATTTTTGCCAGCTTTCTTATAAATAAAAGATTTTTTATAAGTTTCTTTTTATCTCTATAGTTCAATTCATATACCTGAATTCCATTACTCCTAAGTATATCATTAAGTCTTCCATTAGTGTTGCATAGAACACTTATATTGTTATCTTTCTTTAAAACAGCACTTAAATTTACCAAACTTTAGTTTCAGCCACCACCCATACCCGATAAATCTGACGTAAATAAAATATTCATACTCTAATCAATTAGAAATTTATCAAACACATTTTTCCATGAATGATACCTTTCTACATATTCCTTTCCTCTCTCAGCGACCTTTTTAATCTAACCTTATCGGTTAGAGCCTTTTACTAATTACTTCAGCCATATTATTTTTATCTACAAAAAAAAAAACAATTTTTGACCATCTTGTAATCCATCTATACCTTCTCTACTAACATCTGTCAAAAAATACAGGCATTCCAACAGCCATCGCCTCCAATACCTTATTTTTGTTCCACTGCCATATCTTAAAGGTGATACATATATTTCCGATGAAGAAATAGTTCTATACATATCATCGACAAAACCTGTAATGTGGATGTTTTTACATTTTAAATCTATTTAATTTTGAGTTGGATTTTTGCCTGCAATCACAAACTCAGCATCATTAATTTTTTCCTTAATTGCAGGATATACCTCGGTTGCAAAATAATATGCCGCATCCTCATTAGGGGCCATAATCCATAACTCCTGAAAACACTATAGAGTTCTCTTTGGCATTACTAAATTGGTTATTTTCTGGTAAATCAACACCTAAAATTATATTATCAAATTTACAGGTGCAATTTTATGCTCGCTTTGAGATCTTGTAGCATCTAAATCCGATACATAAATAACTTTCTTAATCTTATTAAAATATTTTTCTTCTACTTTAAAAAATATTCGCTTTGCTTTCTATCATAAAAATTTCTTTACAAATAATTTTTCAGCATTTGCCTTTCTTTTTCATACAACATTGCATTATTATCATGCATCATTGATATAATCGAAACATCTCTTGGAATATACTCAGCAAATGGCAAAGAATAAATCTGGTCTAAAATCACCACATCATACTTATCATAATCAATCTCTACATCAATTTTTTTTTAAATCCACCTCTGAATAATAATCCGGAATACTGCTTATAAAATTTTTCATCCTAGTAAATTTATTAGGCATTTTATATAATTTTTATACTCTATTTTATGGACAAACCTTTTATTACTTGTTCAGCTTCAAGATCCCTCTCATAGTAATAAAAACATCTAACTCTACATCAGATGGTACATTTTTTATAATATTATATATTGTGTACACCACCATTTTTGTGAGGTGGATAAGGGCATCTTTGAGTTATTAATAAATATTTTTTCATTCTATACCTTTAAGCATTCGTTATATATTCTTAGTGTCTCATTTATATTTTTTTTCAATAGAAAAATGTTTTTTGCTCTTCTATACAAATACCTACTTTGCTCATATCTCTTTGATTTGTCAGAAATTAAGTTTTTATAGTCTCTGCTAAATCAATGATATCGCCAGGCAACACCATATGGATACTATCACCAACAATTTCCGGCATCGTTGAAATATTAGTCGTAATAATTGGTATACCATAAGAAATAGATTCTACCACTGTCATAGATAAACCTTCAAAATACGATGGCAGAACACATATACAAGTATTTTGTAAAACTTCGTTCTTCTTTTTTCTTTATCAATCCAACCAGGGAATATTATTCGATGATTTAAATTTAAGTTTCTAGCATATTCTTTTGCTTTATTTTTTCATCAAAAACCACATAAAATTATTGTGATTTCCTTTGGCAAATCTTTTTATCTATTAATTTGATCGAATCAATTAAATCATAAGCTCCTTTTTCTTTTTTGTAATCATTCCCATAAATGTAATGTAATTACCATTTATGTTATATCTGTTACTGCAAGAGCAATCTGCACCATTATATAAAACATCAATTTTGTCACTAGGAACAATTTCACATAATTGTTCTTTCCAATAGTTACCTAAAACCAATAATTTATCGGGGACTATTCAATATTTCTCTTACTCTTTTTTTTTGATATTCTCCCAAGGTATTGTACCAACTCATTATTGGTCCAGCGTGCACCTGTATAATAGTTTTGATTTTAAATAATTTTGCTAATTTTACCACAAAACCCTTTCTGTACACGCTACCTTTTTTCTGCCATATGAATATGGACTATATCAACTTTTTTTTCCGACAAATATACTAATATTTTTAGATACCCAGAAAACATCTTAATGGTTCTTTTGAATTTTGAGCCACCCGTAGATGTAGCAACATATTTCAAATTTACAAATTTATTGTATGTCTCATTTTTAATATAGGTTTTTACACTCCACATACCGCCTATTCTACCTTCATCAACACCAACCATGAGGACATTTAATTTAGCCTCAGTCCCTGTACCAAAATCTATCATTTTCTGTTTTTCACTAATCTCAGTCCTATGTTTCGTAAAAAAATCATCAGTTTTCATAATAAATTTGGCTGGTACACCCCCCAGATTTCTCCGCTCGGGATATCTTTTGTCACGCTACTATTGGTAGCAACAATCACATTATCGCCAATATTTATGGTGTAAAATAATACTACCAGCTCCTATAAAAACATTATTTCCTATCTTAACTTTCCCAATTTTTGCCCTTTTTAAAAACTTTCCCATTGATGCGTCATGACCCAATATATATACATTTTTAGCTAATGTTACATTATCACCACACGAAATCAAATGGCAAAAGGCAGAATCAATATTTGCACTTTTTTCTATATCAAAATTGCTTCCATGCTTAAAAACCTTTATGCTCAAGTTTTTTTTAAGTAAAGCTGTGTCATCAAATTTCCAAACATACAATGCTTCCTTTTTATCGATATTTCCTAATAAGTCCTATAATTTTAACATCATCGACTAAATATCTTTTTTAACAATCTTTGGGGGTCTTGCGTTACTCTATATAACCATTCAAGTCCATGATTACTCATCCATTTTGGAGCTCGCTTCAAATTTCCAGCAATAAAGTCAACAGTGGCCCCTGCACAAATAGAAATTTTAGCATCATAATTTTTATAATTTTCATATATCCATTTTTTCCTGTTTGGGACACCCAAAGCATGCTATGAGTAAATCTGGATGAGCAGTTGAAATCATTTTATTTATCTTTTCAAGTTCTGTTATATCCTTTTTTCAAACCCAAATGGAGGTGCATAGGTTCCAACAATTTTTAATATCTCTATGCTCCTTTTCAAGATTGTCTTTAGCTCTCTCAGCTATCCCATCTTTACCGCCAATAATAAATATTGAGTAGCCTTTTGTGGCAGCCACTTTGCATAGTTCAGGCACGAGATCTGACCCAGATATTCTTGCCTTAACTGGTCGCTTATGCCATTTTGAAATCCACACTAAAGGCTGACCATCAACCAGTACCATATCAGCCTCATCGACAACCTTTTTTAAATATTCATCATTTTCTATTTTCATTATCACATCAGCGTTAATAGCCACCACATATGATTTCTTATTAGTAGCAATCATATCCTCAATGGCATGGACGGTCTCATCCATACTGACATTATTCACATATGTATTCAATAAAGGCTGTTTTTTTCCATACGATTTATTTACTCTCCCCAAAATCTATCTTCAAGCATCAAACACAAACAATGATAAACAGGACGATGTAACTCCTGCATCATGTAGGTTTCTTTTTCCTGTACTTTAATAGCAACATCGGCAACTGTTGCAAGTTCTCCACCTTTTGTGCCTGTTAAACCTATTACTTTAAGCCCCAATGCTCTTGCCACAACGGTAGCTGACATTACATTTTTACTATTACCAGATGTTGAAATTCCAAGGAATACATCTCCAGATCTACCAAATCCATATAATTGCTGTGCAAATATCCAAGGCTATCAACATCGTTGATATATGCTGTGGTTAATGCTTCATGTGCTAAAAGAGGAATCGCCATAAGTCCTCGTTCAAGGTTTTTGAAAGGTTTTCGCCTCTTTCTTTATCAATTGTTTTTTAACTTATCTGCAAAATCCGTTGAAACAGGTCGAAGAATTTTAAATCTCTTCATCAGCTCCCCCGGCTATATGTTCTGAATTTGTTGCAGAACCACCGTTTCCAGCTATTAAAAAGCTTGTGATATTATTCAATCCTACAATTTTCTACTATTCTTCATAAGGTTCTGTGTGTAATGAATAACCTGAGTACCAGCATCTTCAAATCTAAATGGTATATACATTAAATCACTCATAGCCTCTTTAACTAGCTTTTGATTTTCCGGTTGAACATAAAACAGTAAAATCCTCCTCCGCCAGCGCCTAGAAGTTTGCCCCCAAGAGCCCCTGCTTTCATTCCCTTATCGTACAATTCGTCAATACTTCCGGTGCTGATACTTGAACCAGTACCTTTTTTCAATTTCCATGTAGTATCAAGAAGTCTTCCAAAATCATCTAAATCTCTATCTTTATTTACAAGAACTTGCTCTGCTTCATTTACAAGTTCATACATTTGCTTAAGCTTTTTTCTTTTATCTTCCGTTCCACTAACATTATTGGCTTTTTGAAGTTCAGAAGAAAAACGTGTAAATCCAGTAAAGAACATCATCAAATTATCATTAAGCTGCTTTTTTCTTTCTGGATTTATAATTATTGGTCTTACTTCATATCCATCAGCGTTAAATTCTATTCTATTAAACCCACCAAAAGAAGCAGCAATCTGATCTTGCCATCCACCAGCTTCTTCACACAGAACTCTTTCACGATAAATTGCTTCATCAGCCAGTTTTTTCTTATCCGCATACTTTCCTTTAAGTGCATAGAAGGCATTTAACATACCTATAGCAAATGAAGACGATGTACCAAGTCCAGAGCGGGCAGGAAGATCGGCCTCATATGTTAACCTAATTTCATGCATATCAAGCATCTTCATAGCTTCTCGAATAGCTGGATGCTGAATATCTTTTACATCAGTAACCCTTTCAGTTTTTGAATAAGATAGCTCTGTGGAATAATCAAAAAAACGAGGAAGGTGCCTTTATATTTACATAGCAATACTTATCAAAAGTAGTCGAAATAACTGCTCCACCGTTTTCTTTAAAGTAATCTTCCATATCGGTGCCACCACCAAAAAAAACTCATTCTAAATGGCGTCTTTGTTATAATCATACTATCTTATCCTCCCTCACTCGCATCAAAATGAATTTTGACATATACCTTCACATTCATTTATTTCTGACTTTTGAATATATTTGAGACATGCGTAAAGAATTGATAAGATAAAACAAAACCGATAATCGCACCCAACAGCAATTACCGGCTTCATTCCCTAAAACCATTTTACTCTTAAATTTTTGCATCAAATATCTAGGTCAAATCCCACCCCTAAACTTCAAATAATTGCTATTATTTGGACCTGATGGTAAGCACCGTTTCTTTGCCTCAAATATGACCACAGATACAAATGATCTGTGCGTTTTTTCAGAGTTTAATATAACACGTCCCCTTTAAAAACTTCAATAGATTAATACAATCTTAAGAGTTATTGTTACTGGAAATACTGGATTTTAAATGGATACTATGCATTTTTACTCTCTATTTCTTAGTTTTGAGAAATCAGAAACTCCTACAGGAATATTTTGTTTTTCATTTCTGCTGCTCTTCTCTCCAGCCTGACCATCATGAATATACGAATATGCCATTAAAAAACAATTATACCCTAATCCAGGTCAGTTGGGATCAAAGGTACTGTGTACTGCAAATAAAACAAATACCAGAAGAAAATAAGTATCTTTTTCTGATGGCAATAAAGATTCCTATAAGGATCAATCCTTGCTAAAATCAATGCAAGGATTATTGGTCCAAAATTCAGGAGACTCTGCATATAGGAAGAATCTACATAATTGTATGCTATCCTTCTCCCGGTTCTCCACCTACCCACTTGCCCAAAAGTTTAATGCCAAAGTTTACATATCCGCTTTTTCCCAAAGCTATTCTTCCACTTAATAATCCATTTAATTTTTTCATCCATTGTACGGATTCAGCATACTTAACTGAAATGCTTATAATACCGGCAGATAAAATCGGCACGATCCCTACTGCGATCACTGAATATATCCTTTATAAATTCTTAAATACGGAATATATTTTAAAACAATTACTCCAATAATTGCCAGTATTCCCAGAATAAATGAGTTTTTAGTATCAGTTTTAATAAAGAAATATAAGCTTCCTGCCAGCATGGCAGCTAATTCAATCCATGTGATCTTATTCTTTCTCCAATATACCCACATAGGATCATATAAAAGAATAAATTGCTTCCTTCTGTTGTATACTGAAATCCTAAGCTGTCCTGGATTCGTTTGCCTTCTTCTTGTACATGATCCTGTTCTCCAGTATCCCCCATAGCAGCTCCCAATTACAAATAGCACTGCCCCAAGATGCACCCAAAGTGACCATTTTATGATATCCTGAAAATCCACATCATGAGCTGCGACTATAAATACCCAGTAGATCAGCAGATTTTTATCTTTTTGTTACATAGGCACTGACCAAGAATAATGTTCCCACTATAACGATCAATGCCAGTTCTTTTTAGAATATCCCTTTTCCAGAAAATCCAGTATGATTTTTGCGCATATCAGTCCATAGGCAATAAACCGTACTACAGGGAAAAAATATTTTCATACTGTCCATTTCCCCCGTATTTAGATGCAAAAAGGATAACCGATACCAGATAAATCCCATATGCAAAAAGGAACATCCATTTTTTCTTTTCTTTATCTATATGTATTCCAGTCATGATCATTCTCTGCTCCTTATTTCCATTTTGCTTTCCATTCTTCTTTCTGTTTTACTTTCCTGTTCTTCTTTCGGTTCTGCCTTCAATTCTTCCTTCTCTCTCACATTCTCATCCAATCCCAGATACTTCTCCCATGCTTCTTTGGTAGTATACTTCCCTATATCTCTCCTGTATTCTTTTGCTGCTTTTCTATATTTAAACAGCAGGCAGCACAGTGCTTCCAGAATATAGCCCATACAGATGATGGTCTGAATCAGGTCTTTTTACCAGGATGGCTCTTTCTGATTGTTTATCCCAGATGACTACCTCATCGTGCTTTTGATAATCTTTAATGGGATCACCTGCTTTGACAAGTGGTACCGGGCCTTCACGGAACTCATCTATATAGCTCAGTTTATCCGCCAGTTTAGCTAACTCTGTGTTCATTTCTTCCGGGTTCAGCTCCCTGATCCATTTAGGGCCTTTTAAGAAATCCAGGACACCTTCACAGGTAAGCTTCGTGTCTTTATACCGGTATCTGAGAAGCATTCCGGCCATCTTACGGATGGTATGTTTCATTATCAGGAACAGTGAATTCTTCTGTAATACCATTTCTATCAGAAAGTTTCTCATGTCATAGTAAGACATGATGCCGGGCATGGCACCACGCACATCCCGGTGCCAGACACAGATGCCGTTTAAGAATGTGATACCCACATCCTGGTTTCGTATTCCATATTCAATATCATCGTGGTGTACGAAGAACTGAAATGGAAGATTGTCTTCTCTTACTACGTTCAGGGAATAGCAGCAGCACCACCAGCCGGAATACAGCTTATGCTCATTGGCTGCTTCAGGACGAAATGATCAACTCCACTTTCATAATAGGTCAGATCAAAGTTGTAGTACTGGTTTGGAGTGGTTTTTCCCTTTTCCCACCACTCACCTGCACTGAAGCTGTACCTCTGGTTTTCCCGGCGGAGAAGTGTTCCGCCTACAGTCATGTCCTTCCACTCTTCTTTTAAAACAGTTAAAAAAAGCCGTAAAGCCGCACCAGAAGGTCCGGCTGGATTGCATCATCATCCATAGGAGAACATGGCTGTATCCCTCTTTTTCTTTGCGGTTCATGCATCTCTATCATCCTCTGGTAAAGCCCCGGCGCCTCCGGCGTTCATATTTTGGATGATATCTATCTTATCCTTCATCTTTGCTGCCAGTTCGTTGACTCTCCTGCCATTGCACAGGCTTCTTCCGTTATCAATCAGGAAGATATGGCTGTGGTGTGATACCTCCAGCTCAGGCTGGGTAAAATATTTTCGTAAAGTCTCCTGAGGTTCTGGAAAACATAGCCTCTCTTTTGTAAGTACAGATATCAATTCCTATATTTACTTTCCGGAAGGATTTTTCATCAACCTCGCCCCAGTACATGCCTTCCAGCACCCATTTTAACCGGTCTTCCACGATCAGTGCAAAGGCAAATACTCCATCATCATATTTATCATATGGAAATGGAACCACATATTCTTTTCATTTTCTCCATCCAGTTCTATTTCCTGTATGTCGTCTTTGTCATGCATCAGGATAAGCTTTTTGAAACCTCTTAACCGGATTTTTAAAAGTGATTCCTGTAAGATTCGTATATTTTTCCGCTTTGCGATATAAATAAGATTAAAGTAACCATTAAATGTGAGTCTTCCAAAAGCATCATGATAATACATGTCCGTAATACCACATATGTTATCCTGCTGCAGTAATACACTTTGCAGTTGAACTTCCATTATTCCTCTCGCTCCTTTTGTTTCAATCGTTTTGCGGCTGTACGCAGCAGTTCCATCAGGATCCGTTCTTTCATCCCAAAAAGCAGGATCCCATAAAATACTGAAGAATACACTAAAGCAGATCACCAGCACCGGAAATACCGGCATATTCAGCTTTGTTTTTGATAAATACCATAGCTGCGCCGGACAGAGCCGCTGCCGGTAATATCTTCCACACTTCTACCTTCTTAATGATCTCCCCATGCCATATTTTTTGCTGCTGCCTGCACCACAAGGACTACTGCCTCTGCCATCAGCGTTCCAAATGCCGCTCCCGAAGCCCCATATCTGGGGATAAAAACAGCATTCAGGATAATATCACAGCTCCTGCATTCCGGAATACAGAACGATCGTTTTTTTCCCAGTGGGACCAGCATCTGGACACCAAAAACATTGCTGGCGCCTATAAGGATCGCAAAGGCATAATGATGCACATGGGGATCACAGACGGAAGGTACGCATTCCCTGATAAAAAGAAGAATACACTGTTTTGCCATAATAGTAAAGCTGACAGTAAGAGGAATTGACAAAACTGCCACAAATTCCAGTGTGTTTTTACCGGATACAGTACGGAATTCCCGTTCCATTTTCATTTCCACATAATAGGAGGTTCGCGGAAGAAGGACTGCGCCTAGAGAAGTAACGATATTTACAAGAATGACCTTTTATTTTGATCGCCACATCATAATATCCTACTTCTGTATTATCCCGCATAAATCAAGCATGGTAATGTCCAGATTGGAATAAATGGTGATTGCCACAGACATGGCAAAGAAGATAAATACCGGCTTTAAATGGCGGCGGAAATGATAGTCCTTAAAAACGTTTGAATATAATATGTTTCCGCAGGTTAAAAGATTAAATACCCCCGTATCCGGTATTGGCAAGAACTGTGATCCCGGCATATTTTTACGTAATCTTCTTTTGTATGCACCATCAGAAACATGCAGATCACCAAGTACCTTAAACGCCAGTGACCGCAGGGTAATATACGTATAACATTCCAGAGCCTTGTAGACCCATTCCATGGCAATGAGATTTAAAACAGTGACAAGCTGCATACTAACAGCAATATCCGCTCTGCCTTTAAATCGCGGGACGCAGATAAGAGCCACTGCCAGTGCCGCATATGCAAGCAGCGTCATGATCCCATCGATCATCCAGATTTCCTGGGCTGTTTTTGACATCTGCTCTTTATCATCCCGCACCTGGGCACAGGCACGTATTCCATAAGTAGGTATGCCCAGCATGGCAAACATGGAAAATAATTGATCACGGAGTTTGCAAAGGCGATCTTTCCGTTTCCTTCCGGCATGGAGAACACGGGTAATATAGGGAAATGTGATCAGCGGAAATACAAAGGCAGATGTGGTCAGAAGCATGTTCATGACCAGATTGAATTTTATGGATTTCTCTTTTTTCTCCATACTTTTTTTCATTTTATTCTCACCGGTTTCCATCCTGGTCTATATATAGGATCTTGAAGGGCTAACTTTCTGCTGTCTGGCATTCTTAAAGGCTTCTTCCAGAATGTTCAGTTCCAGCTTTTTGTGCCCTGTCATATGATTTAAGAAGATGACTTTACCCGATCTTCAGACAGAAATAGTCGTAGCAGACTCCGGAGAAATGTTTAAAGTAGGTATCGATCATATTCCAGTAGGAATAATACAGCTTCCAGTTAATGCCACCTTCCTTCTTCTCCTACATCATGATAGGCTACAATACCCGGCACTCCTATAATCTTTCCTGTTTTTCTCATGCGGATCCCATGTCCAGATCATCCCAGTAAATAAAGTAGTCTTTATTAGGCAGTCCGGCTTCTAAAAATTTTTTTCTTATTCATAATGGTGCCTACATAAGTAAAGCTTCCCATTTCAAACTTTTTTTTCTCATACATTTTCAGGAATAGATGCTTCACAAATACGGATCCCTTTTTGTAATAATATTTTCCGTGATTGATATCCATTTTTCCTGTTTTTGATAACTTTTCCGCAGATTGCTGATATTTTATCCAGATCCGGTTGTTCTTCCAGGTAATCGGATGCCTGCTTTAATGCATCATCTTTTAAATAGGCATCGTCATCAGATACAAAGCATCCAGTCAGCCTCCTGCTCCATAGCCCTTTTTATACCGGCATAGAAGCCGCCGCTTCCGCCCATATTGCTTTCCATGGTCAGAATGATCATTTTCAAAGCCTGCTTCTTCCTTTTGCCACTGCCGCAGATACTGCGCAGTTCCATCTGTGCTGGCATTATCTGCCACGATCACATAAGCCGGGAGATACAGCTGTTTTTCAAAGCTTTCCAGAGCCTTTTTCAGCTTATCCAGACGATTATATGTAACAACCACTGCGCCTATCTTCATCTTCTTACTCTCCATTCCTATTTTTATGTCTATTTTTATTTTATATCTATGTACTCTAAAACCTTTCTTGTACATCCTTTCGTAAATAACCGTACTGATTAAATTAGGATGCGGATCTTAGTGTGCAGCCATTTTTTTCTACTCCAGACCATGCTCCTTTAAATATGCGAAATACTTCTGGGGATCGATCACTTTTCCTCTTTTATTCCCCAGTCCGTCTTTACAGCTTTGATGATCAGCTGGCTGCGGAGCCTGTGATAACCTTTTAATTTGCTCTTTACAATGATCGCCATCAGTCTCGCTGTCAGCAGGCCGAAGCTAAACCACCGCACCAGCTTATTTTCCTGAAATTCCCGGATCATAAAGTACTGGTTCCGGTTGCAGTAGTATTCTTTCCACCAGCCGGCCGGTGTCATATTGGCATCCAGTACCGGTGCATCCTGATGGTCGATCACAGCATCGGATCAGGTAGCTTTATGTTTTTTCCTGAAACACGCCTGAGGTGTATTCGGAATCATCTCCGTAAATGAAAAGACTGCCATCTGCTATTCCCAGTTCATCTACTACCTTTCCCGGAAATAACGGACCTACAAATGCATTTGCATCTTCTTCTGTCACTGCCTTTAATCGATCTGCATCCTGCACCACCGGGCTGTTTTTCATCATGAACCTGGACAGTTTTTTATGATGGAACAGCTGATAATGCTTCAGGTCGATCCTGTAGATAAGGGGCAAAAGTCCCCCTGGCATCAGGAAGTTCTTTTCCTGTATCCAATAAAGTTTCCAGGCAGTCTTTTCTTGGATAAGCATCATCATCCATCAGCCAGTACCAGTCAGGGGAGACAGCTTTTTTCGCCTCTCTCATACCTGCCTCAAAGCCACCTGCCCCTCTGCCTCTGTTCTCATCTAAAAAAAAGCAGCTTTATCTTATGGCTTTTTGCTGCGATCTTCCTTATCTTTTTCCTGTTCTTCTTCACAGCTGTGATTATCAGCAATGATAATACGATCATCGGACGGGTCTGGTTTAAAGGGCATCTATGCATTTTTCCAGTGTCCTGGTCCGGTTGTGGCAACTGTTATGGCTGCAACTGTTTCCTGTCTGCTTTTATTGTTTTCCATCTCCATATACTTGTGCCAATATCCTTTCGCTGGTCTTCCAGCTGAAATGTTCTTTGATATAGTTCCGGCTTTCCATAGCCCTGAGGCTCCGTTTTTCAGGATCATTTAGATATTCTACGATCTGTTTTCGTATTCTTCATCTGTTTCTGACGGAATGATCACCTGATAATCCTCATCAATACCTTCAGCCCACCCAGTTTCCTGTAATGACTGCTGTTCCCAGTGCAAGGCTCCTTAAAACCTTTAGTTTAATACCGGCACCCAGAGTCAGTGGAAATACTGCCAGTGCTGCTGTCTTTAAATATATATCCACATTTTCTACAAATCCCGTTACATGGATCCACTGGTTTTTCTTTCTGCTTCAGCTTTTCCGGCGGCCTGTTTCCTACGATATATATCTGCAGCTGGGGATCTGCTTTTTACCCGTTCTGCAATGGTGATAGGACGCATTGCAGCCTGATAATTTTCATCTCTGCCCATTTGTCCCAGAAAGCACAAGGGTATATGGCTGTGTTCCTGTTTTCTGGATCTGCGGTTTTATCCCTTTTTTTGGTCATTCTTCTCTGCCACGTCATTCCTGATCACGTTGTCTTCGATCCCATAATAAGGATTCAGTACCTGACAGTTTTGTACATGATACTTTTCTTCGATCAGCCGCTTATCCTTCTGGTTAAAAGTAAAAACCCGGTCTGCTTTTTTACAGTATTTTCCTTCTTTTTCCAACACCCGGCCTAACTGAAATCCCAGATACGCCTTTTAAGCCCATGACTGTCTCCCACTTTCCGTTCATAGGACTGTGCCGTCATGTCATGCTCTGTTATATTAAACTTCAGATCCGAAAAAGCCTGCGTATCCACAGATATTGTCCCATAGATGCATATTCTGCATGGATAGCATGGATCTTTATTTTTTTCACCAGACAGATCAGCTTCCATGCGAACCTGAAAGAGCTTCTGGCTGCAAAGTAGTTTGGCATCCACGGTTCCAGGGCCACATGGACCATACGGGTAAATTTATTGATCTTTACGCTGTGATAATAGTCATCTTCTGCATATTCTTTTTAAGGCCTGCATCAAATTCAGATGTTTCAAAGGTAAGCACATATACCTGATGCCATTTTTGTAATCATTTTTATCTCCTTTCCCATACACACCGCCTGCGTGGTTGGCTTTGTGGACGGAAATAGGGGGGATATATGAAGGATATTCATTATTTCGGGCCTCCTTCTAACAATGGGAATACTCTCTCACTTGATCACATTTTCTGTAGCTTCCTGTGTGAAAAGCTTCATATACAGGCTCTGCATCTTGTATTTTATCGCTTGATCCTGCCACTTTGAGCCAGTGCCAGCAGCTCCTGGGCACATTTTAAAGCTGCATCCGGCTGGTAATCGATCCCGATCTGCTCCTGCTTTACCAACTCCCATGTATCACCGGGAATATTATTTTACCAGTGGGGAGACCATAGCAGAAATAGTCAATGGATTTTCATGGTCAGTCCTACACATACCCCCCGGCTTCATCATATTGATCCCCAAACATGCATCTGGAGTAAAGATCTCTGCTTTGACTGCTTCTTCATACACTGCACCGTAAATTCTGCCTTAATGCCCTTGCTTTTTTAACTTTTCCTCAAAGTCCCCTGTTTTCCCCATCTCCAACTACATGTAAGAATACTGGTGTCATTTTTTCGGTTATTTCGGGGAAATTTACGATCCCATCTATATCTATAATGTTATTAATAGACCCAAGATGGCAAAATGGATGACTGCGGGGGATTCCTGGTGCTTCATTCTCCAGTACTTCCATCTTCCAGCCTCCGGCACTTCTTTTGGCCAGTAGACAACGCTGTTTTCTCCTGTTTGGCATTTATAAACTTTTGAAAATAATGGCATTCTGTAATGACCAGATCTGCCGCTTTAAATGATCATCCCGCAGCCGCCGCCAGCACTGGAAGGGCCACAGCTTCTGAAGTTTTTTCCACCCAGGGATTCCGGCCACAGATCTAAAAATATCAAACACAAGGACCGCCCTGTTCATTTCCTCTTAATCTGTCCCAGCAGCTGCCAGGAATTTGCCGGAAGGATCGTATAGACCATATCTGCCTGTTCTTTTTCAGGATTTTTTCCGCTTTTCTGGCAAAATCATACTGGGAATACAGACGCCTTACAGAAAGATTCTTCCTGTAAGGCACCGTGTCAATCGTACATATGGTCAGGTGCACTCCGCACCTTTTTACTTCTCTCTGTGGATAAAATCCGTTTCCACCCATAAAACCTGGGCGCCCTGTTGTTTAAACAGCTCTCCACCCATTCTGCTCTTGGCTCATAGCTGGAAAATTGGTAACAACTACTACTTTTTTACCTGCTCCATTCATCTTCTTCCTCTGCCTGGATCTGCTCTTTGATTCTGCGCTGCTCTTCCTCTGCTGTCTGCTGTTCCATTGCCTGGATACCTCATCAGAAAATCCTTCTGTGCTTTCTTTTTCTCAAACAGGATCTTTTATTGTCTTAAACAGGATCTCAATATCCAGTAATACAGAATAATTCTGGATATACATCAGATCCATTTTTCAGTTTATCATAGGCTGTTGTATTATATTTTCCATACACCTGGGCATATCCTGTAAGACCACCCTTTACCTTCATACGGTAAGCAAACTCCGGGATACTCTCTGAATACAGGTGCACATGCTCCACCCGCTCCGGTCTCGGACCTACCAGGCTCATTTCCCCTTTCAGGATATTTAACAGCTGGGGAAGCTCGTCAATACGCAGCTTGCGGATAATATTTCCCACAGGTGTGATCCTTGGATCCCGCTCTGTAGGCGGTACAGAAGCACCGTTTTTTCGCATCTACGATCATGCTGCGGAATTTACAAATGGAAAATACCTTCCCATCCTTTGTACAGCGTTCCTGGTAAAAAAATACAGGGCCGCCGTCATGCATTTTAATAGCTGCTGCCGTCACAAGAAAAACCGGGGACGTGATCACCAGCATAACAGCTGAAACAAAAATATCCATGGCGCGCTTGATAAATGCCTGTTCAATGGAAAGTCCGTCATTCCTGGATAATAGTAATGGCGTATCAAAATAATGCATACTCTCTGCACTTCTGATGATAATATCCGAGATCTTCGGCGTACTGTATACACGAAGAGACTTTCCGTAACAGAACTTCAGCAGCTCGTTTCTCATTTTAGAAGGGATATCGCAGATCACTACTCCCCTCATACTGAAGCAGTTTTTCTTTTAATTCTTCTGTTACAGTCTGGATTTTTACCACTTCACCGATCTCAAAACAGTCTTCACGGCTGTTGAGCTTATTCATAAGAGCCGCCACCGGGCGTTCTCCATATATCATGATCACCTTTCTGGGCGGATACAGCTTCCTGTAGATTCCATTTGCCAGATATCCCCAGATACAGATGATCACAAACTGCCCTGCTGTCTGGGACCAATGGCATTACTGTTTTAAAAATGCTTTACAAGGAGCACGATGGGAATATAGGAAACTGCATTGGCGCAGATGGTTGCCAGTGTGTGGGTATAGATCAGTTCCCCATTTCTGAAATATCCAGGCGCAGGCTGCCATACATGGAGCTGGATACATACAGCATCACAGCATACACTGCTGCCAGAAAATAATGCCCCATCCTCTGATATGGCATTTCCATGTGCTCATTATAACAATGGATCCATACCTGCTGCATAAAGATCCAGGACTGAATTCCGATCAGAAGCACACCTGCCAGAAACCGGATCAGGCGTTTATACTTTTCATAATTATTCACTTGAAACTATTACCTTTCTATCTGGTATTTAACCTTTGTACAGTATATCATTGAATCCCCCAAACGCAAAGAAAACCCTGTATTATCCAGTTGTCCTGAGATGGACAAGATGGGATAATACAGGAGCTTTTTCAAAATGTTCTCTACGATTTTACTTTTCATCCCGGCAGGCAGCCAGTCCCATTGCCATCAATGTAAACAGGACCGGTGCTACAATAGGTACAACTGATATTTACCAAAGCCTGGGCCCCATAGCGATCACTGCCATGGCAGTGGAAAGTATCACCGGATTTTCTTTGCCTTTACGGATAAGACGGGCAAGTACAGTCACAAGCAGACTGATGTATGCGATCATTCCCACAATACCGATCGTTACCAGATACTGAAGATATTCATTATGGACGCTGTCAAATTTTTCATTATAGCGTCCTACCATTTCATCAAAATATCCCTGAACTGTTATGATACCAAAGGTATCTGGCCCATATCCAAACAATTTGTGAAGGATGGGAATTTCTGGTAAATGCGTATTGCCAGATGCCAGATATAGCCTCTGTGGGTTCCCCAGTCATCATTAAATAAAAGATATTTGCGAAGGGAACCATATTTTTCCACATTACCTGCAATATTCACATCATACAATACTTTTCCCAGTCCTGAAAATACGACGATCACCACAGCCAGCCAGATCCATCTTCCCAGATTGCTTTCTTTTGCATTTTTCAGCACATTACACTCCGCAAAAATACAATCCAATCCCAAGGATCCAGAGAACCACTGTGATCACCGGAAGTCCTTTAAAATCCGTAATAACATTAAACAATCCATTAATCGCTAATACGTGTTCCGGGAACTTATCCACAGTAAATCCGATTCCAATAAACTCTGTACACACAATTGCAAGGATAACCACATAGTTACGCACACCTTCTTACACTGTTAAACAAAACAAACGGAAGAAGTCCTAATAATGCCAGAAGTGTCAGATATGCATTATCGCTGATACCTGTGATAAGGGCAAACAGTGAGATCACAACACATACTGTATACCAGACTTTTTTTTTTGCCTCTTTTTCTACGGTAAACAGAACCGTGCTGACACCTACTACCAATGCCAGATATGAGGTATACGTATTAATATTTCCAATGGTTGATGTAAAATCCACATAGTCCAGATAATTCAAATCATTCTTGAACCCAATGGGATCAAATTCAAAGTAATGAAGAATACCGATGAGACACACGATCATTCCTGTTCCCAGAAAAACATCCAGATACCACTTTTTAAATTCCAGCTTCCTTGCTATGATAAAAAGCTGATGGTATACAAAATGATCATGAACAGACCTACAAATCTCCCCTCATTGCCCCAGAAAGACTCGTATACGTATTCTGACTGCAAAGTAGAGATGGCTGAAGCCAGTAAAAATGCCAGCATAGCCCATTCTGCTACAGTTAAAGATTTAAGCGATAAATTGCTTTTTAAGCCTTTCAGCAATGCTCCATCGCACCACTTTCTGTCCCTGTTCCAGAATATAACTGCCATGATCACATAAATAACTGCCGCTGCAATCACCACGCCGCAGTAATACCAGTATTTCACCTGAAGGATATTAAAATAATAATCCTGAAAAACAAGGGGCAGCCCCACCATGATCAATACTGCCAGCACCGCCGCCAGTCTGAACTTGCCTTGTTCCAGGAAGCGCGCACCTCCTCCCTGCAATGTTTCCATCATTGTTTTCTGTTCTTTTTGCCATATGTCCGATCTCTTTCTTTTATCTTTTATAGATTTATTTGTTTCTGACTGCACTTATTACATTGCAGCTACTATTAGTCAGTATAGCATTTTGGCCTTTTATACGCAACTTTATAACACGTTTTTTCCTCCTTTATCATTCCCCCCTCCCTAACCTCACGATACTTTTCCTTATCGGAAGTATAATCTACTCGTAATGCAATAAGGAATTTCAAAAAGTATTTCAAAAATCAAAGGAGAGTGCATTCATTATGAAGAAGCAGACAAAATTAGTTGCTGTATTATCAACAGCAGCACTGCTTGCTATCGGTGCATCCATGACATCTTTCGCAGCTACAGGCTGGGCAGAAGAAGATGGTACTTGGGTATACTATGATAGAAACGGTGACAAAGTAACAGACAAATGGGCAAAATCTGGTAATAACTGGTATTACTTAGACAGCAACGGCGAGATGGCAGTAGATACCCTGATCGAAGATGGCGACAACTACTACTATGTTGACATCAACGGTGTTATGGCAGCTAACCAGTGGGTAGCTATCGATAACGAAGACGCTGGCGATGATGACGAGCCAGAGCATTATTGGTACTACTTCCAGGCTAACGGTAAAGCTTTAAAACAGGGAGATTCCGATAAGGTTTCTTTAAAGACTGTTAACGGCAAGAAATATGCTTTCGATGACGAAGGTAAGATGCTGTATGGCTGGGTAGATGAGAACAGCGCTGAGCGTATCGACAATACTGATGGTGATGCTTTCAAGGAAGCAACCTACTACTTGGGTGGCGAAGATGACGGTGCTATGACTACTGGTTGGTTACTGACTGACGTTACATACAACGAAGCAACCAATGATGATTATAAGTATACTGCAGCAGCATTCAATGATGATGAAGATCAGACCCGTTGGTTCTACTTCAAGTCCAATGGTAAGATGATCAAGGCTGACAATGGCGAAAGAACCAAAGATAAGACTATCAATGGTAAGAAGTACGCATTTGATGAGTACGGCGCAATGGTAGCTGAGTGGTCTCTGGATGAAGGTGATGAGAAGATCGCTTCTAAGTCCGAAGAGAGAGCAAAGGCTTCTGTTGATGTAGCAACCACTTCTGAAGCTTGGAATGGTGCAGGAAACTACGCTAAGTACACCCAGGCATGGAGATACTTCAACTCCGTTGAGGATGGTTCCCTCGTGTAAGCAAGGGCTGGTTCAAGGTAGTTGCAGCTGAAATGCTGAACAAGGACAAATATGATGATGATGAAGATGCATGGTACTATGCAGATGGAAGCGGTAACCTGTATGCAGGCGAGTTCAAGACCATCAAGGGTAAGAAGTATGCATTCAGAAATGATGGCCGCATGGTTAATGGTCTGAAGTTCATCAAAGAAGGCACTAACGACTTTGAAGGCGTTATAGCTGATGATGATGACAACCACTCCTTCGACAACGAGGACGATTTCTTAGCACAGGCTTCTACCTACTTTGAAGGTGAAGGATACAAGTGCTACTACTTCGGCGGCGACGAAGATGGTGCAATGAGAACTGGTAAGACATCTCTGACCTTCGATGGCGAGAACACCAACTTCTACTTCGAGAAGTCTGGCGGCAAGAAGGGTGCTGGTGTAACTGGTGAGAAGGACAACAAACTGTATCAGTCTGGTATGCTGTTAAAGGCAGATTCTGACGACAAGTACACTGTTGTTGATAAAGAAACACATACTAAGGCTGATGGTACTAAGTATGAAACTACACCAAGTTAGATGACGCTAAGGCATTCATGGACAGCGTTAAGGACAATGGTGGTAAAGTTAACGATGAATTAGCTGGTAAGGAAGGCTCTACAAAGGTAACTGTTGGAAGCAACACTACCAAGAAGGCTGAAGACTTAGCTGAAGCTTATTCCGTTGAATTAAAGGATGTTAAGAATCATGAATACATCCTGGTTAATACCTCTGGTAAGGTAATTGACAACAAGGGCAAGAACAAAGATGGCAGCGATTACTACTATGTAACTGACAGCAATGGTAAGATTACTAACATCTACGTTGAAGACTAATCTGATTTGATTTAGAAACAGTTTGTAATAACTAAACATTAAGGGGGAAGCGTTATGGCTGATATAACATTTATGTTAGCTGTAACGCTTCCTTTTTATTTACTTGCAGAAAGGAGTATCTATGATCAGAAGAAAATTATTAGTATTAGGAACAGCAATTTGTCTGGCTGTATCAGCAAATGCAATCACATCTTTTGCTGATACTACATCTGCCAGTACCACAACAATGGAAAACTGTGGTGCATATCTTTTTGAGTGGCGCCCTATTGATTGCGGAAATGGAAATTATTTTGCTATTTTGGTAGGCGGCAATACATTAAATGAGAGTAATGTGATCTTAAATCGAGGTTATGATTATGCTTATACATTTGAACCTATGACTTATTCACGCCCATGGGGAACTGTGCCGGATCTGGTAAATATAGACGGAAAATGGGGAATCCCTGAAAACTGGTCTTCCATGCCGGAAGGGGCGCAGCCTACTCTTCAGATTGTATTAAAACAAATTATAAAACTTTAAATACAGATAAGCGTTATGTAAATGTTGTTCATCTTCCTTCCAATGTGAATTCCTCTACATTACCTGCAGAAGTGCGTAAATATTTGATTAATGTAGATGCTTCTGACGCTGGTGCTTATAATGACACAGTTACCCCAGGATGGCAAAAGAAGCAGATGGATCCGAAAAATATTTAAAGCCAGATGGAACGTATGTAAGCAACGGCTGGCTCCAGCTTGATGATAAAAAATATTACATGGATGAAAATGGTGTTAAATTAAAAAGATACCATTACTCCAGATGGCTTCTATGTAAATTCTGACGGCGAGAAGGTATCTTATATGCCAGGTTGGTATAAAGATGGTGACTATTGGCGTTATATCCAGAAAAATGGATATTATCTGGCTAACTCATGGTATCAGGATACTGACGGAAAGTATTATTATTTCAATATGGGTGCTGTTATGGCAGTAAACACAACCACACCGGATGGTTATTATGTAGATGAAAACGGTGTTTGGGATGGTAATGCATCAACAGTTGCTGCAAACTGGAAAAAAACCTTGGTCCTGGTGTAGATAAAGGCTGGGAACCAATTGATAAGGGATGGAAGTTCAAACAGGACGATGGTACTTATTTGACCAATGCCCGGAGACAGGACAGCAACGGTAAATGGTATTACCTGAACGAAGATGGCTGGATGCTGAAAGACACTAATACACCGGACGGCTATCATGTAGGTGCAGATGGCGTTTACGATGGTCCTGCTGTAACAGAGGATACAGCAGCTGCCGAATCATAAGCAACAATAACTCAACACAATCGCCAGAAATGTGCATACATATCATTTCTGGCGATTCAACTTTTTAGTATAATAAATTTTTTACTTTATCCAAAGATATTCCTACAGTATCAGCAATTTCTATATCTGATTTGCCTGATTTATGAAGAGTGAATATCATTTTTTGCAAAAGTGTAATCCATTTTCGATTCCTTTTTCGATTCCTTTTTCCATTCCTTCTTCTCTTAAAGTTTCATTGTGAAGTTCTTCATCATATTCCGTTAAGATCATAGACATTACCTCCCCTTCGTTTTTTAACAGATATGTTTTAATATGTCATTTTTTCTATACAATGCTTTACAGCCTGATGAACAGCTGTTTCAATGGTGCAGCCTGATTGTTTTCTGGTTCGTATCTGATGGATCAGCTCTGTGTAACCAGCCAGAACGCTACAGTTTTTCAGTAAACTAACATTATTATCCGGATTGATGTTGATCACATGCGCCGTCCAGTCATACCCTTTTACGGGATGCTCAAAGGCATCTGCCAGATGATACTCTTCCCGTTCTGGCCTTATTTCTTTCCCGTTGTAAAATACATAAAATTGTGGGGCGGGTATTTTTAATAACTTCCTACGATAAATATCTTTTTTTCTGGAAGCCAGCCATCCCTCATATTCTCTTGCAAAATACAGTAAACCTCTCAGCGGCATATTAGGATTTACACTGCTCTGTTGTTCCCAAAGACTGATATTTCCACATAAACATATGGATACATCATTTTTCATTGTCAGATAAAGTGCATCTTCCAGAGTTACGATTTCTAACTCATTTTCATTTTATAATCTGTGCCATTCAATGCATTGTACAGAGAAAGAGCATTCTCTTTCTTTGAAAAAAGATTACAGAATAGTCTGTCCTTGTGCGTTTGACGTACTTTGATAGTGTTTTTCATAGGCATTATCCTTTCTGTTTGCCGCAGGAAGATACTGCCTGTTCTCTCTGCTTAAATGATATGGAGTTTAAGCAAAGAGTTCTTAAAATAGATGCTGACAGATGCAGCTTGAATGAAATGAAAATTTAGATTTCTAGAAAACTTGCTTATATTTATTCTAACATGGGTATCGGGCAATTGCAATATATAAATGCCCCTACATAGGATTTTAGCCAATTTCAAAATCATAACTAATACATGCAAAAACTGCAGGATCAGTGAATAAACGATCCTGCAGTTTTATAAACTAAATATAGATTAGATTATTCTGCTGTTTCTTCGGTTACAGCATCTCCATCCCATACACCCTTAGCATCTACATGGTAGCCGTCTGGTGTATTAGTGTCTTTCAGCATCCAGCCGTCTTTGTTCAGGTAATACCATTTGCCATTAGAATCCTGTCTCCAGGCATTGGTCAGATAGGTGCCATCTTCCTGCTTGAATTTCCAGCCAATATCGATCGGTTCCCAGCCTTTTATCTACACCAGGACCAAGGTTTTTCTTATTGTTAATGGTTGTAGCCTTGCCGTCCCACACACCAGTTTCGTCTACATGGTATCCATCTGGGGTATCAGCATTTGCTACCATATAACTGCCGATGTTAAAGTAGTACCACTTGCCATCTGTATCCTCTAACCAGGTAGATGCAGCATAATAACCATTCTTCTGAACGTATCTCCAGCCCTTGTCATCGGATACCCAACCTGGCTTATAGCTTACCTTATAGCCACTTGGATTGATATAAGTTCCATCTGGTGCATAGGTATCTGAAAGCATATAGCTATTTTCATCCATGTAGTAAGTTTTTTCTTCTACAGTTAGCCAGCTGTTTGTTACAAATGATCCATCTGATTTACGGTATTTCTTGTGTCCATCGTCTGTTGTTACCCAACCGCTGGTTTCTGTTCCCTCATAAGCACCAGCATCGGAACCATCTACGTTAATCAGGTATTTACGCACTTCTGCAGGTAAACTGGATGTACTTACGCCATTTGGAAGATGTACCACATGGATATAACGCTTGTCAGTGTCCAGGTTTTTATAATTAGTCTTCAGTACAATCTGCAATGTAGGCTGTGAACCTTCCGGCATAGAAGACCAGTTCTCTGGGATTCCCCATTTGCCATTTACATTTACCAGATCCGGAGCTGTTCCCCATGGACGGGAATAGCTCAGTGGTTCGAAAGCATAGGCATAATCATATCCACGGTTTTAAAATAACGTCACTTTCCTGAATGGTATTTCCACCTACCAAGATTGCAAATGCAACACCGTCACCACAGTCTACAGGACGCCACTCAAACAGATATGCACCGCAGTTTTCGATGGCCACCTTTATTGCTAGTATCTGCAAATGCAGATATAGCCGTACCAGTTGATAATGCTAATGCCAGCGCAAAAATCGCCAGTTTTTTCTTAAACATATGTTTCCTCCTTATGTGTCCAGGATTTTGTATTTAAAATAAAAAAAGGAGCGTTATGACTAACAATCAGATTATCAGTCACAACGCTCCCCCTTAATTTTAATTGTTAAGCAATGAGAGTCTAACTATAAATTAGTCTTCAACGTAAACGCCAATGATTACGCCCTTCTTGGTTACGAATACATAGTCATCGCCATCTTTACACTTACCCTCTTGTCGACTACAGAACCAGAAGTATTTACCAGGAAGTAATCAGCAGATTAGTAATATCAGTAAGCTTCCTTCAGGTCATCACTCTTCTTGGTAATCAGCACCTGTATTGCGCCACCGATAGTAACCTTACCATCGCTATTAGCAGATGGAGTTGTATGAGCTACACTATCCAGAACTTCTTAGCATCAGCTTAATCTTCTGATAAGCTACCTTACCATTGCGCAAAGTAACTTTCTTAACTACCTGATACTTCTCATCAGATCCAGCTTTAACCAGCATACCTGCTAAGTAATACTTGTCATCCTTCTCACCGGTCAAACCAGCACCCTTATTAGAACCAGACTTCTCGAAGTAGAAGTTGAAGTTATCGCCATCAATAGTGATATTAGTCTTATTAGTTCTCATAGCGCCATCTTCGCTACCTCCGAAGTAATAGCACTCATAATTATTCTTCAGATAGAAGCTAATAGCATGATTGATGAAATCATCTTCTGTATCAAAGTTTGGATCATCATCATCAGCCTTAACATCGGTAATCTTGCCATTGTTATCCTTCTGGATGAACTTCAGACCATTAATCATACGACCATCTGTTCTGAACGCATACTTCTTACCCTTGATAGTCTTAAATTCACCAGCATAGATATTGCCGGACCATCTGCATAATACCATGCATCTTCGTCATCATCGTACTTACTCTTATTCAGATATTCAGCAGCAACTACCTTGAACCAACCCTTGCTTACACGAGAACCGTCTTCAACAGAGTTGAAATATCTCCATGCCTGAGAGTATTTAGCGGTCTTGCCATCTTTTTCATAGTCAGCAAAGTTAGTAGTAGCTAAGTTATCAGAAGCTTTTTTTTTATCTAAGGACCATTCAGCTACCATTGCACCAGTTACATCGAATGCATACTTCTTACCATTAATGGTCTTTTTCTTTAGTCTTGTCTGCATCAGCAGCCTTAACCATCTTACCATTGGACTTGAAGTAGAACCAACGGCTCTGATCTTCGTCTTCGTTGAATGCTGGAGCAATCTCATAATCATTGGTTGCTTCATCATATGTAACATCCATTAATAGCCAGCCAGTGGTCATAGCACCGTCATCTTCGCCACCAAAGTAGTAATCAGCCTCTTTGAATGCATCGTTATCGCTGTTGTCGATACGGCTTGCATCATCAGCTTTAACCCAACCATACAGCATCTTTGCCTTCGTCATCGAATGCATACTTCTTGCCGTTAATGGTCTTTAAAGCTACGTTAGAGTTGTCACCCTGCTTTAAAGCTTTACCGTTAGCCTGGAAGTAATACCAGTAATGCTCTGGCTCGTCATCCTGTCCAGCATCTTCGTTATCAATAGCTACCCACTGGTTAGCTGCCATAACGCCGTCAACGTCAACATAGTAGTAGTTGTCACCATCTTCGATCAGGGTGTCTACTGCCATCTCGCCGTTGCTATCTAAGTAATACCAGTTATTTCCGGACTTAGCCCACTTACCTGTTACCTTGTCACCGTTTCTATCATAGTATACCCATGTTCCGTCTTCTTCTGCCCAGCCTGTAGCTGCGAAAGATGTCATGGATGCACCGATAGCAAGCAGTGCTGCTGTTGATAATACAGCAACTAATTTTGTCTGCTTCTTCATAATGAATGCACTCTCCTTTGATTTTTTTGAAATACTTTTTGAAATTCCTTATTGCATTACGAGTAGATTATACTTCCGATAAGGAAAAGTATTGGGAGGAGAGGCTTTGGGCAATAAAATGAGTTATATTTGTTAATTTATTTCAATAATTCAGCAATTTCTTCCAGTGTATCGAGAACTGTTTAAAATTTAAGTTTTTTACTAATGGTCATATCTGTATTCTTCATACTTCTATTACTGTGCGTTGTTCTGTTCCAATGCCAGCCTGATCAATCGATTCGTCTGATCGCCATGAATAACGGGATATTCAGCACGTCATCGTCCAGTTTCAGATTGTCCAATGAGAAACGAATGCGGAGCTTAACCTTATCAGGAAACAGTTCCTTGAACTTCTTCATACTCTTGCTGGTTGTGTTAGCTTCGGATTTGACCTCCACGGGGAAGATGTCATTCTCCCGCTGAATGAGGAAATCCACTTCGTAAGGTGGGTTGTTCTGACTCAATAACGAGGCATGACTTCAAACTGAGTAATTAAAGTCTGCAACACAAAGTTTTCGGTTAATGCGCCTTTAAATTCAGTAAAAAGGCGGTTTCCTTCGCCAAAGGCTGTGGGAGCCAACTGCGCCAGACGGCGGAGCAGTCCCACATCCACCAGATAAATCTTGAAAGCGGACAAGTCATCGTAAGCTGCAATCGGCAGGCCGGGAGCTGAACTGCGATAAATTTTATGCACCAAACGGGCATCTACCAGCCATTGCAAGGCATCCTCGTACTCACGGGCTCGTGCCCTTTCTTGACCACTTTATAGATAAACTTCTTGTTCTCTCTTGCCAGTTGAGAAGGAATAGATTTCCAGATCATTGAGATTTTCGGGAACTCGCTGAGGTTAGGATGTTTTGCAAAATCACGCTCATAGGCTCCGATGATTCCGGACAATGCTTCCTGCATGGCAGAAACATCCCGTGCCTCCGTCCACATCAATACCGGCTCCGGCATACCACCGGTGACATAGTACATTTTGAGTTTTTCATACAGCGGATTAAAAAAGCGTCAGGGATGGGTTCAAGAGTGTCCACCTGTTCCAGATACTGCGCCAGATTTTCATCACCGTTGGCAAGTAGGAATTCTTTAAAGGTCATCGCGTCAATCTGCATAAAGTTAACCTTACCCACGGGAAAAGAGGAAGGTTTCGCCAGGGCAATACCCAATAAAGAACCGGCACAGGCAACGTGATACTGCGGTGCGTTCTCACAAAAAATACTTCATGGAATTGATGACCTTCGGGCAATCCTGCACTTCATCAAAGATAATAAGCGTTTTTTCAGGCAGGATCTTTTGACCGCTGGCCAGCATCAGGTTTGCAGAATCCGGGCCACATCCTTGGTTGTTTCAAAAAATTGCGTATATTCTTCATTTTCGTCGAAATTAAAGTAAGCTGTATTTTCATAACAGCGCCTGCCGAACTCTTTCAGAATCCAAGTCTTACCCACCTGACGTACACCCTTCAAGATTAACGGCTTGCGGTAGGGAGAATTCTTCAAGCCAGCAGTTTTTTTAAGATAAATCGTTCCATGGAATCATTCCTCACATTTTTATTGGAGTTTTGTGCTTAATGATCACTTTTTTATTATATGCAAAAGCTATGAAAATTACAATGAAAACACAAAATTATTTGATTCTAATGCTTATCGATCACACTTTTATATAAAATAGCAGGAAATATATTCTGCAATAATGACAGCCTCAGCCTCAACATTAATTATATTACATCTAGTAAATAGCCGAAACCATTTACATTAATTCGATATTTTCATTAATTTTTCTGGACTTATTTACCCCAAATGATATATACTAATTATATAATTACTAATTGTACAATTAGCAAATCCGAGGTGATATAAATGTTTATTGGACGTTCCAGAGAATTAAATAAATTAAATGCACTATATAACAGCAACCAGTTTGAATTTGCAGTCTTTTTATGGCAGAAGGCGTGTAGGCAAGACAATGCTGATCAATGAATTTATTGAGCGAAAAAAAGCGGTTTATTATATGGCTGTAGAAGGAACTAAAAAGAGAATCTTACCGGTTTGTCAAAAGCTTTTCTTCAAGATTCTCTGGCGCCTTTATCTCAATTTGGTGATTACGAGGATTTATTGGCTTATATCGATCAGTTAGCTTTAAAAGGAGAACGTTATATCATTGCTATTGATGAATTCCCTTATCTGGCGGCTTCCTATCCTGTAATTTCTTCTTTACTTCAAAAACACATTGATCATTGTTGGGAAAAGCAGCAACTTGTTTTTGATCTTATGTGGATCTTCTATGAGTTTTATGGAAGAACAGGTTCTTGGCTATAAAAGCCCTTTGTATGGCAGAAGAACTGCACAGTTTAAAATCCATCCATTTACATTTTTTGAAGCAAGGCAGATGCTGACAGCGTTTACTTCCGAGGAACAGGCTGTTTTATATGGCGTTACAGGCGGCATTCCTGAATATCTTTCAGGATCAATCAAGTATTTCACTGGATAAAAACCTTATAGAGCTTTTTTTTTGATGAAAGCGGTCGTTTATTCGAAGAACCAGTTAATCTTCTGAAGCAGGAGCTCCGTGAACCGGCCACTTACCATTCTATTATTTCAGCCATTGCAGGTGGTGCCAGCCGCCTAAATGAGATTGCAGGAAAAACAGGTCTGGAAACCAGCGGTTGCAGTAATCAGATAGCTTCTCTTATTGCATTAGGTATTATACGAAAAGAAACACCTGTAACAGAACCTGCTACCAGCAGGAAGACGATATACCGCCTGGAAGACAGTATGTTCCTGTTCTGGTATCGTTTTGTCCGTCCTAACATCAGCGGTATTACCCGTGGCATTGGGGAAACGATTTATTATCAAATGGTCACTCCCAATATCAGTGATTTTATGGGGACATATTTTTGAAGACATCTGCATCCAGTATCTCTACCACCCTCAAATTTATGCTACATTACCGTTCCTTCCTGGAAGTATTGGAAAATGGTGGGGAAATAATCCTGTTGCGAAACGTCAGGAGGAAATTGACATTATGGCTGTGCAGGATGATCAGGCATTGTTAGGCGAATGTAAGTGGAGAAATGCTGACATCAATATGGAGTATCCTCAGACAATTATTAGAACGTGGAAATCTATTCGATTATGCGAAACAATATTATATGTTATTTTCAAAAACGGGATTTACAAAAAGATGTTAAAGAATACGTAGAAAACACACCAAATATTAAACTGATCTCTTTTAATGATGTCTGTAATTTATGATAATACGCAAGAGGCCACGATCAATGGTCTCCTGTACACATCATTTCATCTTCTATTCTGTCTATAATTTTTAATGAAATATTATTATAAAAGCAATATTCATTTTGTCTGCCAATATTTAACAGAAAATCGCCAGAAATAACCGATGAGTCATTTCTGGCGATTTTATTTTAATATAAGATTATTGTTTTTTGGTGTTTATTCAGCTGTTTCTTCGCTTTCGGTTACAGCATCTCCATCCCAAACGCCGTTAGCATCTACATGGTAGCCGTCTGGTGTATTAGTGTCTTTCAGCATCCAGCCGTCTTCGTTCAAATAATACCATTTGCCATTAGAATCCTGTCTCCAGGTATTGGTTAAATAAGTGCCATCTTCCTGTTTGAATTTCCAGCCAATATCAATTGGCTCCCAGCCTTGTCTACACCAGGGCCAAGATTTTTTCTTATTGTTAATGGTTGTAGCATTTCCGTCCCACACACCATTTTCGTCTACATGGTAGCCATCTGGAGTATCAGCATTTGCTACCATATAACTGCCGATGTTAAGTAGTACCACTTGCCATCTGTATCCTCTAACCAGGTAGATGCAGCATAATAACCATTCTTCTGAACATATCTCCAGCCTCTATCTGTAGATACCCAGCCTGGTTTTATAAGTTACTTTTGTAACCACTTGGATTGATATAGGTTCCATCTGCAGCATAAGTATCTTTCAGCATGTAGCCGTTTTCATCCATATAATAAGTTTTTTCATCTACAGTCAGCCAGCTGTTTGTTACAAATGTGCCATCTGCCTTACGGTATTTCTTATGTCCATCTTCAGTTGTTTCCCATCCACTGGTTTCAGTGCCACTGTAAGCACCAGCATCGGAGCCATCTACATTGATCAGATATTTACGTACTTCAGCTGGTAAACTGGATGTACTTTACGCCATTTGGAAGATGTACTACATGGATATAACGCTTGTCAGTGTCCAGATTTTTATAATTAGTCTTCAGTACGATCTGCAATGTAGGCTGTGAACCTTCTGGCATAGAAGACCAGTTTTCTGGAATTCCCCATTTACCATCTACATTTACCAGATCCGGAGCAGTTCCCCATGGGCGTGAATAGTTCATTGGATCGAAGGTGTAAGCATAATCATATCCACGATTCAGAATTACGTCACTTTCCTGAATGGTATTACCTCCTACAAGGATTGCAAATGCAACACCGTCACCACAGTCTACAGGGCGCCATTCAAACAAATATGCACCGCAGTTTTCAATTGTTACTTTATTGGTTGTATCTGCAAATGCAGATACAGCAGTACCAGTTGATAATGCTAATGCCAGCGCAAAAATCGCCAGTTTTTCTTAAACATACGTTTCCTCCTTATGTGTTCAGGATTTTGTATAAAACAAAAGAAGCGCCATGACTAACAATCAAGATTATCAGCCACAACGCTCCCCTTTAATTTTTAACTATCAAGCGATAAGCTACTAATGTATAAATTAGTCTTCTACGTAAACGGCTTCAATAACACCGCTCTTGTTAGTAACATATACATAATCATCGCCATCTTTGCTCTTGCCCTTCTTGTCAACTACAGTACCAGAAGTATTTACAAGAACATAGTCACCAGCCTTCAGACCAGTAATATTATATGCTTCCTTCAGATCTTCAGCTTTCTTTGTTACAGTATTGGTCTTACCAACAGTAACCTTTATCGCTACCTGTCTTGGTGCCAATTGCATCGGTAGTATTAGACTTAACATCAGCTAAGAATGCAGGAGCGTCATCCAGCTTCTGATAAGCTACTTTACCATTGCTCAGAGTAACTTTCTTTAATACCTGATACTTCTCATCGATCCAGCCTTCTGGAGCATACCAGCTAAGTAATACTTATCATCCTTCTCACCAGTCAGACCAGCACCCTTGTTAGAGCCGGACTTCTCAAAGTAGAAGTTGAAGCTATCGCCATCAATAGTGATAGAAGTCTTATTAGTCTTCATAGCACCATCTTCGCCGCCGCCGAAGTAGTAGCAATCATAGCCCTCACCTACATAGTGTTTGATTGCACTATCAATGAAATCATCTTCAGTATCGAAGTTCCAATCATCGTCATCATCATCTTTAACAGTTAAGCTTGGAGTCTGCTTATCAACCTTGATGAAGTGAAGTCCGCTGATCATACGACCATCGTTCTTGAATGCATACTTCTTACCCTTAATGGTCTTGAACTCACCTGCATACAGATTACCCGATCCATCTGCATAGTACCAGAAGGACTCATCATCATTGTACTTTGTTTCATTCAAGTATTCAGCAGGAACAACCTTGAACCAGCCTTTGCTTACACGCGCACCATCTTCAACAGAAGAGAAGTATCTCCAAGACTGGGAGTACTTAGCGCTGTTAGCTTTCTTTCATAGTCAGCAAAGTTGCTTGTACCTACGTTAGTAGAAGCCTTTTTCTTAATATCTAATGACCATTCAGCTACCATTGCACCATACTGGTCGAAAGTATACTTCTTACCATTGATGGTCTTATCCTTAGTCTCATCTGTGCTGGAAGAGTAAACTTTCTTACCATTGGACTTGAAGTAGAACCAACGGCTCTGATCTTCGTCCTCGTTGAATGCTGGAGCAATCTCATAATCAGAAGTTGCTTCATCATATGTAATATCCATCAGCAGCCAACCTGTGGTCATAGCACCATCATCTTCGCCACCGAAGTAGTAATCACCTTCCTTGAAAGCATCACCGTCTGTATCATCGACACGCTCTGCATTATCTGCAGCAACCCAGCCATACAGCATCTTGCCTTCATCGTCAAATGCATACTTCTTACCGTTAATGGTCTTTAAAGCAACATCAGAATTATCACCCTGCTTGTAAGCTTTACCATTAGCCTGGAAGTAATACCAGTAATGCTCTGGCTCATCATCCTGTCCAGCCTCTTCGTTATCAATAGCTACCCACTGATTAGCTGCCATAACGCCGTTAACGTCAACATAGTAGTAGTTGTCACCATCTTCGATCAGGGTATCTACTGCCATCTCACCGTTGCTGTCTAAGTAATACCAGTTGTTACCGGACTTAGCCCACTTGTCTGTTACTTTGTCACCGTTTCTATCATAGTATACCCATGTGCCGTCTTCCTCAGCCCAACCTGTAGCTGCGAAGGAGGTCATGGATGCACCGATAGCAAGCAGTGCTGCTGTTGATAATACAGCAACTAATTTTGTCTGCTTCTTCATAATGAATGCACTCTCCTTTGATTTTTGAAATACTTTTTGAAATTCCTAATTGCATTACGAGTTGATTATACTTCCAATAAGGGAAATTATCAATAGTTTTTTTGCATTTTTTGTATTTTCTCCTTTTTTTTCTGGAGAATATTGATAACTTGCCCTGAGGAATAACCTCCTTCACAATCCATAGTATATTATAATTTTCGAAAAAGCCATAACATTTACCTGTGCATTTTCTTACATAATTATTACAAAACCACCTGTTTAAGCCGTTTTTGTACTTATAGTTGTACAATCCGTTTTTTCTTAACTGAAGATTGATCGATCAGCCCGAAAAGGCCATCTGACGGGATTTTATCTGATACCGTTGGCAGAAAAAACACCCGCAATGCTTTTGCACCGGATGTTTTTTCCCGTAGTATATAAAATACTCTCTTCCCCTAAAAGACCCCAGGTGAAGGAGCTGCCTTATGATTAGTCGTTTGCTCCATGGCCTGAGGTCTTTTTTTTCGATAGTATGTTGTAAACACTTATTTTTATATCCTTTATTTATCCATTTACCGATTCGATAAACTTCAACTAATATATACTATTTTTTCAGAATACGCAACCGCATTATTGTACTTTTGGAAATACTTACGAAGCAAAAAAAAAAAGAACCCGCAGACTGTTTCCACAGTCCCGCGGGTTCTGAAAGCACTTATATCTGAATACAAGTCTACACAGTAAGCTTTGATTACTTCAGGGTAACCTTTGCTCCTTCTGCCTCTAACTTTGCCTTGATATCGTTTGCTTCTTCTTGGATGCGCCCTGCTTTTTAATACCTTTGGTGCGCCATCAACTACGTCTTTAGCTTCCTTCAGGCCTAAACCGGTAGCTTCACGAACAACCTTGATAACCTTTAACCTTGTTTGGTCCAACTTCGGTCAGCTCAACGTCGAACTCGGTCTTCTCTTCAGCTGCTGCTGCGCCAGCACCTGCTGCTGCAACTACAACGCCTGCTGCTGCAGATACGCCAAACTCTTCCTCACATGCCTTTACTAAATCGTTCAGTTCTAATACGGATAATTCCTTGATAGCTTCGATAAACTCAGCGGTTGTTAACTTTGCCATTTTAATTTCCTCCTGTTTAAAATTATTTTTCGATAGGATCTGTGTTTCAGGCTGCTTTTTCTGGACTATGCAGACAAAAGAGCCACAAATTCATTTTGCAGATTAAGCCTCTGCTGCACCACCATTTTTTTCTCTGCGATCTGATTGAGTACGCGAGCCAGGTTGGTGATTGGGGACTGGATGCTTCCAAGCAGCTTTCCAAGAAGAACTTCTCTGGATGGAATGGTTGCGATAACCTGGGTTCCAGCTCTGATCATAGTAAGTTCCTTCAACTACAGAAGCCTTCAGTTCCAGCTTAGAGCAGTCTTAGCAAATTCAGCCAGGACTCTAGCTGGTGCTGTAGCATCATCCTTAGATACAGCTAATGCTGTAGGTCCTTCCAGATGTGGATCCAGAGCTGCGAACTCGGTTCCTTCTGCTGCACGCTTCGATCAGAGTGTTCTTATATACTTTATAAGAAACTCCAGCTTCTCTTAACTGTTTACGCAGTTTTGTATCCTGCTCTACAGTCAGACCACGGTAATCAACAACAACTGCGCCAACTGCACCGTCTAACATTGCCTTGATCTCGTCTACTACTGGCTGCTTTAATTCAACTTTTGCCATGAATGGTTTACCTCCTTATATTATTTTCGTATTGAAAACCGTCATAGCAAGGACACGATCTATAAAAAAACCTCCCTGCCGCAATGACAGAGAGGTACGCAAAATCTCATTTGAGTTTTGTATGTTCCTCGGCAGGCGTTCTAAGCTTACACCTTACGGTACCTGCTGTCTCAGGGCATTCAACACGCATAATAAAATAACATATCTGAGCATGAATGTCAAGAGGTTTTTTTTTTTAATAATTTTTTGAAAAAATAAAAAAAGACCACAGAGAACCGGAATTCTCTTGCAGCCCTCATTATTTCTATTCAGGACACCTGATTAGTTTGTAAGCTTAGCTACGTTCAGCTTAACGCCTGGGCCCATGGTGGATGTAAGAGCTACGCTCTTTGAAGTATGCGCCCTTAACGGTGCTTTGGCTTAGCCTTTAAGATAGCGTCCATAAGCGTCTGGAAGTTGTCCGCTAACTGCTCCTCGGTGAAGGAAGCTTTTCCTACTGGCACGTGGATAATGTTTGTCTTGTCAAGTCTGTACTCAATCTTACCAGCTTTGATCTCCTTGATAGCCTTGGTTACGTCCATGGTTACGGTACCAGCCTTTGGGTTTGGCATTAAGCCCTTCGGTCCAAGTACACGGCCCAGACGACCAACAACACCCATCATATCCGGGGTAGCTACTACAACGTCGAAATCCAGCCATCCTTCGTTCTGGATTCTTGGGATCAGCTCTTCTGCGCCTACGAAATCTGCGCCAGCTGCCTGTGCTTCGTCTGCCTTAGCACCCCTTAGCGAATACTAAGATACGAACAGTTTTACCTGTTCCGTGAGGAAGAACAACAGCTCCACGGATCTGCTGATCAGCGTGACGTCCGTCACATCCTGTTCTGATATGAAGTTCTACAGTCTCGTCAAATTTTGCAGAAGCATTCTTCTTAACGATAGAGATTGCATCTGCTACGTCGTAAAGTGCAGCACGGTCTACGTTCTTCATAGCCTCTGCATATCTTTTTCCCTGTTTTCATTATAAAATAACCTCCTAGTGGTATTGACGGGGAATCTCCTCCCACGTTCATATATACGGTATTAATTACTCTTCGATGGTAACGCCCATACTTCTTGCAGTACCAGCGATCATGCTTGTAGCAGCCTCGATGCTTGCAGCGTTTAAGTCTGGCATCTTGAGCTCAGCGATCTTCTGCAGGTCAGCCTTCTTTAATACAGCTACCTTTAGTCTTGTTAGGAACACCTGAACTGCTCTTTAAGCCGCATGCCTTCTTGATCAGAACTGCTGCTGGCGGGGTCTTGGTGATGAAGCTGAAGCTTCTGTCCGCATATACGGTAATAACTACAGGGATGATCATATCTCCCTGATCTGCTGTTCTAGCGTTGAACTCTTTTAGTAAACTGAACGATGTTTACACCGTGCTGACCAAGAGCTGGTCCAACTGGTGGTGCTGGTGTAGCCTTGCCTGCTGGAATCTGTAATTTGATATATCCTGTTACTTTCTTTGCCATCTTAGGCACCTCCTAAAATTATGTGGTATTGTCGGGAATGTCCCTCCCACCAGCTTCTGCTGCGCAAAAGCTGATCCATTTTACATTTTCTTTACTTCTGCAAATCCCAGTTCGACCGGTGTTTCACGACCGAACATTTCTACATTGATAGTGATGGTCTGTTTGCTTTCGTTGATAGCTTTAATAGCACCAACTGTATCTTTCCATGCACCGGAGATAACTGTTACCATATCTCCCAATGTAAAGTCGACTAAGACGTCTTCCTTCATAAATCCAAGGCTCGCCATCTCTTCTTCAGTCAGAGGAACTGGTTTGGAGCCCGGACCAACAAAGCCTGTAACGCCTCGGGTGTTACGAACTACATACCACGTATCATCGTTCATAACCATGTGAATCAGCACATAACCCGGGAACATCTTCTTGTCGGCTTTTTCTCCACGCCATTCTTCAGTTCTACAACAGGAAGCATAGGCACGGATACTTCCAGGATCTGATCCTGAAGATTCCGGTTTTCAATCGTCTTTTCAATATCGACTTTGACTTTGTTCTCATAGCCTGAATAGGTATGGACTACATACCAATGTGCTTCTGACATACAATCACCCTCGCCTTTGAATTAAAGAATAAAGCTTAAACCGAATTTCATAACCATATCCAGTACACCGATCAGCGCACCGATGAAAATGGACATGATCAACTGCAACTGTCTGTTTAGCAACAGTTTCCTTTATCAGCAAAGACGATTTTCTTGTACTCTGTCTTCAGGCCTTTGAAAAAGCTTTTTTTTCTCTTTTTCTTAGCTGTCTTCTGGTCAGCCTTGGCCGCTTTTTTTTCCGTGGTTTCTACAGTATTCACTGTATTTTCTTCCATAACTTCACGTCCTTTACTGATCCGGATTACTTCGTTTCTTTGTGCAGCGTATGTCTTGCAGAATCTGCAATACTTCTTGGTCTCCATACGGTCAGGATGAGTTTTCTTATCCTTAGTCATGTTGTAGTTACGCTGTTTTGCATTCTGTACATGCCAGTGTGATTTTTGTGCGCACGACTTCCACCTCCATTAAATTATCGTAATTCAATTTGCTTCTCGGTCTTAATTTTAAGCATAAAAAAAAAGACCTATCTTCCATTCGCCCGTATACTATAACACAAAAATATTCATGACGTCAAGAGATATAGCTGGTCTTTTTCAGGTTTTTTTCTCAGTTTATACAATTTTTTGTCACCGGCCTGAGCCAATGGCGATCACAAGAAGGTAAACCTGTCCTGCTCCGGCTTTTTTCAAAGCCCTGGCACAGGCCTCTGCCGTACTTCCCGTGGTATAGATATCATCAATAAGGAGAACTTTTTTTCACACCTGATGGCAGTTTTTACAGAAAAATGCCTGTTCCAGGTTTTAAGGCGCAATGCAGGACCCAGATCCTTTTGAGGTGCTGTCTTTTTAGGACGGACCAGAAACTCTGAAGACATGGGATCCCCAGATATCCGCTCAGGCGTTTTCCAAATTCCTCTGCCTGGTTAAATCCACGTTTTTTTAAGCCTGCTTTTGTGGACTGGCACCGGGATGATCAGGTCCGGTGACAACCGGGCAATAGTTTTAGCATATCTTCTGTATGCTGCTTCTGCATAGAAATCCAGATATTCCCGGCGGTCGTGGTATTTGACCATTGCCAGGGACGGGGCTGATATTTCATTGTAGTTAAAAAGCGCCATTCCATGGGAAAATGATCTTGGATGGCTGCGCAGTCGGGACAGTATTCCATTGTCCCACTTATGGAATCTCTTTTCCACAGCATTTACATACAGGTCCCCGGACCCAGGATAATTTTTTCACGCATCCCGGACAGATCAGGCTGCCTTTTGGCATGACGATCTGGCCGCAGACGGACAGCGGCGGGAAATAACAGGTCCAGTATTATATTTATCAGAAAGTTCATATATTCTCCTTATAGACAGAGTTAGATTTATTAGAATATTTTAAAGATAAGCAACTATGATCAGGCGTATATTTCTTCTATCCTGGCTTTTTAAACCGCAGTAACGTTTCTGCTCCATGGAGTTATCTGCCATAGTATAAAAATGCATCTGGCCGTCCAACCAGGCAGACACAGGAGCGGGCTCTTGTCACAGCTGTATAGATCAGATTTCTGGTCATCAGCATGCGCGGGCCGGAATACATGGGAATGATCACTGCCGGATATTCGCTTCCCTGGGATTTATGGATAGTAATGGCATAGGCAAGCTCCAGCTCTTCCAGCTGTTTGAAGCTGTATTCTACCATTTTCCCTCATCAAATTCTACGGTAAGATTTTCCGCATATTCATTGATCTCACGGATAATACCCATATCACCGTTGAATACACCGGCCCCTTTATCTGTGGGGATGCCGTATTTACTGCGTATCTCCCATTCCATCTGGTAATTATTTTTGATCTGCATTACCTTATCGCCGGTACGATAGATAATGCCGCCGGATTCTTTCTCTTTTTGGATGGATCCGGGGATTTAAAAAATTTTGCAGGATCTGGTTTAAGCGTTCTACTCAAGAGCACCTTTTCGCATAGGCGTCAGTACCTGAATATCCCCAGGCTGTGCGTGGACATAGTCAGGAAGCTTCTGCTGGATCAGCGTGATAGCTGCGCTGATGACTGCATCTGGATTTTCCCTGCGGATAAAAAGAGGAAGTCCCTGCTGCGCTTTGCCAGGTCTACCCGTTCCCCTCATTGATCTTGTGGGCATTTACAATAATATCGCTCTGGGGCCGCCTGACGGAAAATATGGGTTAGTTTTACTACATTAAAACAGCCGGAATCGATGATGTCGCGAAGTACATTTCCGGGGCCTACACTTGGAAGCTGGATCTACATCACCTACCAATATGAGGCGGGTTCCTACATTTACTGCCCGAAGGAGAGAATGCATCAGGCTGATGTCTACCATGGACATTTCATCAATAATGATCACATCTGCATCCAGCGGATTTTCTTCATTCCGGTCAAAATGCATGCCGCCGGAGCTAAAGGAGGTATTTTTTCCGGAAACATTATTTCCTGCCATGGAACCGGAATCCGGAATGCCAGAAGGAACCAGTTCCAGCATTCTGTGAATGGTACGGGCCTCGTAACCGGTAGTTTCCGTCATCCGCTTTGCCGCACGTCCGGTCGGTGCAGCCAGAAGGATCTCCATTCCCTCATTTTCAAAATACTGGATAATGGCATTGATGGTGGTAGTCTTTCCTGTACCGGGACCGCCGGTGATCACTAAAAGGCCGCTGTTTACTGCCTCAAAAACTGCCTTTTCCTGCAATTCATCCAGATGGATCTGGTCCCGTTTCTGGATTTTAGCCAGATTGGCCCGGATTTCTGTTTCCGGGATATCACCCCGGATGTTCAGATCATGAAGCATGCGGGCAGTGTTCAGCTCCAGGTAATAATAATGAGAAGAATAGACCAGATATTCCGGTGGTTCACTGTCCGGAACTGTTTTACCACTACTTTCCGGTCAATCTGCATATCCATAAGATGTTTTTCCATGGCTGAGGGCTCAACCTTCAGTAAATCAGCAGCCTGGGAAAACAGCTCTTTTTCTGTGGAAGATAGGTGTGGCCGTTGGCTGATGCCTGAAGAAGGATGTACAAAAGGCCTGCTTTGATACGGTAATCGGAGTCCGTGAAAATACCTGCTTTTTCAGCTATTTCATCTGCCATTTTAAAGCCAACGCCGGGAATGTCATCTGCCAGCTTATAGGGATTTTCTTTGATTATGCTATACAGCTTTGGACCATATTCCTGATAGATCTTGGCTGCAAGATTTAATGTGATACCATAATTTTGCAGGAACATCATGGCTTCCCGCATACCTTTTTCTCTTCTACCTGCTGGGCAATGGCCATTGCCATTTTCTCACTGATGCCTTTACTTTCGGAAAGGCGTTCCGGTTCTTCTTCCATGACCCGGAAGGTGTCAGCCTTTGAAATGACGGACGATCCGGCTGCCAGCGCCACGCCAATACCTTTGATAGCACCGGAGCCTAAATAACGCTCCATGGACTCTGCATCCTGTGGTGTTTTCATTTCATAGCTTTCGATCTGTAGCTGTTCACCGTATACAGGATGTTCGATCATGCGCCCCGATGCCTGGATCATATCTCCTTCAGCCGCATAGGAAAGTGTACCTACCATAATGACCTCATCGCCATCACTCTGATCTGTAACAGACATGACCGTATAGCCATTTTCTTCGTTCCTGAATTTAATTCTTTCAATAAATCCTGTTATGGTTGCCATTTTTCTTTCCTCTGCATTTGTGTAATGTACTTTGGAATGTTTTTGTACTTGATTTTGAGAAGATTTTTGTCAGTTGTGCCCAGATTTTGTTTCTATAAAAAACAGTCATAATATTCAAAAAGGCCGCCGCATTGCTGCGGCAGCCCGGCCAATCATGTTTATACTCACGAACCCTGCGCTCAATAATCTTCTTTATCGTTTCTTCCGCCGCCGATTCCCATGGATGATTCCAGTGCGGAGGTCATACCATGTGCAAATTCAATGAATTTACCTGTACCGATAGCTACTGCTGTCAGCGGATCTTCTGCGATCACAGTGGTAATACCTGTCTTTTTTCTTCGATCAGGGCATCCAGTCCGCTAAGAAGGGGAGCCGCCACCGGTCATTACGATACCGCGGTCAAAAATATCAGCCGCGAGCTCCGGTGGTGTGCGCTCCAATACATTGTGTACAGCGTCTACGATCTGGAGCGCCGGCTCTCTTTAAGGCTTCCAGAGTTTCATCAGAAGTAACTACAATGGTTTTGGAAGTCCGGTTACCAGGTTACGTCCTCTTACTTCCATCGTCTGCACTTCCGGTCTGCGGTATGCAGCACCGATATTGATCTTGATCTCCTCTGCAGTACGTTCACCGATAAGGAGATTATGTTTCTTTCTCATATAACGGACTAAAGCTTCATCGAAGTCATCACCTGCGATCTTGATAGAGGTGCTGACTACAGGTCCGCCTAAGGAGATAACTGCAATGTCTGCAGTACCGCCGCCGATATCTACGATCATGTTTCCGCATGCCTTACCAATATCAATACCTGCACCGATAGCTGCTGCTACAGGCTCTTCGATGATGGCAACCTCACGGGCACCAGCCTGGTAAGTAGCATCTTCTACTGCCTTCTTTTCTACTTCAGTAGCGCCACTTGGGATACAAACGCTGATGCGAGGCTTGCGCAGTGTTCTCTTGCCTACTGCCTTGTTGATGAAGTATTTCATCATTTTCTCGGTAATGGTGTAATCAGAGATAACGCCCTGACGAAGCGGACGGACTGCTACAATATTACCAGGTGTACGTCCGATCATCAGACGTGCTTCTTCTCCGATAGCCATAATCTTGTTGGTATCACGGTCAATGGCAACTACAGACGGTTCTTTTAATACAACGCCTTTTCCCTTGATATATACAAGGATACTGGCGGTTCCTAAGTCAATTCCAATGTCATTGGACATCATTGAAAACATATAGTTATTTCCTCCTAAATTGTGGGGTCACGAAAAGTTTCTTGTAGTAGTTTCTTAAATATAACTCAAAAAAGGGCCTGCGCTTTAAGCATGACGAATACGCCTCAGAGCAGACTGAAGTTTCTTCTATTATATACAATCTTGAAAAGTTTTCAAAGGTTTTTTTTCACTTATTTATATTCTTTATGGTTTTTTTATATTATGTACATTTTTTAGACACATTTATTCCGTATTATAATAAGCGTCCACCGAGAGGCGGACAAGGCCTTTGTTTCAAGTGGTTACTTGAAATCACAAAGCTTTTTTCATACTCATACCGGACGGAGGAATCCGTCCGGCCCCCTAAATAATTTTATACCCCTCTAAAATGCGATAACCCGTTCTGTAAGCAGAGCGGGTTGTTTTTATGTTTTGTATTTTTGTAAAATATCTTCTAGGATTGTAATTAATGCAGGTTTTCTATATGAACATTTTTCACTTAAGGAGGATTTTTTATGACAGAACAGATGAATGAAAATGGTGTAAGTACAGCAGGTAAACGGACGCAGGCACAGTTCCGGCGGTTTTTGGTGGAACGGAATATGTCAGAGCGGACGATCACAGCCTACTCTTATGCGGTGAAACAGTTTTATGGGCGGTATTCCCAGCTGACAGATAAAAATCTGCAGCTTTATAAAGTATTTCTTATTGAACGTTATAAACCACAGACTGTCAACCTGCGGCTTCGTGCCATGAACTGTTTTGTACGTTACAGGGAAAGCTCCCTGTGTCCGGTCTCTATGGTCCATGTGCAGCAGAAAGGATTTTTGGAACAGATCATCAGTCAGGCAGATTATGAGTTTTTAAAACAGCGCTTATGGGAAGATGGGGAATATAATTATTATTTTCTTATACGGCTTATGACTGCTACCGGGGTGCGTATCAGCGAATTGGTATTGTTTGATGTTGAAGATGTAAAAAAGGGATACCGGGATATTTATTCTAAAGGGAATAAACTGCGCAGAGTTTACATTCCGGCTGTTTTGCGAACAGCTTTTTAAGGAATGGCCCGGGTTTTCCCAGCGTCCAGATGGGATCTTATTTTTAAACCAGTTTGGAGCTCCCTTATCTGCTTCCGGTATCCGTTTCAGTTAAAGGTTTTTGCCGCAAGATACGGCATTGACCGGATGTTATGTACCCTCATTCTTTCAGGCACCGGTTTGCAAAGAATTTTATTGAAGTGTGTCCGGATATTGCCCTGTTATCGGATCTTTTAGGGCATGACAGCATTGAAACCACACGGATCACCTGCGGCGCAGCAGCCGGGAACAGTACCGTATTGTTAATCAGGTTGTAAACTGGTAATGACAGGGGGTGCATTACATGGAAACTACATTTATTTTTCCCTCAGATAATACCAGGTTTGAAGAAAACGGATCTGAAAATACACTATCCAACGACCTGGAACTGACCCTTTTTAAGGACTTTCTGCTCCGCAAAGGAGCTTCTGATAATACGATCCGTATTTATCTTCTGGCTGTCCGCCACTTTTTCTCCCATTCTGATACGATTAACCCTGAAAAACCTCCAGGCCCATAAAGCATGGCTTTTGGAGCATTACCGTCCTGTTACTGTAAATGTACATATCCATGGCATGAATCAGTATTTGCAATATCTGAAAATTTCATCTTTTAAACTTCCTGCCGTAAAATACCAGCAGAAGACTTTTTTATTGACAATGTAATATCTAAAAGGAACTATGAGATACTAAAAAAGAAGCTGAAAAGGGATGAAAACTGGTTCTGGTATTTTGTAGTACGGTTTTTAGGAGCAACGGGAATGCGGGTCAGTGAACTTTTGAAAATAAAGGCGGAGCATGTAAAACTTGGGATGATGGATCTGTATTCAAAGGGCGGCAAAATGAGACGTATTTATTTTCCTGCTGCTCTTTGTGAAGAAGCGGAAATATGGCTGAAAAGGCGTGACATCATTTCCGGTTATATTTTTACAGGGAGAAATGGACAGGTGATCACTGCCAGAGGTATCCATTCCCAGTTAAAGGTACTGGCAAAACGGTATAGGATCCCCTCTGAACAGGTTTATCCTCACTCTTTCAGGCACCGGTTTGCTAAGAATTTTCTGGAGAAGTTTAATGATATTTCCCTTCTGGCAGATCTGATGGGACATGAAAGTATTGAGACTACACGGATCTACCTGACCCGGTCTTCAGAAGAGCAGCAAAATTGATCGACCGGGTAGTGAAGTGGTAGTGAATATGATATAATGAGCCCAAAAGAAAAAACAAGCGGCTGCGCAAGCAGACATTTGTTTTTCTAGGGCCATTAACGAACGAATCGCCTGCGTAAGCAGGCAGTAGAGCGCGAATGCGCGAGATTCGTGAGTGACCCCTCGCAAGAAAATACAACAAAGGATGGACAACTTATGTACGAATACACCTGGTATCAATGGCTGAGTTTCTTCTATATATATTGCTTTTTCGGATGGATCTTTGAATCTTCTTATGTATCCCTGAAACAGCGGCGATTTGTAAACCGCGGTTTTCTGCGGCTTCCTATGCTGCCTCTTTATGGCACAGGAGCGGTGATGATGCTGTGGGTATCTCTTCCATTTAAAAGCAGTCTGGTCATGGTTTATATTTCCGGTGTGATCGGGGCTACGGTCCTGGAATATGTGACTGGATGGGGAATGGAACGGCTGTTTAAGATGAAATACTGGGATTACAGCAACCAGCCTTTTAACTTAAATGGATATATCTGTCTTTCCTCTTCTGTTGCATGGGGATTTTGACGATTTTTCTCACTGAGGTGATCCACAAGCCCTATTGAACGATGGGTGCTTCATGTTCCAACTATGATCGGCATCCCATGTTTGTCCGTGGTCACAGTGGTTTTCATTATTGATACTGCAGAATCTGTACGTACTGCCCTGGATCTTGCCAAGGTTCTGGATGCCATGACAAAGATGAAAGCGGAACTGGACGATGTTCAGGTACAGCTGGCATTATTGAAGACAGAAACAGAGCAGAAACTGGAAGAAGCAAAAGAAGATACCGCTATGAAGCTGGAAACTCTCCGTGTAGAAGCAGCCGGAAAAGCTGCACTGCTGCGAAATGAGACTGCCCAGCGTGCAGCCCAGCTGAAATATGAGACAACGGGCGGACTGCCAGACTGCGGTATGAGACTGCATTGAAAGCTGCCCAGTTAAAGGAACTTGCTGATGAAAAAGCGTCTCAGTACCGTGAAGAAGCTGCCTCCAGGATGGAGACTGCCAGAAATATAAAAGCAGCTATGGCAGCCAGCCGCAATGAACGTCTGGCAGCTATGAACAGCCGGATAGCAGAACTGACAAAGAAGCGTCAGGATATGACGAAACATATGAATTTCTACCACAAGAGTATTCTGCGTGGAAATCCTTCTGCATCTTCTATACGGTTTGCAGCAGCTTTAAAGGAATTGAGGGAAGCAGCTGAGAATAAGAAAAAGTAAGATATTATATTCCTGCCGGTGACTGGCGAGAAAAGTGCAAAAAATAACCCCCAGAATGTGAATTTTCCGTTCTGGGGGTTTTTGCGTTTGCCAGGTATATTCGTTCGTTAATGGCCCTGAGCCCCGCGCATTCGCGCTCTATTGCCATTCGCGCTTACGCAGGCGATTCGTTCGTTAATGGCCCTAGAAAAACAAATGTCTGCTAACGCAGCCGCTTGTTTTTCCCTGCGCTCATTACATCATCTTATCAACCATAGCCATAACAGCTGCGCCAAGTGCATTTTCTTTCTCTTCTGCATCCTCCAGAGAGGTTCCCCTTTACGCCGAAGTAGAATTTGATCTTTGGCTCAGTGCCGGATGGTCTTACGCAGATCCATGCGCCGTCTTCCAGGTCATAGTAAAGAACGTTGGAAGAAGGAAGTCCGGTTGGCTTCACTTCGCCGGTTGCCATATCTTTGATGGTGTCTAACTTGTAGTCTCTTGCAGAAGTTACTTTGTAAACCGCCAACTTCAGTTGGGTATTATTTCTCAGTGTTTCCATAATGGACTGGATCTTTGCAAGTCCTTCGATGCCGGATAAGCCGATAGCCTTTACCGCGTCTTTGTAATAGCCGTATTTCTCATACATGGCGATCATGGCATCCCATAAGGTCATGCCTTTCTGCTTGTAGTATGCAGCTGCCTCGCAGAGAGCGGCTGTTGCGGAAATAGCGTCCTTATCACGGGCATAGGTTCCGATCAGGCAGCCATAGCTTTCTTCCATTCCGAAAAGGTATGTACCATGTCCGGTAGTCTCATTCTTTAAGATCTGCTTTTCCGATCCACTTAAATCCGGTAAGAACCTCGATTAGTTCTGCACCGTAGCTTTTGCTACTGCATCGATCAGGTTGGTGGAAACTATGGATTTAACTACCTGGCCGTCTGCAGGGGATCTTTCCAGCTGCCTGCTTCTGGCTGAGCACATACTCACACAGCAGGGAACCGGACATATTTCCTGTTAACGGGATATATTCGCCGGACTTAGTATCTTTTACATACACGCCGAGACGGTCTGCATCCGGGTCAGTTGCCAGCACCAGATCTGCATTTTTCTCTTTTGCCAGCTTTAAGCCCAGCTCAAATGCCTCTGCTGCTTCCGGGTTCGGGTAGCTTACGGTCGGGAAGTCTCCATCCGGCAGCTCCTGCTCCGGAACAACGTATACATTGGGTAAATCCGATCTCTTTCATAACTCTTCTTGCAGGAATATTTCCTGTTCCGTGAAGAGGTGTGTATACAATAGTGATCTGATCCTGCATCTCATCAATGGCCTTCTGGTTTACTACCTGAGCCTTTAGCTCTGGGCAATATATTTGTCATCGATTTCCTGTCCGATCACCTGGATACAGACCTGATTTGCTGTTGCAGAAGCCTCGTCTGTGGTCTTTACTGTAGACAGATCTTCAATAGCCAGAACTTCTTCTGTAACGCCTTTGTCATGAGGAGGTGTAAACTGTGCGCCATCTTCCCAGTATACTTTGTAACCATTGTATTCCGGCGGATTGTGGCTTGCTGTGATATTGATACCTGCTACGCAGCCCAGCTCACGTACTGCAAAGGACAATTCCGGTGTTGGACGAAGGGATTCAAACTTATATGCCTTGATACCGTTTGCTGCTAAGGTCATAGCTGCTTCCATAGCAAATTCGGGGACATATGACGGGAGTCGTATGCGATCGCTACGCCTTTATCTGCTGCTCCTGCTTGATAATATAATTTGCAAGTCCCTGGGTAGGACGTCTTACTACGTAAATATTCATACGGTTGATGCCTGCACCGATGATATCTCTTAAACCAGCGGTTCCAAACTCAAGATCCATGTAAAAACGCTCTTTGATCTCATTTTCATTTCCTTCAATGGCGCGCAGCTCTTCCTTTGTAGCCTCGTCAAAATAAGGGTTTGATAACCATTCCTGGTATATCTTCATGTAATCTTTCATTATAACATACTCCCTCCTGAATTAGATTTTGGAGTCAAAAGGTCTTTGGCAGCCTTTTTGCAACCTTTTCTGATACCGAATTGCTACGTGCTTTGCACTCCCGCAATTTAAAAACATTCGTAATCCGCTCATTTTTCTTCAAAAATGGCTTCTTACTCATATTAATTATACTATAACGCACATGAAAAAGAAAGTCTTAGAAGAAGCGAATCTTCTTTACCATCTCCACAAATTCCCGGTTGTTTCTGGTCTTTGCAAAGAGGTCTAATATCTTTTCTACTGCCTCATCCGGCTTTAGGGAATTGGTAGCTTTGCGGATAATATCCACTGCCTCTGCCTCTTCTTTTGTAAGGAGCAGATCGTCTCTTCTGGTACCTGATTTTAAAATGTCAATAGCCGGAAATATACGTTTTTCAGACAGCTTGCGGTCCAGTACCAGTTCCATATTGCCGGTACCCTTAAATTCCTCGTAAACTACGTCATCCATACGGCTTCCGGTATCTACCAGGGCAGTTGCAAGAATGGTCAGACTGCCTTTTTCACGCATATTTCTTGCTGCACCGAAGAAGCGTTTCGGCATATGGAGCGCTGCCGGATCAAGACCTCCGGAAAGTGTGCGGCCGCTTGGCGCAACTGTCAGGTTGTAGGCTCTTGCCAGACGGGTGATACTGTCTAAAAAGGATGATAACATCTCTTCCATGCTCTACCAGACGTTTTGCCCGCTCAATGACCATTTCAGATACACGCTTGTGACGCTCCGGAAGCTCGTCAAAGGTGGAGTAAATAACTTCTACATTTGGCCCTACAATAGCTTCCTTAATGTCTGTTACTTCCTCAGGACGCTCATCGATCAGCAAGATCATCAGATGCATATCCGGATGATTGGTGGTAATGGCTTTGCCACCTGTTTTAAGAGAGTAGTCTTACCTGCTTTTGGCGGGGAAACAATCATACCACGCTGTCCTTTTGCCAATAGGTGCCAGCAGATCTAACACGCGCATGGCAACAGTGGTCTTCTCTGGATTTTCCATATGGAGACGCTGATTTGGGAAGATCGGGGTCAGGTCCTCGAAGTTTGGTCTTGTTTCTGTGGCACTTAAGGGATAACCATTGACTGTTTTAATATAAAGAAGTGCGGCAAATTTTTCTGTAGCTGCTTTTATTCTTCTGTTTCCGATAATGATATCACCAGTCTTTAAGTTGAAACGGCGGATCTGGGACGGCGCTACGTAAACGTCATTTTCACCTGGAAGGAAGTTTTCACAGCGAATGAAACCGAAACCGTCAGGCATGACCTCTAAGATACCGTTTGCCTCGATACCACTGTCTAATTCCGTCATGTCCTGTGTAGTCAACCCCATGGCATCATTTCTGTATTCAGGTCTTGTCATGCGCTCCTGATTGTCCATATTCTGACTGTTATTCTGTCCATAGGTCTGATTCTGGGCAGAATAGCTCTGACTGGTAGAAGCTGCTGTCTGGGACTGGGAAGCTGCAGTACAGGAATCGGAATTGTCACGGTAGCTGCTGCTATTTCCGCTATTGTTATTATTATTGCTGTTATTATTGTAATTATTGTTATTGTTGCTGTAATTGCTATTGTTGCTGTAATTGTTGTTATTGTTGTATCGATTATTGTTGTAATTGTTGTTTCCGTAGGTACGGATCTGAGGACGGGTCTGACCGTAACGCTCATAGCTTCTGTTATTTCTCTGGTTGTCACGGGAACGGTTGTCCTGGATGCGGGTTCGATTGTTGTGGACGGGTCTCCTGACTGCGGTTTTCACGGTTTTCCTGGGAACGGTTCTCCTGTTCATGACTTTCCTGATAACGGGAGCTTTGTGGGCGGGTCTCCTGAACACGGTTTTCCTGCGTTTTGGGCGCCGGGGCCTGCTTTGCCGGTGCTGGTGCTGCTGTCTCTTTTTTCCTGCTTTCCTTTCTCTTCTTGTTCGCATAAAAGGTCGATGATCTCAGCCTTGCGGAGACCGCTGATACTTTTATCCCCTTTTGTTTTGCCAGATCCTTCAGGGTAGTAAGGGACAATGTTTCTAATTTTTCACGCATATTATTCTCCTATCTGTTATGCATTCATGATCGCAATGTATATAATTTTTCATATTGTAAACAACGGGATTTTTTCCAGATACAGAAAGTTCCTTAAAATAAATAGACAAAGCCTGCAGGCAGAATGAACTGCAGGCTGTTTTTCTTTACTTATTATAGTACGAAAATGCTACTCTTTCAACCATTTCATATGCTCTTTTATCTGCTTTTCGTATCCATTATCCGATGGTTCATAAAAATCGTGCCTTCCATACCATCAGGAAGATATTGTTGGTTTACATAATGTTTCGGGTAATCGTGGGCATATTTGTAGCCTTCGCCATGTCCTAATTTTGCAGCACCCTTATAATGACGGTCCTGAAGATGAACAGGTACCGGCATGGTGCGGGTAGTCTTTACATTTTCCATGGCACTCTGAATCGCCATATAGGCGGCATTGCTCTTTGGGGCACAGGCTACATAGGAAGCCGCCTGGGAAAGGATGATCTGGGCTTCAGGAAGTCCGATGCGCTCTGCCGCAAGGGAAGCGCTCACTGCCACGCTTAACGCCTGGGGATCTGCATTTCCACATCTTCGGAAGCGCAGATCATAATACGACGGGCAATAAATTTAATATCTTCCCCTGCATACAGCATACGGGCCAGATAGTAAACTGCTGCATCCGGGTCTGAGCCCCGCATACTTTTAATGAAGGCAGAAACCGTATCATAATGGTTGTCCCCATCTTTGTCATAGCGCACTGCCCGCTTCTGTATACATTCCTGGGCAGCTGCCAGGTCAATATGTATCAGACCATCTTCACTGCGCCCAGTAGTGAGAACACCCAGTTCAATGGCATTTAAGGCTGCTCTGGCATCACCGTTGGCTGTATCTGCCAGAAAATCTGCAGCATCCTCATCCAGCTTTACCCGGTAAGTGCCCATACCACGTTCTGTATCAGTAACTGCCCTGTGGATCAGCTCCTTGATATCGTCTTTTTCCAGTGGCTTTAACTCAAAAATACGGGATCTGGAAAGAAGCGCCCCGTTGACCTCAAAGTAGGGATTTTCCGTTGTTGCGCCGATCAGCGTCAAGGTACCGTCTTCTACAAAATGGAAGAAGATAGTCCTGCTGGCCCTTATTAAAACGGTGGATCTCATCAACAAAAAGGATGGTCCGCTTGCCGTACATTCCCATATTGTTTTTTGCCTCTGCAACCACTTCTTCCATATCTTTTTGCCAGCTACTGTGGCATTGATCTGCTTAAAATCAGCCTGTGTGGTATTGGCAATGACCTTTGCAAGAGTGGTCTTTCCTGTGCCTGGGGGACCATAAAATATAACAGATCCCAGTTTGTCTGCCTTAATGGCCCGGTACAGCAATTTATCTTTTCCAATGATATGCTGCTGTCCCACTACTTCATCCAGTGTCCGGGGACGGAGCCTGGATGCCAGGGGGGACTCTTTTTCCATGGCATTTTCTCTCATATAATCAAATAAATCCATTTATTTTTCTCCATACCTTTTCGCTATGTACTTGTTGCCACTGATATTATTACTCAGATCACTACTCCGATCGTCATTTTGATTCCCACGCTGACACGCTCCACCGCCTGCCATCACAGGCTGAACCTTCCGTATATGGCCCGGTAAAAACAAATGCCACCTGCACAGTGACGTCTGTTTTCCTTACGGACTCATTCGATCAGTAATTCATCTGCCGTTACAAAAACATATCCTTCCTTTTGCAGTATGTCGATCAATTCCAGGGCTCTTTACAGAGGAAGGAAATATATCATGTAATAATATAATATCCCCATCTTTTACATCTTTCAAGACCTGACGAATGATCTTTCCTGTATCTTTCAGCTTCCAGTCCAGGGGAATCCAGTGACCACAGGACAGGTGTCATTCCAATCTCTTCTTCCAGTTCTTCATTCCAGTCTCCATAGGGCGGCCGTATATATTCCGGGCGTTTCCCTGTAATAGCTTCAATCTGTTCCTGTGTATGTTCCACCGCTTCACAGACCGCCTTCGCCCCTGCTTTCGTCAGCTGGATATGTTCATAACTGTGGTTGCCGATCAGATGCCCTTCTTCACTCATCCGCTTTACAATGTCTTCTTCTCCTTCTATGTTCTTTCCCATAAGGAAAAAGGTGGCATGGACCCCACGTTCTTTTTAGACCGTCTAATAAGATGGGGTGTATTTCCGGCTTGGACCATCATCAAAGGTCAACGCTATATACTTTGGCGTGCCTGCTGTTTTGAAATTACCGGAAGGGAAAATATTTTTTCTGTATCAGTATGACCATTTTTCAGGAAGAGGGCGGACAGAAAAGATCCGTAGTAAGAAGTAAAAAGAGAAAATATTTTATATATCGGTTATGCATGACACAGATCACCTAAAGACTGGTATCTGTTTATTTTATGCTGAAAAAATACTGTTTTTATGTCAAATATTAAAACAGGATCCAGCAGGTCTAAACAATCTGAAAGAAACATAGGACCTTTCGCATGCACGAATGGTCCTATGTCTTTTTAGGGCCTTATTTCACAGCCCTGTTTATCAGCCTGGTGCCTGACCAGTAGTTATCTCACTGCTGTTTCCTGTATTAGCGGAGTCCTTTTTACTCCCGGTCCTCCGTTTTTGCCTGTTACTTTCTGGTCATCAGAAGAGGAACCTGAATTACTGCTGCCTGATGAACCTTCAGAAGGATTTACAGGGGTGATCTGTACGTTATTGCCTGTATTACCTGTATTGCTGCCTGAAACATTATTGCCGGTATTTGTATTTCCTGGATCCTGGCTATTCTGGTTATTGCCGCTATTTTCCTGGCTCTGGACACTTAATGCTCCATCTGCACCAGCTTCTGGTAAACAGTTCCATTTATCTCTATTGACCTGCCAGCGACCATGCGGCCATCTGAAGGATCCAGATAATAATGGATTCCACCTGCATCGATCATACCGGTTGCCATGCGCCCATCACCATTAAAGTAATACCATGCGCCGTCTAACTGTCTCCAGCCGGTTGCCATAGCACCTGAGCCTTTCAGGTAATATTTACTGCCTGCTTCTGTAAGCCAGCCGGTCTGCATCACACCGTCACTGCCAGTATAGTACCAGATGCCATTATCATTGATCCACCCCTTTAACATATCACCGGAGCTGCCAAGATAATACCATTTGCCATTCTGGCCAGTCCAGCCAGTAAGCATTTTCCCGGAATTTTCCAGATAATACCGTTTGCCGCTGACCTCGATCCAGCCAGTCGCATCACGCCGTCATTGCCGGTATAGTACCAGGTGCCATTATCATTGATCCAGCCTTTCTTCACAGCGCCGCTGCTTCCCAAGGTAGACCATTTTCCATTTTCTGCCTGCCATCCGGTCTTCATTTTTCCGGTAGTGGTGTCCAGATAGTAACTTACGCCTGCTACTGTGATCCAGCCGGTGGATGCAAGACCATCTTTGTCCATGTAATACCAGTCATCCCCATCTTTCGCCCAGGCATTTTTTCTGCTTCTGGTAATTTGCATAATAATAACGCTTTCCGTTAATAGTACGCCAGGTATCAGCAGGGATCACAGAAGAAAAGTCCTTAAACTGAAAGTCAATATCCACTCTTGTTTTGATGCCATTTACAGAGCCACTGCTGGTTGCCTGCCACATCACCGGATTCTGGTAGGTTGGGCGGGCAGAATAACGTGCTACCCATACAGGATAGTTCATCTGGCTCATATCCAGTTTGTTTTTCAGCCAGTTCTCATTTGCATAGATAATAGGGTAATAACCTGCTTGTGAGATCCGCTTGCAGAACGCATTAGCAATGGCTGCCAGCTCTGATTTTGAGAGATTTCCTGAGTGGAATCTTCCATATCAAAGGCTACGGGATAAGAAATGGGATAATCATTAATAAGGTTTAACACAAAATCTGCTTCCTGGACTGCCATATCTGTGGTAGTTGCAAGGGAATAAATATAAACGCCTACTTTAATACCATTGGCAGCTGCATTCTGGATATTTTTGTGGAAATACGGATCTACCGCCCCTTTTGAGCGTGTTCCCAGCATAACAAAGGAAATATCATCCTTTGCCACCTGGCTCCAGTTGATCTCTTCCTGCCATCTGGATACGTCAATTCCACGATGGAGCACATTCTGGATGGCACTTCCGTCCGGCATCTGATAGGTACCGTTTACTTTCTTCCAGGCATTGGCATTTGCAGTAGTGTCACTGGAGGAAGTGTTTGAATTATTGGTATTATTGTTGTTATTGGTATTATTGTTATTGTTTGAATTATTGGTATTTGGTGTGGAATTGGAAGAAGTCTTATTTCCCGGATCTCCAGGTCCTCCGGCAGAGATCTCTGTTACACGGGAAGCGTCATCTCCCGGACCAGCTGCCAGTGCAGGAACAGCATTTCCCAGGCTTGCAAGTCCCAAAACGCCTGCCAATGCCAGTGCCCGGCAGCGCTTTATCATTTTATCTGTACGATTCATATTTTTTCTCCTGAAAAAGGGGATGTCGCCTGTCTGACATCCCCCATTATATGAATGTCCTCCCGGATTCCGGGAGAACATGTGATCCTTTGTTTACGAAATCCCTCTTATCAGCCTGGTCCGTCTGTACGTCCTGCCACTAAGGTATCAGAGCTGGATGTGGTCCCCTGACGGGTTTGCTGGATTGCTTCTGGAAGGTCCATTACTGGAAGCAGAATTTTTCTTTACGCCAGGTCCGCCATTTTCACCTGTTACACCGCCGGAACTGGAGGTACTGCTTGCCGGTGTCTGTGCAGATACGCCGCTTGCATTCTGGCATGCACCGCTTGCATCAAAGTTATAGGTAGTTCCGCTGATCTCCAGAGAGGTTCCTGCAGTCATCTTTCCGCCATTAGACGGGTTCATGTAATAGATCTTATTATCTACCTGGATCCAGCCGGTCATCATACGTCCATTGGTATTAAAGTAATACCATGCATGATCGATCTGTTTCCAGCCTACGCTCATCTTTCCATTGCTCTGGTCCATATAGTATTTGCTGCCTTCGCTGTCAGTAAGCCAGCCAGTAAGCATACGGCCATCTGTATTCAGATAATAGTAATCTGTGTCGACTTTTGCCCAGCCGGTCATCATCTTTCCATCTGTTCCAAACAGATACCAGTTATTTTGATCTGTGCCCAGGAATTTACCACGCACTTACCGTTGCTCTGGAAATAGTACCAGGAGCCTTCCATCTGGCGCCAGCCGGTTCCCATAGAACCATCACCACGCATAAAATAATAATCGTTTCCGATTTTTAACCAGCCAGTAACCATGGTGCCGTCATCTAAAAAAGTAATACCATTTGCCATATTCCGGATTTACCCAGCGGTTCTGGGCCATTACACCGTTTGGACGGAAGAAATACCATTTTCCGTCAATCTGTTTAAATCCGGTAGTCATATGTCCATCGGAAAGGTCCATATAATATTTTCCCTCGCTGGTTTCCAGCCAGCCTGTATATGTCTTGCCCTGATAAATGTAGGTCCAGTGGTCATTTGACTTGGTCCAGCCATCTGCGGCGTATGAATTGAACGCTGATCCCACTGCCATAGCACCGATCATACCGGCTGCTGCAAGGGCTGCAAAATATTTTTACGTCCCATGTCTCTCCTCCTGTTATTTGTGTATCGTGATCTCTTTTTCTTTTCTATGTTTTTCACTGATCCGCTTTTCACTGTTCTGCTTTTGCTGGTCTGCTTTCCACTGATTTGTTTTCACTGTTCGGTCAGCTTTTTCGTCCTTAATCAAGTATATCACAAATGAACTTTCCATGATTAACATTTTTATTACAATTTTCTGAAACCTGGCAGTTGGGATCCCTAAAAGAACTGCGGCAGTTCCTTCATCAGTTTCTTATAATACCGTTTTGCATACCGGTACATGATAATGGTATACTCTCCAAATTCTTCTCCCAGACTTGCCTTGTATACAGCCCATAAGCACCAGAGGAAACCGCCCAAAGCCGCATCTGCATAGGTAATGAACCGCTCTCTGTCATCCGGTCTTCGCTGTAAGTACAGTTCCAGCAATTTTTCGGTCTGTTCTTCTTCATAATAAGAATAGATAGCGCACATGGAAACATCCATTAACGGATCGCACATGCCTGCATATTCCCAGTCAAGAAGTTTTGCACTGTGATCCGGGAAGATCAGGAAGTTATCCACATTTGCATCAATATGGCACAAACATTGTGGAAGCTGCATTTTATCCAGCGCATCCAGCAGCCGGTTTTACCCATTCACGGACCTGGCTGTAATCCTCAAAAGGGAATACCGCCATGTTCCAGACAAAGCTTCTCGTAAAAGCTGATCCGTTCTCTGATATCAAAGCTGTGGCCTACTTTTAAGCCTGCTTCATGGAGCTTTCGCACCATATCCATACAGAGCTTCATATCATCCCAGTTATCAGCGCTGGCATTGCGGGTGTTTTCATAGTATTCAGAGATCTTATAACCGGTTTTCGGATTCAGATACAGCACATGTTCTGTGATACCTAAAGGACGGATGGCATCGTAAACTTCTTTTTCCTGCTCTCTGTTAATAAGAAGTTCTGTGCCCAGTCCCGGAATACGGCAGATACAGTGATGATCTCCAGTGCGGAACAGGAATGATTTGTTGGTCATTCCGGATTTTAAGCATTTAATATCTGTGATGCTGGGATTCCTGAACGTGGAACACTTCTGCCACCAGCTCCATTGCTTCATTATCAGAGTGGTTCTGGTAATGGGTATCAAACAGGCGCAGCTCTTCCAGGTTTTCAAATTCATATACCTGGTCATCCGGCTGACGGTTGATGTCCATTTCGATCCGATCCCATTTAGATGCAGGAACACCACATGCTTCTTCTGTCTGTTTTAACAGCTCTTTGTCCTCTTTTTTCCAGACGGTGTTTTGCTTCTCCCTTTAACATATCTACATAAGGCTGTTCCCAGTAAAACTGCTCGGTTCCCGGGATCTGGTAATAAGCCTCTAAAACAGGAAGGAACCTGGCTGAGAACTCTCTGGAAAGATACACGGGACCATACATAAACCATGCATCTTTTTCCACCTACATTCACATCGCTGATATGTCCCTTTTTTATTGAAGGTAAAGCACCATTCCTTTGTCTCCCCTTCTTCGTGGGCTGCGCTGTACCAGGCGCCGCATTCATAGGAATGGTACATATTTTCCCGCATCCAGTTATCAGATGAAAGAATATATACATTCCGGCCCTTTAAAAACTTTCTGGCCCTGTATACAGTAGCCAGAGTATTTTTACAGGAATACTCCGGATTGTATAACAGTTTCACATCAAATTTATCAATAAGGTATTCAAATTTTTCTTTTAAATAGCCTACTACAATGGTAATGTCGTAGATTCCCACTTCATGGAGCTGTTTGATCTGACGTTCGATCATGCGCTCACCAAAAACTTCCAGAAGACCCTTTGGGGTTTCGAAAGTAAGTGGCACAAAGCGGGATCCAAAACCGGCTGCAATGATCAGTGCTCCGTCTACTTTATAGGGCTTTAAAAGCTCTTTTCCCTTTTCCAGAAGAATAAGATGTTTTTCTTTCCCATTTTCTTCCTCTGCAATATATCCCTCTGCCAGACATTCCTTTACCAGTCCATTGACTGTTCCCAGGAAATATCCATGTTTTTCGCCATTTCCCGCTGTGTGATGTCCGGTTTTTCCAGTATATTTCTGCATACCAATGCCTGTCGGTCCATAAATTCTGACTCCCTTTTCCTGTTTGCATGTTCATTTTCAATCGTTTTTTAATACATGTGAACATTATAGCACAGGGAGTTTAAAATGCAAGGTAAACAATGGCATAAATAAAATGCCCTTTAGTGATACGCTATATATCACCAGAAGGGCATTTTATTATGATTCTGATATGTATAATACCAGGGTCAAAAGGTCAGAAATCCGATGCAAGCTTGCTTGCAGGAGGATTTTTGAACTTGGGACCCGCTAAAAACATGAGTAAAGAAGCCATTTTTGAAGAAAAATGAGCGGATTACGAATGTTTTAAATTGCGAGTGCAAAGCACGTAGCAATCTCGGTATCAAAGGGGTCAAAATACCTTTTGACCCAAACATCATCATATGTATTTAAACTTCAAAGATCAGGTCGCCGTAGCTTGGCATTGGCCATAATTCTTTATCTACCAGCATTTCCAGTTTATCTACGGAGTTCTTAATGCTGCCATTGCAGGAACTACTTCCTCATGGTAAGCAACTGCCTGGTTTTTGCCGCCATCCATTGCTGCGCTCTTTTCAGTAATTTCAGTCAGTTTTGCAAGAGCCAGTTTTGTTTCTGCCAGAAGATCAGAGGTCTCTAACAGAAGCTCTGTCTGGGTGCTTACATCTGCTTCAGGGCAAGCACTCTTTACTGCGGAGATGGAAGCTGCAAGAGCGGTTGTGTATTTGATAACAGCCGGGATGATCTGCTTGCCTGCCATATCGATCATAGTCTTTGCTTCGATGTTGATAGCCTTTGCATAGCCTTCATACTCAACTTCTACTCTGGACTCCAGCTCGGTCTTTGTGAATACGCCGAATTCTTCAAACAGCTTTACAGCCTTGTCTGTGATCAGTGCCGGAATAGCATCTACCATAGACTTGATGTTTGGAAGTCCTCTTCTCTCAGCTTCTGCTACCAACTCATCGGAATAACCATTTCCATTGAATACAACTCTCTTGTGAGCTGCCAGGTTTCCTTGATCAGGTCATGTACAGCCATATCAAAGTTATCTGCCTTCTCCAGCTTGTCAGCTGCTTCCTTGAAGGCTTCAGCGATAATGGTATTTAATACTGTATTTGCAGATGCAATAGAGTCGGAAGAACCTACCATACAGAACTCGAACTTGTTTCCTGTAAATGCAAATGGAGAGGTTCTGTTTCTATCGGTTGCGTCTTTATCAAAGTCAGGAAGGATATCAACACCTGTTTTTAAGGTTCCGCCCTGCTTGGAGTGAGTTGCCTCACCAGTATCACAAAGCTGATCGATAACATCTTCCAGCTGCTCGCCTAAGAAGATAGAAATGATTGCTGGCGGTGCCTCGTTGGCTCCCAGTCTGTGATCATTTCCTACGTTGGAAGCAGATTCTCTTAACAGGTCTGCGTGGATATCTACTGCCTTGATGATGCATGCCAGAACTAACAGGAACTGGATGTTCTCATGAGGTGTATCTCCCGGGTTCATCAGGTTAGTACCGTCATCTGCTGTCAGGGACCAGTTGTTGTGCTTACCGGAACCATTGCCACCTGCAAATGGTTTTTCATGAAGGAGGCATGCAAGTCCGTGGCGTTCTGCCACTTTCTTCATAGTCTCCATAACGATCTGGTTATGGTCTACAGCCTGGTTTACACCTTCATAGATCGGTGCCAGCTCATGCTGTGCCGGAGCTACTTCGTTATGCTGTGTTTTGCAGGAACACCTAATTTCCAAAGCTCCTTATTTAAGTCGTTCATGTATGCGGAACCGATACGCTCACGGATAACACCAAAGTAGTGGTCATCCATTTCCTGTCCCTTTGGAGGCATTGCCCCGAAAAGAGTACGTCCGGTATAGATCAGGTCTTTACGCTGTAAATATTTTGCACGGTCTACAATAAAATACTCCTGCTCAGGTCCTACAGAAGGAACTACGCGCTTTGCAGTGGTATTTCCGAAAAGACGGAGGATACGCAGTGCCTGCTCGTTTACTGCCTGCATAGAACGAAGCAGTGGAGTTTTCTTATCAAGTGCCTCGCCCTTATAAGAGCAGAAGGAAGTAGGAATGCAAAGGGTAACACCAATAGCATCTTCTTTTAAGAAGGCTGGGGAAGTACAATCCCATACTGTATAACCTCTTGCCTCGAAAGTTGCTCTTAAACCGCCGGATGGGAAGGAAGATGCATCAGGCTCGCCCTTGATCAGTTCTTTTCCGGAGAATTCCATGATCACTTTTCCGTCTACCGGTGCTGAAATAAAGGAGTCATGTTTCTCAGCAGTTACGCCTGTCATCGGCTGGAACCAGTGGGTAAAATGGGTTGCGCCATGTTCAATGGCCCAGTCCTTCATGGCATGTGCCACAACGTCTGCAATACTTGATCCAACTCAGCGCCATCTTCAATGGTCTTTTTCAGTTTTTTGTACACACTCTTTGGCAGGCGGTCTTTCATGACTGCGTCATTAAATACGTCCTTGCCAAACATCTCTGAAACACTTACTACTTCGCTCATAGATTCTCCATCCTCTCTTGCATCATTTTTTATGATTTCCATAAATCCTCATTCGAGATGCTTTTCTTCAGCTATTTGCAGTACATCCCTTACTATCTTTACCTGAAAACCTAATTTTTTTTAAGTTTAAAGTATCAGGTAGTAAAAAAAGGCGCTCTCCTAATATAGAGAACGCCTTCGTTCTTTCTTAAAATAAACCATTTCTTTTAAAATTGCAAGTGGTTTTTTAAAAAAGATTTTGTATTGTACTAACTTATTTTGTGATATCTGCTTTATTTTCAGGCTTTGCCAACGGAGCCAAACAGTTCCATTTTTTTCTTTTACAGTAGCCTTGATAGCTTCTGCGCCTGGTGCTAACAGCTTTCTTGGGTCGAAGCCCTTGCCCTGTAAGTCTTTTTCCTTCTTCAACATACTTTCTGGTTGCTGCTGCAAAGGACAGCTGGCATTCAGTATTTACATTGATCTTAGCAACGCCAAGGCTGATGGCTTTCTTGATCATGTCAGCCGGGATTCCGGTACCGCCGTGAAGAACTAATGGCATATCGCCAACTGCCTTCTTAACATTTTCCAGAACTTCAAAGTTTAATCCCTGCCAGTTAGCCGGATATTTTCCATGGATGTTGCCGATACCTGCTGCCAGGAAGTCAATACCCAGATCTGCAATAGCCTTGCACTCATTAGGATCTGCGCACTCACCCATACCTACTACGCCGTCTTCTTCGCCGCCGATGGAGCCAACCTCAGCCTCTAAGGACAGACCCATAGCATGTGCGATCTTTACCAGTTCCTTGGTCTTGTCAATATTCTCTTCGATTGGATAATGGGAACCGTCAAACATAATGGAGGAAAATCCTGCTTTGATACATTTATAGCAGCCCTCGTATGTGCCGTGATCTAAGTGCAGTGCAACCGGAACAGTGATATTCAGCTCTTCCATCATAGCCTTTACCATAGCTGCAACTGTCTTAAAGCCGGTCATGTATTTTCCGGCACCCTCAGATACACCTAAGATAACTGGTGACTTTAACTCTTCTGCTGTAAGAAGAATAGATTTTGTCCACTCTAAGTTATTGATGTTAAACTGTCCTACTGCGTAGTGACCTGCTCTGCCTTTTATCGAGCATTTCTTTTGCTGAAACTAACATTTTTATTCCTCCTTGAACATACTGCAATTTTGCACTGTGTCCCGGATTTTCCGGGCACCTGTCTTTGTTAAATATATAACTTTGTTATATTCTTAACGTACTAATCCATTATACTCTATCTTGTCCTAAAATGGAAGCTATTTTAAGCGATTCCAAGGATATTCTTTACAGTTTCACCCATTTTATCCACATCGCATTCTGTATTGTGGCGGATCACTGCACTGCGCAGTTCTTCTACTGCCTTTGGAACCGGTGTGCCGGATACTTCAGACAGCTCATCTACTACTGCAAATTCATCCTTTCCTTCTACAGCAGACTTACCTTTAATAGCCTCTAAAACGCTGTGGGAGAACTTGTATGGACTTGCGGTAGATGCGATCACAGTCTTGGTCTGATCCCCTGTTTCTGCCTTATATGCATTGTAAACGGTAGCTGCAACACCTGTATGGGTATCGATCAGGTATCCTGTATCTTCAAAGATCTTGCGGATAGTTGCCTCATTCTGTGCCTCTGTAGCAAAACCGCCTCTGAAATCGGACATGAACTGGCGCATGTTCCCAGTTACTGTATAACTTCCCTTTTCAGAAAGGTCTTTCATAAGAGCTGCATCTGCTGCTGCATCGCAGCCTGTGCTTAAATAGATCAGACGCTCTAAATTGCTAGAGATCAGGATATCCATGGAAGGGGAATTAGTTAAGATAAATTCTCTCTTTCTGTCATAGGTTCCTGTTGTGAAGAAGTCATAAAGAACTTTGTTGTCATTGGAAGCGCAGATCAGGTCTTGATAGGCACACCCATATGCTTTGCAAAATATGCAGCAAGAATATTTCCGAAGTTGCCGGTAGGCACTACAACGTTGATCTCTTCTCCGTTCTCGATCTGCTCATTTTCCAGCAGTTTTGCATATGCATATACATAATAAACTACCTGTGGGACCAGACGGCCGATATTGATAGAGTTTGCAGAGGAAAACTGGAAGCCAGCCTCTGCCATTTCTTTTTTCAAGTTCTTTGTTGCCAAACAGCTTCTTTACACCGGTCTGTGCGTCATCGAAGTTTCCATGGATGGCAACTACGCTGGTATTATCACCTTTCTGGGTACGCATCTGCAGCTCCTGGATCTTGCTGACACCGCCCTTTGGATAAAAGACAATAATGCGGGTTCCTGGAACATCTGCAAAAACCTGCCATAGCTGCTTTTCCGGTATCACCGGAGGTAGCAGTTAAGATCACGATCTCCTTATCTGCATGGTTCTTCTTTGCGGCTGTAGTCATAAGATGAGGAAGGATGGAAAGAGCCATGTCTTTGAATGCGATCGTGCTTCCATGATAAAGCTCCAGGAAATAAGCGCCGTCTGCCTTTGCTAAAGGTGCGATCTCCTCTGTATCAAACTTGCCGTCATATGCGTTTGCGATACAGGTTTTTAATTCTTCCTCTGTATAGTCTGTCAGGGAAAAGCTTCATCACTTCATAGGCTGTTTCCTGATAGGTCATTCCTGCAAGCTGTTCTAAGGTCTTGTCCAGCCTCGGGATCTCTGTAGGCATAAAAAGTCCGCCGTCTTCTGCCAGACCCTTTAAAATGGCCTGTGACGCTGTAACACCTTTCTGTCCGCCTCTGGTACTTTCGTAGGATAATGCCATGATTTTTCTTCCTCTCTTTTTTATGAATGTTTATGATAATGTCACCGTCAGGTAACATATCCGTTTAATAGCAAAATGATCGTTAAACAGATATTATACGTTGGGGTTAAAAGCTATTTTGGTACTTTATTTTGGAAAAAAGTGTAACATATTTCAATGCACGCCGCAATATAAAAAGTTTTTAGGCTTCTGTAAATATGTTATACTAACCTAATAAGATGTTGGGCAAACATATTTTGATGATGATACCAGGGTCAAAAGGTCATAAACTCCGATGCAAGCTTGCTTGCAGGAGGATTTTGAACTTGGGACCCGCATGTAAAAAAAACATGAGTAAGAAGCCATTTTTTGAAGAAAATGAGCGGATTACTGAATGTTTTTAGAATTGCGAGAATGCAAAGCACGTAGCAATTGGTATCAGAAAGGTCAAAAATACCTTTGACACTCACATCATTTTGATCCATTGGAGGTAACATACATATGACCTATGATAATATAGTAACCGGAACCTTTTTTAAACGTCCTAACCGCTTTATCGCCTATGTGGAGGTAAATGGGGGGATTTAAGACCTGCCATGTAAAAAATACCGGCCGCTGTCAGGAGCTTTTAGTTCCCGGATGCAGAGTAGTCCTGGAATTTCATCCCAAAGCAAAGGAAATGAAGCGGAAAACGGAATATGACCTGATCGCAGTTTATAAGGGAGACCTGCTGATCAACATGGACTCCCATAGAGGCACCTAATCAGGCGGCTTTAGAATGGATGCGTGAAAAAGAAGCAAAAAAGGACTTTCTTTGGAAAATGTTGGAATTCCAACGAATGTACGGAAGAAGTTACCCACGGGGATTCCCGGTTTGACCTTGCTTTTGAATTAAAGGATGAGGTAACTGGTAAAACAGTTCCTGCTTTTATGGAAGTAAAGGGTAACTCTGGAAAAAAGAAGGAAATGTATTCTTCCCGGATGCACCTACGAGGGGAGTGAAGCATTTAAATGGACTGGTCCAGGCAAAAAAGGATGGCTTTGAGACGTTTCTCCTCCTTGTGATCCAGATGAAGGGGATCCGGAAATTTTATCCTAATGATGAGACACATAAGGCTTTCAGGGGATGCCCTTCGGGCAGCAGCTGCAGCCGGGGTACATATTCTGGCATATGACTGTATCGTTCAGGAAGATTCTATGAATATTGATGAAAAGGTAGAGGTTGGATTACTATACACAGCAGATCCCATTGCTGCTCATGCAGCCCCATGAGCAGCAACCTGGGTTATCTTATAACGATCCGCATATAATTTAATAAGAAAACTTTTGACTATGGACGTGAAACTGTGGTAGAGCCTTTATCCAGTCTGCGTGAAGGTGAAATAGCTGAGGTGGTATGGATCATCTCAGAAGCTGATATAAAGAGATATGCTGGGGCGAAACGGCTTTCTGTCTGGTGAAACCGTCACCTGTCTGTTTAAAAACCCGGCACGGCAGCTATGTGTATACAAAATACGCAGACGGGTGGTTGCTATGCAGGCGGAAGAATATACAAAAGAGATACTGGTACGGCGGATATAATATCCGCCTGCCAGTATCTCTTTTGTAATTACAATGCATTATGATGAAAAATCACTCCACCTGGTCATTGGTCAGTTTGAATCTGTCTAATACATAGAATACCAGACTCATTGTCATACCTACTACACAGGCAAGAACCATTCCTGTAAGCTCAATATTTCCAATGCGAAGGGCTGCGCCGGAAAGACCGGTTACGAAGATAACACTTGTGAGCATCTGGTTACGGTTTTTAGAGTAGTCTACTTTAGAGTCTACCAGGATGCGCAGACCGGAGGTTCCGATCATGCCGTAAAGCAAAAATGAAATACCACCGATAACAGGACCCGGAATGGTGCTGATAAGGGCAGACAGCTTTCCTACAAAGGAACATACGATAGAAAGAATGGCTGCACCTGCAATAACGCGGACACTGTATACACCAGTTACTGCCATTACCCCGATATTCTCACCATAAGTGGTTGTCGGCACAGAACCGATCGGACCGGAAAGCATAGTGGAAAAATTGTCGGCAAATAAAGATCTGTGAAGTCCCGGATCTTTTTAACAGGTCTCTTCCTACTATCTTGCTGGTAACTACCTGATGTCCGATGTGTTCGGAAATGATGACCAGAATTACCGGAAGGATGATCATAATAGCCTGGGGATCAAATTTCGGGGAAGTAAAACGAGGCACGGCAATGAGCTTTGCTGCTGCTACTTCTTCAAAATCTACAATCCCGCAGATGATGGCTGCTGCATATCCAGCCAGAACCGCAATGAGGATCGGGATAACTGCCAGAATTTGCGAAACAGGATGGAACCAAATACAGCCACCCCCAAAGTCACCAGGAATACAATGATTTTCTTGGGTCAATGGTCTCATCCAGAAGACCTGCGTTGGAAGCTGCATTAGAGGACAGTTCCAGACCGATCAGCGCCACTACCGGGCCCATAGCTGCCGGAGGAAGCACGATGTTGATCCAATCTGTACCGAATTTATAAATGATCAGAGCTAAAAATACAGCCACAGAAACCAACTGCCACAAAACCGCCTAAAGCATATTCATAACCAAAATTCTGGATAACAATAGATGCCGGTGCCAGAAAAAGCAAAACTAGAACCTAAGTAAGCCGGTGCTTTTCCCTTTGTAATAGCAATAAATAAAAAGGGTCCCCGATACCATTCATAAACAGCACAATAGCCGGGCTGATGCCAAACAGGAAAGGCACCAGAACGGATGCGCCAAACATGGCAAACATGTGCTGGATACTTAATGGTATCAACAGTTTTACAGGAACTTTTTCTTCTACCTGAATGATTCTCTTTTCCATTACATTCTCCTTTGATGTGTTATTTGTTTCCGGAAAGCTTCCAGAATGTACATTATATTATCTTCTTCTGGGATGTACCCTTTTTCCACGTTCAAAGCATCGTTCGCAAATGGAAACGGATAATCCCAGGAAAGTTCTCTTCCACAGATGGTGCATTTCCGGGTATAACTGGCACATTCTGTCTTTAAAATGCGGCTGATCTCTTCTTCTGTATTTCTGCGCTCTTCTAACAGATTTTCTTCCTGAATGGGCAGTCCCACTTTTCTGGAAAACTGAAAATACAGATCCAGCATTTTATAATAACTTTCCAGATCATACAGATCTGGTCCCGGCGTATGGAAACTGCAGTTCTTCCACATCCCGGTAATCCCGGCAATAGTCCTTCCACAGATCCATGACCAGTTTATTATCAATGTCCACAGAGCAGGTGATCAGCTTGTGAGATCTCTTCTTTGGAAAATTCATCCATGTGGTCTTGCTGCACATGTTCAAAGCTTACATACAGTGCTAACAGTTCATCCACTTCCATTTTTTCATAAATAGAAGGCGTTTCCATGCCGGCCCATATTTTTACCAGTGTATCGATCTCAGCCGGCAGCTTTAACAGCTGTTCCGGGAAGCCAATGTATGCTTTCATAATAGGGATCGGCCGCCTCTTTAGTCCGTCCTTTATTAATTCCAGATCATCCAAAACAGCCACAAAGCCTTCGTCATACAGTCCGAAACGTCCTGCGCGGCCTGCGATCTGCCTTGATCTCCTCGGGCAGCAGGCTTCTGCGGCCCACTCCGTCAAATTTCCGGGTCTCAATAAAGACAATACGGCGAATCGGCAGGTTTAAGCCCATTCCAATGGCATCGGTACTGACTACTACTTCTGTTTTCTTTTTCAAGGGAAGCGGCGTACCTGCTCTCTTCTGGTAGCAGGGGCAGACTTCAGATAACACTGCAGTGTACCCCTGGTTTTTCCATGGGCTGCCAGGCCAGTACGGATTTTTTTGAAAATACAATAAAAGGGCATCGCCTTTTTTTAAGTCTTTTTTTTAATGAGTAGAGGCTTTTCTTCTAAAGTAAGTCTTGTATTACGCTTATGGCGAAGGATCTTAAAGTATCCCCGCAGCGCCTGATCATCTGCACGATAATATCTTCTGCCTCCGGTGCCATACACAAATGGATCCTCTGCGGAGTCCTAAAACGCTCTGGTCCAGTTGTGTCTCTGTATGGATCTGCTACCATCTGGCATTCGTCTAAACAGCTACATCGAAATATTCATGCTCATTTAACGTTTCCACGGTACATGCCCTGGACAGCAGGCACCTGCCACTTCCCAGTGTTTCTTCTCCTGTTATCATAGAACATGGAATATTTTCGCCGTTCAGCCGGTCATAAACTTCCAGTGCCAGAAGTCTTAACGGACCGAAGTAGGCGCCGTGGGAAGCTGTTTTTAACCGTTCCTAAGGCATCATGGGTCTTTCCGCTGTTTGTTGGGCCTATATGAAGAACAAAATGGCGCCATGGCTCTGGTCTGCGGATACTCATCCTCTGGGCGGCGTTTTACAGACTCCCTGATCCCCTTTTTAATGGTCTTTGGAAGATAGAACAGCTGATAAGCGCGCTCTAATGAATTAGTAAGAAGGTAGCGGCGGATGCCCTGCATTTTTAAT
>VOFG01000530.1_pt1 | contig 68001 bp, 82 predicted proteins | sample 5384171 | NCBI WGS metagenome assembly VOFG01 (sample SAMN12384726, study PRJNA508395) | human gut metagenome | isolation source: healthy gut F | host: Homo sapiens
ACGATAGAGCTCGCAGTTGATGTTGCGGCGACGGTTCTCGCCGTACCATTTGCGCTGCTTATCGAGAACGTTGTACAGATACGAATCGGCGCACAGTGTGGCCTCCTGGCCCAGATAACCCTGAATATAGCCACCGCCCGGGTTGGTGAACGAGGCAAAGGCGAGCACGGCCATGTCGCAGAACTGCGCATAGCCACGACCGTTGTCCAAGATGGCCTGCGTGGCGGAGGCATCGAGCACGGTGACCTCAGGCAGAGACGCAGCAGGCTCCTCAGCAGGCGCGGACTCAGCTTCGGCGATTTCCTCGGCAGGCTCCTCGACGGGCTCAGGAGCTGCCTCGGTCTCGGGCGCTGCCTCGCTCTCGGGTGCTGCCTCGACCTCGGCAGCCTCCGCGCCCTCGACGTCCTCGGCAATCTGTTCTTCGGTGGTCACAGCACTCTGAACCTTGGCCTTCATCGCCGAGACAAAGCCGGCAGGCATACCGTCAAACTCGCGAACACCGGCAAGCGAACGCTCGATATCCTTGGCGCACGCTTCGGACACAGTTGCCACGTGACGCTCGGCGGCCTTGGCACGGCCCTCGCGCTTGGGATTGGGCTGACCCGCTCGGTTGGACCTGCGGTTACGGTTCCTGTTGTCGACGTCTGCCATAAGTGGTCACCTTTCTCGGTCTCTGCCGCTATCGGCTTTTCCCATCCATGATACCCCCGCCGCGTACAAAAGACGGCCCCGAAGGACCGCCTTTCGCATCGATTTACACGCACGGCAAGCACCGCCGCAATTCGCCACTAGTCGCGACGGCCAAGGATGTTCAGGATGCGCAAGAACACGTTGATAATGTCCACGAACAGATTGGACGCCATGAGCACGGCGTTGGGCAGCGTAGGCGGCACCGTCGTGGCAACATAGGTGTCGTAGCCAATAAAGCCGGCGAACACCACGATCACGATCAGGTCGGTGATGGTCTGCGAGACGCCCATGAACATCAGCACGATCTCAACCAGAATAGTGGCGAGCAGAATGCCAAAACCGATGCCATATACGCGCTGGAAAAACTTGGGGAACGTCACGCCCAAGGCGCCAAAGACAAAGGTGATGGCGGCCGTGGCGATAAAGGCAGTGTTGATGGTGGGCAGGTCGTAGTTGGCAAGGCCAAACGACGCGGTCAGGCCAAAGGTGCTCGCAAAGATTACGTAGCCCACAAAGGGATAGGCCCACGGACTGCTTGCTGGCGGCGGCCGACATCATGACCATGCCGACGATGGTCAAAATAAATGAGCCAAAGACCAGCGGCAAAGCGGCGCCGCTCATCATCATGCGGGCAAACGCCATGGTGCTCGTAAAGTAAGCACCAGCGCCCATGGCACAAAAGCCCAAGAAGATGAGGGCAGACATGGCAAGATTGTACGCACGCGGCGACATCTCCTTGGCACGGCTTGCGCCGGCCTCGATGGGGCCGTTCTGATAGCCCTGGATATCGTTCATAATTTCGTCCTTTCAAAAAGTGCCGTGAAAGACGGCGCAGCAGGTGACAAGATTCCTGTCATTGTACCCGAATGCCGTACGTCCTTACCCACGGCGCTCGCCCTCGAGCGTACGATCAAAAGGCCCAGACCCACCAACGCATCACGTGCGCCTGCGAGCCGTCCGCCCGCTCGCGCGTCTGGTCCTCCAGATACAACTCGGTCGCGTGCCCGCCAAAACGCACTTTATAGGTCGCCGTACGGATGCCGTGGACCGTCAGGCCAAACCCGGTGGTCGAGATAATCTCGTCAATCGTAAAGCAACGACCGTCGACCCAGCAGACGGTGACCGGCACGACCTGTCCGCCCGCGAGGATGCGAGCCACGACGTCCACATACTGCTTGTGTACGCGCCGAGTTTTGCCATCTGTCTGTCGATATTCCATGCCTCCTATTATCGAACGCATGTTTGCATGTTGTAAAGCGAACAGACTGTGGTTTTGGAGTGTCGTAGCAATCGCACGTGTCCGCATGGCGTGTTAGCAAAAAGAACACCCGCGGTCAACAGGGCTAATATTCAATTTTAGTGCCAAAAAGTTCACTTCTCTCATCAGAACTCGGTAAAAGAAACCCGCAGGAGGTGATACGATTTATCATGTTTTTGTAACGTGCCTGCAAACTTCGAGAAAGCCCATATATGGACGTAACGTTCTCAACCTTCCTCGGCCAAATTGTGTCGAACCCAGTCCTTGCCGTCACCGTGATCCTCGCGTTGGGCGCCATCTTCGTCAATGGATGGACCGACGCGCCCAACGCCATCGCGACCTGCGTCACTACGCGTTGCATGCCCGCCCGCGCCGCCATTCTCATGAGCGCCGCATTCAACTTCCTCGGCGTGCTCATCATGACGCACTTTAACGCGAGCGTCGCCAACACCATCTCACATATCGTCGACTTTGGCGGAAACAGCACCATGGCGCTCGCCTGCCTGTGCGCGGCGCTGTTCTCCATCGTCGTCTACGGCGCCACGGCGTCGCGTTTTGGCATCCCCACCTCGCAAAGCCACAGCCTTATCGCCGGCCTGACCGGTGCCGCCATCGCCCTCGGCGGCGCGAACAGCGTCAACGTCCACGAGTGGATGAAGGTCATCTACGGCCTGGCGCTCTCCATCGGCCTGGGCTTTGTTATGGGCTGGGTCCTGTGCAAGCTCGTCTCGATTCTTTTTCGCCGCCGCCAACAGGCGACGTGCCAATGTCTCTTTAAATACGCTCAGATCGCGAGCGCTGCGGCCATGAGCTTTATGCACGGCGCGCAGGATGGACAGAAGTTCATCGGCGTGCTCTTTTTTAGGCGTGGCCTTCGCCAGCGGGCAGACGAGCGTCGGCGACGCCGGCATCCCCATCTGGATCATGCTGCTGTGCTCGGCCACCATGGGCATCGGCACCAGCGTGGGCGGCGAGCGCATCATCAAGTCCGTCGGCCAGAGCATGGTTAAGCTCGAGAAGTATCAGGGTTTCTCTGCCGACCTCGCAGGCGCCGCGAACCTGCTGCTTGCCACCCTTACCGGCATCCCCGTGTCCTCCACGCACATCAAGACCTGCGCCATTATGGGGCGTCGGTGCCGTCAAGCGCCTCTCGGCCATCAACTTCGGCGTCGTCAAGGACATGATGTTCACCTGGTTCTTCACCTTCCCCGCCTGCGGACTCATCAGCTTTGTCATGGCCAAGCTGTTCATGATGTTCATCTAGTCAAACCGAACGTCCATCCGGACCGCAATACCTCGCCCACCCGTCTTCACCTCGAAAGGACCCACCCATGGCAAAGAAACCCGATTCGTTCTACTTTAACAACTACGTCGCTTGCGCCGACCTCGCCGTCCAGGCCGCAGAGCTGCTCACCAAGATTTTTGAGAACTTTGACCCCGCGCAGATCCACGACATGCTCAATAAGATGCATGCGATTGAGCATGCGGCAGACAAGAAGCACCACGAACTCGAAGACGCCTTGCTCACCGCCTTTATCACCCCGCTTGAGCGCGAGGACCTGGACCTGATGAGCTGCTCACTCGACACCGTGCTCGACCGCATCGAGGGCGTCGTGCAGCGCGTCTACTTCACCAACATCCAGAGCATCCATCCCGACGCCATCGTCATCGCCCACAAGGTGACTGACGCCTGCCGCGCCATGAAAGACCTGATGGTCGAGCTGCCCAACTACCGCAAGTCCAAGACCCTGCGCGAACTCGTCATCCAGATCAACACCATCGAGTCCGAAGCCGACGAGCTCTATATCAACGCCATGCGCAACCTGCACGTTAACGGCAAGGATCCGCTCGAGGTCATCGCTTGGCGTGACGTCTACGCCTTCCTGGAGTACTGCGCCGACTGCTGCGAGAATGTGGCCGATGTTGTGGATTCGATTGTCATGAAGAACAGTTAATTGGGGGTACGTGTCCCGGCGGCGAAGGGCCGGCCACGGTTTGCTTTCTCACTCCGGCTGCATGGCAGAGTCGTTCGAAAGTAAACAGGTGTCGGCCCTTCGCCTTACGTACCACCATTGGGAACTTTGGCTGATACTTTGAAAGCGATGGGGCTTTTGTTGGCGGGGCCTTTGGACCCGATTGGGAACTTTGGGACCGCCTTAAACGTTTGGGTGGATGGGGCTTTGGGTACCCTTTGTTTTACTTTGGATTGATTCGTTGAATTTGGAGGTCTTGGTTGTGAGTTATTTGGATCTGGCTCGTGGTCGGTATTCTTGTCGTTCGTTTGAGGACCGTCCTGTTGAGCAAGCTGTGGTGGATGCCATTGTTGAGGCTGGGCGGATTGCTCCTTCTGCTTGTAATAATCATCCAACCCGTGTGATGGTGTTGGATACGCCTGAGCTTCTGGAGAAGGCTGCTGCTTGTCAGCCTCGGTTTGCTCGTGATGGGTCTATCTTTGGCGCTCCGCTTATCTTCCTTATTTGCAGCGTTACCGATGATGCTTGGGTGCGCCTGTATGATCAGATGAATTCCAGTGAAATCGATACCTCCATAGTGTGCGATCAGATGATGATGGAGGCCACCGAGCAGGGCCTGGGAACGTGTTGGGTATGCCATTTTAAGCCCGAGGTGGCACAGGAGCAGTTCAACCTGCCCGAGGGCGTCTATCCCTATCACATGCTCGTCTGCGGATATCCTGCCGACCACATCGCCGATTCCGAGCATCGCGAGGCCCGTACCATTCCCTCTCCGACTTCCTCCTCAAGTAGATTTTGGGACATGCCCTAAAACCTATCCTTGACCGCTCACCGGTTCGCCGAGTTCTGCGCCACTATGTGCAGGGCTCGGTTTTTATATTGCGCGCCCCGGTACAGTCATAAAAAGGACCCGCAAGCTGCGGGTCCTTTCTAGGCACTAAATTGTAGGCCGAATGTTAGTCCAGGTCGTCAGCGGCAAAGTTGTCGATCGGGGCGAAGGGGTCAGCCACGGGGACAACCGGGTCAGCGACGGGCAGCGGCTCGGCGGGAACAGTCACTGCAGGAGAAGCGGCAGAACCGACCGGCGTGGAGGCCATCAGATCGGCCGGGAAGGAATTCTGGGCATCGTCCATGAAGTGCTGGATGAGCTTGAGATACTCGGCCTTGAACTCCTCACGAGAAGCCTTTGAGACGATCGATCTCCTCGAGCTCAGCCTGCTTCTCGGTCAGAGCCTGGCGGATAACCTCGCGGGCCTTGGCGTCAGCCTCGTTGCGGATACGCTCAGCGTTCTCGTTGGCATCGTTGACGATGGTCTCAGCGGTCTGCTGGGCAGCGATCAGGGCAGCGGAAATCTGGCGCTCCTGAGCGGAGAAGTCAGGGGCGGAGCAGCCACGGGGGCGGCAGGAACGGCCTGGGCGGTGGCGTCCTGAGCTTGGGCAAGCTGAGCCTGCGCATCGGCAAGCTGCTGCTCGGTAGCAGTCAGACGACCCTTAAGGTCGACGATCTTAGCGAGCATAGCGTCAACCTCGGAAGACAGCGTCTCCAAGAGAACGTCGACCTCAGCAGGATCGTAGCCACGCTTGGCCTCAGAGAAAGTCTGAGCCTGGATGTCTGCAGGGGTAATAGCCATAACAAGTCTCCTTTTTCATCGCCTCGGCGCTACACGCCCGACGTAAGTTACTAAGTCAGTTCTACACGAGTATACCTATAAGAAGCTGCAGAACCAGCCTCTGCACCAACTGCAACGCAATAATCGCAACGACCGGCGAAAAATCGATACCGCCCATCGGCGGGATGAAACGACGGAACAGGTTGAGCCACGGACCGCACACGCTATCAAGCACCGCGGCAATATCCTGAAGCAAACCACCCTGCTTTCATGGGAATCCACGTCATAAAGCAGTAGACGACAATGAGCGTGGAATAGAAGTTGAACAGCGTGTTGACCAGCTGGACGATAGTGTAGATGTTGATGGGAATCTCCTCGTCTTGTCTTTACTTAAGGTAGCCGTCGGCACGAAGCTTCTTGAGATCGGAATCTTTGACCTCGCAACCGGCGGGCAGCACCATGAACACGCGGTCGCCCACCTCCTTGACCGTGGCACCCAGACCGCAGGCAAAGCCGTAAGAGAAGTCCAAGACGCGCTTGGCAACTTCGGTGCGTACGCCCACAAAAAATCAGTGCGACAGGCTGCTTGGTGCGAACGCGGCGCACCACGGTCTCCACGTCGTCATAGCTCTCGGGGCGCAGGACATAGGCCGGCAGCTGCGGTGTGGCGTTGATGATATTGCTCGCATAGGCCGAGGCATCGCTCGGTGCAGGCGCAGGCGCAGCGGCGGCACGGGCGCGGGTGTTCTCGGCGTAGCTCGACGGCGTGTCATAGGCACCAGGACGATAACCGCTCGCAACACTGTCCTGCGAGCGCGAAGGCGGGTTATACGTCGTGGCATGGCGGGAGTCATCGCCGACCAGCTGCCCGGAGCGTGTATACACGGCAACCGACTCAGCTTCACCACGGCGCGTCTGACCAAGCAGGCCGTTGCTCGGCTCGTCTTGGGTGTAGAAGCCCTCGCCCGAAGCACCGCTGTAGCCGTTGCCCTGATAGCCATCGTCATAGCCATCATCGTAGCCGTAGTCGTCGTCCTGGCCATAACCCTGGTCGTAACCCTGCTGGCCGCCCAGGTGCATCTTATTTTTAATCTCGTCAAGGAAGCCCATGGTTGTGTCCTCTCGCGGTTTAGTGCAGGCGCCCCTGATAATCAGTGCGCACTTCAGAGCCTTATTTTGCTGCAAACTCCGGGCTAAATACTACCCTGCCCAGGCGAACGAGCGTAGAGCCCTCCTCAAGGGCAGGCTCAAAGTCTTCGCTCATGCCGCAGGAAAGCTCAGGCAGGTTCAAATCGGGATGCGCCGCCTCCAGCTCATCCCTCAGCTCACGAAGCCCCGCAAAGGTGCGACGCGCCACATCCTTGTTCCCCCGAGGGGCCATAGTCATAAGGCCCTGCACACAAATTCCCTCAAGTTCCGCAAGCTCACCCGCGGCGGCGCGAATCTCATCGGGCGAAAAGCCTCCCTTCGACTCCTCACCACTCACATTGACCTCAATGAGCACACGCTGGGGGCCGGCGAGTTCGCCTGCCTCAATCTTGCGGGCAGCACGGCTCGAGATCGCCTGCGCCAGATGCAGCGAACCCACCGAGTGAATCAGCTCGGCTGAGCCCAGCACCGCATTGATCTTATTGGTCTGCAGGTTGCCGATCATATCGAAGCGCACCTCGGGCAGCTCCGGATGCTCCGCCAAACCTGTGAGCTTGCGAACCAGCTCCTGCGGGCGATTCTCGGCAAAATGGCGATACCCCCCGCCTGGATGGCGGCAACGGTCTCATCGACACCAACGGTCTTGGACACGGCAATGAGGCGCGCGGCGTCGTGGGGACGGCCCGCGCGATCGAGCGCCGCATAAAAACGTTCCAGAATCTGCTCGCGGCGAGCGCGCATCAAGTCCAAATAGTTATCCATTGCCAATCGCCTCCGCTGACAGCCAAACAAGTAGTCCCATGCTAACGCAAGAGCGCGGCCCCGCATGTGCAAGGCCGCGCTCACTTAGGGTATTTACAATCTTTCGACGAACGGGGTTACTTACTCCTCGTCGTCCTCGCCATCGTCCTCATCCTCAAGATGATCGAGCAGGTAGCGAAGACCCTCGCTGACCTCGTTAACGGGCACCTTGGCAACGTAGCGTGCATCGACGGCGGGCCTCATGATAACACCCTCGCCCGAAGGCACGCGCATGCTCGAGCTCATCCTCATCAGTGCAGGCGATATCACCGGCAGTCATACGCTGTCCGGTCAACAGGAAGGTCAGACGGCAGGCGGCATCGATGGAAATCGAGGCGATGCGATCGAGATAGCGCGATACCATGATGGCGCGGCGCAGGTCGTCATAGTTGCTGTCGTCGTCCATAAAATCGCCCGTGTCCATGCGGTTAAAGGTGCGGAAGAACTTCTCGTAGGCGGCGTGCACTGGCTCGTCCTCGACGGCCAAGTTGCAGATGATGGACATGTCGTTGGTGACGAGCGCAGAAAGCGAAGAGCCCAGCACCTGGTAGACGGCCTCAGCCTCGGCCTCGACCGTGCCGACAAGCTCCTTGGGCAGCGAGATGTCGGCCTTGATCATATGACGCGTGGCGCGGCAAATCTGGCGAACCTTATCGGTCATGCGCTGCAGGTTAAAGTCGACGTAGATGATCGTCTGCAGCAAGCGGAAGTCGGAGGCGACCGGTGACTGCGTGGCAATCAGGTTGTAGCAGACGGCCTCCAGGTTGGCGCAGCGTGCGTCAATCGAAAGCGTGCGCTTCTTGGTCTTGGTGGCGAGCTTGCGGTCGTCGGTCACATAGGCCTTCACGGCATCGTGGAGGGCCAGCTCGACGGCCTCGTAGATGCTCAGCATCTCGTGACGGGCCTCGATGAGCTGACGGGAAAACAGTTTGCGCATGGTTCACTCCAATCAGTTGGGTGCGGTCATGCCGCCCGCACAGTGAATACGCACCGGACCAGATCCGATCGGCTTGGGACTAGTCGCACCGATCAGCCAAAGCGGCCGGTGATATAGTCTTCCGTCCGCGAGTCCACCGGGCTGGTGAAGATCGCGTCGGTTTGACCATACTCGATGAGCGTAGCGGGCTCGCCGGCAACTTCCTGCAAGAAGAACGCGGTGTAGTCACTGATACGAGCTGCCTGCTGCATTGAATGCGTGACGATGATAATCGTCATCTCGGGCGCCAGCTCGGCCATCAGATCCCTCGACCTTAGAGACGGAAGTGGGGTCGATGGCGGAGCAGGGCTCGTCCATCAGGAGGACATCGGGTTGCACCGCAAGCACGCGCGCGATGCACAGACGCTGCTGCTGACCGCCCGAGAGCGCCAAACCATCCTTGTTGAGCTGATTGGATACCTCTTTCCAGAGGTTGGCGCGCTTGAGCGATTCTTCCACGATGTCATCGAGGTCGCTTTTGCTAGTCACGCCCTGCAGACGAGGGCCAAAGGCGACATTCTCGTAGATGGATTTGGGAAACGGGTTGGGCTGCTGAAAGATCATGCCCACGCGACGACGGAGATCGACCGGATCGACACCCTCGGCATAGATATCGTTGCCGTCGAGCGTCATGGTGCCCTCGACGCGCGTGCCCTCAATCAGGTCATTCATGCGGTTGATGCAGCGCAAAAAACGTCGACTTGCCGCAGCCCGAAGGGCCAATGAAGGAGGTGATGGCGTTTTTGGCGATGTTGAGGTCAAGCCCCGTCAGCGCATGAAAGTCACCGTACCAAAAGTTGAAATCCTTGGCCGTAATGGCCGCTTGCTCCAACGCGGGAGCGGACTGATAAACGGACATGGGACTCCTTAACTAGCGACGCTTGCGCGACAGGAAGCGCGCAAACAGGTTGAAGGCCAAAATGATCACCATCAGCAAGAGCGCGGTGCCGTAGGCTGCGTTCATGTTGATGCCGTCGTTAACAAGCAGGTACAGGTGAACGGTCATGGGACGACCGGAATCGAGCGGCGAAATAGGTAGATTGATGGCCTGGCCCATGGTGTAGAGCACCACGGCGGTCTCGCCGATGGCACGGCCGATGGCAAGGACGATGCCCGTGGCAATGCGGCCAAAGGCCGAAGGAAGCACGATCTTGGAGACGACCTGCCACTTGGTAGCGCCCAGGCCGTACGCGCCCCAACGGATATAGCGCGGAACGGCGCGAATGGCTTCTTCGGTGGTGCGCATGACGATGGGAAGCATCAAAGTGCGAGCGCCAGAGCGGCCGAGACCATCGAAAGGGCCAGGCCCATAGCCTCGACAAACAAGGCGTAGCCAAACAGGCCCATAACGATGGAGGGCACCGAGGCCAAAGCGTCAGCAGCGTAGCGAATGAGCTCGACGACCTTGCCCTGCTTGGCGTACTCGGCCAGATAGACGGCTGCCAGCACAGCGATCGGCGTGCAGATAAGCATGGCGAGCGCCGTCACGTAGACGGTCGAGACGATCGTGGGCCAAATTCCGCCCTCGGCGTTGACGCCCTGGGGCCAACCGAAGATAAAGTCGAGCGAGATGTGTGGCAGGCCGTTGATGACCACGTAGGCGATGATAGCAACCAGCACCAGAGTGGTGATGTAGGCAGCGGCACGAAACACGCCAAGCATGATCTTGTTGGACAGGTCCTTGTTGATGCGGCCCTTCTTGCCGTGGGAAAGGGCACGCTTGATGCGCTCGCGCGACGAGGTCGTATCGACCGTCGTGTCAACGGAATCGGACATAGCCTACCCCTCTTCTTCTTGGAAATCAGACGAACGATACCCACCAGCGTGGCGGAGATGATAAACAGGACCACACCCATGCCGAACAGCGCCGAGCGGTGCAGACCCGAGGAATAGCTCATGTCGAGCGCAATCTGGCTCGTGAGCGTCGAGATGGGGCTCGCAATGCTGTCGGGAATAACCGGGGCGTTACCTACGACCATGAGCACGGCCATGGTCTCGCCGATGGCACGGCCCATACCCAGCACGATGGCATCAACGATACCCAGCTTCGCGGCAGGTAGCACGACCTTATAGATGGTCTGCCACTTTGTGGCGCCCATGGCATACGATGCCTCGCGAATGCCCATGGGAATGGAATTGAGAGCATCGATGGTGAGCGTGGTGATGGTAGGGACGATCATGATGGCGAGCACAAACCACGCCGTCAGCGCACCAAAACCAAGGCCGCCGGTCAGTTGTGCGATAAACGGGCGGATGATGATCACATGCCAAAGAAGCCGTAGATGATGGAGGGTATGCCCGCCAGCAGGTCAACGGCGGGGCTGATGAGCTTGCGCACGCGCTTGCTGGCAATCTCGACCAGGTAAACGGCCGTACCCACGCCCAGCGGCACGCCCATGGCGAGCGCACCGACGGTCACCAGACCTGAGCCAGCAAGCAGCGACAAGATGCCGTAGTGGCCCTCGGAAGGCGCCCACGCAAAGCTAAAGAAGTCAGCCAGACCGATGTCAGTAAAGACGGGCAGCGCCGAGTACGTGGTAAAGACAAAAATCAGGATGACGGTAACGACCGCCAAGAACGCGCAGGCAAAGAAGATCCACTGCAGCGCCTTCTCCTTGATATAGGTACTGCGCGATACGAGCGCCAGCTCGCGCTTCTTGGGCGTCTGAACATTCTGCTCAGTCTGGGAGTTTTCCTGTGCTTCCATGCTACTCACTCCCCTTCTCGTCGTTGGTGACGGGAATAAAGCCCGCCTCGCGAATCTGCTTGTCCATCTTTTCGGACGTCACATAGTCGATGTAATCCTGCGCCTGCTGCGAAGGCACACCCTTCACAAAAAGTAAAGGTCGCGCGAGATGGGATAGCCGCCACTCGCGACCGTCTTCTCGGACGCCTCAACATGATTGACCGAGACGGCCTTGACCGAGGTCTTGGCGTTGAGGCTATCGACGAAGCCCAGCGAAATGTAGCCGATGGCCCCACGCGAACGAGATACCACGTCGCGCACCTGGCCCGTACCCGAAAGAACGGCCGAGCGGCGATCGAACGGCGTGCCATCCATCACGATGGTACGGAAGGCCTCGCGCGTACCGGACGCCTCGTCTCGGTTGATGACCTGAATCCTCAGGTCCTCGCCACCGACCTCTTTCCAATTGGTAATCTTGCCGGCGTAGATATCGCGGAGCTGCTCGGTCGAGAGGTTATCGACGGGGTTGTCGTCGTTCACGATGACCGCAATACCGTCGTGGGCAATGACAATGGGAGTCAGGCCCAGATCCTGTTCGTCGGCATTGTGTGCACGGGAGGAGCTGGCGATATCGGCCGTGCCGGCGCTGACGGCCTCGATCCCAGCGGAAGAACCCAAACCGGAAACGAGCACGTCGATGCCGGTCTCCTCCTTAAAGCCCTCGGCCGCAATCTCGGCGATAGGAAGGCAGGTCGTGGAGCCGGCCACGGTAATGGAAGAGCTAGAAGATCCCGAAGAACAGGCGCACAGCGTGAGCGTGAGCACCGCGGCGCTCAGGACCGATGCGATCTTTCTCATAGCATCACGCCGATCGCAGCATGGCGCCCGCAGGTGCCGCCCCTCGTTACGGTAGGAGAAAAAGCGATCGTTCTGACGCACGGTGGAAAGCTCGGTATCCACGATATTTGCCGTGGCGACACCGATGCCTTCAAGCGCCTCGCGAATCGCGGCCGAAAGGTCAAGCATGCGAGAGGCGCTCGCATCGATGCATGCGAACTCGGCGGCAAAGCGATCCATGAGCTCCTGCGATACCTCGTACTCGTCACCCAGGATATGCGGGCCGATATATGCCGAGACATCGCACGCCTCGCTTCCTGTTGCCTCGCAGAGCGCTTGGCAGGCCTTGGCGGAAATGTGCGCTATCGTGCCCTTCCAGCCAGAATGGACGACAGCGAAACCACCGGGGACAACCAGCACCACGGGCACACAATCGGCAAAGCAAAGCAGCACGGGGACTTCGCGCGCGGTGCACACAATGCCATCGCAGCCCTCGGCAATCTGTTCGCGAATGATCTCAAGATCATCAGCACCGTTCGAAGTCACCGTAACGATGCGATCCCCATGTACCTGATTGGGAACAAGCAGGTTGTGCTCGCACTCGGCGGCACCCATAGCCTCGAGCACGCGACGACGATTTTCTTGAACAGCAAAGGGGTCATCGCCAACATGCGAGCCCAAATTGAGTGAGGAGTACGCATCTTCGGAAACACCACCGGCGCGCTCGGTGAAGGCAAAGCGAACATCGGATGTCGCGCCTTCCACCAACGTAACTCCATCATGGTCGACACGCGAAACGTTGTCCGCACGTGCTGCCATACTAAAGCCTCCTAATAACACAAGTACCGCGGCATCGCCGCTACAGCCCGCGTTTATACGGCTGTCATACTTCTCTAAAAGGATACCTGCTGCACTGGAGGCAATCGTAAAGGGAACGTAAAGAGATTGGAGGTTCTAGTTTACAAAGTCGAAATAAAAAGGGCGCGTCCATACGGACACGCCCCCGTGAGCAACAATGCAAAGAACGACTTAGAAGCTACCGCGCTTCAGGAAGTCGGGAAGCTCGAACTGATCGTTGCCGAAGTTAGGAAGCTCGGTGCCACCGACGTTGCGGGTCGGAGCGGCCTGAGCCGGGCTGGTGGCCGGAGCGGTGCGCTGCGGCTCAGCGGAGGCAGCGGCCTTGCTCTGAGACTGCTGAGCAGCAAAGAGCTCGTCCTGACGGTTGACGTTGGAGTCGGAGAAGCCCGTAGCGATGACGGTGATACGCACCTGATCGCCCAGGGACTCGTCGACAACGGTACCGAAGATGATGTTGGCCTCGGGGTCGACGGCGTTGGCGACAACGTCGGCGGCGTCGCTGATCTCCTGGATGCCCAGGTCCTTGGAACCGGCGATGGAGAGCAGCACGCGTGTGGCACCATCGATGGAGCTCTCGAGCAGCGGGCTGGAGATGGCCTGCTGGGCAGCGTCGACGGCACGGGTATCCCCAGAAGAGGTACCGATACCCATCATGGCGGTACCGGCCTGCTTCATGATGGTCTTAACATCGGCGAAGTCCAGGTTGATGATACCGGGGACGGTGATGAGGTCGGTGATGCCCTGGGTGCCCTGGGAAAGGACGCCATCGGCAATCGCGAAGGCCTCGAGCATGGTAGTCTTCTTCTCGGCGATGTCGAGCAGCTTATCGTTGGGGATGACGATCATGGTATCGACGCAATCGGAGAGGGTCTTAATGCCCTCCTCGGCGCTCTTCTTGCGCTTGCGGCCCTCGAAGGTGAAGGGCTTGGTCACGACGGCGACGGTCAGCGCGCCGACCTCGTTCATCGCGATATCGGCAACGATGGGAGCAGCGCCGGTACCGGTGCCACCGCCCTCGCCGCAGGTGATGAACACCATGTCGGCGCCAGCGAGCGCCTCGGCAGTGTCGTCGCGGGACTCATCGGCAGCCTTGCGGCCAACCTCGGGGTTGGCGCCGGCGCCCAGGCCGCGGGTAAGGTCGGTGCCGATGTGCACCTTGATATCGGCATCAGAGATCGCGAGCGCCTGAGCATCGGTGTTGATGGCAACAAACTCGACGCCGCGGATGCCCTCTTCGATCATTCGATTGACCGCGTTGGTACCGCCGCCGCCGACGCCGACCACCTTAATGACGGCAAGGTAGTTGTTGATCTCTGTCTCGTGCATGTCGGTCCTCCGAACAAAGGTTATAGCCATAGCATGGGTTGACCCCTGCGCACATTAACCTTCAGGTTGAAAGTAAATGCAAAGGTAAACCGTATTATGTTTGCACATTATGAGCGTTTCAGTCAAATAATTGACCGTGAAAACCAAACAAACCAGATAAACGGCGTGGTATGGCCCCTCAACAAAGTAACAACCAGCGCTACGAGGTCGGAGCATTCTAAATGTGTAGTTGCCCGGAGAGCGCACATTGATATACGTTACGCCCTCTACCTGCGAAAGCAACTTGGTGACTACGCGTTCTTTCTTGGCGATATCGTTCGAATCGCCCAGCGACACCTCAATGCCGTTATTGAGGTTTGCCGAGATGGCTTCGACCGAAGGCGTGGAAATATCCTTGACTTGTCCCAAGAACTCGCTCGAAAAACCACGCACATAATCCAGGCCGGCCTTAACGGCTTTGGAGTTCACCGCCTGGCCGGAAACCGGAGCGACATCCGCCGAGACATCAGTCAACAGCACCGCGCCATAATGCTTAGCGAGCGCCAGCGCGGCATCGATTCCGGTCAAGGTATTTGAGCCCTGCCCTGTCGTGATGACGTTGCCCTGGTCGTCCACTTCGACCGACGTCGACAGTGGGGCGATCCAGGTGTCATCATCCCCGATGGCCCAGGCAAGGTCATCGGAGCTGATATAGGCAATTGCGATGACCTTGCGCTCCATAGGCGTAATGATGAGCGTATGCGGGAACTGACGCTGGACATCCACGCCCGAGACCCACGGGTTCTGCTTGAGATCCTCGGTAATCTGGTCGGGATCGACGTTAAAAAGCGACGTTCCCTCGGGCAAATCGATCAGCTGGATAGCATCGTGCTTCGTCACATGCTCGCTGCCTTGAATCTGAATATCAGTGGCGGTAAACAATCCAGAGTTAATCACCACGATGGCAACGACGACGAGCACGGCCAAGACGGCCAGAACGCCGCCCACGATTTTGCCTTTGCCTGTAACGACAGAAGCGGCGTCTGATGTTTTATTTACCATCGCCCCAAGTGAAGACAACGGGTTGACGCTTTTTTACCCGAAGGCTTCTTGACGGTAACCGGGACCGATGTCAGCGAGCGCGGTTTCGATGCGCCCAGCGTGCGACCTGGACGCGGCGCTTTAGTTCCCGTCGAGGGCTTAGGAGTTGCCATGGGACGGGCAGGTTTGGCGCCCATAACAGGCTTTGACGTCACCGAGGGACGCGAGGACTTTTTTGCGGCCGGACGATTACCGAGCTGCGAGCCGACGACCGGACGACTGGTCTGTCGAGCATGCCCGACAGACTTAGAATGCGCGACGGTATTGCGTTGAGGTTTGGCAGGCGCGCCGGAACGCCCTCCGGCGCGGCGGAAGGTGGGTTTCGATGCTCTAGAAGCCGAGGAATTTAACTTCCGGTCTGAGCTCGATGCCATACGCCTCCCTCACCTTTCCGTGCACATGTCTGATAACCGCGGCAACGTCATCGGCCGAGGCAGTTCCGTTATTAACGATAAAATTAGCGTGAACGGGCGAAACTTCCGCGCCGCCAATTGAAAAACCCTTTAATCCACAATCCTCGATAAGCTTGCCCACACTCGCATCGGGCGGATTGCGAAAGACCGACCCGCAGGATGCGCGACCCATGGGCTGCGTACGCTTGCGCCTCGTCAGGTACCGCTCCATGCGCTCGCGAATGTCGGCCTTGGGCGCCGGTTTAAGCGAGCACGCACTCGAGGATGATCTCATTGCGGGGAAGGCTACATTCGCGGTAGCCCCCAAGTGATCTCGGACCCCGCATAATGTTTGATACCGGATGCCGGGTCAAACGTTACGACATCCTCAACCAGCGAGCCAATCCACTCGGTCCGTGTGCCGGCATTCATAGATATCGCACCGCCAACCGAACCAGGGATGCCAACGGCAAACTCAAGGCCCGAGAGGCTACGCGACAGGGCATCGTTGACCAGGCGCGCAAACATCACGCCCGCACCGACCGTCAGCGTACAACCGTCATCGGCAACAACCGTGCGCTGAAACTCACGTCCGAGCGAAATGACGGCACCGCGATAACCGCCATCGGCAACCAGCAGATTGGAGCCCTTGCCGATGATGACCCACGGCACCTGCTCGCGATCGAGCACCGCCACGGCGCGGCGGAGGGCATGATAGCTATGGCACGTCACAAAGAGGTCGGCCTTGCCGCCGATACGATAGCTCGTATGACGCGCAAGGCGCTCGTCCTCGATCACATCCGTGTCGATCATGCCCGAGAGCGCCATGACGGCGTTAAACAGACCCATTAGACTTAAGCGTCTTTCTTGGCAGTCAGATACTCAATGAACTCGGGACCGACGGTCGTAACGTCACCGGCACCCATAGTGAGCAGCAGGTCGCCCGCGCCCACCATCTGCTCGAGCTCCTGATTGAGCTCAAGACGGCTGGAGCAGTACACGACCTCCTTGCCAGGATGCTTGGCGCGCACGGTATCGGCGAGCATCTTAGAGGTGACACCCGGGATGGGCATCTCGCCAGCCGAGAACACATCAATCAGCAGCAGTTTATCGGCATTGGCAAATGCATCGGCAAAGTCGTCGCACAGGGCCTGCAAGCGCGAATAGCGGTGCGGCTGGAACACGACGTCGACGTGCTTGTAGCCCAGCGACGAAGCGGCAGCAAGCGTCGCCTTGATCTCGGTGGGGTGATGGCCGTAATCATCGACCACGGTGATGCCATCGATATCGCCCACGTGGGTAAAGCGACGGCGGACGCCCTCAAAGCTCGAGAGCGCCTTGGCGGCGGCGTCGATGTCAAGGCCCAGGACATGGGCGACGGTGAGCACCGCCGTGGCGTTGAGCATGTTGTGGCGACCGGGATTGCTCTTGATCTCCACAGCATGCTCAGTGCCGTCCTCAAAGCGAACGATAAAGTCACTCTGGATGCCCTTGACATCCGGGTGCATGCAGACGATGTCGTTGCTCTCGGCAAAGCCGTAGGAAAGCACGTGACGGCCCGTCGACTTGGCGAGCTCGACCAGATGTGGGTCCTCACCGCAGACGATGACGGTGCCGTCCTCGCCCACCAGGCTCATGAATTTGGCGAAAGTTGCCTCGATCTCCTCGATACCCGAGTAGTGATCGAGGTGATCGGCCTCGACGTTGGTCACAATGACCACGTTGGGGTTCAGGAACAGGAAGGAGCTGTCGGACTCGTCGGCCTCGGCGACAAAGTAGTCGCCCGAGCCGTTCTTGCCGTTCGTGTCATAGCCCTCGACGATGCCACCGATCAAGAAGCTCGGATCCAGACCCATGCGGTCGAGCATGGTGGCGCACATCGAAGACGTGGTGGTCTTGCCATGCGTGCCGGCAACAGCGACGGTGGTGTAGCCGTGGCCCAAAGCAGAGAGCATCTTGGCACGGGGCCACACGGGAATACCAAGCTCGCGAGCGCGCACGAGTTCAGGGTTGGACTCCGGAATAGCGGTGGAGACAACAACCACGTCGGGCTTGACCTCGTCGATCGTGGCGGCCTCATGGCCCACATGCACCTTCACACCAGCGCGGGTAAGCTGGCGGATATAACGTGACGTCTTAAGGTCGGAGCCGGTAACGGCATAACCGCGCTCGTGAAGAACGAGGGCGATGCCGCTCATGCCGGCGCCGCCGATACCGATAAAGTGGGCGCTCTTAAACTCGGGCGCGGAGGTTGCAGTCTGGGGAATCAGCCATGTGCTCGTGTACTCCTTGCGTAAACACTGCCTGTAACCCGTCTACTGTACCGCACCTACCGCATCCGCGCGAGGGCGACCGACGATATCCCGTCTAACTAACGCAATCCCTCTACCGCATCCGCCAGAAGAGCGGCGGCCCTATCCTGAGCCAGACCACGCGCCGCCTGACGCATGGCGTCGCGTGCCGCCGCGTCATCGACCAGGTGCAGCAGCTCATCGACAAAGGCAGAACCGTCGATATCGGCATCGGCGCAGAGCACGCCGGCCCCGGCGTCGACCAGATAACGAGCATTGGTGGTTTGGTGGTCGGCCGTCGCATGCGGATACGGCACGAGCACCGAGGGCACGGCGAGCGCAGCGATCTCGGCCACGCTCGATGCGCCCGAACGCGAGAGCACCAAATCGGCAGCAGCCAGCATATCGCCCATGTTGTCGATGTAAGGCTGGACGCGGTAACGCTTCGCCTCCTCGGGCGTCAGCGCCAAAGCGCGCTCGGTCTCCTCAAAGCCGTCGGCACCCGTCGAATGCAACACATAGAGGTTCTTGCGCGAAAGCAGCTCGTTTTTGAGCGAAGCCACGCGCTCGTTGAGGTGCTGGGCGCCAAGTGAACCGCCAAAGACGAGCAGCAGCGTAGCGTCCTCGGGTACGCCAAGTGCCTTTGCGGCCGCGAGCGCGATCGCCCTCGATCACCGAGCGACGTACGGGGTTGCCGGTCATGAGCACGTGGTCAGGGTCACCTTCGCGCTCAAAGACCGAACGCGCTGCCGGCACCGAGATGCACACGCGGGCGGCGTGGGAGTTCATCATCTTGTTGGCCAGGCCGGAACAGAGTTCTGCTCATGCAGCAGATACGGAACGCCCGCGCCCTTGCACCACCCCAGCAGCGGAACCTCGACATAGGCACCAAAACCAATGGCGGCATCGGGCTTGCCGACCTTTGAGAAATGACTGGCGAGCGCACGCTTGGCTTTGTTGACACGCCACAGCGAGGTCAGCGCCGTCCAAGGACGGGAGCGGTCGAAGCCCGTGACCGTAATGGGCACAAAATCAAACCCAGCCTCGGGAACCAGACGACCCTCGAGCTTGCGCGACTGGCCCACGAACACAACGTGGTGGCCACGGTCACGCAGCTCCTCGGCCAAGGCGAGCGCGGGGTTGATGTGTCCTGCCGTGCCGCCGGCTGCAATAGCAACGGTCATTTTATCGGTCATGGTAGTCCCTTCGTACGCGCGGTCCCTGGTCGTCGGTGCGCAAGCGCGCCGACGGGTCCGAGTTCAAGTCGATTCGATTATATCCGCCGCCCGCATTGCGAGGTGGGGCGCTGAGGACGACCTTGCGGCGCCGTTCGCTGACGCGGGCGGGCTGCCGGCTCGGTCGCAGAGCCATCCAGGACGGTAAAACCGTTACGCGAAGGTCGTTCACCGCGCACATGGGCCACGCCGGCGGTGCTCTCATCCATAACGGCAAAGCTCTCACGGCGGCGATCATACTCATCGCGGCGGGCGCTCTCGTACGAAACGCGCAGGATCAACCCGGCAAGCATGAGCGACACAATAATCGACGAACCGCCGTAGCTAATAAACGGCAACGGTTTGCCCGTCATGGGAAACACGTTGAGGATGCCCAACGCGTTGATCAAAAACTGCACCGCGAGAATGACCGCGGAGCCAGACGCCATAAGCGCGCCCCGACGATCGGTCGCCTGCTCGGCAATGCGAAACGCCGAGTAGATCAGCATCGCAAACACCAAGAAGAACAGCACGGTTCCGACAAAACCGACTTCCTCGCCAATGATGGCCAGGATGTAGTCATTGTGCGCCTCGGGCAGATACGAGTACTTCATGGTTGAGTTGCCGATGCCACGGCCGAACAGACCGCCCGAGGCAAAGGCCATAATGGCAAGCGTGGCCTGATAGCCGTCACCATACTCGTCGGCCCAAGGGTTCAAGGCAACCTGAATACGCACCATACGGTACGGCTCTGCGACAAGCGCAATCACGATCACGAGAATGCCGAAGATTAGCACGCCGATGCTAAATCTGGGGTCGAGACCCGCAAACAACGCCATGCACATGAGGGTCAACAGGATGATCAGGACAGTACCGAAATCGGGCTGGATAAAGATCGAGAAAGAGCGAAATGCCCAGGTAGATGCCCATCTTGCGAAGGAATTCGTTGATGTTGCCACCGGGCGAAAAGAAGCGATCAAGCATGATGGCCGAATACGCAATGGCAAATGGCTTTAAAAACTCGGAAGGCTGGAACTGAATACCGGCGATGTTGAGCCAGCGCGTGGCGCCACGGCTGCCGCTGCCCACCAAGAACACCAGAAGCAGTAGCCCTATCATGCCGATGAGTAAGATCCTGAGCACATCCTCCCCAAACCAGCTGTCTGGCAAAACGCGCACGATGGCAATCAGCGCCAGAACACCGACCACGGCAAACGCGGCCTGTCGACCCAGAAAAAACGTCGCCGAGCCATCCTCGTGCAGCGCCTCGACCGAAGACGCCGAGTACACCATCAGCAGGCCAAAACATACCAAGGTAAACAAGCAGGCCATGAATATCAAACGGGGGCGCATGATACGGGCGGGAACGCCGGCAATATAGCGTTCGCTAAACGACTGCCCGCCGCGACCGGAACGCGGTGTGCTGCGCCGCGAGGAAGCACGGTCCGAGTCGGGCCTCCTCATACCTTGTCGGGGGCTTTCCTCTCTCACCGGCAACCCCTATTCCATTTGCGATTTCGCCGCAGCGGCAAGCTGGGCCACATAGTCCTTAAACACGCGGCCGCGCTCCTCATAGCCCGAGAACTCATCGAACGAAGAGCAGGCAGGAGAAAGTAAGATCACGTCGCCACGGCTCGACAGCGAACGGGCGACGTCCACGGCATCGCGCAGGTCATCCGCCTGGGCGATATCCACATCGCCGTCGACATCGGCCTCGTCCATAGCGGCGGTGAAACGCTCGCGCGCATCGCCAAAGCAGACGACCGAGCGTACGTTATCCATAACAACGCGCGCGAAGTCCGTGAGCGGCGTGCCCTTATCGTGGCCGCCGAGCAGCAAGATCACGTCATCATCGGGAAATGCCGTCAGCGCCTTCTCGACCGCATCGGTGATGGTCGCCTTGGAATCGTTGACGTAGCGCACGCCGTCAATCTCGCCACAGGGCTCAACGCGGTGCTCCAGCGGCTGGAACGAGACCAGGCCGCGACACACACCGTCAACATCGGCACCGACCGTCAGGGCCGCCGTGGCAGCGCACAGGGCATTGATAACATTGTGATGGCCCGAGATCTTGAGCTCGGATGTAGCGATGAGCGGGGTCTCGACGCCCTTCAGGCGCACGATCATCTTGCCATCGCGCACAAAGGCGGCATCCTCGCCCTCGGGCTCGTCAAAAGCGACCTTGCAGATGCGACGACCCGGCGTGTAGATGTACTCATCGAACTCGTGAATGCCGGCGTCTTCGACGTCGACAACCGCCAGATCGTCATCGACCATATTGTCAAACAGTTTGATCTTGGCAAGCGCATAGTTCTTATGGCTCTTATGCCAGCCCAAGTGGTCGGGAGTGATGTTGAGCAGCACCGCCACGCGAGGATGAAGCTCGGCGGTCGTAGCAATCTGGTAGCTCGAGAGCTCGGCCACAAACCACTCGTTATGAGCTCGGCCGTCAATCTCGTTGACCGGCGGCTCGCCGATGTTGCCGACAGCTACGCTGGCCTCACCGGCAGCCTTGAGCAGATAATCAGTCAGCGACGTGGTGGTCGTCTTGCCGTTGGTACCCGTAATGGCAATCCAGTTATCGGGCGACAGGCGATAGGCAAACTCGGGCTCACCCATAATCTGGGCGGCATGCTCGCGCCCGGCCTTAAAAAGCCCGAGAACTCCGAGATGCCCGGGCACGTCACGCATACGTCATAGGCGCCCTCGACCTGTTCGGTCCCATAGACAAACGACGCACCAGCAGCCTCGAGCGCACGCGTGGCGTCTTGGGCTCAGAGGTGCCACCGCCATACACGGTAACGGCACTTACGCGCTCGGGATGTGCCAGCGCCCAGCGGGCGACATCGAGACCGGATTTGCCCTGACCCAAAACGAGCAGGCTAAAGACATCAGCAAGAGACATGAAAGACCACTATCCCAACTGGAAGAACAGAGCAAGGCCAACGGCACCAAAGGCAGCAGCGATAATCCAAAAACGGATGACGACCTTGGTCTCGGCCCAGCCCTTCTTTTTCGAAATGATGATGGATGGGCGCCATAAAGACGCGCTTGTGCGTAAAAGTGGAAGTAGACAACCTGAATCATGACCGACAGGGTCTCAACGATAAACAGGCCACCGATGATGGGGAGACGACCTCGGTGTTGGTCATGATGGACGTGCAGGCAAACGCGGCACCCAGGGCAAGCGAGCCGGTATCGCCCATAAAGATGCTCGCCGGATAGCAGTTGAACCACAGAAAGCCCAAGCAGGCACCGGCACACGCGGTGCAGAAGATGGACAGGTTCACGTCTCCGTGCAAAAACGCCATGGCAGCCATGGCGAGCATGGCAATCATGGAGGTGCCGCCAGCAAGACCGTCAAGGCCATCAGTCAGGTTCACGGCATTAGAAAGACCGGCGATCATCAGCCAGCAAAAGACAATGTAAAGCCACGGGAACGAAAGGCCGCAGATAGTGGTCGAAAGAACACCGAGGTCAATCGTCAGGCCGCCGGGAAAACGAATCTCGGGGGCGACGCCGCACCAGTTGACGGCAAGTACCGTAAAGGTGACACAGATAATGGTTAGACCGATCATCTTGGCATGAGGCGTCAGACCGAGCGAGCGCCCCATGCGTAACGGAGGTCAGGTCGTCGATCAGGCCCAGCACGCCGGTCGCCAGCGTGGCGAGCAGCACGAAGCACGAGCTCGGTGGTGAGCCTGCCCATCAGCAGGCAGGTCAGCGAGATCGCGACGAGGATGACAACGCCACCCATGGTGGGCGTTCCCTGCTTAACAAATGACGCTTGGGGCCGTCGGCACGAACCTGCTGGCCGATACCCTCGACCTTGAGCAGCTTGATCCACCACGGCATGAGCAGCAGCGCAATGGCAGCGGCGATGCCAAGCCCCAAAAAGCCTGATACGTTGGATACGAGGATTGCCGAACATGGGCTAGCACACACCTTCCACAAAGCGGTCGAGCTCAACAAAGCGGGAACCCTTGACCAGTACAACATCATGTTTTCAAGCGCGCCGCCCATGCGGTCGAGCACCTGCTGATAATCGGAGAACACCTGGATGCGGTCCTCGTCCATGCCCATCATGCGCGCGGCATCGGCCATAAGCTGGGCCAGCTCACCACCCACGCACGCCAGCATGTCGAGCTTCTTGGCGGCGGCATAGGCGCCCACGAGTTCATGCATGCGAGGGGGCCTCATCGCCCATCTCGCCCATCTCGCCCAAGATCGCCATGCGAGACCCCGTGCAGGAAAGCGAACACAGTAGATCGAGGCCAGCAGCCATGGATTCGGCGCTGGCGTTATAGGAATCGTCAATGACGCGGGCACCGCTCTTGGCGCGTTTGATCTCCTGGCGGTGACCGGTGATCGTGAGGCCTCTAAAGGCAGCATCGATCGCTCGGGCGTCACGCCCAGGCGATAGGCAACCGCGGCGGCCTTAACGGCATTTGGGACGGACTGCACGCCGGGGATGGCAAGCATGGTATCGGTCGTCTCACCCTGGCCAAAATCGAGCGTAAAGACCGGATGGCCCTCGTCGTCGACACGAATGTCGCGCGCACGGACCTCATCATCGTCCGAGACACCGGCCAGCATCACGTCAATACCCGCAGGCTGGGCGAACGTATCGCGAATGAACGGCGTAAAGTCGTCCTCACCGCCCAAAACCAGCAGCGGCAAGAAGTCGCCGGCGGCGCACATACCCTGGACAATCTCGGCCTTAGCACGGGCGATGTTCTCGCGGCTGCCCAGGATGCCGATGTGAGAGGTACCGATCTTGCTCACGATGGCAAGATTGGGGTTGGCAGACTGGGACAGGCGCTCAATCTCATGAAAATGGTTCATGCCCATCTCGAGCACCAGGACCTCGGTATCGGCCGGAGCGGAAAGCACCGTGAGCGGCATGCCGATCAAGTTATTGAAATTGCCCTTGGTGGCCCAGACGCGATAACGCTTGGCGAGCACGGCGGCGAGCACGTCCTTGGTCGTCGTCTTGCCGATCGAACCGGTAATACCGACGACCAGGCAGCCAAGCTCCAAGCGATATACGTGCGCCAGGCGCAGCAAGAACTCCACGGGGTCGTCGGTCAGCAGGATGGCGCATCCCTTGTCCTGCGCCAGCGAGACCAGCTCGGCCTCGGGCTCGCGCGTCATCACGACGGCGCCGGCACCCGACTGGACGGCACGGGAAGCAAAATCATTGCCGTCGACGTTTTCACCGGGAAGGCGACGAAAATCGTCCCTTCCTCGACCTGGCGCGAGTCGATAACGCACCCGCGGCATACCCGGTCGACTTCTCCCGTCACGGTTCGGGCCCCCTGTTGCGGCCGCGAGGTTGTTGACGGCGATCTCTATCATTGCAGCTCCCCTGTAAACCTAATAATGCTATCGGCGTATTGTATCCCAGCGCCGCACATGCGTGGTGCAGGGGCATGTGAACACCCTTCATATGGGACAACAAACAACGCCCCAAAGATTGTAACCCCCTACTTCGTCCGCGGGATTCCCAGCACGTCGAGCGCGTTGGCCATAATGGACTGGAATGGCACCGCAGCGGCATCCTGAGCCGCTCGGCGTTCCATCGAGTGTGATATAGCACAGCACTTTGGGCGATTGTGCCGGTGCAAAGCCCATAAAGGACGACATGTAGTTCTCCTTGAGGTAGCCGCCGTTCTCGTCGGCACGTTCGGCCGTACCGGTCTTACCCGCCACGTCATAGCCATCGACCGCACCGCCAACGCCCGTGCCTTCGGACACGACCGTCTGCATGCACGATGTCACCTGGGATGCGGCATCCTCAGAAATCGCGCGCTCGCCTTCGCCCCAGTCCTTCTCGTCGCCCTTGCTGGACTTATAGAAGTGCGGTGTCATCATCACGCCGCCGTTGGCGATGCCGCCCACGGCACGTGCGATCTCAATTGGCGAGACGGACAGTGCCTGTCCAAAGCTCATCGAGCCCAGCGTGGCGCCGTCGTACTGGTCGCGCTCCTTGACGATGCCCAGGCTCTCACCCGGAAAATCGACACCCGAGCTGTGACCGATACCCCACTTGTCCACATAGGCGGCAAAGTCGTCGGCACCGATCTTGCGTCCCACTAGGACAAAGCCCACATTGGACGAACGGCGCATCATCTCGCGCACATCCATGGTCATGGCATAGTCGCGCTTGTCGGCATCGGTGACGGTATCGTCGCCCACCTTAATGCTCGCCGGTACCTCAAACGACGTACTCGAACGCACGGCACCCAAGTCGAAGCCGGCACCGGCCACGAGCGTCTTAAAGACCGAGCCGGGCTCGTAGGCGTCAGTGACCAGGCGCAAGTTCATATCCTCGGTCTTGGCGTTCTCCAGATCGGTCTGGTCGTAAGTCGGGTACGAGCATGCTGCCAAGATCTCGCCCGTCGTGGGATCGGTGACCAGGGCCGAGCCATTCTTGGCCTTGGTCTTTTCGACCGCCTCGGCCAGGGCGTCCTCGGCGGCACGCTGGATATTGACATCGAGCGTCGTCACGATGTCCACGCCGTCAACCGCCGCCACCTTTTATAGGCGCCGCCCGCGATATAGCTACCGTCCCTCGCCCGCTCGCGCACCAGCGAACCGTTCGTTCCGGTCAAAAGCTTGTTGTACTGTTTTTCGAGGCCCGTCAGACCGTCGTTGTCCACGTTTACCACGCCAAGCACCTGCGATGCCAGGTTGCCGTAGGGGTACACGCGCTTCATGGCCTGCTCAAAGAGCACGCCGGGCAGGTTCTTCTTCTCCAGCGCCGCGACATCATCCTCGTCCACCTGACGTTTGATATACACCCAGGTGCCATCCGACTCAACGAGCTCGCGACAGGTCTTTTATCGATTCCAGTTGCCTTGACCAGCGCCGACACCGTCTTGTCAACATCCTCGACAAGCTGCGGATTCACGGCGATGTTGCGACATTCGACCGACGACGCCAACACGTTGCCGTTGCGGTCGTAGATGGTACCGCGCTTGGCATAGAGGGTCTGCGCAAGCAGGCGGCGTGCATCGGCACGCTCGCGTAACTTATCGGCTTCGACAATTTGATAGTCGGCAAGGCGAAAGACGCCCAAGCCCAAGCCAAGCCCAATAAAGCCCATGACGGCCTTTGCGGCGGGGCAGCGGCGTGCCCGTGAGCCATTCGGTCGACGAGCTCTTGCGCGGTCTGGTGTTATGCATTTGAGGGCCACTCGAGCCGCGAAGTCGCGACGCCGGGTCGTTGCCACGGGACTGCCCGCGTTGTAAGATGGCCGACCCGTTCCTGATAACCAGAACGTCCCCGCGACGAGGGACGTCCAGAACCGCGACCCCCGTCGGAGCCGCGGCGATAGTCATTTGTCATACTCAGCTACCGTCTTGTTACTGAGCGGTCGCGGTCGCGTTAGCGCCCGCGGCTGCATCCTGCGAAAAGTCAAGTGTAACGCTCTCGCTGGGCTCCACCATGCCATAAGCGCCCGCAAGGTCGCGAATGCGCGTGTCGGCGCCATAGACCGAATGCATGACCTCCAGGTCGGAGCTCTCATCGGTCGCCTTCTCGAGCGTGTTGGTAAGCGCGGCGTTGCTGTTGAGCACCTGGGCCGTAACGCCGGCGAGCGCCACGCGGGCGACGCCGATCGTCATGAAGATAGCCGCAATGATGCAAAACGTTTTAAGAACGCTCATGAAAACCGGGCTTACCACCTGGTTTGCCTGACGGCCCGCGCCCGTGTAGACATCAAAGCGCGGCGCGCGCTGCTCCGGGGAGCAACGGGGCCTGCGGCGTCTCACGATAGGCGGGCATGGCGTTCATATCATAGGCGAGTGCTGCGCTTGAAGTGTTGTAGCCCATGATATGCCGCCTCCCATCCCGAGTACGTTGGTAGTGTGTTTAAGCTTCGTTTGTGGTACGAGCGGGAGGTCCAATATCGCGCGGTCGCGTCTACAGACGCTGCGCCACGCGGATCTTGGCTGATCTCGCCCGAGGGTTGCGCTCAACCTCATCAGGCTGGGCAACCAAGGGGTTTGCGGGTGATGACCTTGAGTATCGGCACGTTGCCGCACACGCACACCGGAATCTCCGGCGGACACGTGCACCCCTGGCTCATCTCCTTAAAGTGGTTCTTTACGATACGGTCCTCGAGCGAGTGATACGAGATGACGCAGATGCGTCCGCCCGGGTTGAGCCACCTTGTGGCGGCGTCAAGCCCTCGCTCGAGCACATCGAGTTCGTGATTGACCTCGATGCGAATGGCCTGGAAACTTTTCTTGGCTGGGTGTCCACCATGCCGACGAGCGGCAGCCGGGATACCCGCCTTGATGATCTCGACAAACTGGCCGGTGGTTTCGATCGGTTCATGCTCGCGGCGGCGCACGATCTCGCGCGCGATCTGCGAGGCGAACTTCTTCGCCGTAGACGCGTAGAATCCGGGCGAGGTCGTGTTCGTTATAGGTGTTGATGACCTCAGCTGCGTTTAGGTGTTGTTACCCGGATCCATCCGCATGTCCAATGGGGCGTCCTCGTTGTACGAAAAGCCCCTGCCAGGGATATCGAGTTGCGGCGACGAAACGCCCAAGTCGAACAGGAAGCCATCGACCCCGGGCACCTCGGCCGAGCAAAGCAGCTCGTCCAAGTCGCCGAAGTTGCCCTTCAGCAGCTGGTGCGGTACGCCGGGAACCTCGCGGTCCAGACGGGCGCCAGCGGCCTCGAGGGCCATGTCGTCCTGATCGACGCCGAGCAAAAGGCCGGTCTCCCCCACCTGCGCGGCCATCTTTACCGAATGGCCGGCACCGCCAAGGGTGCAGTCGCAGACGACGGAGCCGCTCTTTAGCCGCAGCGACTCAAGCACTTCGCCGAGCATGACAGGTTCATGCCGATATTCTTGTGTCAAGATCCCACGCTCCATCCGTTACCCGTGCCTTGCCCTTACGAGAAGAAGAGGTCCAGCAGGGCCTCGTCGTCATCGTCCTCATCGGCCGTAGCGCGGTCCCAAACCTCAAGGTGGTCGTAGTTGCCCACAACCGTGACCTCGCGGTCGAGGTTCGCCTGCTTGCGGAGAGACTCGGAAAGACCGATACGACCGGCGCTGTCCACATCCATCGACGTGGTGCGCTTGTTGATCGCCCTCATGAGCTTCTGGTCGTTGATGTCACGCGGGTTAAAACCCTCGTGGCCCTCACGACCCGCGAAGAGTCCTTCGACCCACTTATCGAAGGCCTCGGCAGAGAACACGTACAGAGCATCGACATCCAGGGCTTTGAACACGCGAACGTGCTCTCCAAGCTCCTCACGAAGGGGTGCAGGCAGGGATAGACGACCTTTTGCATCGAGATTGCGCTCGTATGCACCCGTCATTCCCATGTGCGCCCTCCCCTCGGTTACTCAGATGGCACGTACGCGGGGAACCACCCCGCCTGTCGACGTCATCAATAATATGGGGAACCGCCCCATTTTTCAACACCTTTCCCCACCTCTTCCCCCACCCCGCCCCACCACTCCACCCCCAATATGTTGTAAAACACCCCCGAGCATATGTTCGAAAACACAATATGTTGTGTTTGCAGCAAAGGCGGATGCCACCTGTAGAACCACGCCCGCGAACCTCAACCTTCAAGTTGACCTTGAGGCGATTTTTACGTCCCTTTACACACCGTTCACATCGCCCCCAAACTCCCCCACCCACGGTACACACGGCCCACCACCGCGTCGATGTCTGGCGAAAAATGGGACGGGCCCCAGATTGCCCATGTGCGCAAAAGTGCGTCTCGGCAATCTGGGGCCCGTCCCCTTTAATATTTATAAATATGCAGGTCAGCGAGGTGCTAGCGATGTGCCAGCGGATGCGCCGCCAGATAGACCTCGGTCAGTTGCGTGCGGTCGACATGCGTGTAGACCTGCGTGGTCGAAATATCGGCATGGCCCAAAATCTCCTGCAGCACACGCAGGTCGGCACCGCCCGCGAGCATGTGGGTGGCAAAGGAGTGGCGCAGGGTGTGGGGATGGAGCCCCAACCAGCCCCACCTGGCGCCCATAGCGCTCGCAGATGGCATGAATGCCCTGGCGTGACAGACGGCGGCCGTTCTTATTTAAAAAAGACCGCCGAGGTCTCCGTCCCGCGAGCATGCGCGGCCAAGAGTGCGCCCGTCACCTATATAGTGTGTCAAGGCGCGCCGCGCTTCCCACCAGCGGGGCCAGGCGTTCCTTTGAGCCCTTACCGCGAACGAGCACAAAGCCATCGTCGATATGGATATCGCCCACATCGAGCCCCACCAACTCGCTCACACGCAAACCGCATCCGTAGAGCACTTCCAAGATGGCATGGTCGCGCAAGCCCATCTCGCCCTCGGGAAAGTCTTGATCGAGCAGCGCCGAGACATCCTCCACCGATAGATACTCCGGCAAACGCTCAGCCTTTTTAGGCAGGCGCAACGCCTCCGTTGGATTTTGGGCCACAGCCCCATCGCGCACCAAAAAGGCATGCAGGCCCTTCACGGCCGCAAGCGCACGCTCCACCGAGGCATCGGAATAGCCTCCGTCGCGGCGATCGGCAATAAAGTCCTCCACGACCTGACGGGTCACCTCTTCAAAAGACACAATACCCGCCCGCTCCAGATAGGCGCAGTACGTCGTCAGGTCACGACGGTAGGCCGCAATCGTATTGCGCGCCAAACCCCGCTCGACCGCAAGGTAGTCGAGATACTCCCCCGCCACCACAGCGAGCGACGAGGGAGTAGCTTCGGTATGTTCTTGGTTCTCCGGCACCCTTAGTCCGTAGCGAGGTTCTTGGGCGTCACCTGCAGACGGTCGACACCCTCGTGCTGGCCGATCGAAGCGCGCACGAACTCGCGGAACAGCGGCTGCGGGTTGGTCGGGCGGCTCTTGAACTCGGGATGAGCCTGGGTTGCCACATACCACGGATGTACGTCGCGCGGCAGCTCGACCATCTCGACCAGACGCTCGTCGGGCGAAAGACCCGAGATAACCAGACCAGCGTCCTCGAGCTGGTCACGGAAGGCGTTGTTGAACTCAAAGCGGTGACGGTGACGCTCGTAGACGAGTTCCTCGCCATAGGCCTCGCGCGAGCAAGAGTATCGGCGGCGAGCTTGCACGGATAGGCACCCAGACGCATGGTGCCGCCCTTCTCGGTCACGTCCTCCTGCGAGCTCATCAGGTCGATGACACTATACGGGCCATCCGGATCGAACTCGGAAGAGCTGGCACCGGCAAGGCCGACGACATTGCGGGCGAACTCGCACACGGCAACCTGCATACCCAGGCAAATGCCCAGATACGGAATCTTGTGCTCACGGGCAAACTCGGCCGCGAGAATCTTGCCCTCCAGGGCGCGCTTGCCAAAGCCGCCAGGGACCAAGATGCCCGAGGCATCGCCCAGGACCTCGGAGACATTCTGCTCGTCGAGGCTCTCGCCATCGACCAGCTGCACGTCAACGTGGCGATCGTAGAACACACCCGCGTGGTGCAGGGCCTCGATAACCGACAGGTAGGCATCGGGCAGCTGCGTATACTTACCCACGACGGCAATCTTAACCTTGTCGGCGTGCTGGTTGGCGTGATTCTGCTTGCGCAGGAACTCGTTCCACTGACTCATGTCGCGCTCACGCGGATCCAGACCCAGGCGCTCGCAAATGCGCAGGTCAAAGTCCTGCTCGGCGAGCAGCTGCGGAACATCGTAAATGCTCGCGCAGTCCTCGTTGGTAAAGACACAGTCGGTGTCGACGTCGCAGAAGCTTGCGATCTTTCCGCGGATAGCGTCATCGATATGGTGGTCGGAGCGCAGCACGATGATATCGGGCTGGATGCCAAAGCTGCGGAGCTCCTTGACGGAGTGCTGCGTGGGCTTGGTCTTGACCTCGTGGGCGGCGGCGATATAGGGAACGAGCGACACGTGGATGTAGCAGACGTTCTCGGGACCGGCCTCCTTGCGATACTGGCGAATGGCCTCGACAAACGGCTGCGACTCAATGTCGCCGATCGTGCCGCCCAGCTCAGTGATGACTACGTCGGAGCCGGTCTGCTCCTCAATACGCGGAACTTGTCCTTAATGGCATTCGTGACGTGCGGAATCACCTGCACGGTACCGCCCAAAAAGTCGCCGCGACGTTCGCGGGCGATCAGACTCTTTATAGATGGCACCAGTCGTAAAGTTGGAATCGCGGGTCAGGTTCTCGTCAATAAAGCGCTCGTAGTGGCCCAGGTCCAGATCGGACTCGTAGCCGTCCTCGGTCACAAAGACCTCGCCATGCTGGAACGGGCTCATGGTACCGGGGTCGACGTTCAGATACGGGTCGGCCTTTTGCATCGTTACCTTGTAGCCGCGCGACTTGAGCAGACGGCCCAGCGAGGCCGCGGTAATACCCTTGCCCAGAGACGAAACCACGCCACCGGTTACGAACACATGCTTGGTCATATTGAGTTACCTGCGCTTCCCGTAGAAGTTGTTTATCCACATCTTACGGGTCTTCATTGTAATACTCGCGACGCGGCCGCACACAATTTTTCTTACGCGCAATCGCATTTCTCCATCTCGAAACAAAACGCCGCCCGGTTGCCCAGGCGGCGTCGTTTCCAGGCTATGAATGTGCTGTTATCGATCGGCGGCTTCATCCTCGATCAAGTCATTTCTTCACGAGCATACCGGCACGGATGCCCTCTAGATACCATTCGCCACCCTCCGTGAGGCAAATACCATTTGCAAGCTGACCGCCGTCGTCGCTATAACGCGAGACGACCTCAATGATGTCTTCGGAATCCAAGCGATCGATTGCCGCGCGGGCACGATACGGCGAAACCCCCACGCGCTCGGCAAGCGTTTTGCGCGAGAAACCATACGGCCCGCCATTGTCTTCGGACAGCTGTGCGATCTCCATCAACACCAGTACCTCGACACGCTTCATATCGTTGACACTCGCACGACCCTTGCCCGCCATAGCAGCCTCCTCAAACCGAGCACGAGCATCTAACGCGCCGTGCGCGATCGACACACCTCATGATGGCAGGTAATGTCCATCATGCGGCATCCCCGCATAAGGATGAAACAGTTAGGGTTATTGTATACCGCTCAAATTGTTTCTAGGCAGGTAAACGGGCTATTTTTAGGTTAAACGGTAGCTTTGTTGATAAAAGGGGCACACCGAATGCATACCCGATGCGCCCCTTTCAGACCAATTTTATCCAGGCTTAGCGATGGAAGAAACCGCGACGCTCAAACTTGGGCTCGCAGCACACGTTGATACCCAGTTTGCGCAGTACCGTCTCGTCCGTCGGCGAGATGATCACGCTAAAGAAGGCATCGCAACCGCGCAGCTGCTCCAGGCCCGAAAGGACGCGGGCCGCCGTCTCGCTCGTTGCCGAGGTGATCGAGAGCGCCATAAGCGTCTCGTCGGTGTGCAGGCGCGGGTTCTTGCTACCCAGGAAATGCGTCTTGAGCTTGCTGATAGGCTCAATCGCCTCATCGCTAATGACCTCGAGCTCAAGGTCAACGCCCGAGACATGCTTAAGTGCGTTCATGATGAGCGAGCTCGCGGCGCCCAGGCGCGTGGAAGTCTTGCCGGTCACCACGGAGCCATCGGGCATGACCATGGCGCCTACGGGGCCACCCGTCAGCTGCTCCCTGGTAAGGGCGGCCGAGCGCGCCGGCGAGTAATTCTTGTCGATACCAGCCTTCTTCATAATGATCTTGAGACGGTCGACTTGCTCATCGCCCACGCCGGTACGGCGCACATTTTCGACCGCGGTAAAGTAGCGGCGGACGATCTCCATCTTGGAAGCGTCGCGGCAGGCATCGTCATCGGTGATGGCAAAGCCGACCATATTGACGCCCATGTCCGTAGGGCTCTGGTAGGGGCTCTTGCCCAGGATCTTTTCCATCAGGGCACGGACCACCGGGAAGGCCTCGACGTCGCGGTTGTAGTTGACCGTAGTCTTGTTATAGGCCTCAAGGTGGAACGAATCGATGATATTGGCGTCGTCGAGGTCAGCCGTGGCGGCCTCGTAGGCAATATTGACCGGATGCGTCAGAGGAAGATTCCAGACCGGGAAAGTCTCGAACTTGGCGTCGCCGGCGGCGGTGCCGTGCTTGTGCTCGTGATAGAGCTGGAGACAGGCAGGTGGCGAGCTTGCCCGAGCCGGGGCCGGGCGCGGTGACCACGACGAGCGGACGAGTGGTCTCGACAAACTCGTTCTTGCCATAGCCGTCGTCGGACACGATCAGGTCGACGTCGTGGGGATAGCCCTCGATGGGATAGTGCAGCTTGGCAGGAATGCCGAGCGCGTTCAGGCGATTGCGGAAGACGTCAGCGGCGGGCTGGCCGGCGTACTGGGTGATAACCACGGCCGCGACAGCAAAAACCGTTGCCGCGGAACAGGTCAACCAGGCGCAGCACATCCTCGTCATAGGTAATGCCGAGGTCACCACGAGCCTTGTTTTTCTCGATGTGGTTCGCGTTGATCGCGATGATAACCTCGACATCGTCGGCGATGCTCTTGAGCATGCGGGAACTTGCTGTCCGGTTCAAAACCCGGCAGCACGCGACTCGCGTGATAGTCGTCAAACAGCTTGCCGCCAAACTCCAAATAGAGTTTGCCGCCAAACTGCGAGATGCGCTCCTTAATATGAGCGGCCTGCAGCTCGATATATTTCGCGTTGTCGAAACCCTGGCGCATGTATGGCTCCCGTCCCGTTTCCAATTAATGTTCTAGGCGATTATAACGGAGCCCGCCCTCCCCGATACCCAGACCATCAACAGGCACCAACCAAACACGCCACCGCAACGCCCCCCCTTTTTGGTTCAAACAAACCTGGCCTTTGTATCAATAATGGAAACGTCGCAGGTTGAGCATAAGTCAGCGAAAGCCCACCAGAGTAGGCAAAAGCGCCCCCTGCACCAACAATGGAAAGCGCCACAGGTAGAGGACGGACAGCGAGCGCTGTCCAGGACGAACACCGCCACCGCCGCCAAAGTTGGCGATGAAAGGCAAGGCATAGACCTTCTGGTCATGCCTTTGCCTTTTGAATGACAAATTGTCGTTCTGGGCGGCGCGCAGCGTCGATCCGGTTCCGCGGTTTGGAAAAACCGCGGAACAAAGCCCCCTCCCGCGCACGGAACGGAAGGGGGCTAAAGGTAGGAGTCTACCGGTGGGTTGACCCCACCGGACAGACGATGACCAGGTGATCTTTACAGGATCGTCAAGGTTTCCGTGGGGTACCCGTTGGGTACTTAGATCAGCACGCAGGCGACGGTCAGGATGACGGCGCAGACGACGGAGAGAGCGACGATGAGCTTAAGGGCAAACTTGAGCCAGGTCGTCCACTCGATCTTGGCCAGGGCGAGACCGCCCATGATGGCGCCGGAGGTCGGGGTGAACAGGTTCACGACACCGATAGCAGCAGAGAAGATCATGACCATGACCTCGGGCGAGAAGCCGAGCTTAACAGCCAGCGGTCCCATGATGGGCATGGAGACGGTAGCCATACCGGAGGTCGAGGGGATCAGGAAGGACAGGCCGAAGTAGACCAGGAAGCTCATGGGAGCGAAGATCACGCCGGACAGGCCAGCCAGGGCATTGGCGGCAGCGTCGAGGACGTAGACGTCGAGGCCGGTGTTAGCCATGAGGACGGAGATACCACGGGCGAGGGCGATGACGAGAACAACGGACATCGTGTCGGCAGCGCCGGTGATGAAGGTGTTGACGATCTGCTTCTCGGACAGGCCTCCGATGATACCGATCAGGACAGCCATGAGGAAGAACCAGGTGGAAGCCTCGTCGAAGTACCACTGGCCAATGGGCAGGCCGGTGATCAGGGCAGACCAGCCCTGGACGACGGTGTTACCGTCGGCGTCGTAGACAGCGCCGGCGTCGAAGAAGTTGGCGACGCCCCTCGTTGAGGTCGGCCAGCGGAATGAAGCCGACGATCATGACGACGAAGGTGAAGGCGAAGGCGATCAGAACACCCTTCTGACGACCGGTGAGCTTGACCTCCTTGTGGACCTCGGAAGCAGCCTTGCCGTGAGCCTCTTCGGCGTCCTTGAGCTCCTGCATCGATAGGATGGTGGAACCCTTGTCAGCCTTGACCTTCTTGGCGTAGCTCATCACGAAGAAGATGGACATAGCGGTAGTGACAATCCACAGGACGGCACCGAGGCCGATGATGATGGACTGGTTGACCTCAATGCCAACGCCGGTCAGAGCGTCGACGGCAGCGCCGACGGCGAACGGGTTAACCGTGGAGCCCAGGCAGCCGCAGCCAGCGCCGAGCAGGACGGTAGCGGCACCGACCATGGGGTCGAAGCCAGCGGCCATCATGGTAGCGGCGAGCAGGGCGTAGAAGGGAACGGTCTCCTCGCACATACCATAGGTGGTACCACCGAGGGAGAAGATGAGCATCAGCACGGGAATGAGCATAATCTCGTTGCCCTTAAGCTTCTGCACCAGAACGGCGATGCCGTTGTCCAGGGCGCCGGTCTCGGTCATCATGCCGAGGAAGCCGCCCAGGATCATAACGAAGAGGCAGACGGGCAGAGCGTCAGCGAAGCCCTTAATCGGGGCGGTGCAGAAATCGCTCAGACGGGCGGCAGTAACCGCGCCGCCGGACGTGCCGGAGACGATAACGGTAATCACTGCGACAATTGCCAGCAGAGCAAGAAGAATGGTGAACGATGAAGGCATACCGCGCTTTTTCTTAGCGGTCTCAGTCATAGTTCTCATCCCCCCTTCATAAATCATTTAACTTTCTCGTGCGAAGCGGATCTTCCGTGCCGTGCCCACCGCCCGACGCGAGATATTTACCAGACACAGCCGCTCGGGGTGTTCAACAATACACCCCGAGCGAGATGCTAGATGCTCTTACTTGAGCGTGGCGTACATGACAGCCTTGATGGTGTGCATGCGGTTCTCGGCCTCGTCGAAGACCTTGGAAGCGGGGCTCTCGAAGACCTCGTCGGTGACCTCCTGCTCGGTGATGCCGAACTGCTCGCACTTCTCGGCGCCAATCGTGGTGTTGGTGTCGTGGAAGCTGGGCAGGCAGTGCAGGAAGATGGCACCCGGGTTGGCCATAGCCATGACCTCGGAGGTAACACGATACGGGGTAAGCTGAGCGATGCGCTCGGCCCAGACCTCATCGGGCTCGCCCATGGAGACCCACACGTCGGTGTAGATAACGTCGGCACCGGTGACGCCGTCCTTGACGTCGGTGGTCAGCTTGATGGTGCAGCCGTTGGCCTCGGCGATGGGCTTGCAGGCCTCGATGACGTCGTCAGCGGGCATGCACTCCTCGGGGCCGCAGGCCACGAAGTTCATGCCGAGCTTGGAGCAGACGACCATGAGGGAGCGAGCAACGTTGTTCTTGCAGTCGCCCATGAAGACGAGGGTCTTGCCCTTGATGTCGTAGTTGAAGTTCTCCTGGACGGTCAGGATGTCGGCGAGCATCTGGGTGGGGTGCCACTCGGTGGTCAGGCCGTTCCACACGGGCACGCCGGACTTAGCAGCGAGCTCCTCGACGTCGTCCTGGGCAAAGCCACGGAACTCGATGCCGTCATACATGCGGCCGAGAACGCGGGCGGTGTCCTCGATGGACTCCTTCTTGCCCATCTGCGACGAACCGGGATCGAGATAGGTCACGCCCATGCCCAGGTCCATGCCGCCGACCTCGAAGGCGCAGCGGGTACGAGTGGAGGTCTTCTGGAAGAGCAGACCGATGTTCTTGCCCTCGAGATAGCGGTGCGGAACGCCAGCGCGCTTCATATCCTTGAAGTTCTTGGAGAGCTTGAGCAGGTACTCGATCTCCTCGGTGGTGAGGTCGAGAAGCTTGAGGAAGCTACGGCCGGAGAGGTTAACACCCATGGTTTGATTCCTTTCGAAGAAATGAATTACGTAAGTATTAGTGGTGCCCGTTTAACGGGCGAAGCCGGTGCGGTTGTAGAGGGGACCGCACCGGAAACGGAAAGACTTAGAGGTCCTCGCGCCAGAAGGGCATGCTCATGCAGCGCGGGCCGCCGCGGCCGCGGGAGAGCTCGGCGGAGGGCACGACGAGAAGGTCCAGGCCCTCCTTGTACAGCACGTCGTTGGTGACGGTGTTGCGGGCGTAGACGCAGATCTTGCCGGGCTCGACGCACAGGGTGTTGGATCCGTCGTTCCACTGCTCGCGGGAGGCCGCGATCGGGTCGCCGCCGCCGCAGGGGATCAGCTTGACCTGGTCGACGCCGGTGGCGTCCTCCAGGACGTGCTCGAGGGTGTCCTCGATCAGGCGGATGTTCACGTCGCCCGGGTTCTTGCCGGCGGTCAGCTCGTAGACGCGCAGGGTGCCCATGATGGCGGGGTGGATCGTGAACTTATCGACGTCGATCTGGGTGAAGACCGTGTCGAGGTGCATGAAGGCGCGCGAGACCGGGATGTCGAAGGCAAGGATGCGCTCGACCTTGGAGTCGGAGTTCCAGAAGATGTTCTGGGCCATGACGTCGATAGCCGCGGCCTGGGTGCGCTGGGAGATGCCGACGGCGAGGGTCTTCTCGTTGATGTTCAGCACGTCGCCGCCCTCGGTGTGGAACTGGCAGTCGCGGCGGAAGTACAGGGAGACGTCCTTGTAGTCGGGGTGGTACTTGAAGATGTACTTGCCGTACAGGGTCTCGCGGTTGCGGGTGACCGAGTACATGCGGTTGAGGTTGACGCCCTCGCCGACGACCGCGAACGGGTCGCGGGTGAAGTAGAGGTTGGGCATCGGGTCGATGATCAGGTCGGACTCGGACTCGGAGTTGACCAGGAGTCGAGGGTCGTGGACGCCGTGAGGGGCATGTCGATCTCGGCCTTGGTCATGCCGGCCATGGTCTTCTTGACGAACTCGAGGTTGTCCTCGATGGAGTCCAGCTTCTCGCGGACGATCTGCGGCATGTGCTGGCCGCGGATGCCGGCCTCGGCGATGTACTGGTCGGTGAACTCGGCGCGGGCGCCGGGGACCTGGTCGAACACCTCGGCGACGAGGTTCTCGAGGTAGAGCACCTCGACGCCCTGGTCCCTCAGGATCGGGCGAAGGTGTCGTGCTCCTGCTGCGCGACCTCCAGGAACGGGACGTCGTCGAACAGGAGTCGCTCGAGCTCGTCGGGCGGCAGGTTGAGGAGCTCGTCGCCGGGGCGGTGCAGGCAGACCTTCCTGAGCTTGCCGATCTCGGAAGGCACGTGCAGACCTTTCGTCATGGCCTCCTACCTTTTCTTTCGGGCCCCTGTCAGGGCCGATTCGTTAGCGCCCCTCCGTGTGAGGCGTTATTGCTGACGACATATTTATATCCAAAATCAGTCCATACTTCCACCTTGCCCCCGAACGGTTTTATATGAGGGGTGAACGGCACACATATACTTCACGCATGGCACACTTTGATTTAATAAAGTTTATTTACGTGCTTAAACGCTTTTTAACCGATAAATCAATTGAAACTAATCTTTGTTAAACCACCCTCAAATTGCATATTTCACGCAACGATATGAATAGAATTCGCAATTCTCGCTGTGTCTCAACCATTTTGATTTTTATTCAGAAAAAAGTGCGTCCTATTCATTTTTGACAAACAGATTACCGTTTACCAGACGTTGGATACCGTTCACCGGAAGCTCAGTATAAGGCCCAGCGGATACCGGCTCGCTTTACGGCCCCATTTGTAACAACTTGACTTCTCGGTATAGAAAAACGGACCCGCTTCACTAGGGAAACGGGTCCGTTTTCGATTATCTTCGGCCAATTTAGATAACGCCCTCGAAGATCATCGGAATCTAGCGATCAAACTCCGCCAGCGCCTCGCCCAAAGCCTCAGGCCCTCGCGCAGAACGTCCTCGCTCGCGCAGTAGCCCAGGCGTGCGCCACAGGGAAGCTCAAAGCGGCTGCCGGGTACCAGCAGCACTCCCCTCTCGGACAGCAGGCGCTTGCAGAACTCCTCGTCGTCCTCGGGAATATCCAGCTGGATAAACGAGGTAGACACGCCCTGCGGGCCGTCCAGGAAACGCGATGCTGCGTATCGATCCAAGCCTGCGCGATATCGCGGTTGCCAAACACGATCTTGCGATTGCGCTCGAGAATCTTATCCTTGTGCTCAAGCACATAGGTCGCCAGAGCATCGTTGAACACGCCGCCGCAGATCATGGTGTAATCGCGATAGGTACGGATGCGGTTGGACACCTCTTCGTCTGCCACGACCCAGCCCACACGGGCCGCAGGCGTCGAATAGGTCTTCGACAACGAGTTGGTGACAATGGCATTCTCGTACACGTCGGTCATCGACATAAAGGCCTCGGTGTTCTCAAGCGGCAGGTACACCTCGTCGCACAGCACATAGGCGCCAACCGAGCGGGCGATCTCGGCAATCTGACCGAGCATATCAGCATCGAGCACCGTACCGATGGGGTTCGATGCGTTGTTAATGCAGATGAGCTTGGTGGTGGGGCGAACCAGATGCTTGAGTTTCTCGATATCGGGCTTCCAGCCGAGTTCCTCGCGAAGCTCCCAATACTCGACCTCGGCGCCCAGCGTGCGCGGGATCTCGTAGAGCGGCGCATAGGTGGGCCACTCGGCAATCACATGGTCCCCGGGCTCGACCACGGCCATGATGGCATTGAGGTTAGCACCCGTGCAGCCGTTGGTCTGCAAGATGTGGTCGGGATTGACCTCGTGACGATACAGCTTGGCAACCTCGGCCTTAAACTCCGGCGAACCCTCGATCCAGCCGTAGTTCATCTTCTCGCGATCCAGGCGCTCGTAGAACGTGGCACCATCTTGATCGTCGAGCGTGCGCAGCTCGCCCATGGTAAGCGACGAAATCGTCGACTGGGCGATATCCCACGTAGCGCTCTTCTCCCAAACGTTGAGCCATTCCTCAACGCCGATTGCCTTGATATCCATGGCCAAGCTCCTTACAAAAGCAGTCATCCAATCGTATTGACGTTCCTCATACAAGAATGGGGCGGTGCGAAAACCCGCACCGCCCCATTGGGAGACATCTAACGACAGCTAGATGTATGTATTAAGACCTGTACGGGTCCTAGAAGACCCTAGAGGTCCTCGCGCCAGAAGGGCATGCTCATGCAGCGCGGGCCGCCGCGGCCGCGGGAGAGCTCGGCGGAGGGCACGACGAGAAGGTCCAGGCCCTCCTTGTACAGCACGTCGTTGGTGACGGTGTTGCGGGCGTAGACGCAGATCTTGCCGGGCTCGACGCACAGGGTGTTGGAGCCGTCGTTCCACTGCTCGCGGGAGGCCGCGATCGGGTCGCCGCCGCCGCAGGGGATCAGCTTGACCTGGTCGACGCCGGTGGCGTCCTCCAGGACGTGCTCGAGGGTGTCCTCGATCAGGCGGATGTTCACGTCGCCCGGGTTCTTGCCGGCGGTCAGCTCGTAGACGCGCAGGGTGCCCATGATGGCGGGGTGGATCGTGAACTTATCGACGTCGATCTGGGTGAAGACCGTGTCGAGGTGCATGAAGGCGCGCGAGACCGGGATGTCGAAGGCCAGGATGCGCTCGACCTTGGAGTCGGAGTTCCAGAAGATGTTCTGGGCCATGACGTCGATCGCGGCGGCCTGGGTGCGCTGGGAGATGCCGACGGCGAGGGTCTTCTCGTTGATGTTCAGCACGTCGCCGCCCTCGGTGTGGAACTGGCAGTCGCGGCGGAAGTACAGCGAGACGTCCTTGTAGTCGGGGTGGTACTTGAAGATGTACTTGCCGTACAGGGTCTCGCGGTTGCGGGTGACCGAGTACATGCGGTTGAGGTTGACGCCCTCGCCGACGACCGCGAACGGGTCGCGGGTGAAGTAGAGGTTGGGCATCGGGTCGATGATCAGGTCGGACTCGGACTCGGAGTTGACCAGGGAGTCGAGGGTCGTGGACGCCGTGAGGGGCATGTCGATCTCGGACTTGGTCATGCCGGCCATGGTCTTCTTGACGAACTCGAGGTTGTCCTCGATGGAGTCCAGCTTCTCGCGGACGATCTGCGGCATGTGCTGGCCGCGGATGCCGGCCTCGGCGATGTACTGGTCGGTGAACTCGGCGCGGGCGCCGGGGACCTGGTCGAACACCTCGGCGACGAGGTTCTCGAGATAGAGGACCTCCACGCCCTGGTCCCTCAGGATCTGGGCGAAGGTGTCGTGCTCCTGCTGTGCGACCTCCAGGAACGGGACGTCGTCGAACAGGAGTCGCTCGAGCTCGTCGGGCGGCAGGTTGAGGAGCTCGTCGCCGGGGCGGTGCAGGCAGACCTTCCTGAGCTTGCCGATCTCGGAAGGCACGTGCAGACCTTTCGTCATGGCCTCCTACCTTTCTTTCGGGCCTTTCGGCCGAATCTCTCAGCGCCCTTCCATAGCGGACGCTGCTTGCTGACAGCTCTAGTTATATACAAATTCCACCCGCAATTCCACCTCGCCCCCGAACGGTCAACAAAGTGCGATGAACGGTATATCGCATGAGATTCCCCCATAATGTACTTCGGCGTTCTAAAGTAACTTTTCTAAGGTAAACGCTCTTTTTTCCTAAAACTATTTGCAATTGCATCTCTAAACTTTTGATTCAGAATTGCATAGCTAAATCGGTTTTATGTATATAAATGATGTTTGTTTACGTTTCCGCCTGCATTCAATGATATTCAGCTATCCATCATTCTTATTCACACTTACGTACCAGTTGAGTGAGGATATAGACCGCTTGCAGACGAGCAGGGCGTCAGTCCTATGACTTGTCAGCGTAAGAAGTAGGTAAAGATACCGTTCGCACAATACGTCCGTGCCACAAGTCGACTAAATTGAGACAATAGTGAATAGGGTTAGGCTACCGTCCCCTGCGGGGACTGAACGGACAGATGCATATGCCGAGCAAAATCGAAAAAAAAGCAAGCCGCCGCAAAGCTGCGCAAACCGCCGCGCGACTTCTCGTACACGCAGAACCGAGAGCTCAGCTGGCTGCGCTTTGACAACCGCGTGCTTGACGAAGCCTTCGACGAGACCGTGCCGCTGTTCGAGCGCCTTAAGTTCGTCTCGATCTTCGAGTCAAACCTCGATGAGTTCCTTATGGTGCGCGTGGGTGGCCTGTCCGACCTTGCCGAGCTCAAAAAACAACCTGTCGACAACAAGAGCAATATGACTGCCTCCGAGCAGGTCGATGCTGTCATGGCCGAAATGCCCGGGCTCCTTACCCGTTGGGAGTCCATCTTTAAGAGTATCGAGGGCAAGCTCGACACCCTGGGCGTTCACCGTGCGCGTGTCGATTCGCTTACGCCCGAGGAGCGCACCTTTGTAACCCGCTACTTCCAGGCCTACGTGTCGCCGGTCATCTCACCGCTGGTGATCGACCCGCGCCACCCTTTTCCCCAACCTGCGCAACGGCGCACTCTACCTGGCCTGCGGCCTGGACGGCGTCACCGACGAGGAAAGTCTGCTGGGCCTGATCGAGATTCCCGCCTCGATGAACCGCGTGGTCGAGATCCCTCGCCCACCGGCACCTACTCCTACATTCTGCTCGAGGACGTCATCCTCGCCTGCCTGGACAGCTGCTTTGGCTCCTATAAGCCGCTCGACCGCGCGCTCATCCGCGTCACCCGCAACGCCGACATCGATCCGGACGGCGAGGGCGTCGAGGAGGAAGAGGACTACCGCCAGCATATGAAGCGCATCCTCAAGAAGCGCCTGCGCCTGCAGCCGGTAGTGCTCGCGGTCTCGGGATCGCTCGAGAAGGCGACGCTCAAGACTATCCGCAAGGCACTCGAGCTCTCGCGTCGCTCGGTCTTTACCTGCGACATCCCGCTCAACCTGGGCTATGTCTTCGGCATTGAGGGCAAGATTCCCGAGCACCTGCGCAACGAGCTGCTCTTTACGCCGTTTTAAGCCGCAGCCCAACCCCACCATCGATATGACCCGCTCCATCCGCGAGCAGGTACTTCAGCACGACAAGCTGCTCTTTTTATCCCTATGAGGCCATGAACCCCTTCCTGGATCTGGTACACGAGGCCGCCTACGACCCCGAGTGCATCTCACTGCGCATCACGCTCTACCGCGTGGCCAAGCAGAGCCGCCTGTGCGAGTCGCTGATCGATGCCGCCGAGAACGGCAAAGAGGTCACGGTGCTCATGGAGCTCCGCGCCCGCTTCGACGAGCAGAACAACATCGAGTGGGCCGAGCGTCTGGAAGAGGCAGGCTGCACCGTCATCTACGGCTCCGAAGGCTTTAAGTGCCACTCCAAGATCTGCCAGCTCACCTATCGCGAGGGCATGGCGCTTACACGCCTGACGCTGTTGGGCACCGGCAACTTTAACGAGAAGACGGCCAAGCTCTACAGCGACTTTATGCTCATGACCGCCCACCCCGGTATCGGCGAGGACGCCAACCTGTTCTTCCGCAACCTGTCGCTGGGCAATCTGCGCGGCGATTACCGCTTCCTGGGCGTGGCGCCGGTCGGACTGAAACCGCTCATCATGCGCGGGCTTGACCGCGAGATCCAGCGCGCCCTTGCCGGCGAGCCCGCCCGCGTGTTCTTTAAGCTCAACTCGCTGACCGACCGCGAGGTCATCGACAAGATTGCCGAGGCATCGTGCGCAGGCGTGCGCGTGGACATGATCATTCGCGGCATCTCGTGCCTCAAGCCCGGTGTTCCGGGCAAGACCGAGAACGTGCATGTCCGCTCCATCGTCGGACGCTTTTTGGAGCACGCCCGTGTTTACGCTTTTGGCGTGGACTCGGACATGATTTACCTGAGCTCGGCAGACATGATGACACGCAACACCGAGCACCGCGTGGAGATCGCCTTCCCCGTGCTCGACCCCACCTGCCGCGCCCTGGTACACGAGTACATGGGCATGCAGCTGCAGGACAACGTGAAGGCCCGCAGCCTCACGAGCGACGGCACCTGGGTCCCCGTGGAGTGTGCAGAGGGTGAGAAACCCTTCAACTCGCAGGAAGCTCTACTGGAGCGTGCCTATCGCAACGCCGAGGCCGCCGCGCAGCAGCGCGCACAGGAGAAGGAACGTGTGGCCGAAGAAGCTATTCAGGCCGAGGTTGAACATGGGGCAGCCGCCAAACCGGAAGCGGTTGCCGCTCCCCGGTGAATGAGCCCGAGGCTGCCGCAGAGCCCGCCATGGAGAAAGCGCGCGAGCCCGCTACCGCGACTCCGGAGCCCGCCGCCGAGGCAAAGCCCGCCCCAGCTCCTGATCCGCAGCCGACCACGCCCAAGGTCCAAGAGGTCCAGGCGACCGTCATTGAGCCCGAGCCTGCACCTGCACCTCAGCCCGAGCCGCAGGTCACCAAGTCCGCACCCGGGACGAGTGCCCGTCGCGATAAGCCCGCCGGCAAGACCAAGGCCATCGAGCGCCATCGCCCCGGTCGCGTGCGCATGGGCCTGGGTCTGATCGGCCTGGGTCTTAAGACGCTCATTACCGGCAAGACGAAATAGTCGTTTGTAGAAGCAGTTTGTAGAAGCGCCCCGCATTTGAGGAAAGCCTCGGATGCGGGGCGCTTTTTCCCTGCTACCATGGTGCGAGCAACAACGCGAATGACAGGCAGGAATATGAAGCGCACTATAGAATCGATGACCTACGGCGCCGACGGGCTGGCGCACGCCGACAACGGCAAGGCCGTCTTTGTGCAGGGCGCCGTGGCAGGCGACACCGTCGAGGCCGAGGTCATACAGGACGGCAAGTCATTCATGCGTGCCCGCACCACCGAGATTCTGGAGCCAAGCCCCGATCGCATTCAGCCTCCCTGCCCCTTCGTGGGCATCTGCGGCGGCTGCTCGTGGGGCAATCTCTCACGCACGGCACAGCTCGCCGCCAAGGAGCAAAACCTGCGCTCCACGCTCGAACGCATTGGCAAGTTCGCTCCTGAGCAGGTCGATGAGTTGGTACAGCCCATCTGCCACACCAAGGACGACTGGGGCTACCGCAATAAAATCGAGCTCGAACCGACCGTCGTCAACGGTCGCGTGCGCCTTGGCATGCATGGTGTCGACCCCAGCAAGATCGTGACCGTCGATACGTGCCCGCTGTTCGATAAGCGCTTCCCGAAGGCGCTCAAATCGGTCGTCGGCGCACTCAACTATCTAAGCGGCAGCCATGACTTGGGGCTCGAACGCGTGGGCATTCGCGCATCGCGCCGCACCAAGGCACTCGAGGTCGCTCTCTGGACGCCCACAGGCTCTTTTCCGCGCTCGCAGGTCTCCCGCGTGCTGGCGGACGCCGCTCATCCCACGAGCATCGTGCGCGTGATGAGCAAGGGCGAAAAGAAGGCCCGCCGTGTCTCCAAGGTCGAAATGCTCGCCGGAGAGGGCTCATGGACCGAGAATATCGCCGAGGGTCAGATGCGCTTGTCTGCCCCGTCTTTTTTCCAGGTCAACACCAAGGGTGCCGAGATTTTGATCGAGCTTGTCATGGAAGCGCTCGACCCGCAGGAAGACGAGCTTGCCGTGGACCTGTACTGCGGTGCCGGCACCTTTACCCTGCCGCTCGCCCGCCGCTGCGACTTTGTCGCTGCCGTCGAGGCCTACGGCCCCGCCGTGCGCGATCTACGCCGTAACCTGAAATCAACAAGCTTGATAACGTCGACGTCATTGGCGGAGACGCGGTGCGCGAGTTCCCCGACCAGGATGCCGACGTCTTGGTGGTCGACCCGCCGCGTGCGGGCCTCGCCCCCGAAGCCATCGATCTTATCGCCAGCACGAGCGCTCGCGATGTCGCCTACGTGAGCTGCGATCCGGCCACCCTGGCGCGCGACCTCAAGCGCTTTGTCGAGGAAGGCACCTTCTCCCCCGTAAAAGATCACGCCAGTTGACCTGTTCCCGCAAACCTTCCACTGCGAGACTGTCGTCCACCTTAGGCGCAACTAGCCACTTAATCATTGCTCAGAAAAATCATTGGGGAATGGTGCGTGGCAAGCGGGGGTCTTCGGGGTATAAGACGGCTAATTGTATGCCGCCCTATGAAAGGAACCCTTATGCCCAGCGTTGCCGTTCTTGCCGCCGATGGCTTTGAAACTATTGAATGCTTGACCATGGTCGATGTCATGCGTCGCGGCGGCGTGCGCGCCACGCTCGTCTCGATCATGCCCACGCGTGAGGTCGTAAGCTCGCTGCAGATTCCCGTGACCTGCGATGCGCTCTTTGATGAGATCGACTTTGACGAGTACGACTGCGTCGTGCTGCCCGGCGGCCTACCCGGTGCTACCAACCTGCGCGCCGATCAGCGCGTCTGCGACGTGGTCCGCGAGTTCGCCGCAACCAAGCACGTCGCCGCCATCTGCGCCGCCCCGTTTATCCTGGGCGAGCTCGACCTGCTCGAGGGGCGCCACGCCACGTGCTTCCTGGCTTTGAGAAAAGCTTCCCCGAAGGCGCCTATACCGGCGAAGGTCACGCAAGACGGCAACATCATCACCGCCAGCGGCATGGCCCAGTCGCTCCCCTTTGCGCTTGAGCTGCTGCGCACGCTCGCCGGCGACAAGGCCGTCGATAAGGTCGCCGAGGGCATTCAGCTATGATTTTGGCTTCGCAATCACCGCGCCGCATCGAGTTGATGCGCGAGGCGGCTATGACATTCGCATCATTCCTGCCGATATCGACGAAACGCCGTTTGATGGCGAGGCCCCGCTTACGCTCGTTGAACGCTTAGCACGCGCCAAAGCCGCCGCCGTTGCCGCCGAACATGCCGAGCCCAATGAGCTGACGGTCGCGGCCGACACCATCGTCACCTTTGACGGCAAGATTCTGGGCAAGCCGGCAACCGAGGACGAAGCGCGCACCATGCTCCGTGAGCTTTCGGGGCGCACGCACCAGGTCGCAACCGGCGTCTGCATCGTTAAGGCAGGCGACACGGCCGCCCCGCATGCCGCCGAGAGCCTGTCCTTTGTCGATGTGACCGACGTGACGTTCTACGAGCTCACCGACGAGCAGATCGAGCACTACGTCGTCTCGGGTGAACCCATGGACAAGGCCGGTGCCTACGGCATCCAAGGCGTCGGCGGGCGCATGCTCGTGCATGATATTTCGGGCGACTTCTATAACGTGGTGGGCCTACCCATAGCCCGCGTCGCGCGCGCGATTCAAAACTCTCGTAATTGCATCTGGCGCTGGGTATCCCCCGGCGCCTACAATTTTGCCGTACCGTACGGATCCCGACCGGGCATAAGGCCCGGCGGAAAACCGATAGGAGTAAAATATGGACACACTGCTCGAAGCCATCGATGTTTGCAACGTCGATGGCTTTTGCTTTGGCAACTATACGGACGAGGAGGCTGGCACCGGCTGCACCGTAATCGTGGCGCCCGAGGGCGCCACCGGTGGCGTTGACGTTCGCGGCGGTGCTCCAGCATCGCGCGAAACCGACCTGCTGCGACCCGAAAACACCGTCGATAAGGTCCACGCCGTCTGCCTTTCGGGCGGATCGGCCTTTGGCCTCGAAGCCGCAAGCGGCGTCGCCCGCGAGCTTGAGAGCCGCGGCATCGGCCTTCCCGTCGGCCCCACGCAGGTGCCCATCGTGTGCTCCAGCTGTATCTTCGACCTCGCCTATGGCGACCCGACCGTGCGCCCCGACATTGAGGCCGGCATCGCCGCCGTGCGCGAAGCGCTCGACCACACCCCCGCCACGCTCGAGCAGGGCAATGTGGGTGCCGGCACCGGCGCCACTGTAGGCAAGCTCATGGGGCCTGCCACCTGCATGAAGGCCGGCCTTGGAACTGCTGCCGTGGCGCTCGGCCCCGTCAAGGTGGGCGCCGTGGTCTCGGTCAACGCCTGCGGCAACGTCGTCGACCCCTTCACCGGCGAGTGGGTCGCCGGTATGCGCGCCGCAGCCGATAGCGACCAGATCGTCGACATGGAACTCGCAGCCTTTGCCGCCGCCGGATCCATGCAGATGCCGCTCGACCGCACCAACACCACCATCAGCTGCATCGTCACCAACGTGGAACTCACTAAGGCACAAGCCACCAAGGTCTCCCAGATGGCCGCAGACGCCTATGCGCACGCCATCCGCCCCACACACACCACCAACGACGGCGACACCATCTACACCCTCGCCAGCGGCAAACTGGGCGCCCGGACAAGCGCCGCCGTTCCCTTGGACCTGCTGGGCATGCTCGCAGTAAGGGCCCTGGAAACTGCCATCGTAAACGGAGCCAAAACCGCCAAAACCTCCCACGGCATCCCCGGCGCCGCAAAGTAGTCCACTCGACCGTCGGTCGGAGGCGGGCGGGCATTACGTTTGCTGCTCTACAGTCCTATGCAAGACGAAGGCCACATTAAGTGGCCTTCTTTGCATGCGGAACTCGCGACAAACGTAATGCCCGCCCGCCTCCGACCGACTTCCAACCTAATTCTTTTCAGCCCAGGCCCCTGTGTACCGCGCGTCGAAGATCTTCAAATTCAAATAACCTGACAATCGATTCTTATTGCAGAGGCCCCTTGGTCTTTAGTTTGATACAAGTTCCGCACGAGCCGAAGAGCACTTAATGTGCTCTTCGTGCGAGCAGGACTGTTCGCAGTAGCAAACTAAAGGCCAAGGGGCCCAGTCAACCTATCAGCAGCGATTACTCAGCAGCTAGTTGAATTTGAAGATCTTTGAGGCAAGACGGTATAGGCCGAGTGTGGTTTTGTCTCCGGCCCGTCCGCGCAGATTGGTGAAGAACCCGACCACGCCGTAGCGGGCACGACGATACATGCGCTCGTCGTAGGCCTTCAAATCATTCCACAGCGTCTTTAGGCGCTCGTCGGCGCAATCTTCCTCGGAAAGCTTGGTAAGCACCGAGCAGATCGCCATCATCATGGTGAAGTAGCCCATCATGTACGAACGCAGGCGCGACGACTCAACATCGCTGTACAGGTGGTACGACTCCATCATGATACGCGTAACACGGAACTGCTGGTCCAGACGCTTGACCATCGTTGCCTCGTTGACGCTCTGACCTTCGCGGCCGATAAAGTAGCGGTAGAGGTCGATGTCGGCGTAGTACATGGTCTTGCAACGCGGCAGTGGCACGTAGGCGTAGATGTTGTCCACATAGAACGTGTGCGGCGGCATGGGAAGGTTGGACTCGCGCAGCACATCCGTGCGATAGCACAGGCTGTGCATGAGTAGGTTCTGGTCCAGGCGGAAATGACCGATCTGATCCCAGGAAAAGATCTTTTTGCGCGGCAGGGCAAATTTGTAGCCAATAGCGGTATGCGTGCCCTCGTAAACCTTCTCGTACACGTAGTTCGAGATAAACAGGTCGACGCGCTGATCGCGCTCCTCAAAGCCACGCAGAATCGACAGCATGGTCGAAAGCGCCGCACCGTCGAGCCAGTCATCCGAGTCGACAACCTTGTAGTAGGTGCCCTGCGCCTCGCGCAGACCCGAAAGGACGGCAATACCGTGACCGCCGTTCTCCTGGTGCACCGCGCGGATGATTCCAGGATAACGGGCCTCCCACTCGTCGGCCTTGGCGGCCGTCTCGTCCTTGGAGCCGTCGTCCACCACGATAATCTCGATATCGGTGGCGTAATTGCTCCCCCCCTCCAAGATGGAGGTAATGCAATGGTCCATGTCCTTGGCGGCGTTATACGAGGGAATACCGAATGTTATGACTTTATGCATGGCAGGCGATAATCTCATCCGAAAGATCGAGGGCGGAATTGGTCACAGCGTCCATATCGTAGTAACGATACTCGGCCAGACGACCCACCGGGTGGAAGTTCGTCAGGTTCTGGACGCGCTCAAGATAGCGCTCATAGAGCTCACGGTTCTCGGGCTCAAGAATGGCGTAGTACGGCGTCTCGCCCGAGCCGGGCGTATAGGCCTTAGAGTACTCCTTCATGATGGTGGTCTTGCCGGGCAGGACCTGACCGGTCATGTTCTTGAACTCGGTGATACGCGTGTAGTCCTCGCTCGTGGTGTAGTTGACGGTGCCCACGGGCTGGAACTGGTCCATATCGAGCGTCTCGAACTTCATATCGAGTGTGCGGTACGGCAACGCACCCAAGTCGAGGTTGAACAGCTCATCGAGCGGACCGGTATAGACGATCTCGCCACCATAGACCTTGCCGTCGATCTTGACGGTGGTCTCGTCGATCTCAAAGAGATCGTGGGCGTCCACGTCGCAGAACACGTCGATCAGGTCGTGGTCGAGCATGTGCTCAAACAGCGCGGTATAGCCGTCCTGCGGCATGCCCTGGAAGGGGCCTGCGGGAAGTAGCGGTCATCGTCGCCCACAAAGACGGGAACGCGGCCGGTGATCGAGGGATCGATCTGATCGGGCGTCTGGCCCCACTGCTTCATGGTGTAATGCAAAAAGACGTTCTCGTAGACGTAATCGGCGACCTCGGCCAAGTCGGGGTCGTTCTTCTTACGCAGCTCCATAATGGGCACCTTGACATCCTTGCCAAAGGTCTCCACGAGCTTCTGATACAGCTCCTCGCCGCGCTCGTCACCAAAGGCGAGCTTGAGACTCGCATGGTTGAAGGGCACGGGCATAAGGGTACCGTTGATGTTGGCGAGCACCTTGTGCTGATAGTCCGTCCACTTGGTAAAGCGCGACAGGAAATTATGGACGCGCTCGTTAAAAGTGTGGTAGATGTGCGGACCGTACTCGTGGATCAGGATTCCGGCCTCGTCAGTGCAGTCGTAGGCATTGCCCGCTATGTGGCTACGGCGCTCCAAAAACGGCAACACGATAGCCGATGGTCTCGGCAAGACGGCGGGCGCAAACGGCACCGGCATATCCAGCACCGACGACAATCATGTCGTACGCGCCGGCGTTAAAGCCTTCAGGCAGGCCTGAGGTAATCTGCATCGATACTCCTTGTCAAAAGCCACGGGCTCGTTAGCTGGGCTTTTCTCGAACATTCTTCGAGACATATTTATCAGAGCGATTATAGCGCTAATGCGTCCTATAATGAGCTTGCCACACAAGGAAAGCTCAAGCACCGCGGCGAACATAATTGAAAGGTAAACCCGCTAGCAGCGGGTTTATTCGTGAACAGCCGGGCGCCTGGAGCTTAGCGAAACGCTTGTAAGGAGTAACATGAGCGATTTCCTAAACCGTATGAAGTCTGCCGCCAAGGCCGACCTTAAGACGATCGTCCTGCCCGAGGGCGAGGATCCGCGCACTATCGTCGCGGCCACCAAAATCATCGAGGAGGGCCTGGCAAAGATCGTCATCCTGGGCAACCCCGACGAGATCAACGTTCCCGGCGCTACCGTCATCGACCCGCGCAATGCCGAGAAGCACGAGGAGTACGCACAGAAGTTTGCCGAGCTCCGCGCCAAGAAGGGCGTTACCATCGAGCAGGCTCGCGCCCAGGTGATGGACGCCACCTACTTTGGCACCATGATGGTCAAGATGGGCGACGCCGACGGCCTGGTCTCCGGCGCCTGCCACTCCACCGCCGACACCCTGCGCCCCGCGCTTCAGATCCTCAAGACCGCCCCGGGCACCAAGCTGGTCTCGGCCTTCTTCGTGATGTGCACCGACACCCCGCAGTTCGGCACCGACGGCACGCTGATCTTCGCCGACTGCGGCCTCAACATCAACCCGTCCTCCGACGAGCTCTCCGAGATCGCCATCGCCTCCGCTCACTCCTGGTCCACCTTCATGGGCAACGTTGAGCCGCACGTAGCCATGCTCTCCCTACTCCACCATGGGCTCCGCCGGCGGCGAGGTCGCCAAGAAGGTCCAGGAGGCCGTGAAGTTCTGCCAGGAGAAGGCTCCCGAGCTCGCCATCGACGGCGACCTGCAGCTCGACGCCGCCATCGTCCCCACCGTCGCCCAGCTCAAGGCTCCCGGCTCCTCTGTCGCCGGCAAGGCCAACGTGCTCGTATTCCCCGACCTCGAGGCCGGCAACATCGGCTACAAGCTGGTCCAGCGCTTCGCTGGCGCCGACGCTTACGGCCCCATCCTGCAGGGCATCGCCAAGCCGGTCAACGACCTTTCGCGCGGCTGCTCTGCCGACGACATCGTGGGTGTCGTAGCCATCACCGCCGTCCAGGCTCAGATGGCTGAGTAGCGTACGCACTCGCCCGAAGGCCGTACGGGCTAACCCCTGAAAACGTCCTCGACCAATGAAACGCCCCCGTTCTGCTCCTTCGGAGCTACGAACGGGGCGTTTCTGGTCTGCGGATTGTTTTTTCAGGGGTTAGCCCGTACGGCCTTCTACCGCTACGTAGCAATTAGGGCATCTGGAGTGGACGGCGGCTTGGCTACGAGCTGAGGCTGAAGATCTGGATGGCCGGGTGCCGTTGCTGGGAGTGCAGGCGTTACTGGCGATGGTCACTTTGGGACTGGTATTTCCGCCTGCTAGCAAAAAGGCCTCCGGAGCTGTTGCTTTGGAGGCCTTTCGTTTACTTGCAAATGCGCGCGTTAGTTGTTCTTGGTCAGACGCTCGACGTCGTGGGCGATCATGTATTCCTCGTCGGTGGGGATGACCATGACCGTGACGGCGGAACCGGCGGCGCTGATGACCTGCGGGCCGTTGCCCACGGCCTCGCGGTTCTTGTTGTTGTCGATGCGCACGCCCAGCCACTCAAAGCAGTCGCAGAAGGCCTTGCGGATCGACCAGTCGTTCTCGCCGATGCCGGCAGTGAAGGTAATGGTATCCACGCCCGCCATGGAGGCGATCATGGAACCGGCCTGCTGCATGGCCTTGTAGGCGAACATATCGAAGGCGAGCAGGCAACGCTCGTCGCCCTCGGAGGCGCGCGTGCGAATGTCGCGGGCGTCGTTGGAGATGCCCGAGATGGCAAGCAGGCCGGACTGCTTGTTCATCATGTCGTCGACTTCCTGGTAGCTGTAGCCGCCCTCGCGCTGCAGGTAGCACACGGTGGCCGGGTCGATGGAACCGCAACGGGTGCCCATCATCAGACCGTCGAGCGGCGTGAGGCCCATCGTGGTATCGCGGCACACGCCGTCCTCGATGGCGGCGAGCGAAGCGCCGTTGCCCAGGTGGCACGAAAGCAGACGGTGGCAGCGAGTACCCAGGATCTCCTTGGCCATCATCCACTCGTAACGATGGCTCGTACCATGGGCGCCGTACTTGCGCACGTGGTACTTGTCGCACACGTCCTTGGGCAGGGCGTAGGTGTAGGCGACCTCGGGCATGGTCATGTGGAACGACGTATCGAAGACGGCCACGTTGGGCAGCTCGGATACTTCTCGCGGCAATACTCAATCGCTGCGGCCTCGCCGTAGTTGTGCAGTGGCGCGAGCGGCGCCACCTCGAGGATCTTGGCCATGACCTCATCGTCGACGACCGCGGAATCATCGAAGTACCAGCCGCCCTGAACGATGCGGTGGCCGATGCCGTCGATCGTAAAGTCGGTCTTCTCGAGCTCCTCGAGCACGCGCGCGATAGCCGAGCGATGGTCGGGGAAAGGAATCTCCTCGGTCTGCTTGGCACCGCCGTTCTCGGAATGGCCAAAGATGCCCATCTCCGAGCCGATGCGCTCGCAGTTACCTTTGGCGAAAACCTCGCGGGTATCGGTGTCCAAAAGCTGATATTTAAGGCTCGAGCTGCCGGCGTTGACAACAAGTACGTTCATGAGACTCCTTCGTGATTACAGTACGGTCGGCAAACCTATAAGGCGGCCGTATCCTTAATAAGAAGTTATCAGAATTCAATAAATATCTATTAAACTCTTCGCTCAAAAGCGCATAAAGAGGGGGCTGAACGGCACAAGGCCATCCAGTCCCCTCCCCTTGCATCAATTACTTGCCGTTGACGATGCGCTCGACGTCGGAGGCGATCATGAACTCCTCGTCCGTGGGGATGACGAAGATCTTGACCTTGGAATCCTTGGCGGACAGGCACCAGGCGCCATCGCCACGCAGAGCGTTGCGGGCGTGATCCATCTTGACGCCCATAAAGGCCAGACGGTCGGCCACACCGGCGCGGACAGCCGGAGCGTGCTCGCCGATGCCGGCGGTAAAGACGAGCGTATCCATGCCGCACATGGAGGTTGCCATCTCGGCGGCCTTGGCGGCAATCTTGTAGACAAACATATCGAAGGCGAGCTGAGCCTCGGGGTCGCCAGCAGCGGCGAGCTCCTCGACGTTGCGGCAGTCGTTGGTCTTGCCGCCGGTCACAGCCAAAAGGCCGGACTTCTTGTTCATCATCTCGTCAACCTCGTCGAAGGTGTAACCACCCTCGCGCTGCAGATAGCACACGGTAGCCGGGTCGATGGAACCGCAACGGGTGCCCATCATGACGCCGTCGAGCGGGGTAAGGCCCATGGTGGTGTCCATGCACTTGCCGTCCTCGATGGCGCACAGGGGAGGCGCCGGAGCCGATGTGGCACACGACGACCTTGCGGGCCTCGCCGTTGGTCATCTCGGCAACCTTCTTGGAGATGTAGCGGTAGCTGGTGCCGTGAGCGCCGTACTTACGAATGTGCAGCTTGTCGCAAACGTCCTTGGGCAGGGCGTAGGTCTTGGCGACCTCGGGCATGTTGAAGTGGAAAGCGGTGTCGTAGACCGTGACGTTGGGCAGGTCGGGATACTGTTCGAGGCAGAACTCGATAACGTTGGCCTCGGGGTTGTTGTGCAGCGGGCCAGCGGGGCGACCTCACGGATCTTGGCGAGAACGTCCTCGTCGACGAGGAGGAATCGCCAAAGTACCAACCGCCCTGAACGATGCGGTGGCCGATGCCCTCGATCTTGACGCCGTTGGCCTCGAGGTCCTTCAGGACGACTTCGATGGCGACCTTGTGGTCGGGGAACTCGATGTTCTCGGTCACCTTCTTGGAGCCGTTGGCAGCATGGGTGAAGGTACCGCCGGTAAAGCAGACGCGCTCGCAGGAGCCCTTTGCGGACACCTTGTGGGACTTGGTATCGATGACCTGATACTTAAGGGTCGAAGATCCTGCGTTGACGACCAGAACGTTCATGTGTCTCCCTACTAACAGGCGGTGTGGCGCCGCCAGGTTACATACGCTTCAATAATAAACCCAAACGCCCTCGCGCTCGGGTTTATTGCGTTGATATATAAGTTATCGGTGTCCAAATACTCACGGCCTTTGACTTGTAAGACGAAATAGCGCGGGGATATACACCAAGGAAGAAATCCCGAGCGCAACAAGCAATATGACTCGAATGTCCGCGATGCTGCTCAACGCAGCATTGAATAGATAGAAAAAGGATGGCACCCACCGCCACCATCTGGCTTTGAACCGAAATCAGTGAACAGCGCATCGAAGAATCGGCAGCATTTTGGAAAACTGAGTATTTGATTGGGGCAAACAACGAGTACGCAACCGTCTGCAGCACATAGAACACGGGCAGCAAATTAGCCGGAGTAAGGGGAATCAAAAACAAAGCTGTCAGCGAATGGCGCACAATGCCGCAAATACGCGCAAAACGGCCCTTGTCGACACGAGCAATCACACTGGGCACAATAAACCCTATGGAGGCGGAGGCAAGGAGCTGGACCGCAATGGTCACGCCCGAAGCGACAGCATTCATTCCGCGGCCGGCAAGCAACAGTGAGAAAAAGTCTTCCAGAGCGACGAAGGCAAATGCCTGAGAACAGTCCATGATGAACGCTGAACGAAGAATGCCGTTACGCGCAATAGCGGCACCGATCATCTTCGGGCTCATTCCATGCCCAGGTGTCACCGCAGCGCCCTCTCTTCTCGCCTCAGGAATACAGACAACGACAACCAATGTCAGCACCATTGTGATGATGTCGACCGAAAGCCCAATGAGATACGCGCCAGCGGACGAAATGAAACCGCCCACACAAGCGGAGAGGGCATAAGAGGCATAGAAAACAAATCGCTCAACGATATTAAGTCTTACGAGCTGGCCTTGAGAGACGCTGTCAATGTAAATCGCTTCGATGGATCCGCTCACACATGCAACGGCAAAACCTTTGAGAGCAAACGCACCGATTAAAAGCGGAGGAGATCGGACGAGGAGCAGAGCGGTGTAATATCCGAGCATTCCCGCGACGCCAACGAGGCCGCTCACCTTTCGCCCAAACCTGTCAGCAATATAACCAGTAGGAACCTCAAGAATGAACTTACTCACTTGATATGCAATCATCATGCTAGAAATCGCCACCATCGAGAATCCGACGAATTCAAGGTAAACCGTCAGAAAATACAAAATGGTGCTGAAGTTCGACAGAAAAACGAACGTCATATAAAGCAAAACCGTACGGTTTTTCATGCTCCGCCCTCAAGAGTCGGCAATCTAAATCGGAATCTAGGAAAAGCATGGGGGCAAAGCTGTCAGCTATGTGTTACAAGGCGTCAATAATCACTTGACGTCTCGAAGCCAATTAATCTCACGAAGCAAGATGACGCAATAGGTGCAGAAAAACCGTCTGGTGTCGATCAGTCCAGGAGTTTTGCCGATAGCAAAGTAGATAGGCAAGGTTACATCACGCGAACCTTCAATGGAGCACTCGCTCACTTCTGACCCATCCGATGCGAGAGAGGACCCAGACAAACTCAATATCAATCCCCCGGCTTGAAGAAACTCAGTCTGAGCTCTGCTTCCGTATTCAACATCACGGAAGCGAAATTGACGAGCTGAGCTTCGGGGCATTGGTTAATCGCATTGAGACAGGGCGACAAATTTATGGGAACAGCTAACCTGCCGCCCAGTAACTCACGAACGGTCATAGCACCCACAGATTGATGACCCGTTGGGCACGAAAGAACCTTGAGCTCCTTTTCACCCAAGTATTTCGAAGAAAGGACACTGTCCCTTGGTTCCTCAAATGAAATGGCCGCATCCGAAATGCCAAGCACAAGTGATTCAAAGCATGTAGCCGTTGGCTGATGCCACACATCAAGGTGAATCTGAGGGTGCGAGCTTTCAAACGAGTCATACCAGTTTTCGACAAAAAGGCGCCCCCGCCCATGAAGGCAGGGGCGTAAAGACGAAAGTGACCGTCGGGCGAGACGCCGTCGTCCCTCGATTGAGCGTACTTTTTGAGATCGTCGACTTGTGCCAGGATCACGCGCGCACGACGCGCAAATTCTCTGCCCGCCGGAGACAAAACAGCCTCCCCCGCCGATCGGTTGAGCAAAACGATCTGATACTCAGATCCCAACTTTTTGATTGCCGACGAAACGGCCTGCGGACTCACATGAACGGCGCGAGCTGCTTTGCGCACGCCGCCATAGTTCGCTACCGCTTGAAGGTATTCGAGTTGAAAGCTGCATAGATTACTCCAAAGGCAGCCAAGTCGACGGGCTACGCGCCCTCAGATGAGGTTCTCGCCCAGGTTCTTGCCGCCGAGGACGTGCATGTGGAAGTGCATGACGGTCTGGCCGGCATTGACGCCCTTGTTGGAGATGACGCGGAAACCGTCCTCCAGGCCCTTGGCCTTAGCGACCTCCTGGATGGCGTGGGCCATGGCGCCCATGGTCTCGGCAGGCACGTTGTCGGCGATGTCGCTGTAGTGCTTCTTGGGGATTACGAGCGTGTGGACCGGCGCCTGGGGGTTGAGGTCGTCGAAGGCGATGACCTGATCGTCCTCATAGACAACGGTCGAAGGGATCTCGTGGTTGGCAATTTTGCAGAAGATGCAATCACACATGGCTGGTTCCTTTCTCACAGACCAAGGTAATTATATTTGGTCGGGATGGTTAGAACGAAAGGTTGTCGTCCGTGTTGGCGGCCTCGCCGTCGGCGAGCACGTCGTTGCCGTCGACGTCCTTAAGAAGCACCGAGACCTTCTGCTCGGCATCGGACAGGCGGGTGCGCAGGCTCTTGAGGAGCTCGACGCCGCGGGTATAGCTCTCGAGCGATTCCTCGAGCTCCATATCGCCCGACTCCAAGCTGCGGATGATGAGCTCCAACTCCTGCGAAGCCTGCTTGTACGTAAGCTGCTCGACCGGGGTTTTCTCTGCCATATCTGTTCCCTTTCCTAAAGGTTTATCGCTATGAAACGCGGCCTACTCGACCGTATCGACCATTGCCGCCACGTTGCCGTCTGCCATGCGCACGCGAATGGTGTCGCCCGGCTAAAGGTCTTGGCGCTCGTAGCCACGCCGTCAACGCTGTACGCGATGGAATAGCCGCGGGCAAGCACCTTGAGCGGCGACAGGGCATCGAGCGAGGCTGCCGCACGGCCCAGGTCGGACGCTGGCTTGCTGAGCATCGTGCGCCCCTGATGCTCCAGGCGAGAGCTCGCGAGCGTGAGCGCATGGCGTTTGCCATCGAGCCCCGAGGTGCTTGCAACCAGACGCTCGGGCAAGCGCTCAAAGTTGGAGCGAAATGTCCCGACCGAGCGTACTATGGCGCCCGACAGGCGATCGGCAGTCAGCGCAAGCTCCGATTCGCGACGCTCGACCATAAATGTGGGGTCGTTGAGGCACGGGCGGCACGCAGCCGCATCGAGAGCATCGCCCAAGCGAGCCGTATAGGTATCCCAGGCACGGCGACCGCGCTGGTCGAGCATTTCCAGATCGACCTGATCCGACCCAATCATCGATGCCATCGCGGCACCCAGACGCTGATGGCGCGCCTCGAGCACATCGGCCAACTCCGTTATAGCCGGCGCCACCGATTCTGCCGCCGCCGTGGGCGTGGAGGCGCGGCGGTCGCTCACCATGTCGCAAATCGAGGTATCGGGCTCATGGCCGATACCGGTCACCACGGGCACGGGACAGGCAGCCACCGCGCGGGCAAGCTCCTCGTCGTTAAAGGTCATAAGGTCTTCGAAGGAGCCGCCGCCACGCACCAGCAAAATGCAATCGGGCGCCGGCGTAATGGCAGCGGCGCGGTGCAAGCCTTCAATAAGCTCGGCCGGCGCACCCTCGCCTTGAACCTTGGCGCCCACGCAGACGAGCTCGACGAGCGGATTGCGACGACGCAGTGTGCGCTTGACGTCGTCGATTACCGCACCGGAAAGCGAGGTGACGACCGCCACGCGGGAGCAGAACACCGGGATGCGGCGCTTGCGCGCTTCGTCCATCAGGCCCTCGCGGCGTAGCTTTTCGGCCAGTTGCGCCACTTGTTGACGCAGCAGACCCTCCCCCGCCAGCGAAAACGAGCGAGCGACAAAGCTCATGCGGCCGGTGGCCTTATAGAGATTGAAGCTGCCCTTAAAGCTCACCTGCATGCCGTCACGCAGATCGAACGTGCGCTTGAGATAGGCGCCCTTCCAGATGATGCAGTCGACGGCCGCCGAGTCGTCCTTGATCTGAAAGTAGCAGTGGCCGCTTCGGGCGTTAGGACCGCGGAAACCCGTGACCTCGCCCAGGACACTCAGCTGCGGAATGGCATCGAGCGCACCGGCGGCGATTTCTACCGCCTGGCTCACGCTGAGCTCCTTGCGCTCCCGCTCGTCCGATCCGTCGAACTCGGCGGAAACGGTATTGCCGGTCAGATTCCAGCCTGCCACGCAGCCTCCTTTCGTCATCGTGCACAAGGGCTTCGGCCCTGCGCAAATTCAAGTCCAATACATAGTACAGCGCCGCAGGGACACAAATCTCCGCGGCGCCTGTCAAGCCAATTTGTTATCGGTTAGAGTTTCTGTTGTAGCGAGCCATCAAGTAGAGCAGCTGGATGATCGAAGTGAGCGCTGCGGCAACGTAGGTAAGCGCGGCTGCCGTCAGGACCTTTTGGCACCGTTGACCTGCTTGGAGCTCATGCCCGACTGCTCAATATATGCCACGGCGCGGCGGCTGGCATCAATCTCGACCGGCAGCGTAACGAGCTGGAACAGTACGCTAAACGAGAAGAAGATCAACGCGAGGGTCGTGAGCCCCGCGATGTTCATAAACAGGCCCATGAGTAGCACGATGGTCCAGGTGTTCTGGGTAAAGTTGACGACCGGGACCAGGGCAGTGCGTACCTTCATCATGGCGTAACCGCTTTGGCGCTGGGCGGCATGGCCCGCCTCGTGGCAGGCGCCGGCAACGCTTGCGACCGACCCGACCGAGCGGTTGGCATCCGAGAGATAAAGGTTGTTGTCCTGCGGGTTGTAATGATCGGTGAGCTCACCAGCGACGCCCTTGATACCCACGGCGTTGCAGCCGTTGGCGTCGAGCATGCGGCGAGCGACCGTGGCGCCCGTGTCGCCGTCCGAGCGAACCTTGGACCAGGTTTTGTACGTCGAGTTGATATAGTTCTGTGCGGCAAGGCCAATCACCGTGCAGACAAGAACAACCAGCAGGTACAGCGGGTCGATGCCAAAGCCGTATCCATAGTAATAAGGCATGCGAATTCCTCCGAATCGAGTTACACGTTGGAGGCATTCTACCCACTCGCCCAGCCAACGAGACGCCATCGATGTTTTGGCATTGCCGCTCTAGAACGTTTACAGCGTTTGGTAAAACCGCGTAACTATAGAAGCTCGATTTTGCCGTCCTCCACGGTGAGTCCCATATTGCCGGAAAGCAGATCGTCCAGACGCGAGCCCACAAGCTCAAAGCGCCAGCCTTCGCGCAGGGGGCTCTGCTCGGGGTGCTCAATATAGTCGGCCAGGTCATCGCGCGAGGCGATGACCGAGGTCGCCACGCCCGAGCGCTCGGCAACCAGGCGAATGAGCGCATACATCAGGTCCGTCACGCTCTCCAACTCCGGAGAGATCTGGCGATGCCCGCGCACCATGAGCGGCAGGCGATCGTGCGGGCAGCTCGCGCCGCGCTTGATGGCCATGAGCGCGCCGTCCACATCGCGCTCCCCCAGCTGATCGGTGCCGCGGATGCTGCGGAACTCCTCAACGCGCACAGGATTGCGCTTGACGAGCGCAAGCAGCGTGTCGTCGGACATGACCCACTTGCGCGGGATGTTACGGCGCTCGGCGCGATCCTCGCGCCAGGCGGCGAGCTCGCGCGCGATGCCCAACTGGTGACGGCTGCACGAATTGATGCGTTTGACCTTGCGGAACGCCTCATGGCGATCGGCGCGATAGTGCGACTCGTCAGCCAGCGGGCGCAGCTCGTCGAGCACCCAGTCCACACGGCCCAGCTCGCGCAGGCGGCTCATCATCTCGGTATAGGCGACGATCAGGTACTTGACGTCATCGATCGCATACTCAATCTGCTTATCGGTCAGCGGGCGACGCGACCAGTCGGTCAGTGACTCGGTCTTGGGCAATGAGACGCCGCAAAACGTCTGCACGAGCGCGCCGTAGGAAATCTGCTGACGCTCGCCCAAAAGGCGGCGGCCACCTGCGTATCGAAAATCGGTCGCGGCAGTACGCCCACGGTATGGAGCATGACCTCCATATCCTGCGAGCAGGCGTGGAAGACCTTAGTCACGCTCTCGTCGGCCATAAGCTCGGCCAGCGGCGATAGGTCGTCGATTACCAGGGGATCGACCGCGATGCTCTCGGCAGGGGTGGCAATCTGAACCAAGCACAGACGCGGATGGAACGTGCGCTCGCCAAAAACTCGGTATCGACGGCAATCGCGTCGAACTCACGGGCGCGCTGGCAAAAGTCGAGTAGAGCCTGATGTGTGGAAATGTACATATCAACCCATCGAATAAGGTTAGGCCCGAAAAACACGGGTAGGATATCGGCATTGCTCTACAACTATACTCGGTTAGTCACAGAACGGGAACGTAAGTATGCGCTGCCTTATCATTCACAACCCGGCATCGGGCCCCAGCTCAGATGAAATCTACGCATTCACGCACGCCCTCGCGCAGGGCGGCGACGAGGTCGTGATGCGTTTTATCGGCGATGGCATGGAGCCCGAGGACGCCGTGGCAGACGTGCGCGAGTTTGATCGCGTGGTCGTTTCGGGCGGCGACGGCACCGTCTCCAACGTGCTCGACCAGATGCGCGGGTGCGGTGTCCCCACGCTCGTCTTCCCCTCCGGTACGGCCTGCCTGTTCTTCAACAACATCGGTAATGCCCCCGAGGCAGCGGCGCTTGCCAAGGCTTGCCGCGCCGGTCGCACGGTCAAAGTGGACATGGGCGAGCTCTTTTGGCTCGACGAGAACGGCAACGAGAAGCGCCACGGCTTTATCATCATCGCCGGCTCGGGCTTCGACGCCGAGATCATGATGAAGGCCGCTCCCACCAAAAACGACATCGGCGAGATCGCCTACTTCCTCTCTGCGCTCGCCACGCCCAACCCTACGGTAGCGCACTTTACCATTGAGCATGACGGCATTGTCGAGGAGCTCGACGGCATCTGCTGCATGGCCGGCAACACCTCGGTCATCCAAAACGACATCAACCTGTTCCCCGACTGCCGCATGAACGATGGCATGGTCGACATTGCGGTCATCGAACCCGTAAAAACCGTCCAGCTGCTCCCGACCGTGATCACCGCCGCGCTCGACCCCGCCGGCAAGTTGCTCGGCCGTCCGCAGTTCAAGATCATCCAGACCAAGGAAGCCAAGATCACCTGCACCCCGTCGTTGGGCATGCAGTTCGATGGCGAGATTATCTCCAGCAATTCGGGCGTCTTTGGAGCCCGCGCGCTTCCGCAATGCCTCGACCTCATCGTCGACGAATTCTCACCGCTCGGAAAATAGGAGGACCCCATGAACGACAATCCCCTGATCGGCTTTATTGTCATCGTCTTGGCCATGCTCGTCGGTTACGCCATCAACGTGATTCACCGCCGAAAGAAGTAAATCTACATTGGTATGATATTCATCCAATTATCGTCTCCCCTGCCGTTTATGCATTTGCCAAACAGCAGGGGATTTTCATTTCGGGCATTCTCGGCTACTTTATTCGACTACAGTAATTACAGGGCGTCTTTATTAAAGTAAAGCTATATGCTGAGTACAATTAACCGCTCATCGCATATTTCATCACGCTTATCAGTAAGTATTTTCATAGATGAATATTGTTTCCAGTTCGTTACGCTAATGAGGTGTCTTTATTGGCTGAAGCCCTCTGGCGACAGAGGGCTTTCGCACGCTGGGAGGGAAAATGAGGAAAACTCACCCCGTCAACGCGCTCAAGAAGCTTGGCATAGGCCTCGCCTTTGGAGCTGCAACCATCATGTCCATGCCGACGTCTGCGCTCGCCTGCACGCAGATGTACATGGGCAAGAACCTTACGGCCGACGGCAACACGTACTACGGCCGCGCCGAGGACTTTGGCCCGCGCTACCTCAAGCACTACGGCATCGAACCTGCCCACGAACCTGGCTTTAAGTACAGCTCGATTGAATCTGCTTTTGAATACACTTCGAACAAGCCTACCTATCGTTACAGCTATGTACGCGACCACCCCTCCAACTGGATGGGTCGCACCGACGCCTATTCCGAGGCCGGAATCAACGAGAAGGGCGTCTCCTGCTCTGCCACGCTAAGCACTTCCTATAACGAGGAGGCCGATGCAGCAGACCACATCGATGAGAAAGTGGGTCTGGGCGAGTACAGCTACGGCAGCGTCATCCTGGGCCAGAGCGCCAATGCCCGCGAGGGCGTCGAAAGCTCCTCGGCAGCCTGATCGACGAGCAGGGCACTTGCACTAACGACCAGATCATTATCGCCGACAACAACGAGACCTGGCTGTTCGCCACGCTTTCTGCCCATCAATGGATTGCCATGAAGCTGGCCGACGACGTCGCCTCACTCAACCCCAACATCGGCAGCCTCAACTACGATGTCGACCTGAACGATACTGAGAACTGCCTGCACTCCAAGGACATCGAGTCCATGCCCGTGGAGAAGGGTTTCGCCAAATACTCCGCTGACGGTAAATTCGATGTCGCCCAAACGTATGGCGAAAGCCTCGCCGATTCTGGCGTTAACCAATGGTCCCGCTATGTGCAAGGCCGCCATTATTTTGCTAGTCAGCTGACCGAAGGCACGGATTACGAAATTAAAACTATCACCGATAAGGATGGAAAACCCGTCCAAAAGGGAGCTATGGTCAGCGAAATCCAGCCTCTGTTCTTCAAGCCTGGCAAGTCTGGTTGGAGCACCTTTGAGCTGATTCGTGCCTTCGGCAACCGCGGAGAGAACGTCCCTGGTCTCAACGCGAACACTGATGGCGTTTATTGCATCGGCAGCGAGCGCAACACCGAGATCAATCTCTTCCAGATTCGTCGCGGGTATGATCCCGAAGTCGCTACCATCCAGTGGAAATGCTCTCCCGTGCCGCGTACTCTGTCGCCATCCGCTGTACTCCGCTCTGATAACTGAAGTTAGCCCCTACTTCAGCGATCAGACCGTCTCCTTCGACCACTGCAATGCGAAGGACGTCGTGTACAACGAGGCCCGAGAACTCCATTAACTACGTCCTCATGGACATCAGCTCGCTCTGCTTTGAGAACCCTGACACCCTTGGTACCAGTGTCCGCACCTACCTCGACGCGCTCCAGAACGAGCTCATCGAGCAGAACAAGGAAGTTGACGCCGCTATGCTGGCCGAGACGACCACCGAGGGTCGCACCGCTCTGGCAAACAAGGCCGGCAATGCTGCCACCGAGAACACCTACGTCAAGTGCAAGGCCTTGCTCCAGGAGATGCGCGCCTATCTGAAGGCTGAGAACTTCGACCAGCCCTTCACCCCGAGCGACCTGAACACCGAGACCAACGGCCTCAAGGTGTCCATCACCTACGCCAAGGACGCTCTTGCCACCGACCCGGTAACCCCGGATCAGCCTGGCACTCCCGAGCAGCCTGGTACTCCTGAGCAGCCCGGTACCCCCGAGCAGCCCGCTAAGCCCGAGCAGCCCACCACCAAGCCCGAGAAGCCTGGCAAGTCGGACACCACGACCACGGTAACCACCAACAAGGCGAACACCAAGGGGCGGCCTGCCCACCACCGGTGATCGTTTTGATGGCCGCGTGGTGGCTGCATTCGCCATCGCTGGCGTTGCCGTCATCTCCGCGGGCGGTTACTTCCTCTACCGTCGCAATAAGGGTAACGTCCTAGCTGAGCGGGCAAGGCAGCAATGGCAGCCTCGCCCGCTCAGCCCGCTCTTTTGACCGGTGGGAAACCCGCCTGAAATCTTTTTAAAAAAGATTTCCCGCACGCACTTCGCTGTGCTATAGTGCAGCGCAACAGCAACTAGGTGCGACCGTGTGCCACGGCATCACGAAAGGAGCCACCAACATGAAGAACACGATGAAGTCTCTCAACAACTGGTGGTGGCGTGATGCGAATACGATCGGTCGACAGTGAGTCCCTCACGCCTGTTTTTGCGCTCTAGGTGATTGGAAGGCCTCCGGTTTCGACCGGGGCCTTTTTTATCTCGAGCCCGATCGCATTCGCATCACGCGCCTCCGCTTTTCCCTTGCGCTTCCCTTCAGAAAGGATTTTCACCATGTCTCAGAACACCACCGCCACTCAGCCCCGCACCGTCCAGACCGCCGACCGCGGCAAACTCGACGTCCGCGCTCTCGTCCTGCTCGCCATCCTGCTCGCTGCAGGCTTCATCCTCAACTTCACCGTCGGCAAGGCCATCTCGGGCATCTCGGGCGGCATGATCAGCCCCGAGTTCATCATCTCGGCCTTCTGCCTCACCATCCTGGTCGTTCGCCCCAACATCGGCCAGGCACTCGTCATTGGCCTCATCTCGGCTGCCGTGATCCAGATCACCACTACTTCGCCGTTCGTCGATTTTGCCGCCGAGGGCATCGCCGCCATGCTCATGGCCGGCATCGTCAACGCCGCCGGCAAAGAACGGTCAGGTCAAGCCCGCGATTGCCATTGTCGCAACTTTCCTGACCACCTTTGTCTCCGGCGCCATCTTCATGGTCATCAAGATGGCCATGCTCGGCGTGGTCGGCGAGCTCGCCGCCGCCATGTTGCCCGTCGTCGCCATGACCGCCGTCTTTAACGCCATCCTGGTCGGCGCTCTCTACCTGCCCATCCAGAAGGCCCTTAAGCTCAACTAACCCGCTCGGCTTTACAGAGCCACCCCATCTTGGCGTTCATTCGTCGCTCGCGTACCCAAGTACGCTTCGCTCCTCTTTCGCGCCAACCTGGGGCCCCTCGTAAAGCCGTCTCCGTGCTTCACCACCAAAGACCGTCCCAAACAACGAGCTTTTTGGGACGGTCTTAAACAACTGGTCATTTAAGACTGTCCCCAATGACTATGAAAGGTATCCATGGAAACGATCATCAACGTCGACGATGTCTCGTTCTCCTATGGCACGCAGACCGAGCAGGCGCTCAGCCACATTTCGCTCAGCGTGAACAAGGGAGATTTCATCGGCATCATCGGGCCCTCGGGCGCCGGCAAGTCCACGCTTGCCGCCTGCCTGTCGGGCGCCGTGCCCCACCACTACACCGGCACGTTCTTTGGGTCCGTCATGGTTGACGGCCACGACACCTGCGAAGTCTCGCTCACCGACGTGTCGCAAATCGTCGGCAGTGTGCTGCAGGATATCGACACGCAGATGGTCGCTTCGGTCGTCGAGGACGAGATGCTCTTTGGCCTCGAGAACTTTGGCGTTCCCCGACCAGATCGAACAGCGCGTGAGCGAAACACTCGAGACCGTCGGCATCAGCGACCTGCGCGACCGCGAGATCGCCACCCCTCTCGGGCGGACAGAAGCAAAAGGTAGCCATCGCCGCCATCCTCGCCATGCGTCCGCGCGTCTTGGTTCTCGACGACGCCCACCGCGGCACTCGACCCCGCCAGCTCCACGTTGGTCTTCGAGACGCTGCGTGAGGCCAACCGTGCACTCGGCATCACCATCGTCGTCGTTGAGCAAAAAGTCGCCCTGCTCTCGGAGTATTGCAACCGCGTGCTCGTGCTCAATCATGGCGAAATCGCGCTGCAGGGCGAGCCACACGAGGTCTTCGCGCATACCGACGAGCTCCGTGCCATCGGCGTCGACTGCCCTCGCGTCACGCGTATCTTCAATAGCCTCGAGGCCGATGGCCTGGCAAGCGGTACCCCTTGCTTGGATGTCGATGAGGCCGAGCGCCTGATTTCGGGCATCGTCGACCCCGCACACGCGGCCATCGAAGCCCAGGCACCCGCCGGTTCCCCGCATGCACCGTCGTTGCGTCCTCATGCCAAGGACGCCGAACCCGTACTCACCTTCGACCATGTCGAGTTTGCCTATCCCAATGGCGGCGCCGCCGTACACGACCTTAGCCTGACGCTCTATCCTGGCGAGCTCGTGGGCATCGTCGGCCAGAACGGTGCCGGCAAGACCACGCTCACCAAGCTGCTCACGGGTCTGCTCAAGCCCGCCTCGGGCAGCGTGCGCGTCACGGGACTGGATACTGCAACCGTCCCCACGAGCCGCATTGCCCGCGAGGTCGCGACCCTCTTCCAAAACCCTGACCGTCAGATCTGCAAGGACACCGTGCTCGACGAGGTCGCCTTTGGCTTGGAGCTTGGCGGCATGGACCGTGCCGAAGCCCTGCGTCGCGCCCAGCTCGTCATCGACCGCTTTGGCTTGCCGGCCGACGAGGCGCCTTCTCGCTCTCGCGCGGTCAGCGACAAATGGTGGCGCTGGCATCCGTTGTAGTGGTCGAGCCCAAGATCGTGGTGCTCGACGAACCCACGAGCGGCGCTGGACTACCGCGAGTGCATGACCGTCATGGAAACGGTGCGCACCATGGCCGAGAGCGCGGTTGCGCCGTTATCATGGTCTGCCACGATATGGAAGTCGTCTCGGATTTTGCCGAGCGCATTGTGGTAATGGCCGACGGTCGCATTCTCGACCGCGGCCGCACGCACGAGCTATTCTCGAACATCGATCTCATGCGGCGTGCCTACGTGGAGCCTCCCCAGGTTATTGAACTCGCGCCGTCTGGCATCTTCCGTCTCTCCCGCTTTTGCGCAGGTGAGCGAGGTCACCGATGTCGTTGAATTACCAAGGAGATGGTCCACCGTGGTTAACGTCATCGACTACATGCCGGGCGATACGCTGCTGCATCGCCTGAACCCCGTCGTCAAACTGGGCCTCGCCGCCGCCATCATCGTCGGCATCTTCTTGTCCGACACGTACGTGGCGCTGCTGGGCTTTGGCACTCACCCTTGCGCTGGGTGC
>VOFG01001066.1_pt1 | contig 68001 bp, 138 predicted proteins | sample 5384171 | NCBI WGS metagenome assembly VOFG01 (sample SAMN12384726, study PRJNA508395) | human gut metagenome | isolation source: healthy gut F | host: Homo sapiens
ATATGTACAGAAGGATATGGTATACAGCCTTAATCAGTTTAGCAAAAAAAGGTAAAAGCCGTAAAGTATGACAAAAAGTACATAAATATAAAAGACGGTAAGGTAATTCCTAAGAAAAAGGAAAGACTTCATTTGTACTGAGAACAAAATCAAATAAGAAAAAATTACGGTAAATATAGTAAAGAAAGTTGGCTTTTGGTGTATCAACGACAATTTATCGTGATGTAGGAAAACGAGTAAATCTTGAATTTACAGCAAAAGAAGGTGTGTCGTACTCATCGTCAAACAAAAAAGTTGCTAGAGTTTCAAAAAGGGAGTTGTTACATTGTTGAAACGAGGAAAAGCAACGGTTAAGGTAAAGTATTTAGGAAAAACTTATAAAGTTCGAGTGGTTTGCAGACCAAGTTTAATAGGTAAAGTTTTCAGACCAAATCTTTCAAATGTTGCATCGGTTGTCATTCGAAGAATGGATGACACGAATCAGTATATCTTGTACGAAACAAGAAATGAGTAACATTCTTGATATGATACGTTGTAAAAATTGGTATTCATATGCAGAAAATCCTGTTGAGAAAAAAGATGGGTATGAGCCATCAGATAGGTATGTATGATTTTAATGGGAACAAAATTGTTGTAATAGAGGTGAATCCTAAAATAGCTTGGATTCGTATACCAGAGGATGGTTCATATATGACACCGCTTGGATATACATTGCCTGAGTTTATGAAGAAAATTTAAAAGAGTATTTATGTATCTCTGATTAGGTATGAAAAATATCATGTGTTGTATAAAAAGGCTAAAGTGGTCATTCACTCCGAAAAAAAGGTCGTTCGCGAATTTTATGTTTTATGTAATATAAGTTGTGTTATGATTGTAGACAGGAGATGCCAGAAATTAAAGGAGGATACCATTGAAACACACACACATTTTATTTGTTATCTTAGTCATTATTCTATGTGTTGGCTGCGATTACATTCAAAGCCCGGAAGAGGCAGCAGGCGAAAACAAAAATGATTTACAGTATGTAAATATGGATGGATTAAGACGGGAACTTGCCGATATCCGGTCAACATCGTTTGAAAATCTTGATATTAAAAATTGTGCTTTTTTTGATGTGCCGGATAAGATGTATGAGGCGAAACTTTTGCAGGCAGGTGATTTATTACAGAAAGAAAATCAAATTTTTGAATCCTATGTACCGAAAAAAGACATTCAAAAAAAAGTATTATAAAAAGAACCCGAATAGTTCGCCGCCGGGACCGGAGTATGAAAATACAGAGACGGGCGAACGTCTGCTGCTTGGAAATAATGGGTTCATCAATTACCGGAAGTCAGAAAAATCGGATGAAATAGAGGAAGAGAATCTTTTTAGAAACCGTATGGCTGGATAGAAAGTATGAAAATAAAACATATCAGTTGCAGGATGGTACAATTTCGCTGAAACAGGCGGTGGAACTTGCGAAAAAGGAAGAAGAAAAAAGTGGGAGAAAACGGTGGCGAAAAACGTACTAAAAAGCCTGGCCAAGTAAAGTTGATGTTTACAAAAATGGTGAAGATGGAAGTGTTTTCTTACGCTTTTGTTTTCGCAAAACATATCATGGGGTGGAAGAATTAGTTCAAAAGAAATTAATGGAGAGTGCAGATACGAAGTCTTTGTCGGTTGAATATGCGGATTGTTACGATGACCAGATTGTGGTTAGTTCCTGTAAGGGGCAGATAGTTTTTTGTCAAACGAGGGTGTAATGTACGAGGCGGGAAAACAAAAGAAATCAAAACGGTATTATCACTGCAAAGTGCACTAAAACTTGTTTCCAAAGAACTTCCTTCCTATCATGGTTATCATATTTCAAAGATATCACTTTGTTACCGGATGTGCAGTGATGCCGGAAAAGAGAGTGAGCATGAGGCAGGAGAAAAGTATACGACAAGTCCTTGTTATCTGATGTTGTTTTCGGAGAAAGAAAATCAGGAAGAATTTGCTCTCGTGGACTGCAAGACGGGAACCGTTGATTATGTGAGGAATTATTGAGAGGGTAGCGATGAATTGGATGAAAAGTTTTGTAGAACGTATTTTAAAGAATAAGGTGTTTTGGTGTTGTGTTCTATGTGTTACGGCATTAAGTTTTACGGCTGTGTGCTATGCCAATGAAAGCGGAAAGGAATATTCCTTTTGGGATTTGTTTTTTGAGGGACAGATGAGACAGATTTTTCTGGAAAATGATATTACGTTTGAAAGTCTGATTACAAATCCAATCAGTATTTTTATGGCGATGTTTATGCCAATTCTTGTTATCTTTCCATTCTTAAATGTGTTTTGGAATGAAAAGATGACGAACAATTATTTATTTCGTCAGGCAAGAATTGGTGTACGAAAGTATATTGTGGGAAGTATGGCGGAGGCTGTTTTGTCCAGTGGTCTGCTTGCTGTGCTTGGGCGTTTTTTGTATGAAGGAATTTTTGTTTGTGATTTTTACCTCTATGGGAAAGATGCCGATTCTTTCACAAATTGTGCCACTTCTTCTTAGGAAGGGAATCCGGTTTTTTTCTTTTACGGATGTTTGGTGTGTATACCGGTTTTGTTTTTCACTGCGTTATTGAAAAATCGATATATTATTTTATGCATGCCGTTTATCTTGATTTATTTGTATGATTTGCTTCTTCGAAACCGGAATATAGCGATTTGGGAAACGACAGGCATCCTTTATTATCCATGGAAACAATATCTGGTAACGGCAGGCGTTTGGATGGCGGTTGCGGCATTGGTGCTTATGATAGGATGTTACTGTTTGATAAAAAGGAGGTTATTGCGTGGAACATGGTAAATTTTCAATCAGTAAAATATGGCATATAGCAAAGATGGAGTATATCAAACTTATTATGGATCCGCGCATGATTCTGATTGTGGCAGCGCTTGTTTTTGCCTATCAGTTTATTACGGTTCCTCTGCTGCAAAATGCAGCTATGATGGGAAAACCAATCAATGTGTATGAGCCATTTGTTGCCCTGTTAAATTCCAATTTTATGATTCTTCTTGTGCCGGCAGTGTTTCTTGCGATTATGTCAGATTATCCAAGAATTGATGGAAATACACTTTTTGTTGTGCAGAGAGCGGGGAAAAGGAAATTGGTTTTTTGGACAGATTTTGTACGCACAGATGAGTATTCTTAGTTACCTGCTCATTGTGTTTGTGGGAATGATGATTCCTGTTTTGTGGGGTGGAAGTTTTTCTGCAAAATGGAGTCCTGTGGTTTCGGAGTTTGCCTATTCGTTTCCGGACTATGCACAAAATACAGGAAGTGTCAGCATTCCGCCGGAAATTTATTATCATATGTCGCCGGCATTTGCTGTTTTTGCGGGGTGTTATTTGTCTTTTGTATTTGTTTTTGCTTAGTATGATTCTGTTGCTTTTTGCCACCTTAGGGGCGAAGAAGGCAGGAGTTATCACGGGTTTTTTGGTGATTGCGGCTGGAATTTGTTTTTGTGCAACAAGTTCCCGTTTTAAATTTTTATTTCCGATGGCTAATAGCCTTCTTGGTGTGCATTACACGCGCTACTATAGAGAAATGGTTTTTCCGCTGTCACTTAGTGCCTATTATTTTATCGGATTATTGGCAGTGATTTTATTTGTGGCGTTTATAAGATGTAAAAAGATGAATTATAATTTTGACCACGAAATTGATTAAGGAGGGGCAGTTAATGGAGTGCATGATTGAAATAGAAAATATTTCTTTGACGATGAAAAACAGATTATTTTGACGGATATTAATCTGACTTTTGAAAAAGGGAAAATTCATGGATTGATTGGGCGGAATGGCTCTGGTAAAACAATGCTTATGAAGTGTATTCTTGGATTTATCAGACCGTCGCAGGGAACGATATGGGTGGACCATAAAAAATAGGAAAAGAAGTGGATTTTCCGCCCCACACAGGCGTTATTATTGAGACACCGGGATTTATTCCGCATTACAGTGGGTACAAAAATTTAAAGGTTTTAGCAGAACTGAATGGGAAAATTGACAGAGGGCAGATTATTCACACGATGGAATTGGTGGGATTAAATCCAAACCTTAGACGTCCCATAAAAAAATATAGTCTTGGGATGCGTCAGCGACTTGGAATTGCACAGGCTATTATGGAAGAGCCAAATCTTCTCGTTTTAGATGAGCCGTTTAACGGATTGGATGCAGAGGGTGTTTTGCAGATGCGAAAATTGCTGCTTGAGAAAAAAAAGCGCTGGGAACAACCATTTTGCTTTCCTCTCATAATGCAGAGGATATCGAAACCCTCTGTGATACTGTTTCCAAGATGGAGCAGGGCAAAGTGTTATGAAACGCTTGACCTAAATCTGCTTTCTTGTTATATTGGTTTTGCGAGTTAATGCAGGAGAGGACGATACGATGAATCAATATAAGATGAAACCATTTGTGGGAAAACCAATAATCGAAGTTACAGTGCCCGGCTCAAAAAAGTATTACGAACCGGGCGCTTTTGCTGGCTGCACTGTCAGAGGGGAAAAGTGTATTAAAGGCGTTTTATTTAGTGATGACTCCCGTGTGTTTATGGAGGCGTTAAAAACACTTGGTTATGAGATAGACGTAAACGAAAAAGAGGCTAAGGTGACGATTGTGGGGCACGGCACGCAGATTCCTAAGCAGACGGCAGATGTATATGTCGGAAGTGCCGGAACGGCGGCGCGTTTTTGACGGCAATGCTTGCGTTGTCCGGAGGGCATTATCATGTGACATCGTCAAAGCAGATGCAGGCGAGACCGATGCGTCCGTTATTGGAAGCATTGGAGTGCCTTGGTGCGAAGTTTCAATTTCTTGAAGATGAATATTGTTTTCCGTTTGAAATTCTCGGACGAGAGGAAAGCAGTGAGAAAAAAAGAAAGTGCCGTTAAATATTGATGCTAGCAGTCAGTTCCTTTCGGCACTCCTATTAAATGGTGTATTTTCAAAAACAGGATTTGATGTGGTACTAACCGGCAAACGAGATGCAAAAGCATATGTGAAAATTTCGATGAAAATGATGGAAGAGTTTGGTGTTTCCATGCGTCAGAAATCGGAAAATGAATATGAAATTCTGCCATCAGGGCATTATACGGCAAGAGAATATCAGATTGAGCCGGATGTGTCAGCAGCATGTTATTTTTTATGCGATGGCGGCAATCAATGGAGGAGTGGCAAAGGCAGCACATGTTCATTTTGATAGTTCGCAGGGAGATGTAAGGTTCTTACGGGTTCTTGAAAAAATGGGATGTACGGTTACTGACGAGCCGGATGGAATTTGTTTAAGGGGACCGGAAGATGGCATACTTCATGGTGTGGATGTGGTGATGAGTGATTTCTCAGATCAGACAATGACACTTGCAGCTACGGCGGTTTTGCAAAGGGAGATACGACAATTCATGGGGTGGCACATATCCGCAGGCAGGAATCAATCGTATGCAGGCAATCGTCAATGAACTGACAAGATTAGGAATTTCTTGTGAAGAGACAGAGGATGGTCTTATCATTCATCCAAAAACACCGAAGTGCTCCGATGAAAATCCGGTTGTCATTCAGACGTACGAGGATCACCGGATGGCAATGGCTTTCGCTGTAATTGGTACAAAAGTTCCGGGAATTCGGATTAATGACCCACTTTGTTGTCGAAAAACGTTTGAAAATTATTTTGAATGGTTGACAAAATTAAATTTAGAATTAAAATAAGAATAGAAATCGTGGCACCGGATGGATTTCGGTGCCTTTCTTATTCAAAATGGAGGAAATGATGAAGAAAATAATTGATTGTTTAAAGGAAAAAATGACAGAGGGCTTTGTGGCAGCAGGCTACGATGAAAAGTATGCGATGGTTTCTGTAAGTAACCGCCCGGACCTTTGCCAGTATCAGTGTAACGGTGCGATGGCAGCAGCCAAAGAATACAAAAAGGCACCGATTCAGATTGCCAATGATGTGGTGGAAAAATTGTCAGAGGATGCAGCTTTTGAGAAAATCGAGGCAGTAAATCCTGGTTTTATTAATATTATTGTGAGTGGTGAATTGTTAGCGTCAAATGCAGAACAGATGGACAAGGAAGAGCGTTTTGGCGTGGAAATTCCCGAAAAACCGAAAACGATTGTCATTGATTACGGCGGACCGAATGTGGCAAAACCGCTTCACGTCGGACATCTCCGTTCAGCGGTAATTGGTGAAAGTGTGAAACGAATCTGCCGTTTTATGGGGAATAAGGTGATTGGTGATGTGCACTTAGGTGACTGGGGACTTCAGATTGGCTTGATTATTACGGAATTAAAGAAAAGACAGCCGGATTTACCTTATTTTGACGAGTCCTTTACAGGAGAATATCCGAAAGAAGCACCATTTACCATTTCGGATTTGGAGGAAATCTATCCGTATGCCAGCGGTTATTCCAAAGAGCATGAGGATTATCTGAAAGAAGCACAGGGCGCAACGGCTCTTTTGCAGGATGGTAATCGTGGATACCGTGCGTTGTGGGAGCATGTTTTGAATGTTTCCATTGCCGATTTAAAGAAAAACTATGATAAACTTGATGTTCATTTTGACCTTTGGAAAAAGGAAAGCGATGTGCAGGAGTATATTCGGATATGGTTTCAAAATTAAAAGAGGACGGATTTGCTTATGAGAGCGAGGGTGCTCTTGTTGTGGACGTTACGGAAGAAACGGATAAAAAGAGATACCGCCGTGTATTATTGTAAAGTCAAATGGTGCGACGTTGTATGCAACAACCGATTTGGCAACGATTGTGGAGCGTGAAAAACTGTTTGAGCCGGATCAGATTATCTACTTGGCGGATAAGCGTCAGTCGCTGCATTTTACCCAGGTATTCCGTGTAGCGAAAAAAATCCGGGATTGCAAAAGCAGATACAGAACTTGACTTCATCGGTTTTGGTACCATGAACGGAAAAGACGGAAAACCGTTTAAGACAAGAGATGGTGGTGTGCTTCGCTTACAGGCTCTCAGAGAGCAGATTAATGATGAAGTTTACAAAAAATGATGGAAAATCGTGATTATGGCGAAGAGGAAGCGAGAGAGATTTCAGCAAAAGTTGGTTTGGCTGCTTTGAAATATGGTGATTTGTCCAATCAGGCATCAAAAGATTATATTTTTGATATTGAGCGTTTTGCTTCCTTTGAGGGAAATACAGGACCGTATATTTTGTATACAATTGTAAGAATTAAATCCCTCCTTGCAAAAATATAAGGAGCAGGGGGCGTACTGAATGAGGATACGAAACTTTTAGCTCCGGCAAATGAGAGTGAGACCGGCGTGTATCTGACACTCAGCCGCTTTGCGGATATGATGGAAACGGCATATAAAGAATTGGCACCACATAAAATCTGTCAGTATATTTATGAGTTGTCGGAAAGTTTTAACCATTTTTATCATGAGACGAAGATTTTGTTAGAAGAGGATGAGAAGGGAAAAGCTTCCTACATCAAACTTCTTTCCTTAGTACAAAAGTTTTGGAATCTTGTATCGATTTGCTTGGATTTGAGCCACCGGACAAGATGTAAAAGAAAGGGCGTGATGGTTGTGTTTATTGCCGCGAAAAAGAACTGGCAATGCTAAATCAGGCTTATTTAAAGGGCGGTAATTCCATCGTTGTTCTTTATGGAAGGGAGCAGATTGGAAAAACAACGCTTGTAAAAAAATTTGTGCAGGACAAAACATATGTCTATTATCAGGCGAGAGAGTTGTCTGAAAAAGAACAGAATCGTTATTTTGAAAAAGTACTTTTTTTCGGTAAAGGAAAAGGCGGAAAAAGAACGGATTGTATTTGTCGTGGATGAATTTGATTTAATGCAGAAAGGGTACAAGACTTTTTTGCAGATTTTCTTACGAAATTTGACGAGTTTCCGAAAGGACAGGTGATGGTTCTTTTCGTGAGTTCTGCCATCGGATGGGTGGAAAACGATATGGTTTTCGGATATGGGAGAATTGGCAAAATATATGAGTCTGCCAATCAAGTTAAAAGAGTTTACTTTCGTTGAGATGGTAGACCGTTTTCCGGAAAGCACAACCAAAGACTGTATTTTGATTTATGGAATTTTAGGCGGTGTGCCGGGGTATTTGGAATACTGGAATCCGAAAGAGAGCGTAAAACAAAATATTGTACGGCTGATTGTGGACAAAAAGGGAGTGCTTCATACGGAGGCACAGCGTTTTTGAAAACTTCCCTGCGTGAACTTCCTTTTTACAGTACTATCTTATCGGTGCTTGCGGAAAATGAGCCAAAGTTAAATTATTTGTTTACAAGAACAGGATTTTCCAGAGCAAAAATTTCGGTTTATATTAAAAATCTGATACAGATTGATGTGGCGGAAAAAATCTTTTCCTATGAGCCGGAAAAGCGAGATTCTGTGCAGAAAGGGCTGTATGGTATTACGGATTCCTTTTTGCAGTTTTGGTATCAGTTAATTTATCCGAATTTTCGGATTTTAGTATGCAGAGCCCAGATGAATTTTATGGGAGGCTCATATTAAAAACGGCTTGGATGAATTGGCAGGAAAAGCTTATCAGAAGGTGTGCCGTGAATTTATGGAATTGATGAATCAGTATCATCATCTGCCGGCGCAGTTTGAAAGGTTTGGTAGTCTTTACGGAAAGTCCGGTTTTGTTCCTCTGATTGCGAATACAAGAGAGGGAAAACTTCTTGTGGGAACCTGCAAATGGAGCAATGAGCCGATGACGACAAAAGAATTTGAAGAACTTTTGCATGACATTGAGCAGACGGGCAAAGAAGCCGATTATTATTACCTTTTTCAAAAGAAGGATTTACGAATGAATTGTCTGTTATGGCTAAAAATATGGATAATATACAGTGTATTGATTTGGAGGCGATGTAGATGTATCGAGAAACAGCAGGGCTTGTAATGTATACCAACTTGGAAAAGACAGTATTTTGATGAAACTTGGCAGCTTAGTAGAAAAGATGGAGCACGATGATTCCTACAGCAGAGAAGAGCTGGTTCGTGCGATTTACGATGAGGTGTACAGGCTTCTTGATTTGTCAACGACGTATGGATTTGATAACAATTTATGGCAGTGTTACATTGCTTATCTTCTGGCAACAACAGAAAATCCATTTAGTATTCTCTGTGAGACGGTCGGAGCTTCCAAAGATGGTACGGTGAATGAAATTGTAAAACAGGATATGGAGCATTTTTATCGTTTGTTCCATTATGATTTTTCTGAGATGGAAAAGAAATTAGGAGTTGCATGTTTTGAGACATTGACTCATTATCATTCCATGGCAAAGGCAGAAAATACTTATAATAAAAGTGTCAGTGAAAAAGTCCGTGATTTGGCGTCACAGCTGTGTGAAGCGAAAAACGGTGAGGATTTCTTTGACATTGTGACCGCCTTTTATAAACGGTACGGTGTTGGAAAATTTGGATTAAATAAGGCATTTCGTGTTGTTCACACGGGGGATGAAATGGTGTTGTCACCAATTACTCATACTTCGGATGTGACGTTAGATGAGTTGATTGGCTATGAACTTCAGAAAAAAAGCAGCTTGTGGAAAATACGGAGGCATTTGTCGAGGGTCGCCGTGCGAATAACTGTCTTCTTTTTGGCGACAGTGGAACCGGAAAATCGACATGTATCAAGGCAATCTTGAATCAATATTACGAAAAGGGACTCCGGTTAATTGAAGTTTACAAGCATCAGTTTCAGGATTTGTCCGCAATTATTGAGACGATTAAAAACCGCAATTACAAATTCATTATATACATGGATGATTTGTCATTTGAGGAATTTGAGATTGAGTACAAATATTTGAAGGCGGTCATTGAGGGCGGCATGGAAGTACGTCCGGATAATGTTCTGATTTATGCGACATCAAACCGTCGTCACCTGATTCGTGAGACATGGAGCGACCGCTCGGATATGTCAAATGATGAACTGCACCGCTCGGATACGATGCAGGAAAAACTTTCTCTGGTTGCTCGTTTTGGTGTCAGCATCAATTTCAGCAAACCAAGCAAAAAAGATTTCGATGCGATTATTCTTGGTCTTGCCAAAGCGCATCCGGAGATTACTTTGTCAGAGGAAGAACTTTTGATGCAGGCGAATGCATGGAGCATAAGAAATGGTGGATATTCCGGTACCGTGTGGCAGAACAGTTTATCATTCATTTGCAGTCACTTGTAAAATAATTTGATGGAAGGAAGGATACCCGCTTATGTTTGAACGTTTTTTTCCGGATACAACGGTGTCGTCAACGTATGCCATTGATTATGAAAAGTTATATAAAGAAGGTTACCGGGGAATTCTCTTTGATATTGACAATACGCTTGTTGAACATGGAAAGAGGCAACGGAGCAGGCAAAACGATTGTTTTCCCGTCTGAAAAAAATTGGATATGAGTGCTGTCTGATTTCCAATAATAAAAAGAAACGTGTTCATTCGTTTAATGAGAAAATTGGTGTTCACACGGTTTTTAACGCGCATAAGCCGGCAAAGAAAGGTTATTTTTTATGCGATGGAACTGATGAATACAAGACCGGAAAACACGATTTTTGTAGGCGATCAGTTATTTACGGATATTTTTGGTGCTAAACGAATCGGACTCAAAATTTTTTGGTAAAGCCGATTAACGAAAAGGAAGAAATCCAGATTGTATTAAAGCGCAAACTGGAGAAAATTGTTTTGCATGAATATCGCGCAAAAACGCGAAGAAAAGAGGCAGAAACGATGCGAAAAGAAATGGAAGAAAAATATTTCAATCCACCGAGGTAGATGCAATTCTTCTTACCTCACCGGCGAATATGCGGTTTGTGGCGGCTTTACGGGGAGGGGTATGTGTATTTTTCCCGCCGGCAAAAAGTGGTTGTCACGGATTCCAGATATGTGATCGCAGCAAAAAATGAGTGTCCGGGTTATGAAATTGAGACATGGACAAGCGATGGATATTTTTAAATCTCTTGGCTCATTTAAAGGAAGAAGAGAGTGTGAAAAGGCTTGGCATCGAAGATGAGGTGATGACAGTATCCCTTTATCACAAATTGGAAAAACAGCTTCAGAAAAATGAGGGAAAGTCTCCTGACATGATTTCATTAGAAAATAAAATGAATCAATTCCGTCAGATAAAGACAGAGAAAGAGCAGGAAAGGATACGGCAGGCAGAGGCAATCGGTGACCGCGCTTTTACTAAGACAATTGCAAAATTCATGAGGGCATGACAGAAAAACAGGTTGCTGCATGGCTGGAATTTTACATGAAAGAAGAAGGTGCGGAAGGTTTTAGTTTTGATACGATTGCCGCATCGGGAGAACATTCGGCGATGCCGCATGCAATTCCAACGGATAAAAAGCTGGAAAACGGAGATTTCTTAACGATGGATTTTGGCTGTTTGTATCAGGGTACTGTTCGGATATGACAAGAACGGTTGTCATTGGCAGTGCAAGTGAGAAGCAGCGTGAAATTTATGATACGGTGCTAAAAGCACAGGAGACGGCACTTTTAGGAATCCGTCCGGGAATGAAGGGAAGCCAGATTGATGCGATGGCAAGAGATGTGATAACAGATGCTGGCTATGGTAAATATTTTGGACATGCACTGGGACATTCGGTTGGACTTGAAATTCATGAAAGCCCAAATTTTTTCACCGAGAGAAGAAACCGTGATTAAGCCCGGTATGGTAGTTACGGTGGAGCCTGGAATTTATATTGAGGAATTGGCGGCGTTCGGATTGAGGACGTTGTGATTATTACAGAAGACGGATGTGAAAATATTACCCATTCGACAAAAAACTGCTTGAGTTGACCGCACAGAAAGGATGAAGTGGATGATATAAAAATTTGTGTACCAATTGTTGCTCCGCTTCGTGATGGAATTATTCATGAGACAAAACAGATTGCAAAACTGCCGGTGGAAATGGTGGAGTGGCGCATTGATTTTTTATGCCGGTTATGAGAGAGAAATTCTTGATGTCATAACGGAGTTAAAGCGTGTGCTTAATGAAAAAGGAGCTGTTAGTCACCATTCGCACGGTGGCAGAAGGCGGTGAGAAAAATGGCTCCCTGCTTTGATTATTTTGAAACAATTCGAAAAATTCTTGAACAGCAGACGGCAGATTATGTGGATGTCGAGGCTGCGCGGGATGAAGAAAAAGGTAAAGGCACTCTGTCAAAAATATTCAAACAGTAAGACCAAAGTAATTGGTTCTTATCATGATTTTTCCAAAACTCCGTCTGCGGATGAAATTAAGGAAAGACTCTGTAAGGCAAAAGAGTGTGGGTGCTACGCCGGAAAGTTAGCTTGTATGCCAAAGACAAGAGAAGATGTGGATACGCTGTTAAATGCAACCGCTGCCATGAAAGAGGAATTTCCGGATTTTCCATTGATTACGATGTCGATGGGTGAGCTTGGAAAAGTTTCGAGATTGTATGGCGGATTGTATGGCTCGTTTGTTTCATTTGGCTGTGTAAGTGAGGCTTCCGCACCCGGACAGGTCTATTATGAAACGATGTGTGAGGTGTTTGACAAAATTTACAAAGGAAACCGCCACATCATTTTGATTGGTTTTATGGGCGTTGGGAAATCAACCATTTCACATGAATTATCACGGCTTGCTTTTTGCGCGCGGAAATCGACACTGACCAGTGGATTGAGGAAAAAGAAGGTCGTGCAATTTCGGATATTTTTGCAAAAGAAGGAGAAACTTATTTCCGTGATTTGGAAACATCCATGATTGATGAGTTAGGTATGATAAAACCGGCGATTATTTCCTGTGGTGGCGGTATGGCACTGCGGGAACTGAATGTGAGAAAGTTACAGGCAATCGGAACGGTTGTTTTACTCACGGCAAAGCCGGAGACAATTTTTGAGCGGGTTCGTTATAACACGAATCGCCCACTGTTGAAAGATAACATGAATGTGGACTACATACGACAGATGATGGAGAAGCGGAGAGTGTATTATGAGCACGCCGCTACCGTGACGGTAAGCACGGATGGGAAAATCATTACCGAGATTGCAAAAGAAATACTTGAAAAATGTTTCTAAATATACTAAAATTATGAATAGATATGAATTTATTGTCGTTTTGTGCGACGGAAAAGAGGAAACTATGGTATCAGCAGGAGATTTCAGAAACGGTTTGACAATTGAGATTGATGGAACCGTATATCAGGTTATTGAGTTCCAGCATGTAAAACCGGGTAAGGGTGCTGCATTTGTTCGTACCAAATTGAAAAAACGTAGTAGATGGCGGTGTTGTGGAGAAGACATTCCGTCCGACAGAGAAGTATCCACAGGCGCATATTGATAAAAAGGAAATGCAGTATTTGTACAACGATGGTGAGATGTACAACTTCATGGATAATGAAACATATGAGCAGATTGCATTGACAGAGGAAGCAGTTGGCGATTCCATGAAATTTGTAAAAGAGAATGATAATGTTAAGATGGTATCTTACAAAGGTAACATTTTCGCAATTGAGCCACCGATGTTTGCTGAGTTGGAAGTAACTGAGACAGAGCCTGGTGTAAAAGGTGATACAGCAACAAACGTTACAAAACCGGCTACCGTTGAGACGGGTGCACAGGTTGCAGTTCCGATTTTCGTAAATCAGGGTGATAAAATCCAGATTGATACAAGAACCGGGGAATATCTGAAGAGATTATAGAGCATTTTTGTAAGTGCATGATGAAAGAGCTATCGCACTGAGATAGTTCAAAATATAAAGAAGTTTAATTTGTTTTGAGACGGGTAACACTTTGTGTTATAGTCTCTTGCAAATTAAACTTCTTTTTTTAATGAGAAAAATTTCACTTGTAATATACCCAGTGGGGTATATAATCGAATCGTAAATTATCGATAGGAGTGATTGCATGGAAGAAAAGAAAACGTGTCCGTGCTGTGAAGAACGGCACAAAGAACGCTCAGATAAAGAGTATAAAGACTTAATCCATCGTTTAAACCGTATGGAAGGACAAATCCGCGGAATTAGAGGAATGGTTGAGCGCGGTGTTTACTGTACGGATATTTTAGTCCAGGTGGCAGCGGTCAATGCAGCATTGAATAGTTTTAACCGAGTTTTGTTAGCGAACCATATTAAGACCTGTGTGACGGATGATATCCGGGCAGGAAAAGAAGAAACCGTAGATGAATTGATTGCGACTCTGCAAAAACTAATGCGGTAGGAAGTAGAGTACTTCGATAAGAAGAATATAAAAAACAGGAAAGGCGGAATATACATGAAGCAGTATGCAGTGACAGGCATGGCATGTGCAGCATGCAGTGCCCGTGTGGAAAAAAAGCGGTAAGCCGTGTTGAGGGCGTAAGTTCATGCAGTGTAAATCTTTTGACAAATTCCATGGGTGTGGAAGGTGATGTGCCGGATTCCGTTATTATTCAGGCAGTTGTTGATGCCGGATATGGTGCCCACGTGATGGAACAGAAAAAGAACGGAGAAACGGAGACAGAAGATACATTAAAGGATACAGAGACAAAAAGCTAAGGAAACGATTGATTGCTTCTTTAATTTTACTTGTATTTTTGATGTATTTATCCATGGGACATATGATGTGGGGATCCCATGCCGGGTGTCCTTGGTGTGAACCATGTAGTGATGGGACTTGCTCAGATGTTATTGACGATTGCGATTATGGTCATTAACCAGCGATTTTTTGTCAGTGGATATAAAAGTTTGTGGCGGCGTTCGCCAAATATGGACACGTTAGTTGCGCTTGGCGCCAGTGCAGCTTTTGGCTATAGTGTGTATGCGTTATTTGCGATGGCAGAGGCACAGAGGTTGATGGATGAGGCAAAAGTTATGGCATATATGCATGAGTTTTACTTCGAGTCGGCGGCAATGATTCTGACGCTGATTACTGTCGGGAAAATGCTGGAGGCGCGTTCTAGGGGAAAGACAACGGATGCGATAAAAGGATTGATGAAGTTAGCTCCCCGGACGGCGGTTGTTGTTCGGGATGGAAAGGAAATTTCAGTGCCGGTAAAAGAGGTTCAAAAGGGAGAGATGTTCCTTGTCAAACCGGGGGAAAATATCCCCGTGGATGGCGTGATTTTAGAAGGAAGCAGTGCAGTCAATGAGGCGGCACTGACCGGAGAAAGTATTCCGGTAGATAAAAAGAAGGAGAAATGGTTTCTGCCGCAACGCTGAATCAGACCGGTTTTCTTCGCTGCGAGGCAACCAGAGTAGGAGAAGATACCACTTTGTCGCAGATTATCCAGATGGTAAAAGATGCGGCGGCAACGAAAGCACCGATTGCCAAAATTGCAGATAGAGTTTCGGGCGTTTTTGTTCCTGTTGTTATTTCAATTGCAGTAGTTACTTTTCTTGTATGGTTTTTGTGTGGACAAAGTGTTGGTTATGCATTGGCACGTGCTATTTCGGTTCTAGTTATCAGCTGCCCGTGTGCCCTTGGTCTGGCAACGCCGGTTGCTATTATGGTAGGAAATGGTCTTGGTGCCAGACACGGAATTTTGTTTAAGACAGCAGCGGCATTGGAGGAGACGGGTAAAATTGCAACCGTGGCACTGGATAAAACCGGAACGATTACGCGCGGTGAGCCGAAGGTAACTGATATGATTCCATTTTCCGGGTGCTCCGAGAATGAACTTCTTTCGTATGCGTATGCGCTGGAGAAAAAGAGTGAGCATCCTCTGGCACGTGCTATTGTTTCCTATGCAGAGGAACTTGATACTTTAGCACCGGAACTTTCGGAATTTGAAATTATGCCGGGAAATGGTCTGAAAGGACAGATTAAAGAAAATGGTAAAACAGAAGTTCTGCTTGGTGGAAATCAGTCTGCGATTGAAAAGGTGACCGCACTTGATGACATGGTAAAAGAGCAGGCAAACCGATTGGCGGAAGAAGGAAAAACACCATTGTATTTTTGCCAAAGATGACACGCTGCTTGGTATGATTGCCGTGGCGGATACGATGAAAGAAGACAGCGCCGATGCCGTCAGCCAGATGCAGAAAATGGGACTTCGCGTTGTGATGCTTACCGGAGATAATGAAAAACAGCAAATGCGATTGGCCGGGAAGCCGGTGTGGATGAAGTGATTGCCGGTGTTCTGCCGGATGGAAAAGAGGCCGTGATTCGAAAATTGAAAGAAAATGGCAAGGTTGCCATGGTGGGCGATGGTATTAATGATGCACCGGCTCTTACGCAGGCAGATATCGGAATTGCCATTGGCGCAGGAACAGATGTTGCAATGGATGCAGCGGATGTTGTATTGATGAAGAGTAAACTCAGTGATGTTCCTGCGGCAATCCGCTTAAGCCGTGCAACCAGAAAAAATATCCGTGAAAATTTATTCTGGGCATTTATTTATAATATTATTGGTATTCCGTTGGCAGCCGGTGTGTGGATTCCGTTGTTTGGCTGGCAGTTAAATCCGATGTTTGGAGCGGCAGCAATGAGTTTGTCCAGTTTCTGCGTGGTGACAAATGCGCTTCGGTTGAATTTTAAGAAGATTTAATGGTTATAGTGTATTCCTATACCTAGTAAAATATTTCTTGTATTAGACAATACCCTACCTGTTTGGTATGATAACTACAGAACAAGAAAATAACACCTGTGCAGTGCACAATGAAAATGGAGGTATGAGAATATGAGTAAAAAAAGTTATGCAGAAAGAAATTTAAAATTTGAGACACTTCAGCTACATGTAGGACAGGAAAATCCGGATCCGGTTACCGATGCAAGAGCAGTTCCGATTTACGCGACTTCATCTTATGTATTCCGCAACAGTGAACATGCAGCAGCACGTTTTGGACTTACGGATGCAGGAAATATTTACGGACGTTTGACAAACCCTACAGAAGATGTTTTTGAACAGCGTGTAGCAGCACTTGAAGGTGGCGTGGCTGCACTTGCCGTAGCGAGTGGTGCAGCAGCAATTTCCTATACGATTCAGAATCTTGCACAGGCAGGAGACCACATCGTAGCAGCAAAAATATTTATGGCGGAACCTACAATTTGTTAGCTCACACATTAGTACAGTATGGTATTGAAACAACATTTGTTGACCCATTTAACTTTGACGAGGTTGAGGCTGCAATCAAAGATAATACAAAGGCTGTATTTATTGAGACATTAGGAAATCGAACTCAGATGTTGTGGATATTGAGAAATTGGCAGACATTGCACATGCTCACAAAATTCCACTGGCAATTGACAATACATTTGCTACTCCTTATCTGGTTCGCCCGATTGAATACGGTGCTGATATCGTGGTACATTCCGCAACAAAATTCATCGGTGGACATGGTGCAGCTATCGGTGGTGTCATTGTAGACAGCGGTAAGTTTGACTGGGAAGCAAGCGGCAAATTCGCTTCTTTGACCGAGCCAAACGCAAGTTATCACGGAATCAGCTTTACAAAAGCGGTAGGACCGGCTGCTTTCGTCACGAAAATCCGTGCGATTCTGCTTCGTGATACCGGTGCGACACTTTCTCCGTTCCATGCATTTATGTTTTTACAGGGGCTTGAAACTCTTTCCCTTAGAGTTGAGCGCCACGTAGAAAATGCATTGAAAGTAGTAGAGTATTTGAACAATCATCCACAAGTTGAAAAGGTAAATCATCCGGCTGTATCCGATGATCCTTCTCAGCAGGAATTGTACAAAAAGTACTTCCCAAATGGCGGCGGTTCAATCTTTACCTTTGAGATTAAAGGCGATGACAAGAAAGCAAAAGATTTCATTGATAATCTGGAGTTGTTCTCCTGCTTGCCAATGTAGCAGACGTAAAATCGTTAGTTATTCATCCGGCAAGTACAACACATTCTCAGTTGAATGAGGAAGAATTGTTAGACCAGGGAATCAAACCAAATACCATTCGTTTGTCAATCGGAACAGAGAATGTAGATGATATTATTGAAGACTTGGAAGAAGCTTTTTAAGGCTGTAAAATAAAAACGAAAAAGATGGGAAGCGGGATATCTGCGTGGCAGATATAGCTTCCCGTCTTTTTTTTTCGTTTTTATTTTGGCTTAGAGGGAAAGGGGAGAGTGGTGAGAGGGGAAGATGCAGCAGCAACCGCATCCAGAAAGGTATTTCGGAATGCGGTTATAAGATAAAGAAAAACTGAGTTTGAAGGATTGGTTTGTGACAAATGTTCGCTGCCAGTTCCTTTGTATTCCAGTAATTCCGTAGAAAAACTTTGTGACGAGTGGGTTTTTGAGTACGTCGGTATGTGGCACTGGTGGTTTCAGTGCCCATACCGCTACGCCCTCAATTAGTGGGAACGCCCACGAGACGCAAAATTTTCTACGGAATTACTGGAATACAAAAAGTGCCAACGAACACTTGACACAAACACACATCCCCATCACCTTGCATCCCCCCCGGATAAAATGATATAATCCCAGTAAAAACAATCAGCAATGGAGAGAACTCATATGGCATTTACAGAGGAACAGATGCAGCGGTATTCGCGACATTTAATTTTAAAGGGCGTAGGAGTAAAGGGACAGCAAAAATTGTTAGAGAGCAAAGTGTTAGTGATTGAGCTGGTGGACTTGGCTCGCCGGCTATTTTATATTTAGCAGCAAGTGGCGTGGGAACAATTGGCATTGTGGATGGTGACTGTGTGGATTTGACAAATTTGCAGAGACAGATTATTCATGACATGGATTCGCTTGGTGTGGAAAAAACGGAGTCGGCAGGAGAGCGGATTCGCAAATTAAATCCGGATGTCAAACTTCATCTGCATGCAGAGCGTGTTACCCCGGAAAACATTATGGCACTGATTGAGCCGTATGATTTTATTATTGATGCAGTAGATAATTTTTCGGCAAAATTTTTGATTAATGATGCCTGTGTATTGGCAAAGAAACCATTTTGTCATGCAGGAATCCGGCAGTTTTACGGACAGGTTCTTACGTATGTGCCGGGTGAGGGACCGTGCTATCGGTGTATTTTCGAAGAAATTCCAAAAGATGGAACAGTGGACAATTGTTCTTCCGCAGGGGTTATTGGTTCGATTCCGGGAATTATTGGAAGTATTCAGGCATTGGAAGCGCAAAAATATATTACCGGGGCAGGCGAACTTCTTACCGGGAAAATGCTTACCTTCGATGGACTGACGATGAGATTTCGGACGGTGAATTTTGGAAGTCCGTCAAAAGGATGCCGTGTATGCGGAGAACATGCCGATATTCATGAACTGAGACCGGAGGAATATCCGATGCCGGGGTGCAGTATTTAGAGAATGGAGGGTAAATCATGACGTTACAACAGTTAAGATATGTAATTGCGGTGGCAGACCACGGTTCAATGAATGAGGCGGCAAAGGCTTTGTTTATTTCACAGCCAAGTTTGTCGGGGGCTGTAAAAGAACTGGAAAAAGAACTTGGCTTTGAACTTTTTTGCGCACGAGCAGAGGTATTGTTGTGACGCCGGATGGTGAGGAATTTCTCGGATATGCAAGACAGGTGACGGAGCAGTACCGTCTGCTTCGAAATCGATATATTGAAAAAGAATCCCGAGAGAAATTCAGTGTTTCCATGCAGCATTATTCCTTTGCGGTAAAGGCATTTGTAGAGACAGTCAAACGTGCGGGAATGGAAAATTATGAATTTGCTGTATATGAGACGCGCACATACGAAATCATTGAAAATGTGCGTAATTTCAAAAGTGAGCTTGGCATTTTATATATGAATGACATGAATCGGAAGGTGTTAGAAAAAATTCTCAGGGAAAATCAGTTGAAATTCACCGAATTATTTTCCTGTGATACCTATGTATATCTGCGCTCCGGGCATCCGTTAGCCGGGCGGGAAATACTTTCGATGAAGGATTTAGAGCCGTATCCGTGTCTGGCTTTTGACCAGGGAAAAACAATTCTTTTTATCTGGCAGAAGAGATGAAAAGCACCTATGATTATGATCGTATTATCAAGGCGAATGACCGTGCAACGATGTTAAATCTGATGAATGGATTGGATGCTTACACGTTGTGTTCCGGTATTATTTGCGAGGAATTAAATGGGGATGATTCGTTAGCCATTCCGCTAAAGGAATCCGAGAAAATGCAGATTGGCTATATTCATCGTGCCGGGTCGGTAGTGAGTGCACTTGGTGAAATTTATATTGAGGAACTTATGAAGTACCAGTCTGCCTATGCGGGTAAGAACTAGTTTGGACCTTGATTCCCTGAATATCATATACTAACAATAACAACTGCTGTATCGGAGAGTGTATTATGGCTTTTTATCATTTTTTAGTTCTGGGGGAAGAAAAAGGCAGTATTATCTGGCGCAAATGTTAAAAAAAAAGAGGGACATGAGGTGATGGAGGCAATGAGTTATCAGCCGGGCTATCACGATGCAATCCCTTCTTCCGGTTCCACAGACTGCCATGTTCTTTGAGGAAAATAAAGAAAATTTCAAAAAGGACAGGTGGTTTATGGATGTAAATTCCCGGAAACTGCGATAGATTATGCGAAGGAACGAGGAATTCGCGTAGTTGATTATTACAAAGAAGATGGTGTGGCGGAGAGAAATGCACTTACCACCGCAGAGGGCCGTTTCGGAGGCGCTTATCCATGGCTGTGTGAGTATTCAGGGGAGCGAGTGCCTAGTCACTGGATATGGAACGTGTGGAGCGGCACTGGCGGCAAAACTCAGCCAATGGAGGGCATCCGTTACCATTATGGAGCGGAAGGAGAAAAAGAGAGCGCGGGCAAAAGTTATGGCTATCGGGCTTGTTCCTTTGATGCACCAAAAGATACAATGTCAAAATATGACTTTATTTTTAATACCGTACCGGCACCGGTTCTTACCAAAGAGCGGCTGCAGGGAGTAAAACCGGAGGTGTGTATTATTGATATTGCATCAAGACCGGGTGGAACGGATTTTTTCCTATTGTCAGGAATCGTCGATTTTGCAAAATTATGTTTAGGACTTCCGGCATTTATGCACCGAAGTCATCAGCCGGCATACTTATGGAAGTAATTAAGAAAACAATTTTGGGAGATTAGCGGAATGAGCAAAAGAAACAGCGTACGGTTGGCTTTTGCGTTTACCGGCTCTTTTGCACTTATGAGAAAATAAAAGAAGTGGTCAGGCAGCTTGTCAAGGAGGATAATCGGGTCATTCCGATTTTTCCCAGACCGCACAGACCGTGAACTGCCGGTTTGGCGATGCAAGAGATTTTATTATCGAAATACAGGAAATCACGGGAGAACGTGGGATTTTTTCAATTCAGGAGGCGGAACCGATTGGTCCGAAAGGACTTTTGGATATTCTGGTGATTGCGCCATGTACCGGAAATACGATGGCAAAACTTGCAGCGGGGATTACCGATACACCGGTTTTAATGGCGGCAAAAGCGCATATGCGGAATGACAAACCGGTTGTTCTTTCACCGGCTACCAATGATGCACTTGGAGCCAGTTTAAAGAACATTGGTTTCTTGATGAATACAAAAATTTCTATTTTGTTCCGTTTGGGCAGGATGACTGCGAAAAAGAAACCGAAGTCGATGATTGCCCATACGGAACTGATACCGGATACGATTGAGGCGGCTCTTTGCGGCAGACAGCTGCAGCCGGTAATCCGCTCTCCCTTTTAAATCCGGATGGATACGTTATATTTTCGTAAGAAATATTCAATCTGCAAAAGGTAGGCAATCATTTGTCCTATCGCCATGAGCTGACCGTACCAAGGTGCCCCATAATCTTTTGGATTTTCTAAAAAACTGGGTGACCTGCTTTAAATCAAGGAGAGAATGCAGGGGACTTGCAGAGTCGGAAAGTACTTCCTTGAGGCGTTTTGCCAACAAATTTTCGTAATAAGGATTGTATGTTTTTGGATAAGGGCTTTTGCGACGGAACAAAATTTCGTCCGGCAAAAGTCCTTTGATGCCTGACGCAGTATATTTTTGACAAGTCCGTCCTTTGCTTTCATTTCCCATGGAATATTAAAAACATAATCGACAAGTGTGCGGTCAGCAAATGGAACACGTGCTTCTAATCCCGAGAACATGCTTGTGCGGTCCATGCGGTTTAGCAGTGTCTGCATAAAGAAGCGGATATTTAAATAACCAATCCGCCGTCTGTTTGTTTCAATTTCATTTTCGGATGGGAGAACATTGATTTCACTGACTGACCGGTCATAAATCATTTTTACATATTCATCCATGTGAAGACTTTCTACTAAGTCATCTTTCAAAAGAACTTTGCGCGGGTGAGTGAAGGAGTCCATGGAAATGTACCGGAGTTAAGCATTTCCTCTCTGTGAAACCATGGGTATCCGCCGAATACTTCGTCTGCACATTCGCCGGTCAGTACAACCTTATGAGAATGGCTGACTTCCTCGCAAAAAATACTGTAAGGAAGAATCAATATCCGCCATGCATGGGAGGTCATGTGCGTCCACCGAGCGGTATAATAAATCCGCCTGCATTTTGTTGTCACATTCGAGATAGTGATGGTCGGAATCCAGAAAAAAGAAACCATTTTGTCAACATATGGGCGGTCCTGCGACGGCTGAAAAGAATTCGCCTTAAAATACTTGTCATTATCTATGAAATCAAAGGAAAATGTGGTGAGTTTTTTTCCCTGTTTCTTTAACTCGGCGGCACAGACCGCAGAGACCACGCTCGAATCGACACCACCGGATAAAAAGGTGCAGATTGGCACATCGGATACCATTTGTCTTTTGATGGCATCTTGAATCAGAAATGATGTTTTTTCAACGGTTTTCCTCATAGGAATCAAAATGCGGTCTGCTTTCCAGATGGAAATACTGCGTCATTTTTCTTCCAAAAACAGAGCACGTCAGGTAACACCCCGGCAGCAGCTCGTGAAACCCACAAAATACGCCGCTTCCCGGTGTGCGTGCCGGACCTAATGATAAAATCTCATTGAGTCCATCCGCATCAAGTTCTGCTTTGACACCGGAAAGCAAAAGCAGCCTTTTGGCTCCGAGGAAAAAACAATCGTTCCATTTATCATGGTATAAAAAAAGTGGTTTTACGCCGAATGAATCCCGGAATAAAGTCAGTGTGTTGTGCCGTTCATCATAAATGGCAAAGGCAAAAATACCGTCGACTTTTTTACAAAATCGGCGCCAAAGGTTAAATAGGATAATAATAAGATTTCTGTGTCAGAATTCGTTTTTGGAAAAACCTGATGGCTTGCCAAGTCATTTTTTAACTCTTTTATATTGTAAATTTCACCATTATATACAATATGATAAGGATAGCCATCCAATTCTCTTGTCATAGGCTGGGCCACCCGCCAAATCGATGATGGAAAGTCTTGTGTGTGCCAGTCCACAGTGTGGTGTCAGCAGACTGTCATTATCGTCAGGACCGCGGTGGGCAAGACAATGTTTCATTTCGTCTAAAATATGCAAAAAAGAATCCCGCTGCCCGGTAAAATCGGTCGTGGGGTCATAAAAAGCCGGATATGCTGCACATAGTAACCTCCTTTTGCAAAGAAATAATTCCATATGATATACTGTATGCAAAAAGGGGGAAACATGTATGGGGAAAAAGATTACTTCCTCCCTTAATGTGTACTTCAGGAATTGCAAGGTTGTCAAAGTCAACCGAGGAGTCCGAAGAAACAGACTTCGTATCGTATGTTTCCTCATGTGTATGCACCTCCGGAATGGCTACATTATCATAAGTCAAATCATAATTTTTTCTGCTTTTCTGAGGATTGTTTATTGTAATATATTTTTTCTTTTTAAAAAACATAAGTAAACCTCCTTATATAATGTTGATAAAAAATGGAATAACCAAACTGTTGATAAAATCGGCAAACAGACTTCCCACCAGTGGAATCAGCAGATAAGCTTTTTACCGATGGCACAAAGCGGTCGCATAAGGCCTGCATATTTGCCATGGCATTTGGGGTTGCTCCCATACCAAATCCACAAGTACCGGCGGCGAGAACTGCGGCATCATAGTCATGCCCCATGATACGGAATATAACAAAGTAAGTAAATACGCCGATGAGAAGTGTCTGCGCAGCAAGCAAAATGACAAGCGGAAGTGCCAGAGAAGCTAACTCCCATAACTTCAAAGTAATCATTGCCATTCCCAAAAACAAGGATAATGAAATTCCGCCAAGGTCATTGATTTCACCCATATGAATGGTTGTAAAATTTGTATACTCAGCGATATTTCGGATTAATGCTGCGGCAAGCATGGCACCAATATAAATCGGAAAAGTAAGTCCGGTTTTGGTAAGCAGCCAGGAAAAAATGGTTCCCAGACCGATTGCTAAAATTAACTGGAAAACGGCGGCTGCATACATGTTTGTGTGGCGTTTGTGCTTTTCTTCATCTTCAATTAAAAGACTGTCATCTTCGGTGGCAACGGTATCCATTAAATTTCTTTTTTCAATGAGGCGCTTGCCGATTGGACCGCCGATTAGACTTCCCATAATTAATCCAAAGGTTGCAGCAGCCGTACAAATTGTGGTTGCACCCTGAATATTAAAATCCTCCAAAACCGGTCCAAAGGCACCGGCAGTACCAATTCTCCGACCATTGGAATTGATCCGGTACACATACCGACAAGCGGATTTAATTGCAGCAGTTTGGAAAGACCAACTGCAAGCAGGTTTTGTGAAACAATTAAGGTGATGACTAAGAAGAGGAAAATAATCATTGATTTTCCGCCACTTTTTAATACTTTCAGATTTGCCTGAAATCCAACTGAAGTAAAGAAAAAACCATACATACTTCGCGCAGGGTGTCATCAAAGGTAAAATCAGCAAGTCCGGTCGAGTAACCGATGCAGGTTAAGATGGCAAACAACAAACCACCGATAACAGGTGCCGGAATACAGAATTTTTCCAAAAAATGAATGTGTTTTTTAAGAAACTTCAAGTAAAAGTACCAAAACGGCAAGTGCCAGTGTCTGGTACATATCAAATTCAATGTTCATAGTAATCCTTCCTATTTGCTATTTTGTCGAAACGGTAATTTTCTTCTCTTTGTAATAAGAGGCGGCTCCTTTATGAAAAGGAAGTGTAATATCTTTTGTAGCAGATGTTTCGTTTAAAGGCCAAATTTAGGGATGTTGCATACTGTAAATCTTTATTATGCTCAAATAAGGCTTTTGTAATTATATTAACGGTGTCCTCGGATAAATCATCCGATGCTAAAAGAATAGATTTCACTCCTATGGTTGTTACTTCTTTATCCTGTCCGGTATAAGTGTTAGCCGGAATGGTATAATGGATATATGAAGGAGAGGATGCCATTAGTTTTTTTTAAGCATGTCTCATTTAGGCTGAGAAGCCGGATTGGACACTCCTTTGCCAGTTCCTCGATAATCGTTGTCTTGGTACCTGCAGTACAAAAAAAGGCATCAATTTCATGATTGGAAAGCTGGTTGGCGGCCTGTGTATAATCATAATTTTCTGTCTGAACCAGACGGGAGGTTAATCCTGTCGCTGCAAGAATTTCTTTTGCATTTCGCTCTGTGCCGGATTCCGAGGCACCGATACTGATATGTTTTCCCTGCAAATCATCGAGTGAATAAATGGATGAGTCTGCACGGACAACAATCTGGCAGGCTTCTGTATAGAGACCGGCAATGGCACTGTAGTCTTTACAGATGTTACCATCAAATGCACCGGTTCCCTCATAGGCATCCTGAATTAAATCAGCCTGTGCAATCGCTAAATCGATATAGTGATTGGACAGCAATCGGATATTAGCGGTGGAACCTGCGGTGTTTTTAACTTCATAAGAATAATTTTCGTTCTCTTTACTAAGAATTCCGGTGAAACTATTGGCGAACGTATAATACATACCGCCAACGCCGGCAGCCCCAAAACGAATGTTTCCCGTATCACTGGAACAGCCGTTTAGCAGCACTAACAATAAACTAAGCAGAATGCATAATATTTTTTCATGTGATGTTATTTCCTTTCTTTTGTAGGTATAATTTATTTTACATGATATTTGAGAAATTGCAAGAAATCCATTTTTTTTGCCGTTTTTTGCTTAGAAAAATCTGATTTTTCGTAAGGATATACCGTTTGTTCCTTTTCAAAAAACTTAAATATATGTATAATTATATCGTTATTTTTCACAGAATGCGGTATATTATTGAGGAGGAATCAAGATGCGAAAAGCGCATATGGTTGGGGAGGAGTAAAAAAGGACAAATTGACGGAAAACGAGTATTTGATTTATACGCTGGCAGTTCTGCCGGAACTGGTCTTTGCCACGGCTTTGGCATATTGAAAAATATATATGAGGGAACTTTTGATGAAGCAGATTTAGGAAACGAGCAGATACCGGAGTGGTATCAGTCGAAAATCAGACTGGAAACACTTAGTGGCGAGTTCTTCCGAGATTTGCTTTTTTTGTATTTTATCTGGTGGATGATTTTGAGTATATATGCAATCGGCTGTTTTTTTATATAAAAGCACAGTCTTGTCCGGAGCAAAAAAACGAATGAACATGCTGTTACAGTATTATGGAGTCCGCTATCTGCTGGAGCGGAAAATGCCGTGGGAGATTGAGAGCCGTTTATGGGAAATAGCGGGAGAAAAACGAGATGTAGAAGATATTATCTTTATTTATCAGAGAGACGCAGAAACAATGGCGGAATGTGTAAGGCGGTATGAGGCGAGGTATGTGTGCTTTGAACAAGAGTTCACAAAACTTTCACAATAAATTAGCACTCATCTCTTGACAGTGCTAACAATAAGTGTTATATTACAACTAGAACAAAGGAAAGGGGTTCTTAGGAAAGAAAAAATCAAATGGTAACATGTTAATTGAAACAGTTTAGTTTGATGAAGAAAAGGAGAGATGACTTATGTTAGCACCTAGTATTTTTGGAGAAAATTTATTTGATGACTTTTTGGAGGATTCCCATTTTATGATGACAGAGATTTTGGAAAAGCAGAGAAAAAGCTTTATGGTAAAAATGCCGGTCATCTGATGAAAACCGATATTCGCGAAACCGATGAAGGTTACGAGATTATGATTGATTTGCCGGGATTTAAAAAAAGAAGAAGTAAAAGCCTCATTAGAGGATGGTTATCTTACTTTGAGTGCCGCAAAGGGCTTGGATAAGAGCGAAGAGAAAAAGAAGGACATTATATCCGCAAAGAGCGTTATGAGGGTGCCTGCCAGAGAAGCTTTTATGTTGGTACAGATGTGACAGAAGAAGATATCAAGGCAGAGTTTAAGCATGGTATTTTGAAACTGTTTGTTCCAAAGAAAGAGCATAAAGATGCCGTGGAGCAGAAAAAATACATTGCCATTGAAGGATGATAAGTTTTGACTTATCTGAAAAAAGGAGCCGTACCGGCAAGTGGTTGCCGGTACGGCTCCTTTTTTGTATTTACGACTTTTTTTTCATATTCTGATAGATTTCATCAATTTTTCTTCCGGTATTTTTGTGTCCAAGAAGATTTCAACGGCATATTTTGCCTGTGCAATCAGCATTTCCAGTCCGGTGATACCCTTCATGCCAAGTTCTCTTGCCTGTGCGACAAGTTTTGTGGTAAGCGGATTGGCAATGATATCAATGACTGCCTGACATTGAGGAAAATGAGTTAAGTCAACCGGTGAAAAATCGACATTTGGATACATGCCGACCGGACTTGTATTTACGATAATGTCCGCATCACTGTGGAGGGCGAAACACTGTTCGTAAGTAAGAACTCCCTCTTTGATGGTTCGGTTGCCGACCACAATCATTTTAGCGGGATTCATTTTTTGACACCTGCCTGAATTGCCTGAGAGGCACCACCATTTCAAGGACAACAACTTTTTTCCCTTCCATGTCGATACCATTTTTCTTTACCATATAGAGAAATCCCGGCATATCTGTATTGTAGCCATAGAGGGAGCCATTTTGGTTCACAATCGTGTTGACAGCACCAATCGCTTTTGCATTCTCATCCATGGCGGTAAGATAAGGGATAACTGCCTGCTTGTAAGGAATGGTAACATTCAGGGCGCGAAACGCTTTTTCTTCCATAAAAATCGGAAAATCTTCTTTGGTGAGAGGATGTAACTCATATGAGTAGTCTGCTAATTGTTCATGAATTTCTTTGGAGGCACTATGGCCTAATTTTTCTACTATTAATCCGTATTCCATAATATTAAGTCCTTCTTTTTGCTTTTTGCCCTCAGTTTAGTACAAATAAGATGGGGTGTCAAGGCAAATGGGTGGTATATTCCGTTCGGACAGGCATATACATGTAAAAAAAAGGAGGGGTGCATTTGCTAAATAAAGAGATTCGGGAACTTTTGCCGGAAAGACTGCGGGGGCTGGTTGAACGCGTGGTTTTAAAGAAGAAAAAACTGCAGGAAATAAGAATCCGCAGAGAAAAAGGGCATTGCTTTACGGTATGATGGCAGATTTGTTGTGCCGGAGCAAAAACAAAGTGTTACGATGGCGGAATGGAAAGAGTTGATTTCGCGAATCAGCAGACAGTCATTGTATGCTTTTGAGGAGCAGATGAGAGAGGGATTTCTTACCATTCCCGGTGGACACAGAGTCGGTCTTGCCGGACATGTTGTGTATGAGCATGGAGTGGTGAAGACGATGCGGTATTTGTCCGGATTAAACATCCGTATTTCCCATGAAATAAAGGGATGTTCCGATGAATTGATGCCATTTGTCGTGTTAAATACCGTGATTTTACCAACGCTGATTATAGCTCCTCCGGGTGGTGGAAAAACAACGCTTTTGCGTGATTTTGTGAGGAATCTTTCAAGGCAGTGCAATGTGGCGGTAGTTGACGAACGCTCGGAAATAGCCGGCTGCTATATGGGAATTTCACAAAGAGATTTAGGCTCTTTTTGTGATGTGTTAGATGGATGCAAAAAGCGGATGGTGTGCGTATGATGATTCGCTCGATGGCTCCGCAGGTTGTTGCTGTCGATGAAATTGGGACAAGCGAAGATATTGCCGCTCTATCATATGCACTTACAAGCGGCTGTTCTCTTTTAGCAACCATTCATGGAGAAACGCTTTCGCAGGTCCGGCAGAAAAAAGAGTTTCAGGCTGTATTTGAAAACAGGATGTTTGAGCGATATATACTTTTGGACAATCTGTTTCATCCGGGCAAATGTCTGGCTGTTTATGATAAGGAGGGAAAGACGATATGGAAATAAAATTTTTAGGAATGATTTTTGTCCTGTTGGGAAGTTTTGGAATCGGTATTTTTATCGGATTCGATATGGCAACCGCTTACATAATATGCAGGACTGTGAAAGAGCACTTCTTATTTTACAGGGAGAAATGGAATACGGGCACACGCCGCTGATGGAGGCATGCGAAGAGGTTTCAGTAAGGATTGGCGGTATAGTTGGCAGTTTTTTTGCACAGATTGCAAAAAACTTAATACCCACGAAGGAGCACTGGAAACGATTTGGCGCCAGACAGCGAGAAAGGTTTTAACAAAGTCGCAGATGGAAAAGAAGAGCGGGAAGAGTGGGAAAAATTAGGTGGTACACTCGGATATCTGGATTTGGAAATGCAGGTTTCAACCATTCAGATTTATGTACGCCGCTTAAAACTGAGAATGGAGCAAACGGAAAAAAGAAAGCCATGAAAGGCTTCGTATGTATCCGGTGATAGGCGCTTTTAGCGGTGTTTTAATCTGTCTTTTATTGGTGTAAGAGGCGATGGAAAAGAAGAAAGGAACGAATGCATTACCTATGGAAATAACAATTATATTTAAAATTGCATTGGTGGGAATATTAGTTACCATTTTAAATCAGATTCTCAAACAATCCGGGCGCGATGAACAGGCATTTATTGTAAGCTTAGCAGGACTTCTTTTAGTTTTGTTTTGGATTATTCCATATATTTCTGAATTGTTCACAAGCGTTGAGGACATGTTTTCTCTGTAAGGGGAGGTGAATAAAATGGTGAAAGTGGCGGTGCTTGGTCTGGCGGCTGTTTTTCTGTCTTTAATAGCCGGCAGTGTGAAACGGGAATATGCGGTTGCCGTGATGATAGGGACAGTCCTATTGTTAGCAATTTATAGTTTGTCATCCATCCGCATGGTGATTGAGAGAATCCATGAATTTGAACAGGCAATCGGCTTAAGCAGAGAATACTTAGGAATCCTTCTTAAAATGTTAGGAATTGCCTATTTGACGCAGCTTGTCGTGAATCTTTGCCGGGATGCCGGTAATGGAGCGGTTGCCAGTCAGATCAATATGATAGGAAAAATCAGCATGATGTTAGTGAGCTTTCCGGTTGTCGAGACGCTTTTAAAGACTTTGGGGGATATGTTGCAGTGAAAAAAGAAATGTTTCATTTTTTTAATGGTTCTGCTATTTGGTTTTTCATTTGATACAGAAGCTAAGGCAGAGCAGAAAGAAGAGTGGCAGAATGAATTGTCTTTAGAACAGGCGGATCTTTCCTGCAGGAAAATACAGAGCAAAGTTTTTCCTTACAGCAGTATGTTACAGACGTTATGGATGGAACAGTAGATTTTTCCTTTGGGGCAATTGTTGACTGTATCTGTGAGCAGGTGACCGGTCAGTGGGATGCACAGAAAAAACTATTTTACATATTCTTGCACTCAGCGTGTTTGCGGGGATTTTTGTGAAATTTGCCGGTACGATTGGGGACGGTGATTTGGGAGAAACGGGATTTTTTGTCGTATTTCTTCTTTTGTTTTCACTCGTGCTTTCGGGATTTTTAGGTGTGTATGCCGTGGCGGAGAAAGCACTGGAAAATCTGATTGGCTTTATGAAAGCTTTGATTCCTTCTTTTTCGCTTACCCTCTGCTATGGCGGGAAAATGCAGAGTTCGCTTGCCTTTTATGAAGCAATGCTTCTTGCGATGGGGCTGCTTTCGATGGCAATGAAATATTTTTTGATGCCGGGGGTTGAAATCTATTTTTTTCCTAAGCGTGATCAATCAGATGGCAGGACACCGGTTCTCGAAAATGGTGGATTTAATTGGCAGTATATTAAGGATGTCAATTCGTATTTTGTTTGCGGCAATGATTGGCTATCAGGGAATCCAGGGCTTGTTAGTTCCGGTAATGGACCGTGTGAGAAATAATGCGGTCTGGAACGTGGAAAAGGGATGCCCGGTGTGGGAAATACAGCGGGCAGTGTGATGGATACCGTATATGGAAGCGGTCTGTTAATTAAGAGTGCGGTCGGAGTAGGCGGTGTGATTGCCATTGTGATTCTTTGTCTGTACCCGATGATGAAAGTTTTTTATTTACCTTTTATACCGTGTGGCAGGAGCGGTTGCGCAGCCGGTCAGCGACCACAGAATTGTGATGGTATTGCAGTCGGCAGCCACAAGCGGAAAACTGATGTTAGGGTATTTACTGGCATCCGGACTTATGTTTTTACTGTCGATAGTCATTGTGTTAGTCAGTACAAATCTTGGCTCATGACGGACGAAAGGAGATTTCATGGAAGCAGCATTTCAGATGGTGAGACAGGTTGTAGTATTTTACTGCTTGCGGCACTGCTCACAAATTTATTTATGGGAACGGAATACAAAAGTATTTTACTTATGTGACAAGTTTGATTGTTATTTTACTTGTGCTTGTTCCGGTGCTTGGCTTTTTTGGAAAAGGAAAGGTATGGGAAAAAAATTATATTCTTTCGGAAAACAAACAGCAGGTGGAACAGACGAAAGAGGAAATTCGTCTGCTTGGAGAAAAGTATGAAAAACAGATGAAAGAGAAATATGTGGCACAGAAAAAAAAGATATTGCACTGCAATGTGGGGTGGATGAACCGATTGACGGATAAAGATGGATGATATGAAAATTATATTGATAAGGGTGCGCGTAAAAATGCAGATAAAATGCAAAAGGAGTGGCAGAATGAACTGGCTTTTCGGTATGGTGTGGAAGAAGAAAAGATTTGGATTGAGGAGGCATAGCGCATGAAAGAGGAATTAAAAAACTAATTGAAAAGCAGGAACCTTGAAATTGTTAGCGGTTGTTATATGTGGTGTACTGCTTTTTTGTTTTTTTCCTATTCGGAAAATACGGATGAAAAGGCGGCGGCACCTGCTTCTTCGTCCGATGTTACAGACGCGGAGACAAAGGGACACTTGAGGAATATAAGGCGGAGCGGGAGGAAGAGTTAAAACAGCTTTTACAGAGGGTGGACGGAGTCGGGCATGCGGATGTAATGATTACTTTGAAGGCGTCAAATGAGAAAGTGACATTAAAAGATAATACGCAAAAAGGAGAGTCCAACGAGGAAAACAGTTTTAGTGGAAAATTCAAGCCGTGATTCTTCTCCGTATATCATACAGGAGAAGGAGCCGGAAATCGAGGGGATTGTCATTGTCTGCGAAGGCGGATACGATTCTGTGATAAAAGAGAAATAACCGATGCGGTAAGTGCATTATTTTCTATTGAGAGTCATAAAATAAAAAATAATGAAAAGTAAGGAGGCAAAGGAGTGAAGAAAATTTTGAAAAAAACCAAATTATTATTACCGCGCTTGTTGTGATGGTTGCGATTGCCGGGTATCTGAGCATGACAGACCGTGAAGAACTGACAATGAACGGACATGGGGATCATAACAAAGCGGCAACCGAAAGCGCAGCAGACATTTCAGAGGAGGATATTGTTCTTGATGAGGACGAAGAAACAGCAGATGCAGCCAGTGGCAAGGCAGTGAGCACAAGTGGACAAAAGGTTTCCAATAAGGAAAATGCCGGTGAAGCAGTACTTGTAAGTAACACTGTTACCGGAAATTATTTCGAGGAGGCAAAACTTTCGAGAGAACAGACGCGTGCGAAAAACAAAGAGACGCTTACAAATTTAGTGAATAACAAAATGTAACCAATGCGCAAAAAGACAAGGCAATGCAGCAGATTATGCAGATGACCGAAATCAGCGAAAAAGAAACGGCAACCGAAAATCTGCTGGCAGCGAAGGGATTTTCAGAAGCTGTTGTGACAATTTTATCCGACAGCGTGGATGTTGTTGTAAATGCAGATGATTTGACGGAGAGCCAGATTGCACAGATTGAAGATATCGTAAAAAGAAAAACCGAGTGCAGTGCCGATAAAATTGTAATATCGCCTGTTGGCAAAAAGAAATAAATCTGCTATAATACATATTACAACTGTTTTGTTGTAGTATCATACCAATAGGAGGTACGAAAGTATGACAGAGATGACAAATGATTCTATGGAAAACACACAGGGATTGGCGAAGTGCAGATTGCCAATGAAGTCGTAGCAAGCATTGCCGGTATTTCCGCATCAGAAGTAGAAGGCGTGGATTCGATGGCAGGGCGGCTTGGCTCGGTGAGCTGGCAGGCAAATTTGGTGCAAAGAATTTGTCCAAAGGTGTCAAGGTGGAAGTGGCAGACGACATCGCAATGGTTGAATTGGCAATTAATATGAAATATGGATACAGCATTCCAAAAACCTGCAAACAGGTGCAGGAAAAAGTAATGCAGGCGATTAATTCCATGACCGGTTTGACAGTAAAACAGGTGAATGTGCGAATCGCCGGTGTAAGTTTAGAACAGGATTAAGAGGATAGTTATGACACGACATGAGATGAGAGAATGTATCTTCTGTCTGATGTTCCAGAATGATTTTTATGGAACCGATGAGTTTGAAGAACAGATGAGTAATTTTTTGGCGAATTTCCATTTTCCGGAAGAACATGAAATTAGTGAAAAGGATGAAAAGGAAGTCCGCGAAAAAGTGGAACGGCTGATTGCTTTGATGCCGGATATTGATGAAAAAATTTCGGCAAATGCAAAGGGCTGGAAGATTGAGCGAATTGCAAAAGCGGAATTGGCAATTTTGAGACTGGCTGTTTATGAAGCATTATATGAGGAAAGTGTACCGGTCGGCGTAGCCGTCAATGAAGCCGTGGAACTTGCAAAAGAGTATGGTGGAGAGAATGGTGCTGCGTTTGTGAATGGTATCTTGGGTAAGATTGTAAATGAATAGAGGAAATGTATATTCCGTCTCTTCCGTCAATCAGTATATTAAGAATATGTTTTCCAAAGAATATGCCCTGTCGGTTGTATTTGTAAAGGCGAAATTTCCAATTGCAAATATCATAGCTCCGGGCATATTTATTTTTCGTTAAAGACGACCGCTCACAGCTTACGTGCGTGATGTTCCGCGGTGACCGCGGCGGACTTGATTTTCGGATGGAGAATGGACAGGAAGTCGTAGTTGGCGGCTCTATTAGTGTATACGAGCGTGATGGGAAATATCAGCTCTATGCTAAAAAATTGTCCCGGTAGGAGATGGACACTTACAGGAGCAGTATGAAAAATTAAAGAAAAAGCTGGAGGCAGCAGGATATGTTGACGAGGATCGAAAGCTGCCAATTCCAAAGTATGTAAAAAAGTCGGTATCGTAACAGCGAAAACCGGTGCGGCAGTCCATGATATGATTCAGATTGCTACAAGACGCAATCCTTATGTGCAGCTTTATTTATATCCGGCAAAAGTGCAGGGAGAAGGAGCGGCACAATCCATTGCTGGGGGAATTTCTTTCCTGGATGAATTTGGCGTGGACGTTATTTTAGCGGGGCGAGGCGGCGGCTCAATGGAAGACTTGTGGGCATTTAATGAGGAAATCGTGGCACAGGCAATTTATGAATGCCGGACGCCGGTGATTTCAGCAGTCGGACATGAAACCGATGTGACAATTGCAGATTACGTGGCGGATTTACGCGCACCGACACCTTCAGCGGCAGCAGAACTGGCGGTTTATGATGTCCGTCTTGTATTAGAAGAATTATATGGATATAAAGACCGTCTGGCACGTTGTATTCTGGCACAGGTGGATGCAGGGCGTGAGCACTTGGATTTTACAGAGAAGCGGCTCCGCTATCTGAATCCGGAAAACCAGATGGTACAGAAGAGACAATATTTGATTGACATAGAGGAACGCCTCTTTCGTAATATGAAAAATGAACTACAGAAAAAGAAACAAATGATGTCACTTTTGGCGGCAAGACTGGATGCAAAAAGTCCGTTAAAACGCCTTGCCGGCGGCTATGCTTATGTGACTGATGAGGCGGGCAGGATGGTGGATTCCGTGAAATCACTTCAAGTAAACGATGTTTTGATGATGACATTTTCAGATGGCGTTGTGAAAAGTGAAGTACAGGAAGTCGTCGAGGAGGAAAAAGCATAATGGAAGAAAAAAAGAAATTTCTTTAGAAGAAATTATGGATCGTTTAGATGATACTGTAACACAGATGGAAAATGATAAATGACGTTAGAAGAATCCTATCAGGCATTTTCGGAAGGAATGAAACTTGTGAAAATGGGAAATGACGCTATTGACCGCGTGGAGAAAAAAATAAAGGTCCTGATGATGGAAGGAGAAGAAGATGTCGAAGGATAAATGGCAGGAAAAAATACAAAATATAGAAGAGGATTTATCCCGTACCTTCCAAAGGAAGAAGGCTATGAAAAAAACGGTATTGGAGGCTGTTAATTACAGTATCAATGCCGGTGGTAAACGACTTAGACCAATGTTTTCTTTATGAGACATATTCCATGTTTGGAGGAACGGATGAAAAAGCAGTTCGTCCGTTTATGATGGCGATGGAAATGATTCACACGTATTCGCTTGTGCATGATGATTTGCCGGCGATGGATAATGATGATTACCGTCGTGGTAAATTAACGACACATAAAAAGTATGGAGAAGCGATGGGGATTCTTGCCGGAGATGCTTTGTTGAATCTTGCTTATGAGACGGCATTTCTTGCGTTTGACAGTAAAACGGACAAGCAGAGAATTGCCAATGCTTTGAAAGTATTAGGGAAAAAAGCAGGGATTTACGGCATGGTTGGCGGACAAGTTGTTGATGTTGAAAATAACGGAAAATTTGTCGATGAACAGATGCTTCATTATGTTTATAAAAATAAAACTTCTGCACTCATTGAGGCAAGTCTTATGATTGGAGCCTGTTTAGCCGGTGCTTCACAGGATGAAGTACGAATTATGGAAAATGTGGGAACGGCGATTGGACTTGCATTCCAGATTCAGGATGATATTCTGGATATTTCAGGGGATGAGAAAGTCATCGGAAAACCGGTGCACAGTGATGAAAAGAATGAAAAATCCACATATCCGGTTCTGCATGGAATGGAGGAGAGCCGGAAAAAAGTGGCAGAATATACAGATGCCGGTATTGCTGCCTTAGATGGCATAACAGCGGCAGATGAAGAACATAAATCGTTTCTGCGGGAATTGTTAATGTCCTTAGTGGAACGGGAGAAATAAAGAGGATGATTTTGTGAGTAAGAAAAAGGTACTTAGTCAAATAGTAAAAAGAAAATGACATTCATAATATTGCCCCCGCGGATTATAGGCAGTTAGCTAAGGAAATCCGTGCCAAATTGGTACGGAGTGTGAGCCGGACGGGGAGGACATTTGGCATCCAATTTAGGAGCGGTGGAACTTACGATGGCACTTCATTTGTGTTTGCATTTTCCAGAGGATAAACTAATTTGGGATGTGGGGCACCAGTCATATGTGCATAAAATTCTGACCGGGAGAGGGGATGCTTTTTCGACACTCCGCCAAATGGGTGGCTTAAGTGGTTTTCCAAAAGTCAAGGAAAATCCGAGTGATACGTTTGATACCGGACACAGTTCGACTTCGATTTCCGTGGCGCAGGGCTTTGCTAAGGCAAAGGGATTTGCGTGGCGGCGATGAAAAGGTGGTAGCGGTTATTGGTGATGGTGCATTATCCGGCGGTATGGCATTTGAGGCGTTAAATAACGCCGCAGCATTAAAACGAATATGGTTATTGTGTTAAACGACAATAAGATGTCGATTGCACCAAATGTAGGTGGTATGTCAACTTACTTAGGTAAAATCCGTGCAAACCGTAAGTACCGGGATTTGAAAATGAATGTTGAAAATTCGTTAGATAAAATTCGAATGTAGGTCATCCGCTTGCTAACAGATTAAGCGTGCGAAAGACTCGATTAAGCATTTGTTTATTCCGGGAATGCTGTTTGAGGATATGGGGCTTATTTATATCGGTCCGGTGAATGGACACAATGTAAATGAAATGGTTACAGCTTTTGAAACAGCGTTTTCGATTACGAATCAGCCGGTTTTGGTGCATGTTCTGACCCAGAAGGGAAAAGGGTATAAACCGGCAGAACAAAATCCTTCCGCTTTTCATGGTGTAGGAACCTTTGATGTAAAAAAAGATGGTACGATTCTTAAAACAAACGAAGTAACTTATACGAATATATTTTCCGACTGGCTTTTTGTCACGGGGGGAGCAGTGCAATGAACTGGTTTCTGTGTGTGCTGCGATGCCGGATGGAACCGGAACGGCAGCCTTTGCAAAAACATTTCCATCACGAGCTTTCGATGTGGGAATTGCGGAAGAACATGCGGTTACTTTTGCAGCAGGACTTGCAGCAGGCGGTATGAGACCGGTAGTTTCTTTGTATTCTACCTTTTTGCAGCGTGCCTATGACCAGATGATTCATGATGTGTGTCTTGGCAGTCTGCCGGTTATTTTTACAGTAGACCGAAGCGGCATTGTAGGAAATGATGGAGAGACGCATCAGGGTATTTTTGACTTATCCTTTTTGTCGACGATGCCGGGGATGACGGTGATTTCGCCGATGGATGGTGCAGAGTTGACTGAGGTTCTGGATTTTGCTCTGGGGCAGATGGATGGTCCGGTGGCAGTCCGCTATCCAAGAGGAAAAGCGTACTGCTGTGAGAAAGAAGAAAGAGAGCCGATTGTGTATGCCAAAGCAGAACTTTTGTATGAAGGAAAAGATGTACTTATTTTGGCAGTAGGCAATATGGTTAGTAAAGCATGTGCGGTTCGAAAAAAGTTAGCAGTACAAAGGGATTCATCCAACGATTGTCAATATGCGTTTTGTGAAGCCGTTTGATGAGGATTTGGTAAGAGAATTAGCAATCAGTCATCGTCTGATTGTGACAATGGAAGACAATGTGTATACCGGCGGTTTTTCCGAGCAGATTCAAGCATTTTACTGCGGGAAAGAATTTACCACAAATGTCTTAGCGTATGTTTCCCGGATCAGTTTATTGAGCATGGAACGCCGGAAGAACTCTATGAGAAATATGGATTGGATGCGGCATCGGTATCGAATCGGATTGTAAGAAAGATAAATGGTGAGTAAGGTGAAAGAAAAGAAAGAACGATTGGATGTCCTTCTTGTGAAAAGGGGACTCATGCCTTCCCGTGAAAAAGCAAAAGCCGTGATTATGGCAGGGAAGTATTTGTCGATAATCAAAGAGAAGATAAAGCAGGACAGACATTTCCGGAATCGGTGCAGATTGAAGTCCGGGGAAAGAAAATGAAATATGTCAGCCGTGGCGGTTACAAATTGGAACAGGCAATGAACGTGTTTCCGATTTCTCTTACGGATACGGTATGCATGGATGTCGGTTCTTCAACCGGTGGTTTTACGGACTGTATGCTGCAAAATGGCGCAAAGTATGTGTACGCGATTGATGTGGGGACAAACCAGCTTGCGTGGTCGTTAAGGCAGGATGAAAGAGTATGCTCGATGGAAAAGACAAACATCCGCTATGTCACACCGGACGATATTGGTGAGTTAGTAGATTTTGTTTCCATCGATGTTGCCTTTATTTCCCTCACGAAAGTATTAGAGCCGGTTAAGGCACTGATGAAGGAAAATGCTCAGATTGTCTGTTTGATTAAACCACAGTTTGAGGCGGGCAGAGAACAGGTTGGGAAAAAGGGGTCGTGAGAGAGCCCCGTGTCCACGAAGAAGTGATTCAGATGGTTATGAACTATGCACTTTCTCTTGGATTTCATATTTTGGGGATTGACCACTCGCCGATTCGCGGTCCGGAAGGAAACATTGAATATCTCCTTTATATGGAGAATGATAACAGAGAACCGGTTACCATAGATGAAAAGCAGAAAGAAGCGGTGAAAGAATTGGTAGCGCATGCGCATGAGGTTTTATAGGAGGAACTGCGATGAAAAATTTTCAGATTATTTCCGATGTTGAGAAAGACTTACATCATGAGACGGCGAGTGAAATAAAAAGATATTTGGAATCTTATGAAAAATGTGCTAAAATAGTAGGGAGTTCGTCTGAAGTTACGCAGATTGACTGGGCAGATTTAGTGATTGTGCTTGGAGGAGACGGTTATGTAATCCAGGCAGCGAAGCGGTTTGCCGGCAGTCATGTTCCGATTTTTGGCGTGAATTTTGGAACACTTGGGTTTCTGACCGAGGTGGAAAAGCCGAGAATTCAAAAAGCACTGTACGAAATTTTGTCGGGAAATTATGAAGTGGAAAAGCGGATGGCGCTTACCGGCAGAGTGCAGAAAACTTCAGTTGGAGAAGCGATTGGCATTGCGATTAATGAGTTTATTATCGGCAAGCAGGATTTTGGACATATGATAACAGCAAATGTCTATGTAGATGATGAACTGATGGATACTTATGTGGCAGATGGAATTTTGGTGTCGACGCCGACCGGTTCGACGGCCTATAATTTATCGGCAGCAGGTCCGGTGTTAGTGCCATCGATGGAGGCGATGATTATTACACCGATTTGCCCACATTCGTTGAATAAAAAGAAGTCTTGTGGTGTCTTCGGATTCCAAACTTAGGATAGAAGTTGGAAAGACAAAGGAAAACTATCAGGATGAGGCTGCGGTTCGAGGCGACGGACAGATGCTTTGGACGGTATCGACAGGTGATGTTGTATGGATTGAAAAAGCAAAAGAAACTTTTTGATATGGTTCGGTTAGGTGATGCCAGCTTTTTTGATAAAATGCGGAGCAAACTAAACCGTAATTAATGAGCTGAGGTTTTGGAACGGAGTTTTTTATGAAGCGAGTAAGACAGAATAAAATATTAGAATTAATTGATGAGTATGATATCGATACGCAGGAGGAGCTTGGAAAGCGTCTGCATGAATCCGGTTTCCGGGTGACGCAGGCAACCATCAGCCGGGATATCAAAGAACTGCAGTTAAAAAACAGGCAGATAAAAACGGAAAATCCAAGTACATCTGTGTTACTCCGGGAAGTGCCAGCTTTTGGCGAACGCTATGCAAGAGTTTTACAGGATGGTATGGTGAGTATCGACCAGGCAGATAATTTGGTAGTAATCAAGACGGTAAGCGGTATGGCGATGGCAGTTGCCGCCGCAATTGATGCGCTTGAGATAGAAGAAATTGTAGGATCCATTGCGGGGGATGACACGATTATGTGTGCAGTCCGTACGGCGGACTTAGTACCGGCAGTGATTGAAAAAAATAAGTAATAAGTAAGGAGGAAGACGAGTAGAAATATCTCGTCGAGTAAAAACATGTCAGGACATTCAAAATTTGCAAACATTAAGCACAAAAAAGAGAAAAATGATGCTAAAAGAGGTAAGATTTTTACGGTAATCGGCCGTGAAATTGCGGTAGCCGTAAAAGAGGGCGGACCAGACCCGAATAATAACAGTAAACTTCGTGATGTTGTTGCAAAAGCAAAGGCAAACAATATGCCAAACGACACGATTGAGCGTGGAATCAAAAAAGCAGCAGGAAACGTAGATGCGGTTAATTATGTAAGCTGCCAGTATGAAGGATATGGACCGAACGGAACAGCAATTATTGTAGAGGCACTCACGGATAACAAAAACCGTACTGCTTCAAATGTAAGAAATGCATTTACCAAAGGAAACGGTAATGTAGGAACGACAGGCTGCGTGTCTTATATGTTTGACCAAAAGGACAGATTCTTGTTGATAAAGAAGCATATGAGACTGATGCCGATGAATTTATGATGATGGCATTGGATGCCGGTGCAGAGGATTTTGTTGAGGAAGAAGATAGTTACGAAATTCTTACAACACCGGAGGATTTTAGTGTTGTTCGTGAAGCGTTGGAAAAAGAAAACGTTCCGATGGTACAGGCTGAAATTACCATGATTCCGCAAAATTATGTGGAGCTTACTTCAGATGAAGATAAAAAATGTTCCAGCGTATTATGGACCTTTTGGATGAGGATGATGATGTGCAGAATGTATATCACAATGTCGAAGAGGATGACGAATAAGATAATTTTCAAAAAACCAAAATGAGCTAATAATTTTAAGTCTTCTACACATAATAATAAAAAGCAATCTTTTATTATGTGTAGGAGGCTTTTTTTGTGAAATGGATAATAAGAATCGGGGTGATTATGTTCGCTGTGTTTTGTGGAATTAAAGCTGTACCGGAGGAAAAGGTGTTCCGGTGATATTACATCAACGTCAATACGCTATGTGGCGCTTGGAGACAGCATCGCATATGGGTATGGACTTAGCGATAGAAAAGAGCAGTCGTATGTAGAATTGATTCGCAAAAATCTGGAGACAAAGTATGATTCGGTTTTTGTTACGAATTTTGGAGAAAATGGGATGCAAAGCAGGGGAACTTCTTGATATACTTACAAATCCGGAAAGAAAGGAATATAAAAAGTACCGGGCAACGATTAAACATGCCGATTTTGTTACGATATCCATTGGCTCAAATGATTTACTCCATTTGTTTCAATTGGATTTAAACATGGAAGAAATGATAAAACGGATGCACATAAATTTGATGAGGCATGCGTGCAGTTTGCAAAAACTTTTCCAAAAAAAATCATCCGAGAAATTGAGCGGTTAATCCGGATGTAAAAATATATGCGGACAATATTTATAATCCTGCTAAGGGGATTGATGCGTTTTCACAGGTGTATTCGGTTGCGGATGCTTATATTAACCGGATGAACCGTGGATTTTATCCATCGGATGAGTATGTGCTTGTCGATATTAAAAAAAAAATGTTTTGACGGCGAGAAGGAATCCATGGTCAATCTTTCTTTCAAGGGAAGGAAATTGACCCGCATCCCAGTGAAAAAGGACATAAAAAATCGCTCAGATGGTTATAAAAGCCATGGAAAGATAGGGGAATTCTGTTATACTGGTAAAAGATAAAAAAAGAAGGGATGGATATGGTGAAGATAGAAGGAGTCATATTTGATTTGGATGGCACATTGTTAGATTCGACGTGGGTCTGGTCGCAGATTGATACTGATTTTTTGAAAAAACGAGGATTTGAAGTACCAGAAGATTATTCCACGGCAATTATGGCGATGGGGTTTGAAGAGGTGGCGAAATATACCATCAAACGTTTTTGCTGCAGGAGACTAAGGAAGATGTGATGGCGGAATGGGATGCGATGGCAAGAGATGCGTATGCTCATGATGTAAAACTAAAAAAAAGGGGTAAAAACTTCTTTTGTGGCTAAAGAAGCAGGATATTAAAATGGCGGTTGCAACCTCAAACAGTGCTTCTTTGTTTGAGCCGTGCCTAAAAAATTTAGGAATCTACGACTGGTTTCATTCATTTACGGAAACAGGGGATGTAAAAAGAGGAAAAGAGTTCCCGGATGTCTATTTGAAGGCGGCAGAGAAGATGGGAGTAAATCCGGGCAACTGTTTTGTGTTTGAGGATATTCTGCCGGCGGTTTTAGGAGCAAAAAAGGTGGTTTTCAGACGGTTTTAGTAAGAGAACCAAAGTGGAATTATGCAAAGGAAGACTTTGATTTGATTTGCGACTATGCAGTGGACGAAATTGACGAGGCGATATCCTTGCTAAATCAGTGGAAATGCGATATGATATAGATAGTTTTTGTATTTTGAAATGGAGGATAAAGGGAATGCCAATTACAGATTTATTGGAGGCAAATGCCAAAAAATATCCGAACGAAGTGAGTCTTGTAGAGATTAATCCGGATATTCAGGAGAAAAGAAGAGTAACATGGAGGGATTATGAATTAATCGAGTCAAGTCCGATGTGTCATTACCGCAGGGAAATTACATGGCATGTATTTGACGAAAAGCCAATCGATTTGCACAGCTTTTAATCAGCAGAGGGATTGGAAAAGGGGACAAAGTGGCGATTTTATTGATGAACTGCTTGGAATGGCTTCCGATTTATTTTGGTATATTAAAGACCGGAGCACTGGCGGTGCCGCTTAATTTCCGCTATGCACCGGATGAAATTGAATATTGTTTGAATCTGGCGGAGGTAGATGTTTTAGTGTTTGGTCCGGAATTTATCGTAGCGTGTGGAAGAAATTGCCGATAAAATCAGTCAGAACCGTCTTTTTGTTTTATGTGGAGGCGACTGCCCGTCCTTTGCGGGAAGATTATGATAAACTGACGGCAAACTGTGCAAGTTTAGCACCGGGAATCCCAATTTCTGACGAAGATGATGCGGCAATTTATTTTTCTTCCGGAACAACCGGATTTCCGAAAGCAATTTTACATAATCATGAAAGTTTGATGCATGCTTGTAAAGTCGAGCAGAAGCATCACGGACAGACACATGACGATGTGTTCTTATGTATTCCTCCGCTGTATCATACCGGAGCGAAGATGCACTGGTTTGGCAGTCTTTTTGACAGGAAGCAAGGCAGTGCTTTTGAAGGGGGTAAGCCTGAAAACAATTTTGGAGACGGTCTCCAATGAGAAATGTACAATTGTCTGGCTTTTTGGTTCCTTGGGCACAGGATATTCTCGTGGAACTTGACAGTGGAAGATTAAAACCCGATGATTATGAATTATCCCAGTGGCGTCTGATGCATATTGGTGCACAGCCGGTTCCACAGAGCTTAATCCGCCGCTGGAAAGAGTATTTTCCAAATCATCAGTATGATACGAACTATGGTTCAAGTGGAGTCGATTGGACCGGGCTGCGTTCATCTTGGCGTGGAAAATATCCATAAAGTCGGCGCTATCGGTGTTCCGGGATATGGCTGGGAGGCAAAAAATTATTGACACTGACGGAAATGAAGTAAAACAAAGGTGAAGTCGGTGAGCTGGCGGTTAAAGGTCCCGGCGTGATGAAATGTTATTATAACGATGAAGAGGCAACAAAAGAAGTTCTTCACGGCGACTGGCTTTACACCGGTGATATGGCGGAGATGGATGAAGATGGTTTTATCTATCTGGTTGACCGCAAAAAAGATGTTATCATCAGTGGTGGTGAAAACTTGTATCCGGTTCAGATTGAAAACTATCTGAGCAAACATGAGGCAGTAAAGGATGTGGCTGTTATCGGACTAAAAAGATGACCGTTTGGGGAGAGATTGCAGCAGCGATTATCGAACTGGTTCCGGGGGCTGTCTGCACGGAAGATGAGATGAATGAGTTCTGCAAAGGACTTCCACGTTATAAGAGACCTCGTAAGATTTTCTTTGCAGATGTACCGAGAAACCCAACCGGTAAAATTGAGAAACCAAAACTGCGCAAGATGTATCAGAGTGAAAACTTGGTAGATGCACAGAACCGAGGTTAGATTTATTGAAGCAAGTTATCATTGATTTCTACTGCAAACTCCATTATAATAGGATGTTGGCAGGAAAATACAGTTAGAAGTGAAAAGAACTTCAGAACGGAGGAAATATGAGTAAGAAACCAACGGTATTAATGATTTTAGATGGATATGGATTAAGTGATAAGACAGAAGGAAATGCTGTAAAACAGGCAAAAACGCCGGTTATGGATAAGTTGATTGCAAAGTATCCTTTTGTTCAGGGCGAAGCAAGCGGTATGGCAGTTGGTCTGCCGGACGGACAGATGGGAAATTCTGAAGTCGGACACACCAACATGGGTGCCGGAAGAATTGTATACCAGATGCTTGTTAAAATTTCAAAGTCAATTCAGGATGGCGATTTCTTTTGAGAATAAAGCACTTGTTGCCGCTATGGAAAACTGCAAAAAAAATGACAGTGCACTTCATTTGATGGGACTGTTGTCACCGGGCGGTGTGCACAGCCATATGGAGCATTTATACGGCTACTTTTGGAAATGGCAAAAGAAAAACGGACTGGAAAAGGTATAGGTTCATGCTCACCTTGACGGACGTGACGTTCCACCATCATCCGCAGCCGAGTATATGGAAGAATTAGTTGCTAAGATTAAAGAAATTGGTGTTGGTTCTGTTGCTACGATTTCCGGACGTTTTTATGCGATGGATCGTGATAATGCATGGGACCGTGAGGAAAAAGCATATTCTGCTTTGGTATATGGTGAAGGTGTACAGGCAGATGACCCGGTACAGGCAATCAAAGATTCGTATGCGAATGATGTAACGGACGAGTTTATGCTTCCTACTGTTGTTGATAAAAATGGTATGATTCATGAAAATGACAGTGTAATCTTCTTTAACTTCCGTCCGGACCGTGCAAGACAGCTGACAAGAGCTTTTGTAGATCCGGAATTTACCGGATTCGACAGAAGAAACGGATATTTCCCACTCACGTTTGTCTGCATGGCACAGTATGATGCTGAGATGCCAAATGTATTAGTTGCCTTCCCACCGGAAGAATTAAAAATGACATTTGGTGAATATCTGGCAAAACATGGTAAAAAAAACAGCTTCGTCTGGTGAGACACAGAAGTATGCACATGTTACATTTTTTCTTTAATGGCGGCGAAGAGAAGCAGTTTGAAGGAGAAGACCGTATTCTTGTAAACTCTCCAAAAGTAGCTACGTTTGATATGCAGCCGGAGATGAGTGCCTATGAAGTTTGCGACAATCTGGTAGAATCGATTCGTTCGGATAAATATGATGTTATTATCGTAAACTTCGCAAATCCGGATATGGTAGGTCATACCGGTATCATGGAAGCAGCGATAAAAGCAATTGAGGTAGTTGATGAATGTGTTGGCAAAACAGTGGATGCTATTTTGGATGTGGATGGACAGATGTTTATTTGTGCTGACCACGGAAATGCAGAGAAACTGCTGGATGAAGATGGCGAACCATTCACTGCTCATACAACAAACCCGGTTCCGTTCGTTCTTGTAAATTACGATGAAGATTATACACTTCGTGAAGGCGGATGCTTGGCAGACATCGTTCCAACTATGATTGAGATGATGGGTATGGAACAGCCGGCTGAGATGACCGGAAAATCATTGTTGATTAAAAAATAATCATGATTTAACAAAAAAAAAAGGAGTTTCTCCTCTTGGTTTGTATGAAGAGGAGAAACTCCTTTTTAACGGAATAATACACAATTGCCGCTTTCCCGATAATAACGGATTCTTTTTTCAAGAGGCTCGCGCCCACATCCCATTTTTTCGCCAAGGCAGTCCAGGCAGAGAAAACGGGATGCTGTGCGGTCCACTAATTTTAAGTAAATTGCCTTTTCATCGGAGGTAAGTTTTTTTGCACATTTTTTACATAAGTTTCGACATGAATCCATACTCACACCAATTTTGCACGAACGACCATACAGTCGCAGGATGGCACCGTTACGGCAAACCTTTCTTTAAAAGTACCAAGTTCTTTGTGCTCGTGGCAGTCGTACATAGACAGTGCTATGCCGGAAGCGTAAGGAAGCCCCAAATCCCAGAATTGAATTGTTAATTCACGATTTGTGTCGCTGAGATTGAAAAGCCCGATTGCCAAATCGCCATTCGACAAAACTTTTACCAGTACAAAGGCTTCATCCTCATGGAACCATTGAGGTTCGACACGGATACGGTAAGCTCCACGAGATTCGGCATCCTGATTAATAGCAATTAAATCACGGTTTAACAGAATGTTTTTGTCTCCTGTGTGGCTTTTCTGATATCACATCCAATCATCAAGGGGAACCCATCATAGCCCAGAGAGCAAAGTGGGTTTTGTACTGCGTATCGGTACAGCCACCGATGGAACCGATAAAATCATCGTTACTGCCACCGTGCATACCAACCACCAGCATGTCCATGTCATTGTGGCAGAAGGAACCGGTGAACGCTTCTTTTTCAATTTGGGACAGGGCGATTTTTTGAATCGATTCCCAGTTATCCTGGATATCCGGTGTGGAGCGGTACATATGGGCACCGGATTCGCGAATCCAGTTATGTACGTTATCCTCACCCCAGTTGCAGGCAGAAAACAAAATTGGGCGTCCACAATTTCGAAGAGCCAAATTCATCCGTTTATAAAGAAGCTCTCCGGACATATGTCTTGGCTTAAAGCAGAAATCGTATTTGAGATAATCGACACCAAAATCCGCAAATTGCTTTTGCATCCTCAAATTCATGCTCAAAGCTTCCCGGATATCCGGCACAGGTGTGGGTGCCGGCACAGGAATACATACCAAATTTCAGTCCCTTGTCATGGATGTAGTCGGCAACCGCCTTCATGCCATGTGGGAATTTTTAGGGTCGGCAACTAGATGACCGTTTTCGTTCCGTTCTTTCAGACTCCAGCAGTCATCGATAACAAGATATTCGTAGCCGGCATCTTTATAGCCGTCTTTACCATACAGTCTGCAATTTCAAAAATAAGGGATTCGTTAATATCCCATGTAAATGTATTCCAAGAATTCCATCCGAGCGGAGGTAAAAATCCCAGTGCCCTTGTGTTTTCGCTCATATTTTCGTTCATAGATAAACGCTCCTTGATTTTTTTTTAATTCTATTATAGGATCTTACTCAGGGCAAAACAATGGATTATTATGTAAAGGATGTGTATTATTATGAGCAAACCACGTGCGATTCGTAACCGCAAGAGTGAAATGATAAGCTGCTGGGTGTGTGCTGCCTTTATTGCTATTTTGTTTATTGGAAAAAATCTGCTGATTGGTTCCGGTTCCATGGGCGTATTTAACACTGCACTTATTATTTTATTTGTCGTATGGATTTTAATTTCTTTGTTTTATACTATCCAGTATTTTAAATGGAAGAAAGCAAATAATATGTAACAGATTCATAGGAAGTTCACAAAATAGGTGTATCCTTTAGTATGTTTTATTTCATATGGGACAGGTGAAAGGATGTGATGATATGAATTGGTTTCGACGGATGATGTATGGCAGATATGGAAATGATCAGTTTGAAACTTCTTGTTTGTCGTGTATTTACTATTATTTGTGTTACAGCGGATTTTCATAAGAACGGTGGCGGCGCCGGTATTTGCGCTTGTTAGTATGCTTGTGATTGTACTTTATTTCTTCCGCTGCTTTCGAGAAATATTGTGAACCGCCAGAGAGAAAATCAAAAATTTTTGAAATTTTGGAACCCGGTAAAAAACTACTTTAAGTTTTGCAGACTTCGTATGAAAGAGCGGAGTGGAACGAAAAGTTATATCGATGCCCGAAGTGCCATCAGACCATTCGTGTGCCAAAGGGGCGTGGAAAAATCGCGATTTCGTGTCCGAAATGCCGGTTTGAATTTATTAAGAAAACGTAATGAGTTAGAGACGTCCCATGTGTCTGAGTTATTACCGTTTATAGGAGAAACTGGATGTTTGGTTATGTAACGGCAAATAAACCGGAATTAAAGATAAGAGAATTTGCCAGATACAAAGGATATTACTGCGGACTGTGTCATACACTTTTGGAAAATCATGGCAGGCGCGGACAGATGACACTTACCTATGATATGACATTTCTTGTGATTTTATTAAGTTCTTTATATGAACCGAAAGAAGAAGAAATGAGAAAGCGCTGTCTGATTCATCCGGCAAAGAAGCAGTATATGATACAGAATGAAGTATCGGTTTATGCGTCGGATATGAATATTCTTTTGACGTATGACCACTTAAAAGATGATTGGGATGACGAGAGAAAATAAGTGGTTTTTTTGGCATGAAGGTATTTGCTGCAAAAAAAGAAAAAGATTGAAAAAGTATAAAAGACAAGCTGAGGCAATTGAAAAGCATTAAAAGAACTCGCAGAATTGGAGAAAGAAAACTGTCAGGATATTGATGCGGCAGCGAGACCGTTTGGCAGTCTGATGGCAGAATTGTTTGTTTGGAAAGAGGATGCTTTTCAGGAGATTTTACGTGCTTTTTTGGTTTTTACCTTGGCAAATTTATTTATATGATGGATGCCTTTATGGATTTGGCAGACGATGAAAAAAAAGAATGCTATAATCCGTTTATGAACCGAATCGGAGAAGAAGACTTAGAAGAAACAATAAGAGAAATGCTAGATGGAACACTTCGGATGGCAATTGCCGAGTTTGAAAAGTTACCACTGGAACAGGATTTACCGATTTTAAGAAATATTTTTTATACGAAGGTGTCTGGGTGACGGATGAAAAGAAACGGAGGAAATGATGACAAGAGACCCATATTCAGTATTAGGAGTGACAAGAGGAGCAACGGATCGCGAGATTAAAAAAAGGCATACCGCACATTAAGCCGGAAATATCATCCGGATTCCTATTCGGATGAATCGCAGAAAAACTGGGCGGAAGAAAATTCCGCGAAGTACAGGAAGCTTATAACCAGATTGTCAATGAGCGCTCCGGTAAGACAAATCAAAGTTACGGCGGTTACGGTGATGGCGGAGAATATACCGAAGAAGACCAGTATCTGATGGCTGCGATGAATTACATCCGGGCACGTCGTTTTAACGAGGCGATTAACGTGTTAAACAGTATGGAAAACAGAAGTGCCAGATGGTATTATTTCAGTTCGTATGCAAACCTTGGCTTGGGAAATAATGTGGTTGCGATGGATTATGCCAAAAAGGCAGTCGAGTTAGACCCTTCTAATCCTGAATACCAGCAGTATTATCAGCAGCTGCAGCGCGGAGGCGGTGCAAGTCCGTTTGGTGGAAGTCCATTTGGCGGTGGTTATGGCGGCTATGGCGGTTACGGTGGCTATGGAAGCTACGGTGGCGGCAGTGCATGCGGAACCGGCAATCCCTGTTGTGATTTGTGGATTGCAGATTCTTGTTGTGAATGTATGGGAGGAGATTTGTGCTCATGCATGTAAATAAGACGAAGAAAATAGCAATATTAGGCGTATTCGCAGCACTGAGCACGGTTTTTACGGTGCTTGGTACTGTTATTTCTGTCAATACTGTGTTTTTACGGCATTGGCGGCATATCTGTTAGGAATTATTGTAGTTCGCTTTGGAATCAAAGAGGGAATCCTTTTTATTTTGTTTGTGCAGCACTGGACTTTTTGTGAATCCGAATAAGATGCATGTGATTTTATATCTTGCACTTGCTGCTTACATACTTTTATCAGAAGGAATTTTTTACTGATGCAAAAAAGAATCCGAAAAGAATGGGCTCACTGTGTAATAAGGCTTGTGATATTCCTTTTGATATATGTTCCGATGATATTCTTTTTTCCAAAACTTTTATTTGGAGATGCGATGCAGAAAATGACAGCTTTTACCCACTGTTAATTCCTGCCGGTGTGATCGGCTGGCTTGTTTATGATGTTGCGTACCGGGTGTTTAAACGTATTTTTTATGAGCGGTTTCATACAATAATTTAATGAATAAGACAAAAGTAGTACGAAAAATGCCAACATGTAGTATTGATGACTACGATTGACAAGTGGCGTAGTAAGGCTTTATACTATACAATGTTTGAATTTAGGATAAAGGGGAAATGTTATGTCAGTCAGAATTATAGGAACCGGCAGCTACCTTCCAAAAAAAGTAGCGGATAATAACTTTTTGTCGACCATTGTGGATACAGATGATGAGTGGATTCGACAGCGAACCGGTATAAAGAAAGACATCTCTCAAATGGAAAAGAAGGAACGACTTATATGGCTGCTCATGCGGCAGAGGCTGCACTGGAAAATGCAGGGATAGGAGCCGATGAGTTAGATATGATTATTGTAGCCACGGTATCGGCGGATACGTATGTGCCAAGTACATCCTGTTCGGTACAGGAGCAATTGGCGCGATACGGGCAACTTGCTTTGATATTAATGCTGCGTGTTCCGGATTTTTATTTGCCTTAAATACGGCGTATGCTTATATTGAAATGGGAATGGCAAAAACAGTCCTTGTGGCTGGTGCTGAGACTCTATCTCGAGAGGTGGACTGGTCAGATCGAGGTTCCTGCATTTTGTTTGGGGATGGCTCAGGGGCTGCGATTGTTCAAAAGATGATTCTAATGTAGGAGGGCTGATTGCCAGTGTGACCGGATCAGATGGTACACAGGGTGATGTACTTACGTGTAAAAAGGTCGTGGAATTCAAAATCCATTTCATAATTCTAAACGAAAAAAAAAGACTATATCCGCATGGATGGTCAGGCAGTGTTTCGGTTTGCTGTTACCATGGTGCCACGTTGTGTGAAGCAGATTTTGAAAAAACAGAAACGGACGTAGATGACATTAAATTCTTTGTACTGCATCAGGCAAATGTCAGAATTTTGGAACTGATTGCGAAACGACTGAAGGTGGACATTGATAAGTTTCCGATGAATCTTGACCGTTATGGAAATACATCGTCTGCGAGTATTCCGATATTACTTGATGAGTTAAACCGCAATCATTTGTTAGAGCAAGGAGATAAAATTATTTTGTCAGGCTTTGGCGGTGGATTAACTTGGGGCGCAATGCTCATTGAATGGTAATATATAAAACCCTCTTTGCATAAACTATAATTCAAAGGGGGCTTTTTATTTTGAGAAGGACAGGCAGAGTAATTGTTGTATTTTTTCTTGTATTTTTTGTGTAGCCGGATTGTGGCTGTTTCAGTCTTTTCGGGAGAGTCGCGTCGTAAAAACAAAAAAGAGTATCGCAATGTGTACATAACCGACGTAAAACAACAGAAAGTTGAGGGAATCTGGCGCGGGCAGAAAAAAACGTGGCAGCTTCGTTCTGCTGTTTCCAAAGAAAAAATAAGCGGGGTAGCAGACTTGATTGAAGAGCAGGGAAAAGTTGTAAAAAAGTTCGGAAAAACCAGATATGATCCAAGGAAAAATTCTGCGTATTATGGATAAAAACTGCAGATTGAAAATTATGGTTTTGTTTCACTGGATGCAGAATTTTGTGTTTATCATCTGAAAAGTGATGGCACAGTGATACCGGGTGAAGTAAGCGAATTATCGGTAGGTGAGTCGGGTGCAAAATATGTTGCGGCATCCGGGAAAATCTGTGCGGTGCTGCTATATGAACAGAAAGAAAAAACGGCTAATATTCGTGTGATTTTACAAAATGACAAAAATCACAGTTATGATTTCTCAAGTGTTACGCTTTCAGGAACAACCGGGTATACCGTGGCTGCAGGAAAGAAGAAGACACATTTTGATGCATCAGAAAAGCAAAACTGACGGCACAAAACGTGAAGGAACATATCGTGGTGATACCGGATTCGGGTGGTAAAATCCGGGTAGAGAGTGTAAATAAGCAGTATGGACATCCGGAGTACCGGGGCATTTTTGAAATTGATTTAGTGGACAAGGCATTACATATAATCAATGAGCTGCCATTAGAGGAATATTATATAGTGTTGTGCCAAGTGAAATGCCGACTGAATATCAAAAGGAGGCATTGAAAGCGCAGGCAGTGTGCGCTAGAAGTTATGCCATCAAGCAGATGGCGGGAAAAAGGCTGGCAGCTTTAGGTGCGCACGTCGACGACAGTGTGGCATTCCAGGTGTATAACAATCTGCGTGAGGATGCTGCGTCCATCGCAGCAGTTAATGAAACAAAAGGTCAGGTTGTTTTGCAGAAAACCAAGTGGCAGAAACTTATTTTTATTCTGTTTCTGCAGGAGTTTCTGCTGCGATTAAGGAGGTATGGTTTGCGAAAAAAAAGACAGAAGTTATCTTATGCCGTGCGTGTTGTTAGGAGATAGTAGAAAAACACTGGATTTGCAGAAAGAAGCGGATTTTTCTGAATTTTTGCAAGGTGAAATAAAAAGTTATGATACCAATTCGCCATGGTATCGCTGGCGGACAACCGTGTCTGAAAAACAATTGCAGCAATTTATTTCCGAAAAGATAAAAAGCCGGTATGAAAAAAATCCGACACAGATTCAGACAAAACAAAAGGATGGAACATTTTTCAGTACCGGACAGACAGAGTTAGGAGAAATCAAAAAAGTAGAAATTTTAAAAAGAGGAAAAAGTGGTGTGGCAGTGATGGCGCAAATTACGGGGAGCAAAAAATACACTGCGGATTTACACAGAATATAATTTAAGAAATTTGTTTGGTGGTGAGAAATTAATCTATCTTAGAAAAGATAAAAAAGAAGTGTCGGGACTTAGTTGTCTGCCGAGCGGATATTTTACAATAGAAAAAAGGGAGATTCTTATATTTTCACCGGAGGCGGTTATGGTCACGGTGTTGGGATGAGCCAAAACGGTGCCAATCAAATGGCAGCTCAGGGAAAAAGTGCGAGGAAATTCTCAAATTTTACTTTTTAGGTAGCATTTTACAATATCAGAAATCCGTCTGAGGTCATTGATGGGGTGAATGCTGTGGTAGGTTTGCAGATATTTGTTTAAAAGCGCACCAAGAAAAAGAAAAGTGATGCAGAAATAAAGCCATAACATCAAAAAAGACAATGGATGTCAAACTGCCGTAAATCGATGAAATCGTGCCCCAGGTATCCACATAAAAAGAATACAGATACGAGAACGAAATCCAGAGAAAGGAAGACAGGATGGCACCCGGAAGTTCTTCCCTAAACAGCGCATGGCAGGCCCGGTATAAAATAGTACAAAAAGGCGAAATAAATCGTAAACAGTAACAGAGAAAATGCCGAGCGCAGCAAAAACAAAAGTAATGTCATGTGCTGCATAAACGGCAGAAAGCGATTAATCAACTGGATAATCTGGTTGCCAAAAACAAGAAGAATTAAGCTGATAATAATCAGAATTGTAAATAAAACGGTATCTAAGATGGAATGAAAACGCCTTGAAAAAAAAAGAACGGTGTTTATCAATCCATCACTATATATTGCTTCAATTCATAGGCAATACCGGCAAACCCTTTGAACCGGCCCATAATGCGGAAATAACGGTAGCGGAAAGAATGGTTGTGGATGCCTCAAACGATTCATTCAGCCACGTTGAGATAAGGAACTTAAACTGGCAGGAATGACCTTCTGTACGGAGGTAAGAAGGACCGCTTCACTGATGGGGTATGCTTTAACAAGGTAATAAAAACATTAAAAAAGGAAAAAAGGACACCATGATAAAAAAGCAACCTGCGCCGCATGAACGGAAATGCGATTGCTTTTAATATTTTTTATGGACCAGATATAAAGGTTATTTGTTTCCATCGAATGACTCCTTTTTTTTCTTTGCTGTGCTAAGTATATGCAATTCTCGGGGAAAAATCAACATAAAACGCATGCAATTTGCACAAAAACTAATAGAAGTATAATTAAAAACTATCAAAAATCAACAAATATAGTATTTACATTATAGCCAAAATGTGGTATTTTTATGTCAGAGAAAGGAGGTTGCCAAATGCAACGAAACAAACTTATGGGTGTTGTAGCATTGCTTTTATGCATCGGAATGATGATTCCTTCCGTATCGGCTCAGGCAGCTACGACGATCTACAACGAAAAGACCGGCGTTGAAGACGGTTATGATTACGCACTGTGGAAGGATTATGGCGATACAAGCATGACCTTAAACGGTGGTGGAAACTTCAGCTGCTGGTGGGACAACATTGGGAATGCGTTGTTCCGCAAAGGAAAAACCTTTGACTGCACAAAAACATATTCCCAGATTGGTAACATTTCCATTGATTATGGATGTTACTACCAGCCAAAAGGAAATTCTTACCTTTGTGTATATGGCTAGTCCAGAAACCCGTTGGTTGAATATTACATCGTAGACAGTTGGGGAACCTGGCGTCCGCCTGGAGCTTCTTCCAAAGGACAGATTACAGTCGATGGCGGAACGTATGATGTATATGAAACAACTCGTTACAATCAACCGTCAATTGACGGTAACACAACATTCAAACAGTACTGGAGTGTACGTACAAGCAAACGTACAAGCGGAACCATTTCGGTGACAGAACACTTTAAAAATGGGAAAGCCTTGGCATGCCGATGGGTAAACTCTATGAAGTAGCTTTGAATGTAGAAGGTTACCAGAGCAGCGGTTATGCGGATGTTTACAAAAACAATCTGACGATTGGGGGAAGTACATCCGGTGGAAGCAGTACATGGAATGGTTTGACCGTGCAGTGCGAGGATATGAAACTTGGTGGTTCCTATGCAGGTAAAATCAGCTATCCATTTAATGGTGTTGCCTTGTATGGAAACAATGATTCCTGTTCATATACGCAGAATTTTGGGTACGGAACACATGACTTTACATTGCGTGGCTGTTCAAACAACTCAAAGATGGCACGGGTTGACTTATATGTAGGCGGTCAGAAAAAGGAACGTTCTACTATGGCGGAAGTTATCCGGCAGAATATACGATTAAAAATGTAACACACGGACTTGGCAATCAAGAGGTAAAACTCGTTGTGACAAGTGACGATGGTACATGGGATGGTTATATTGACTATTTGACAATCAAATAAGATGTAGTTTTTAATGAAAAGAATTCGACTGAAAAGTTTGCACTTCGTGGGCGCTCTCGCTAATTGAGTGCGTAGCAGCAGGGGGCACTGAAACTACCAGTGCCGCCTGCCGACGCACTCAAAACCCCTCAGTGCAAAACTTTTCAGTCGAATTTTTTATTGAAAAACTCATCTAACTGACTTTTTGAAGGAGTAGTTTGTGCCAAGCAATCAATGCTAGTTTTTAGAATTCCAGTAATTTAGAAAAAACTTTGTGGCTCGTGGGTTTTGAGTACGTCGGTATGAGGCACTGGTAGTTTCAGTGCCCATACCGCTACGCACTCAATTAGTGAGAACGCCCACGAGACGCAAACTTTTTCTAAACTACGGAAACTAAAAACCTTCCATCGAACACTTGACAGAGAACAACCATATATGCTAAAGTGTAAAAGGTTTCATTATGAAAATGACGCAGAAGGTGTTGGTATTTGCCAGACAGACTGTTAATTTCCTTCAGAGAGACAGAATCATCGGCTGTAAGTTCTGTCAGGTTCCGTTAGCAGTTGAATTTCGCACCGGAGTCTTGCTTTTGAACGGTCAAAAGACAAAAGTAGAAAGTGACGGCTGATATCCGTTATCGTATTATGAGTGCTTATCATTTTTGATAGGAATTTGGGTGGTACCGCGAGTTGATTCGTCCCTTGCAGAGAAATCTCTGTAAGGGGCTTTTTAATTACAAGAAAAGAAATCTTTCAGGAAAGGAGATTATCATGAAAGAAAAATTGGAGCATATTTTAAGCAATGCGATGTCTCAAATTGAGCAGTCGGGGAACTCGATAAATTAAATGAAATCCGGGTTGCCTTTTTGGGAAAGAAAGGAGAACTGACAAGTGTCCTTAAGTCCATGAAGGATGTGGCACCGGAAGACCGTCCGAAAGTTGGTCAGATGGTGAATGAGGCACGGGCAAAAATCGAGAGCAGTTTAGAGGAAAAGAAAGCTGCTTTTGAGCGCAAACTTCGCGAGGAAAAATGAAAGCCGAAGTAATCGATGTAACTTTGCCCTGCCGTGAGCGAAAGATGGGTCACCGTCATCCAAACACGATTGCCTTAGAAGAAGTCGAAAAAATCTTTATCGGCATGGGTTACGAGGTTGTCGAAGGTCCGGAAGTAGAGTATGACTACTATAACTTCGAAGCACTTAACATTCCGGCAAATCATCCGGCAAAAGATGAGCAGGATACTTTCTATATTAATGATAAAATTGTACTTCGTACCCAGACTTCTTCCGTTCAGGTACACGAGATGGAAAAGGGGAAATTACCGATTCGTATGATTTCACCGGGACGAGTATTTAGAAGCGATGATGTCGATGCAACACATTCTCCATCGTTCCATCAGATTGAAGGACTTGTTATTGACAAAAACATTACTTTTGCTGATTTGAAAGGTACACTGGAACAGTTTGCAAAGAAATTGTTTGGAGAAGATACCAAAGTAAAATTCCGTCCACATCATTTCCCATTTACAGAGCCAAGTGCGGAAGTAGACGTGACATGTTTCAAATGCGGCGGTAAGGGCTGCCGTTTCTGTAAAGGTGAGGGCTGGATTGAGATTTTAGGATGCGGTATGGTTCATCCACATGTATTTGAGATGAGTGGTATTGATCCGGAAGAATACACAGGATTTGCCTTTGGTGTCGGCTTAGAGCGTATTGCCCTCTTAAAATATGAGATTGATGACATGCGCCTTTTGTATGAAAATGACAAGAGATTTTTGGAACAGTTTTAAGGAGGTTTAAGAATGAATACACCATTATCATGGATTAAAGCTTATGTACCGGAACTTACCTGTACAGAACAGGAATATATGGATGCGATGACAATGTCCGGAACAAAGGTCGAAGGATATGAAAAATTCGATGCAGATTTGGACAAAATTATTGTAGGTAAAATTGAGAAAATTGAAAACACCCGGATGCGGATAAACTGGTTGTCTGCCAGGTGGCAATTGACGAGGAAGGAACAACAACGCAGATTGTAACAGGTGCTTCCAATGTAAAAAAGAAGGACAGAAAGTGCCGGTTGTTTTGGATGGCGGCCGTGTTGCCGGCGGTCATGATGGTAAAAAAGTTGCCGGTGGCGTAAAAATTAAAAAGGAAAACTGCGTGGCGTGGAAAGTAACGGCATGATGTGCTCTATTGAGGAACTTGGTTCTTCAACCGATTTTTATCCGGATGCAGCAGAGGATGGTATTTATATTCTCAGTGATAATCCGGAATATAAAGATGCGCCGGTTGGCAGTGATGCGATTGCCTTTACATTTTGGCCTTCGTGATGCTGATTTTGAATATGAAGTGACAAGTAACCGTGTGGACTGCTTTGGTGTTCTTGGTATTGCAAGAGAAGCAGCAGCTACATTTAGAAAACCATTTGTTCCGCCGGTTGTAACAGAGAGTGGAAATGATGAAAAGACAGAAGATTACATTTCTGTTGAAATTCAGGCGCCGGATTTGTGTTCCCGTTATGTGGCGCGCGTGGTAAAGAATATTAAGATTGAACCATCGCCGGAGTGGATGCAGCGCAGACTGGCAGCAAGCGGAATCCGTCCGATTAACAATATCGTAGATATTACAAACTATGTAATGCAGGAATATGCGCAGCCGATGCATGCGTATGACTTAGATACAATTGCCGGTCATAAAATCGTAGTAAAGAGAGCAGAAGCCGGTGAGAAATTCCAGACACTCGATGGTCAGGAGAGAGAACTGGATTCTTCCATTCTTATGATTTGTGATGGTGAAAAATCCGTTGGACTTGCCGGATTCATGGGTGGTGAAAATTCCAAAATTACGGACGATGTAAAGACAATGCTGTTTGAGGCTGCCTGCTTTGACGGTACAAACATTCGTCTTTCCGGTAAAAAATCGGTATGCGAACCGATGCACAGGCAAAATTTGAAAAAGGCTTAGACCCGAATACTACGATGGAAGCGATGAACCGTGCCTGTCAGTTGATTGAAGAATTAGGTGCCGGTGAAGTTGTCGGTGGCTGTGTGGACGTTTACCCGAGAAAAAGAGCTGATTGATGTAGCTTATGATGTTGATAAAATCAACGCATTACTTGGTATTGATGTTTCCGAAGATGAGATGTGTAAATATTGGGAAATGGTTGAACTTGTACCGGATAAGGCAAAGAAATGTGTTCATGTTCCAACTTGGCGTCAGGATATTCTGCGCCTTGCCGATTTGGCAGAGGAAGTAGCAAGATTTTATGGTTATGATAAGATTCCTACAACGCTTCCAAGCGGTGAGGCAACACAGGGCGGTGTTTCCTACCAGACAAGCATTTGCAATATGATTCGTAATGTGATTGAGTCGTATGGTTTTTCGGAAGGAATGACATATTCTTTTGAAAGCCCGAAAGCATTTGATAAACTGCTGATTCCGGAAGGGGATGAGCTTCGCAAGGCAATTGAAATTTCTAATCCGCTTGGTGTAGATTACAGTATCATGCGAACAACACCGTTGAATGGTATGCTTACATCCCTTTCGACAAACTACAATCATCGAAATAAAGATGTACGTTTGTATGAAATGGCAAATGTATATCTGCCGGAATCCCTTCCGCTTACCAAACTGCCGGAAGAAAAATGATGTTAGCACTTGGTATGTACGGAAAAGGTGATTTCTTTGATATGAAAGGCTGTGTGGAAGCAATTCTTGACAGACTTGGTATCACAACAGGTGTTACTTATGAGCCAAAAGGAGAACATTCCTATTTGCATCCTGGAAGAAAAGCGGATATAATGATGGATAGAGAAGTCCTTGGCTATCTGGGTGAAGTACATCCGGAAGTCGCAGATAATTATAATCTGGGAACAAAGACATATGTTGCTGTACTGATGTTGCAAAATTAGCTGAAAAAGCAAACTTTGATATCAAATATCAGGGCGTTGCTAAATTCCCGGCAGTAACACGTGATATTTCTCTGGTTATGAAAAAGACAGTATTAGCCGGACAAATCGAGGAAGTAATCCGAAAGAGCGGTGGAAAGCTACTTGAAGATTATCATTTGTTTGATATTTACGAAGGGGAAAATGTTGGAAAAGATGAAAAATCACTGGCATATTCCATTCGTTTCCGTGCCAAAGACCGTACGTTAGAGGATAAAGATGTATCGGCTGTCATGGATAAAATCTTAAAGAAACTGGAAAACTTAGGAGTAGCTTTAAGACAGTAAGATAGATTTTGGTTGTGTTTTTAGGAGGAAAAGATGAAACGGTTCATAAGCAATTTATTAACGGTATGCTTTATCTGTTACATGATTTTATTGGTCTATTTTTCTCTTCTTTAGTGAGGAATATGGACGCAATGAGCCGTATACGACCTATCAGTACAATCTGGAATTGTTCCGTGAAATTAAACGGTATCTGATGTACAGAGAGCAGATTGGCATGGTATACTTTGCCATTAATCTATTAGGAAATATTGTGGTATTTATGCCATTTGGCTTTCTGGTCCCGGTACTATATAGAGAACAGCGAAAAGGCGTTCATTTTAAAGGGCATTATTTTAGAAGCGGACTGTTTGTGACGTTCCTTGGATTTGCTTTCAGTCTTGTTGTGGAAACGATCCAGCTCGTGACGAAAGTGGGATGCTTTGATGTCGATGATTTGTGCCTAAATACGTTTGGTGTTATTTTGGGATATATTTGTTATTATCTTTCAAAAAAAATCATTCGTGCACTCGGAAGAAAGTGAAAGGAGACCGAAGATGGAAGTACGTTTTGGAAATCGCAAAAGAATACGTTTTAGTGATAAGAAACATCCAAAGCATGGAATTATTTCAGTGGTACTGGGTGTCCTTTCGATTATTATTCTCTTGACACTCTGCATTGTGTCCGGACATGCAAAAGGCAGGGCAGGAATGGAAATTGGTGCGCTCGGTCTTGCAACGATGGTACTTAGTATCATTGGATTTGTGCTTGCGGTTCGCTGTAACAAAGAAGAAGATATTTACCATGTGACACCGGCGGTTGGCTCAGTGCTGAATGGTATTATGATTCTTTTATTTATGGTGCTGTTTATTAAAGGAGCGATTTAAGAACTTTAATTTTGTCGGAAATATCTACTACCTGATAGCGGGAGCGGTATTCCGAATCGGAAAGTTCTTCAATATAATTAACCGGATAATCTTTCAGATATCCTTTTCTTAAAAGAGTGGAAGCTGCTTTGTTATAGGCAATGGCAGCTTCTATTTCATTTTCATAGCGCCCGACTAATAAATCACCGTTCCAGTGAATTTTTGTTTCATAATAAATCTGTCCCTGTTTTGTTTTTTTGGCATACGCCGTGATAGCGGTTGATAATTACAAGGTTTTCATAGCGGAAATCTCTTGTGTTTCCGTTGGCAAATAGATAATCCCGTCCGGCTACGGCATAATTTTTAATGCCATAGCGGGATAAAATATTCACCTGCATTCCGTAATCGGCAACAAAAAGATGCCCTCCGCGGCGGCTTATGGTGCGGGTGGAGTAATAAAATAAATCGTCCGTATCAAAAATCAGATAATTTTCCGGCGAAAAATAATAATGAAAATATTTCTGAAACAAATAAATCGGTGTCTTGATATAAATACCATTATCCCGAAAATTAATTAAACTAACCCATTTGGAAAAGGAGAGCACCGGATTTTCCTTTTTTATATGAAGTCAGCGTTATTTCCTTTCCTGCGAGCAGTCTGCCGGCGTAAAGGTAAGCTTCGTGTGCCTTTTCTTCCGTGTCAAAGCTGCCAAGGCTGATATGCTTTCCACTGTAGGTAATCGAACTTCGAAAATATATGGTGTTGTCTTTTTTTTTCGCTTGATATACACCGGGCAGCATACGGATGCTCCTTTCCTATGTTTAAAATCTGCTATCATTGTATGCGATTTTTTTGAATTATTGCAATATTGTGAATAAAATGTAACAAAATTGTAATAATTATGTAATAACAACATATATTTGATACTAGGAGGAAAGGAAAATGGTTAAAAAAAGAAGAAAATATTGTTTTTCGTTTATTGTCTGTTGGTTTCGGCCCTTTCCATTGGCTGGTATCCACAGAATCAGAATAAGCAGGTAAAGAAAGATATAACTTTGGTGCGAAAGTCATCAGAGAAGATGGCAGCACTGGTGGAAAATAATCAGTTTTGTTATCAGGGCGTTGCAGAAACGGATATGGATGAAAGGCGTATGAATACACAGGAAGATGAAAAGCAGAGACGCACGGTGAAAACAATTGTGAGATACCGGGTGAATCTGGATCATGGGGCTAGAAGGATTTTAGAGAGGATTGTGGAGGCGGAATCCGGTGACCAGACAATCAAGGGACGCCAGATGGTGGCAAATGTGATATTAAATCGTATGAAATCCGAAAAATTTCGAACTCTGTGCGTGAAATTGTCTTTGCCGGTCCGTCAGTTCTCACCGGTGTCAAACGGCAGCTACTACCGCGTAAAGGTGTCAGCACGGACAAAAAAAGCGGTAGAAAAGGCGTTAAAGGAAAAAAGATAATACAAACGGAGCATTGTATTTTATGTACCGTGCCGGCTCTGATTCTTCAATATCAGCTGGTTTGACAGAGAACTCACAAAAATATGCGAATACGGCTGTCACGAATTTTTTCGCTAAAACACGTAATTTGCAGTCTTGTATAAATTGAAATTTCATGGTATTCTATGTTTAGTTTTGTTTTACCGAAATGAGTTTAGAGAAAAGGACGGAGAGATTATGAGTATCATGTACAAGAGTACAAGAAGCAATAGTGACAAAGTGACAGCATCGCAGGCAATCTTAAAAGGGCTTGCAGACGACGGTGGATTATTTGTGCCGGATTCGATTCCTGCACTTGAAGTACCGCTTGAAAAACTTGCTGATATGACATATCAGGAAACCGCTTATGAAGTTATGAAACTGTTTCTTTCAGATTTTACCGAGGAAGAATTAAAGCATTGTATTAATGGTGCCTATGATGATAAATTCGACACCAAGGAAATTGCCACACTTGTTAAAAAAGATGGTGCTTATTATCTGGAATTGTTCCATGGAAAAACAATCGCCTTTAAAGATATGGCACTTTCAATTCTCCCATATTTGATGACAACGGCAGCAAAGAAAAATGGTGTTAAAAATGAAATTGTTATTTTGACAGCAACATCCGGTGATACAGGAAAAGCTGCATTGGCAGGTTTTGCTGATGTTCCGGGGAACAAGTATTATTGTGTTCTATCCGAAAAACGGTGTCAGCCCGATTCAGGAGAAACAGATGCTGACACAAAAAGGAGAAAACACAAATGTAGTAGGAATTATCGGAAACTTTGATGATGCCCAGACCGGTGTAAAAGAGATGTTCCACTCAAAAGATTTAGCAGAGCGCATGAATGCAAAAGGATATCAGTTTTCCTCTGCCAATTCTATTAACATTGGACGTCTGGTACCACAGATTGTTTACTACGTATATGCGTATGGTCAGCTTCTCAAACAGGGAGAAATTTCTTGTGGTGAGGAAATGAATGTTGTTGTCCCAACCGGAAACTTTGGTAATATTTTGGCGGCTTTCTATGCAAAAAATATGGGACTTCCGATTGAGACTTTGTACTGTGCATCGAATGAGAACAAAGTATTGTTTGATTTCTTCCAGTCAGGAACTTATGACAGAAAAGAGAATTTATTTTGACATCTTCTCCGTCAATGGATATTTTGATTTCGAGTAACTTAGAGCGTTTGATTTACCGTATTACCGGTGAGAATGCAGCACAGACAAAAGCGTTTATGGATGCTCTTTCAAACAATGGCGAATATACGATTACGAAAGAAATGATGGAGAAATTATCCTGTTTTGTCGGTGGTTATGCTTCGGAAGCTGAAACTGCAGCAAATATTAAGAAGGTGTTTGATAAAGCCGGTTATATCATGGATACACATACATCGGTTGCTTCCTGTGTTTATTATGACAAGGCAAAGGATGCCGGCTTAAAGACAGTAATTGCTTCTACGGCAAGCCCATACAAGTTTACCCGCAGTGTTATGGATGCCATTGACAAAGAAAAATATGACAGCATGACTGATTTTGAACTGGTAGATGAGTTAAATGCTCTTTCCGGTGTGAAGATTCCGGAGGCAATTGAGGAAATCCGCACCGCACCGATTCGTCATGATATTGTATGCGATAAGAGTGAGATGCAGATGACCGTAGAAAAGATTCTTGGACTGTAAAAAGAGAGGATAAAAGAATGGAATTTCGACCATGCATCGATATTCATAATGGTAAGGTAAAGCAGATTGTCGGTGGAAGTTTAAAAAGATGAGAAAGATTTTGCAAAAGAGAATTTTGTTTCGGAGATGCAGGCGGCAGATTATGCCGCCTTGTATCGTGAAAAGGGGCTTCGCGGCGGACATATTATTTTGTTAAATGCGGCGGACAGTCCTTATTATAAAGCAGACCTTATGCAGGCAAAGGGGCTCTTTCTGCGTGGCAGGGGGCCCTTCAGGTAGGTGGTGGAATCCATGCGGAAAATGCCGCTTCTTTTTTTTGGATTTTGGCGCAAGCCATGTCATTGTTACATCGTATGTTTTGTGGGCGGAGATTCGTTTTGACCGTTTGCAGCAATTAGTGAAAGCGGTGGGAAAAGAGCATGTGGTTCTGGATTTGAGCTGCCGGAAAAAAGGAGATTCTTATTATATTGTAACCGACCGGTGGCAGAAATTTACTAATCAGTGTCTGGATGAAGCACTGATGGAAAAACTTCATTCGTACTGTGATGAATTTTTAGTGCATGCGGTAAATGTTGAGGGAACCGGAACAGGTGTAGATGAGGATTTGTTAAAAATTCTTGCTAAAGAACGTGAAATTCCGATTACATATGCCGGCGGCATTGGCAGTTATGAGGACATCGAAAAATTCAAAAAACAGGAAAAACAGAGTCAAGTATACGATTGGAAGTGCCCTCGATTTGTTTGGTGGTTCGCTCAAATTCGACACAATTGTTACAAAATTTAATTAAACAAATTATAAAAGTTTTCGTAAAAACAAACCAAAAACCGTTGATTCCAGCATTTGGAAGGCGGTTTTTTGTATTTAGGGTTGATTTTTTGTTATAGTATGTTACAATTGTTACGTAAATGTTACAAAAACGATGCAAGTCGATAACAATTTTGTAACCAATAAAAATGTTAGGAGTGTAAACATGTTTTTGAAAACTTTAGTAGTACGAATGATGGCGGTTTTTGCGTTGATGGGAATCTTAATCGGGGCAACACCTTCACAGGCTGCTGAGAAAAAAGTTATACAAGCAAGGAATTAAAAATGATGTCTGCGATTATTTTCTGTGAGGCAGGAAACCAGAGCAAAGCAGGAAAGACAGCGGTAGGAATTGTTGTGATGAACCGTAAAAATCCGGTGCTTTTCCAAACTCGATTCAGGGTGTTCTCAAACAGCGCGGACAGTTTACTCCGGTTCGTACCGGTAAATGGCAGAAGGAAATGAAAAAATACAGCCAGGGTAAATACAAATCCGGCGCCCGTGCCAAATGTGTGCAGGCAGCAAAAATTGCTTTAGAAGGCGAAAAATGTGTTACTTATAAAGGCAAAGAAATTAAGATGAGTAAGTATCACTTTTTCAGTCAGCGTCTGTCTCATGCAAAACTTCGCATCGGCGGACACGATTTCAAATAAAATCTTGTCTAAAAAGCCTCTTTGTGTTATTATTTGAGAGATACGCAAAGGAGGCTTTTTTTTATGCCAGAAATGAATGAAGAAGTGATTTCAAGAAATTTTATTGAAAATGAAATAGATAAGGATTTGCAGGAGGGCGTGTATGATAAAGTGGTTACGCGTTTTCCACCGGAGCCAAATGGTTATCTGCATATTGGACATGCCAAATCGATTTTGTTGAATCAGGGATTGGCAAAGGAATATGGCGGAACCTTTAACCTTCGTTTTGACGATACGAATCCACAGAAAGAAAAAAGAAGAATTTGTGGACTCCATCAGCAAAGATGTGGAGTGGATTTGTGGCGAAAAACCACCGGTATATTTTTGCATCGAATTATTTTGATGATATGTATGAATGTGCATTGAAACTGATTCGCAAAGGAAAAGCATATGTCTGTGATTTGTCAGCAGAAGAAATCAGAGAGTACCGCGGTACGTTAAAAGAGCCCGGCAAAGACAGTCCTTACCGAAACCGTTCGGTAGAAGAAAACCTTACGTTGTTTGAAGGAATGAAAAATGGTGAGATTGAAGATGGCTCCTGTGTGCTTCGTGCAAAGATTGATATGTCCTCGCCGAATATTAACATGAGAGACCCGGTTATTTACCGTGTAGCACATTTACACCATCATAATACAGGGGATAAGTGGTGCATTTATCCGATGTATGATTTTGCCCATCCGATTGAGGATGCGATTGAGGGGTTACCCATTCGATTTGTACACTGGAGTTTGAGGATCATCGTCCGCTGTATGACTGGGTTGTAAAAGAATGTGAGTTTGAGGTGCCGCCACGCCAGATTGAATTTGCAAAAATGTATCTGACCAATGTGGTAACAGGTAAACGTTATATCAAAAAACTGGTAGAAGATGGTATTGTAGACGGCTGGGATGACCCAAGACTGGTTACGATTACTGCTCTTAGAAGAAGAGGATATACGGCTTCTTCCATTCGCAAGTTTATGGAACTTTGTGGTGTTTCCAAATCAAACAGTTCTGTGGATTCTGCAATGTTAGAGTATTGCATCCGCGAGGATTTGAAAATGTCTCAGCCACGAATGATGGCAGTGTTAGACCCGGTTAAACTTGTGATTGATAATTACGAAGAAGGAAAGATTGAATATTTGGATGTTCCGAATAATCAGGAGAATCCGGAACTTGGTACACGTAAGGTGCCATTTGGAAGAGAGTTGTATATTGAGAGAGGATTTCAAGATTGATCCTCCACGCAAGTATTTCCGTTTGTTCCCGGGCAATGAAGTACGTCTGATGAGTGCTTATTTTGTGACTTGTACCGGTTACGAAACCGATGAAGATGGAAATGTAACGGTTGTTCATGCAACGTATGACCCGGAGACTAAATCCGGTTCCGGCTTTACCGGTACCGCAAAGTGAAAGGAACAATTCACTGGGTAGCTGCGGATACAGCGGCAAAAGCAGAAGTACGTTTATATGAAAATATTGTTGACGAAGAAAAAGGGGTTTACAATGAAGATGGTTCCATAAATGTAAATCCAAATTCCTTGACAATTTTTAAAGAGTGCTATATGGAACCGGCACTCAAAGAGGCAAAACCAGGGGATAAGTTACAGTTTATGAGAACTGGTTTCTTCTGTGTGGATACAAAGGATACGACGGCAGAGCATATGGTGTTTAATCGAATTGTATCGTTGAAGAGCTCTTATCGTCCCAATAAATAAAATTTAGATGGAAACGGGGGATGACGATGTCTAATATTTTTGCAGGGTTGGAGGATTTAGGTTTTAAAAATGTTGAAAAAGTAGATGTGTATCAGGAAAGCGACAGCGAGAAGAAAAAGCAGGAAGCGGCAAAACAGGATGCAAAAAAAGAAACAAATGAAGAAGATTTGCTTTTCGATAAGAGCTACACCTGTCCGGTATGCGACCATGAATTTAAGAGCCGTATGGTAAGAACCGGTAAGGTGCGTTTGGTTGGTGCCGATTCAGATTTGCGTCCGCGTTATATGGGAGTTGATTCCCTGAAGTATGATGCGATTCTTTGTCCAAAATGTGGTTATGCAGCACTGAACCGCTATTTTAATTTTGTGATGTCTAGCCAGGCGAAAAACATCAAGGAAAAAATTTCTGCGAACTTCCATTATCAGCCGGAAGCAGGAAAGATTTACACATATGATGATGCGCTGACAAGACATAAGATGGCACTTTTGAATACCGTTGTGAAAAACGGTAAGAGCAGTGAGCGTGCTTACACCTGTCTGAAGATGGCATGGCTCTGCCGTGGCAAGCGTGAACTTTTGATGCAGGGCGATTACAAAAAGAAGAAGTTACAGAGCTGATTAACGAAGAAAAGGAATTGCTCTCGAACGCCTATGATGGCTTTGAAGCAGCATTTTCCAAAGAAGATTTCCCAATGTGTGGTATGGACCAGTATACAATGATGTATTTGCTTGCAGAACTGGCAAGACGTATTGGTAAAAATGATGAAGCAAAACGCTATGTTTCAAAGGTGTTAGTGGCAAGAAATGCCCAGCGCCGTATTAGGACAAAGCGTTTGCCCTGAAGGAGAAACTTCAAGGCAAAGCGGAGTAATCAATTTTCCGATAAGATACTGTTTACTTTTGTCATAGCACGTGGGAGAGAGTCCTTTGAATTTTTCCAAGAGGCCTCTTTGTTGCGGTAGTCGTGTTTGTCGACAAACCACGAGACGTCTTCCTGCACGCGCTTAAAGTTTGTAAGGGAAGGTTTCATTTAAATCGCTTGTGAAATCGACAAGTACCTGCCCGCTCAAGTGAGAAGGTGCAAGGTCATAAAGCATACCATAGTGTTCGAGACAGAATCCTTTGCTGTTTTTGAATTTCTTACGGAAATCGGAATCTTTCTCGTACAGATATAAAGTGGTCACTAAATACCGTTTGAAAGTATTTTTTTTTATACGGTCACATATAAAACAGGAACTTGTAGTCTGTTTGATATAATCGGAGAGAGCGGAACCGGTATCCTTCGCAAATAAGCGTTTGGAGCCGTTCCGTTTCTTTTTTT
>VOFG01001279.1_pt1 | contig 68001 bp, 71 predicted proteins | sample 5384171 | NCBI WGS metagenome assembly VOFG01 (sample SAMN12384726, study PRJNA508395) | human gut metagenome | isolation source: healthy gut F | host: Homo sapiens
CGTGGATACGTGCCTGCGGAAAATAGTGCTTGATGAAGCGGATATTGCTCCTGCGGTCCTTCTTCTCCTCGTCGCCGTACCAGTAGGTGATCTTCGTGCCGATCTTTGCGGGCGTCTTTGGCAGAACATAGTTGTTCCCCGACCAGAAAATGTTGCGGATGGTCTGATCCGAGTAGGTCTTTAAGTATGCCTCGATGGCGTCGTATTCCTTTTTGGGGTCGCGCCCCGGCAGCGTGAATCGTTCCGGTGGAAAAGCTGCCTCTAAGATTTTGCGGTTATTCGCGGCGAGCTTGAACGACAGCATGTCGCGCGCAAGCAGCAGCTTTCGTATGAGATACGGCAGCTGGTACGGCGTGATGCCGCCGTCGATGATGGCGCGCTTGACCGGCAGCTCGCCACGCGCCAGCAGCCGCGTCAAACATGCGCCGCCGAGCGAGCAGCCGTAGGCCGCGTTGAGGCAAGTCACACCCTGCGCGCGAAGATAGTCCGTGATCTCATCGACCGTCTGCTCGACCGACGTAAAATCGCCAGGATAAGACGGCTCGTGCCCGTCGTAGACGACCTGAAAGACATGCCACGACTGCGCAAGCAGCGCGACCGTCTTTTCAAACGCCCAGACGGGTTCCGCCGTGCAGGGCAGAAACAACAGTGTCTTTTCCTGCCCTTGTCCGTGTTCCAAAATGTGCATGTCCTCTCCCCCGTCCGACGCGATGGTAGTTCCTCAAAGCAGTTAGTTTCCTCTAACCAAATGTCGCAATTTCATCAGTTAGCTATATCTAACCACCGATCCGTAGAAATGCCGCGAAAGGCGGCTTTTTATGGGTTTTATTGTAATGCTGCGCATGATAATTGTCAAGACAGCGAACGCGCAGCTTTGCAGAAACATCCTCTCCATTTTCGCACCGGTGCGCCGCCGTAAGAGTCCTCATACCAAAAGAGCGCGGAGAGGTCAAACCTCTCCGCGCTCTTTTTCCTTTTTTACAGCTTCCAGCCGGCGGTCTCCTTCTTGCCGCCGACGAAGTCGGCGTAGATGCCGTCCTCCTGGATGAGCTCGTCGTGCGTGCCGCGCTGGACGATCTTTCCGCCGTCCTCATCCCTTTTTGCGCGGCAGCCGCCGCTGCAATAGACCGTCGCCACGCGGGGCGGGAATTTGCGTTTGATTGCCATTGCGTCTCCTCCCCTGTTCCATTCTGATATTGCCGCCCTCCGCGGCACAAAATTCCTCTGCTTACGCCCGATAGCCGAGCGCCGTTGAGATCTGCGCCGCCGCGGCGCAGGTCAAGTCAATATCGCGCTGGAAAGCCGGCGAACGCACACTATCGAACATGCCGACAACGCCGACGGCGTAGCGCACCGCGCCGGAGCTGTCGCGCACGGGCGCGGAGGGCGAGCACAGGCCGAAGCGGTACTCGCCCTCCTCCACGGCATAGCCGTTTTCACGCGCGGCCTGCATCACACGGAAGAGCTCCTCCCACGTGACGAGGGTCTTGGGCGTATAGGGCTCCAATGTGCGGCGCGACAGGACGCGCTTCGCCTCGTGGTCGGCCATCGCGGATAGAAACACCTTGCCCTGCGAGGTGCAGTGCAACGGCAGACGCGTCCCGACCTCCGACACGACGCGCAGTCCCGCGCGGGACTGCACCTGTTCGATGGTGATGACCTCTGAGCGATTCAACATCGAGAGGAACACCGACTGCCCTGTCACGCTTGCCAAATGCTGCAAATGCGGCTTTGCCAGGTCTGAAACGCTCCAGCTTGCGCCCACGGCGCAGCCGTACTCAAAAAGCCGCACGCCGAGGCAGTAGCGCCCGTCGCTCTGCTGGTCCACGACCGCGCTCTCGCGCATCGTGCTCAAAAGGCCGTGGATCGTGCTCTTCGGCCAGCCGGTCTGCTTGCTCAGCACGGCCAGCGTGAGCGGCTGGTGCACCTCCATCAGCAGGCCGAGCAGCCGCAGCGCCTTGGCAGCGGACTGTACGGGACCGTTTTCATGGAACATCGCCTTCCCTCCTCTCGATTCGTCATTGCCGGATGAGCCGCCGTCATTTTCTTGATGACAGTATCGCGCAGGTTCAAACAAAAGAAAAGGGCAATTTCAGCAAATCGCACAAATTCCATCAGCTAGACTATCGATTTTCCGTCAAAAAAGCCCACCGTCGCATCTGCGACGGCGGGCCTTGCATTTTCAGTTACTTCTCTTCGCCGTGGATGATATCGCCGAAGTAGGTGCCGCGGACGATCTCCTCCACGTCCTCTCCCTCGTGTCCCCTGAGGATCTCAAGGAGCTTGCTGTGCGCGGCGACGAGCTCGTCGCCTCTGCCGCTCGTGATCATCGTGCTGACGGTCTCGTAGCGGACGGCGTGCGTCAGCGTGCGCACGACGCGGCTGATCTTGTCGGCCAGCGGATTTTTGCCCATCTGCGAGATCAGGTCGTGGAACTCGTTGTCCACGGCGAAGAAGCGGTCGACCTCGTTGTCACCGCTGTGGACGATCTCTTTCATCTGTTCGAGCATCGCCTCGAGCGCATGGCCATCCTCCTCGTCATACTTCTGGCTGGCAAGGCGCATGATGCCGATCTCGACCATCTCACGCAGCTCCATCAGATTGTCGAAGGAATCCTGATTCAGGATGATGCCGTAGATCATCGGATCGATCATGCTCTCCTGGAAGCCGCTGCAAACAAAGGTCCCCTCTGAACGCTTGCTCTCCAACACGCCGAGGTAGGAGAGGATTTTGATGGCCTCACGTACGGAACTGCGGGCAACGCCCATCGACGCGGCCAGCTCCGGCTCGGGCGGGATGCGGTCGCCGGGCTTGAGCTCTTTATTACGCATGGCGTCTGTCAGGCAGTTGATGACACTCTGCACCACAGACTCTTTTTTCAAATTTTTCACATATCCGGGCGTATCGTTCATAATTTTCTCCTTTTATGCCTGACAATATGATTCCCATGTATAACATAATACAAAGTTGAGGTTTCGTCAATGAAAACCGTCTTTCATAAAAGCGGCGGGCGGCAGATGCATGTCTGCCGCCTTTTTCTTCCCTGCTGTGTGCTGTTTCTTCGTCCGATGCATAGGATAAAGCACCGATATCATGTCAGGGGGGAGACGTCTATGAATTACTACACGGGGTCCTGCCGCGGGAACGGCTGCTGTCCGTTCGATCCGTATAGCTATGTCACGATCCAGGGGCCGACCGGCCCCATCGGCCCAAAGGGCGATCCCGGCTCGCAGGGACCCATTGGTCCCCGAGGCGAGCGCGGAGAAAAAGGCGAACAGGGCATCCAAGGCGAGAAAGGCGACACCGGCGAAACGCCGGTCGTCACCGTCGCATAGGACCCCCCACTGAGCTACAAGCTGCACTTCCAAACCAGCGAGCAGGAGTTGACGACGCCTAATCTATTCGCGCCGTTCACCGAGTACCATGTCGACCTCTCCGCGGCAGACAGCACGCTGAATATTCCGCTCAAGGACCTGATTTTGACCTATCAGCGCGCGTCGGCCAGCGCGCTGCGCATCAGCATCGTGCCGAAGAACACCGCCGCGCCCGTTTTGGTCGACCTGCGCAGAACGACCATCTACGACGGCAGCACGATCGAGACACAGACGCTCAACGGCAGCAGCATTTCCGCAAGCATTGCGATCGACGGCACCGTGTACACAAACTCGCAGGAGACGCACAACATGCGCATCCGCCAGCAGGATCCCGTCACGAAGCTCTGGTCGATGTGTGAGATCAATTCGTTCCTTTCCGCGGGCGGCGCACGCTGCTCCATCCGCATCCAGTAGAGCGAGTACGACGTGGCCTACGCCGCGCCGACGGTGTAACCACACCGATACCATATAAAGACACCGTCCGCGTTCCGGAAAGATATCCGGAATGCGGGCGGTGTTCACTATTTGATCTGAATTGTTTCTCCGTCATACACGCCTTGCAGGCATTCGCCGTTTCCGATGTGGTAGGCATAAAAGTCCTTCTTCGGACGCGCATAGGCCTCCATGATCGCCATGATGACGCCGCCGTGGACGACGAATCCCACGTGAGAGCCGTCCGGCACATTTTTGATCGTCTCCGCAAACGCCTCGCAGCAACGCGTTTTGAAGTCCGTTACGCTCTCACCCTCGGGGATGGGCGTCAGGCACATCGCATCGACCCACTCCTGATAGGCGGGGTCGCCCGAAAGCTCGTCTGCGGACTTCCCCTCAAAGCGGCCAAAGTCCGTCTCGGCAAGGCCGTCCACGACGGTATAGTGCATCTGCGGAAACAGAATGTCCGCCGTCTGCCGCGTGCGCAGCATGGGGCTGACAAAAAGCCGATCGACTGAAAGCCCCCGCTTTTGCAGCGCTTTGACCTGTGCGATGCCCGCCTCGCACAGCGGCTCGTCCGTGCGGCCGATGTAGCGGCGGCGGAGATTTCCCTCCGTCGCGCCGTGGCGGATGAAGAAAATGTCGATCACAGCAGCCCTCCGATCCAAATGCCGATCAGGCCGCAGAGCTCGCAGAGCTGCAAAAAGAAGCCCGACGTGTCCCCTGTCACGCCGCCAAACTGTGCCAGCGCGAATCTGCGATACTTGAGCGCGGAAACCACCACAAACGCCGCCGCCATCCCGCCAGCCGTGGGAGACATCCAGACCATCCCCGCCGCGGCGGCGAGGCCGGCGAGCGCGAGCGCGGCTGTCGCCGTGCGGCGCTGGACGCCGCTTGTGAAGGCGCAGAGCATGCCGGACTTTCGCGCATTCGGCAGATTCACCGCGCACAGGCCCGACAGCGCGCGAGAGAGCACGAATAGCGGGCAAATCAGCAAAATATGCCCCGCGGCGAACACCTCGTAGGCAAAGCCCGCGTAGGCGAGCAGGTACACGCCGCCGTAAATGACCGCGAACGCGCCGCAGTTGGCATCCTTCATGATCGCGAGCTTTTTCTCGCGCGTCTGGTGCGACGAGAGTGCGTCCACCGTGTCGAGATAACCGTCCATGTGGATGCCGCCTGTCACTAAAATCGGCAGGCACGCCGCGATTGCCGCGAACAGCACGCCGCTCATGCCCGTCGCCTGCGCAAGTACAGCCCACAGCCAGAGCGCCGCGCCGCAGAGAACACCCACCGCGGGGAAAAAGCAGATCGCGTAGCGCATATTTTTTTCGTTCCAATCAAGCTGCGGAACGGGCACCGCGCTGTACGTCGACAGCGCGATCAAAAGCGATTCAAATAATCTCATCGAGGTCTCCCTTTTCGGCAAACGGCGCGCCGTCTTTCATTGCGACCGCCGCCGCGGCGCGGTCGTACAGTCTTTGATTCAGGCCGTTCAGCGCGCGGATGTAAGCCGCCGTCTCGCCGTCGTAGCCGTCGGCGCGCAGGCCTGTGATCGTCACGGCGACGAGCAGACGACAGCGCGAGCACAGCGCTTCGATGTCCGCGTACACGCTTGCTTCATCCCCGCCGCGCTCGAACATCGCGTTTGCCAGCAGATTCGACACATCCTCAAGCAGCACGACGCCGTCCCCTTCGACCGCCGCCGCGCCGACCTGATATGGGCATTCGAGCGTCGTAAATTGCAGGTCCTTTCGCTGCTCGCGGTGCTTTTCGATGCGCTGCAAATTTTCCTCCGAGCAGGGGCGCATCGTGGCGATATAATAACGCTCGCCTGTCGTGCGCGCGACGATGCGCTCGGCATAACGGCTCTTGCCGCTGCCGTTTGCACCGGAGATCATGATCAGCGTTCCCATGCGCGTTCCCTTCTCTCAGGGCGTGAACTGATCGCCCCGGCGAATTTCGTCCAGATAGTCGTCGTTGATGCCCGCCTCGTCAAAGGTCGCCATGTCGTTGATGACAGCGCACGCAGCGTCGAGCACCTGAAAGGCGAGCGGACAGCCGCTTCCCTCGCCCAATCGCATGCCGAGGTCAAACAGCGGGCGCAGGTCCATCGCCTCCATCGCGAGGCGGTAGCCGATCTCAAACGAGGCGTGGCTCGGCACCAGGTATCCGCGCACATTCGGGCACAGCCTGACGGCGCACAGCGCCGCCGCGGCGGAAATGAGGCCGTCGATGACCGCCGGCCGGCGTGCCGCCGCCGCGCCCAAAAATGCGCCGCACATCGCCGCGAGGTCAAAGCCGCCGACCTTGGAAAGGACGCCGACAACGTCGTCCCTGTCCGGCCGATTTACCTCAATGGCGGTGCGGATGACCGCTTTCTTTTTGCGAAAGCTCTCCTCCGTGATACCGCCGCCGCGGCCCGTCACGGCCTCGACGTCCGCTCCCAGCAGCACGGCCAGCACCGCCGAAGAGGTCGTCGTGTTGCCGATGCCCATTTCGCCGACACCGATCACGTCCGCGTCGACCGTCCTCGCGATCTCCGCGCCGGTCAGGATGGCCTGTAAGGTTTGCTCCCGCGTCATCGCGGGGCCGGTGCAGATATTTTGCGTGCCGTAGGCGATCTTGCGGTTCAAAACGGTGCTCTCGTAAATATCGGCATTCACGCCGACATCGCACACGGTCAAGCCGCAGCCAAAGTGCTTTGCCAGCACCGCAGCTCCCGTCTTGCCCCGCATCAGGTTGATGGTCTGCTGCTTCGTCACGGACTGCGGCGCGCTGGAAACGCCCTCGGCCACCACGCCGTTGTCCGCAGCGAAGACGAGCAGCTGCTTTTTATTGAGCGCATTGTGCACCCGCCCTGTGATCCCCGCAAGCTGGATGGAGATCTCTTCGAGCCGCCCGAGGCTGCCGGGGGGCTTGGCGAGCCGCGCCTGATACGCTTCCGCCGCCGTCATCGCGCTGCGATCGAGCGGCAAGACTTCGCGCACAAGCGCGTCCAATTCCTTCTGCATGGCTCTTCCCTCCTTAAAATTCGACGCCGCGCCGCGCCGCGATTCCTCGGTCAAACGGGTGCTTGCGCTTTCGCATCTCCGTCACATAGTCGGCGGCGTCCAGCAAATGCTGCGACGGATCTCGCCCCGTCAGCACGACTTCAAGCGCTTTTGGTCTGCCGCGCAGAAAGTCGATCAGCGTTGCCTCTTCGATCAAGCCGTGGTTGCAGGCGGCGACCGCCTCATCGAGCACGAGCAGATCAACGCCGTCCGCGCTCTTTCGCATCACGTCTTCCAGCAGCGCGGAATAGGCCTTTTGCGCCGCCGCTTTCGTCTGCCCGTCCATCGCCTTGAAAAAGCCGAAGTTCTGCGTGCAGCACGCGACCTCAACATTTTGCAGCGCGCGCAGGACGTTCAGTTCCGACGAGCTGCCGTCCTTCAAAAACTGCGCAAACAGCACGCGCTTTCCAGCGCCCGCCGCGCGGACGCTCAGTCCGACCGCCGCGGTCGTCTTGCCCTTGCCGTCGCCGAAGTACAGATGAATCAGTCCCTGCATGCTCACACCTCCCGATTCAAAATGCGGTAGATGAGCGGCATATCGAGCCCCGCGCGCACCGCGTCTGCCAGCAGATCATACTGCCGCTCCTTGTAGGCCCTCGCGTCAAAGGTGCCGAGCGCTTCAAAGGAAACGCCCTTTTTCGTGCACAGCGCTTTTAAGATCGTGTCGGCGACCTCTTGTTCATCGAAAATACCGTGGACATAGCTGCCGTAGACATTGCCCACGCTGATGAGCGCGCCGCGCGCTTCTTCGCTGCGGCCCATGTGGATCTCGTAGCCCGCGTAGCGCTTGCCGTTCAGCTCAGAGAGCAGTCCCGCGACGCCGGAGAAGACGCCGTTTGTCTGCGTCTGCACCTTTTCGCCCTGAAATACTGTTTCGAGCGGCAGAAGGCCCATTCCGTCGATCTCCGTCACGCCCGCGGCCTCGACCTGTTCGGGGTCGGAAATGTGCCGTCCCAGCATCTGATAGCCGCCGCAGACGCCGAAAACCAGCGTGCCGCCGCTCGCAGCCTTTTGGATCGACGCCTCCAGCCCGCTCTGGCGGAGCCATTGGAGGTCGGCGATCGTACTCTTCGTACCGGGAATCACGATCATATCCGGCGCGCGCAGGTCCCGCGCCCGCTCCACATAGCGGAGCGAGACATTCTCGTAGCGCTCAAACGGCGAAAAATCCGTAAAGTTCGAAATGCGCGGCAGGCGGATGACCGCAATGTCGATGAGCCGCGGCTCCTTATCCCGCCCGAAGCGTTCGCTCAAGCTGTCCTCGTCGTCGATGTCGACATGGAGGTATGGCACAACGCCCGCCACGGGTACGCCGCAGAGCTCCTCGAGCGTTTTGAGCCCCGGTTCCAGAATGGCGCGGTCGCCGCGGAATTTGTTGACAACAATGCCCTTGATGCGCCTTCTGTCCTCTTCACTTTGCAGCGCGACCGTGCCGTAGAGCTGGGCGAACACGCCGCCGCGGTCGATGTCGCCCACCAGCAGCACCGGCGCATCCACCATGCGGGCAAGACCCATGTTGACAATGTCGTTTTCCTGCAAATTGATTTCCGCGGGGCTGCCCGCGCCCTCGATGACGATGACGTCGTACTCGCGTGCCAAGCTCTCATAGGCCTCCATCACCGCGGGGATAAAGTCGCGCTTTCTGCGATAGTATTCCATCGCGGGCATATTGCCCTGTACGCGTCCGTTCACGATGACCTGACTGCCGACGTCCGTCGTCGGCTTCAGTAAAATCGGATTCATGCGCACATCCGGCTCGATGCCCGCGGCCTCAGCCTGCACCACCTGCGCGCGCCCCATCTCGCCGCCATCTTTCGTGATGAACGAGTTCAGCGCCATGTTCTGGCTCTTGAACGGGGCCACGCGATAGCCGTCCTGCTTCAAAACGCGGCAGAGCCCCGCGGCCAGCAGACTCTTGCCCGCGTTGGACATCGTCCCCTGGATCATGATAGTTTTTGCCATGCGCTCACTCCTTTCCCACGCTTCTGATTGCCGCGATAAGCTGTTCGTTTTCCTCGTACTGCCGGACCGCGACGCGATACCAGCCGGATGTCAGGCCCTCGAAATTTGCGCAGTCGCGGATCGCGACGCCGCGCGCTCGCAGCTGTTCCGTCAAGCCCACATCGCCACGGAATAAGATGTAATTCACCTGCGATGGGCACACCCAAAAGCCGAATTTCCTCAGTTTTTCCTCGAGCCACGGGCGCTCCGCGCGGATGATTGCGCGGTTTCTCTCTAAAAACTCCGCATCGCCCAGCGCGGCGACGCCCGCCGCCTGTGCAAGCGCCGAGACATTCCACGGCGGCACCGCCGCCGACATCTTCCGCAGCAAGGCCCCATCCGCACTCAAGCCGTACCCCAGCCGCAGCCCCGCCATACCAAAGCTCTTCGTAAAGGCCTTGAGAACAAAAAGCTGCGGAAACTCCCGCAAAAACGGCGTCAGATCAACGCCGCCGTCCGACAGGCTCAAAAAGCACTCGTCGACAAAAAGCGCAATATTTTTCTCGCGGCAGATGCGCAGAATTTCTTCCAGAAAATCGTCCGCAATGAGCCGTCCCGTCGGGTTGTTCGGGTTGCAGAGGAACAGCGCGTCGATCTTTTCGCGCGCAAGAAACGGCAAAAAGTCCTCCCGCAAGTCAAACTTTTCCTCTTGACTGAGCGCAAAGCGCACGACCCCGCAGCCCGTCCGCTGCAAAGCCAGCGAATACTCCGAAAATGTCGGCGCGAGCTCCATCGCGCGCCCTGGCCGCACGGCCCCGCAATAGGCATAGATCAGCTCGGACGCGCCATTGCCGCAGAGGACAAAGTTCTTCGGCACCCCCTCATATTCCGAGATCGTCTGTACGAGTGTCCGGCAGTAGGGGTCTGGGTAGCGGTAGAGCTCGGGCAGCGCGCGTTCGATCGCGTCGGTCACGCTTCTCGGCGTGCCGAGCGGACTCACGTTCGCCGAAAAGTCGAGCGCAATGCCGCCGTAGATATCTCCGCCGTGGCGGTTTTCCGTTTGATAAAGCATTCTCTTCCCTCACAGCGAAAAAATCAGCAGCCGGACCGCGCAGCCAAGCAGCAGCGCCAGAAGCGTGGTGCCGTACATCAGCCGGCAGGCGCGCGGGATATCCTCATGCTCGATCTGCCGCAGTGCGTCGCCGATGTACTCCTTTTTGTGCAGCACGCCGTGGTACCACGCATCGCCCGCAAGGCGCACATCCCAAAAGTCCCGCGCAGACCGACTCCGTCTGCGCGGAGTTCGGGCTCGCGTGCTTGTAGCGGTCGCGGCGGAATATCTTCCAGCCGTTTTTTCACGTCCATGCGCAGAAGTCCGCCCGCCGCGAGCATCAGCAATGCAGAGATGCGCGCAGGCAGATAGTTCGCAATATCATCCGCCTTCGCAGGCATAAGGCCGATGTCCTTATACGGCGGCTCGACATAGCCGAGCATCGAGTCCATCGTATTCACAGCCTTGTAGAAAAAGCCCAGCGGCGCGCCGCCGATGGCAAGGTACAGCAGCGGTGCGACCACGCCGTCTGACGTGTTCTCCGCCACGGTCTCGACCGCGGCGCGCGTCACGCCCGCATCGTCGAGCGCCGCCGTGTCGCGTCCCACGATCATCGAAACGGCGCGGCGCGCGGATTCGATGCTGCCGTGCTCGAGTTCGTGATACACCTTCATGCTCTCATCCCGCAGCGACTTTGCCGCCAAGATCTGCCAGCACATGACGCTCTCGACCGCGAGGCGCAGCCACGGACTCACCCTGCCGCACAAACACAGAAGCAGCGCGGGCACCGCCGCCGCAAGAAATGCGACGATCAACCACAGCACCGCACCCGCCGCGCGCTCGCCGCGCGGCGTTTTGGGGAAAATCCTCCGCAGGACGCACTCCAGCGCGCTGATCGTCTTCCCGATCAGCACGACCGGATGCGGCAGGCTGTGCGGATCGCCCAGAACGCAGTCGATGCCAAAGCCGATGAGAAGCGGCAAAATTGGCTGGATCATAGCTTCTCCTCCGACTGCATCGTAAAGACGTACACGGGGTTCTGCCCCGTCATCAGGTGATACGGCCCCGTCTTTTTGCCGCGGGCGATCTGGACGGAGACGGCCTCCGCCTCGGTAAAGGCAAAATCCTTCCTGCACGCCGTCAGCTCGGCGATGCTCTCAAGCGAGACGGCCGTCGCCACGATGCGGACGTGCGGATTTTTGGCAAGCAGCATCGACAGAATATCACGCAGGTTGCCCGCGCTGCCGCCAATAAAGACGTGCGTCGGTGCAGGCAGATCGCGGCACGCCTCCGGCGCAGTGCCGGAAACGACCGTCAGGTTCTCCACATGGAACGCCGCTTGATTCTTTTTCAACAGCTCGACCGCGTCGTCTCTGCGCTCAACGGCGTAGACATGACCATGCTTCGCCTGAAGCGCCATCTCGATGGCGACCGAACCCGTTCCCGCGCCGATATCATAGCAGACGGCGCGCTCGGTCAGGCGGAGCTTCGAGAGCGCGACGGCGCGCACCTCGCTCTTGGTCATCGGCACAACGCCACCCTCGCCCGCGCCTCGCAAAAACGCCTCGTCCGGCAGTCCGTGCGTCACGATGGCATCGGGATGGTCGTTTTCGATCAGCACGGCGCTCAAGGGCGCAAAGGCCTTACTTTGCAGCTCCTCCGCCATGCCGGTGGTAATGGTCTCATCCTCGTAGCTCAGCTGTTCGCCGACGCTCACCGTCACGGTGCCGAGGCCGTTTTCCGCCAGCGTTCGGCACAGGCCGTTCACGCCATTCTCGCCGCCGACGAGCGCGAAAACGCGCGCGTGCGCGCGCACGTCTGCCGTGATGTCGTGCGCGCGGCCATGCAGGCTGACGACATGAACGTCCTCATAGGACGTTTGCAGCTTTGCACAGAGGTAGGAAAGCGAGCTCAGGCCCGGCAGCACGCTGACCTCGCAGTCAGAAAGCAGCGGCAGCAGCTTCCTCGTGCCGCTGAAAAAGCCCGTGTCGCCCGACATCACGACCGCGCTTTGCCGGTATTCGCAGTGCGCGTGAATGAAGTCCGCGATCTCCTGTGGTGCGATGGCGGCATAAGTCTTCTGCCCGCCGCGCGCGGCGGCATCCAGCATGCGTCTCGCGCCGATGAGGCAGACCGCCTCTTCGATCGCGCGGCGCGCCTCCTGCGTCATCGCATCCCTGCTGCCCGGCCCGATACCGACGATCTTCACACTCTGCGCGAATCGGAAACCAAAGCGGCGCTCCAAGCTGTCCAACACCTGCGAAAAGGACTTCCCCTCCCGCTGCTTTGGCCGTCCGATCACGAGCACATTTGCCCCGGCCTTTCGCGCCGCGGCGACCTTGGCGGCAAAGCCGCCCGCCTCGCCGCCGTCCTTCGTCACGAGCCACTTAGCCGACACGGCGCGCAGCATGGCCGTGTCCATCTCCTCGGAAAACGGCCCCTGCATCGCTAAAATGTGCGACGGCTGCACGCCCGCCTCGCGACAGAGCGCGAGCGACGCGTCCAGCGGCAGCACGCGCGCATAGGCTCTATCTGTAAAGTCTTTTACCTTGCTATACGTTTTCAGATCCTTGCTGCCGGTCGTCAGCAGGATATTTCCGTCCGTCTTCGACAGGAACAGCGCTGCTGCTTCCGCATTCAACACGCAAGTAAAGTCAGATACCTTGTCAGACTCCTCGCGCAGAAGGCGCAGATATTCTGTCCCTGTCTCCGCGCAAGCGCGCGCAACGCTCTCGGTGATCGATACCGCGTAGGGGTGCGTCGCGTCGATCACCAAATCAAATTTCGTGTCGGAGAGCATTTGAATGATCCCGTCCACCGGGATACGCCCCGAGCGCACCGTCACGTTGCCCCCTTCGGGCAGGAGCGTTTCACCGTATTCCGTTGCTACGCAGGCCGTGACGGAGACCGCCTGGGTGCTCAAAAGCTCCACGAGTCGGCGCGCCTCCGTCGTGCCTGCGAAAATGCAGATCTTACACATTTTTGTATCCTCGCGGCGTGATGAGCCGCCCCGCAATTTCCTTCGTTGATACGTTGCCGACGATCACCGTGCAGAACATATCGACCTCTGCCTCTCTGAGCTCCCCGAGCGTCAGGGTGCGCCAGCTTTCCCCCGCGCGGCCGATGTTGCGCGCGATGCCGCAGAGGCGGCTGTCCGGCAGGTCGCGCAGCAGGATATCACACGCACGCTTCAAATGTGCGGGCCGCGAACGGCTCGCGGGATTGTAAAGGGCGATGGTCAGGTCGGCCTTTGCCGCGTGCGTCAGGCGCTTTTCGATGGTCTCCCACGGCGTCAGGCGGTCGCTCAGGCTGATGACGGCAAAGTCGTGCGTCAGCGGCGCGCCCAAAAGCGCCGCGGCGCTGCATGCCGCCGTCAGGCCGGGGACGACCTCGATCTCAGGCTCTTCGCTCTCGCCGCGCAGCTCGTACACGAGCGCCGCCATGCCGTAAATGCCGCTGTCGCCCGAGCAGACCATGGCCGCGGTCTTGCCCGCGCGCGCCAGATCGAGCGCAAGCGCGCAGCGCTTTGCCTCCTGCGTCATGGGCGTTTCATAAAACGCCTTGTCCGGATAGCGCTCCTTCACAAGGTCAACATAAACTCCGTAGCCGACGATGGCGTCACACGATTGCAGCGCGCGGTCGGCGCGGATCGTCATATCCTCATAGCTTCCCGGGCCGATGCCCACCACGATCACTTTACCCAAAGGTAACCTCCCAATGCTCCGCCGCCACGGCGACGGTCACGCCGTCCACCGCAGTCTTTTTCACCAATAATTTCTCCGCGCCGCGCATCGCCGCGCGCTCGCAGACGTTGCCGACGCCCGTTATCTCCTGCACGAAGGGGGAATCCGTAAATTCGCCCGGTACGCTGCGCAATTCCTCTGCCGTGTAAAATACCGTCGGCCAGTTGTGCTTCGCGCAGGCGGCAAGCAGCCCCGCCTCCTGCTGCTTTAAGTCAATGGAATAGACGCCCTTGACCGCGCTTGGATCCAGCTGATGCGCAGAAAGCACCGCCGCAACGGCGGCTTCAATGGTTTTCTGTGCAGTTCCCATGCGGCAGCCGATGCCGACACGCAATACTCTCGGCGTGAGGCGCAGCGTTTCGGCAAACGGTTCTTTCGTGCAGTATCCGATCACAATTCCCAGCGCGCCCTGCGTTTTTTCCACAATTCCGCCGGGCAATGCACCCTTGATTGGAAAATCGCTCACAAGCGGCACGTCGTGCTCTAAAATCTCCGCCGCGACCTTTTTCGCAAGCGGCATGCTCGAGATGGCGCAGCCGTTTTTCGCCGCCCAGGCATCGGCGGCAAATTTACCGTTCACATCCGTCGCCGTCGTGATGACCGCTGCTGCGCCGAGCGCCGCGGCAAGGCGGCGCGCCAGATCGTTCGCCCCGCCGATATGACCGGAGAGCAGCGGAATGACAAACTGCATCTTTTCGTCGATGCAGAGCACCGCGGGATCGGTCTTTTTGCTCACAAGATACGGCGCGATCTCACGCACGGCGATACCGCACGCGCCGATGAAGATGAGCGCATCCATCGACGAAAAGCGCTCGCGGTAGATGTCCTTCGCAAGCGGCAGGAAGCCCGCTTCTTCCAATCGCGGTACCGCGTAGCAGACGGTTTCCGCCTCCGCCAGCACCGCGCGAACGCGCCGCGCTGCCGCGCAGCCGCCGTGGCTGTAGGCAAAAATTGCGATCTTCATGCCTTCCCCTTGCGGTATTCCGTCGTAAAGTCGGGGTGGTAGAGCAGCGAGCGCAGATACTCGCCGCCAAGGCAGCCGCCCACCACGATCAACGCCGTCTTTTTCATGCCGTTTTCCGTCACCGTCTTATGCAGCGTGCCCACCGTGCAGCGGAAGATCTTCTCCTCCGGCCATGTCGCCTTGTAAACGACAGCCGCGGGCGTTGTCTCTCCATAGCCGCCCGCAAGGAGCTCGCCTTGCAGCTTTTCTGTGAGTGAGGTGCTCAAGAACAGCACCATCGTCGCCTGATGCGCGGCCAGGCTGCGGATGGACTCACGCTCGGGTACCGGCGTGCGGCCCGCCGTGCGCGTGATGATGACCGTCTGGCTCACGTTCGGCAGCGTGTATTCCGCCCGCAGCGCCGCCGCCGCGCCGCAGAACGAGCTGACGCCGGGGCAGACATCAAAGTCGATGCCGCGCTCTGTAAGCGCGTCGAACTGCTCGCGCACCGCGCCGTAAATGCTCGGGTCGCCCGTGTGCAATCGCACGGTGGTCTTTCCCTCGCGCTCCGCCCGCTCGATGAGGGCGATGACCTCTTCAAGCGTCAGCTTCGCGCTGTCGTGAACCTCGCAGCCCGGTTTCGTGAGTGTAAGCAGCTCGGGATTCACCAGCGAACCCGCGTAGATCACCACATCTGCTTCGCCAAGGAGCCTTGCGCCCCGCAGCGTGATGAGATCCGGCGCACCGCTTCCGGCGCCAACAAAATGTACCACGTTCAGCCCTCCCTGATCTGTTCGAGCAGTTCCTCCGCGCCTTCCGTTTCGCAGAGGAAACCGTATTCTTTCGAAAATAAGATTGCGCCGCTCTGGAGTTCGCCGCTCTTATAGCCGAGCATCGTGCCGATGCGCTGTCCCAGACGCACGAGGAAGGCATCCTTCAGCCCCTCTTCGTCCAGGATGCGCAGCGCGTCGTCGCAGGTGGCGCAGTGCAGAATTTCCTCCGTGCGCTCTGCGCGCAAGCCCAGCGCCGCGCTGTGCGAGGCGATGATCTCCATGCGGCAGTCGCCGAACTTTGAATGCGTGTTCCACATGCCGCCCGCGAGCTTGACGAACTTACCAATGTGCCCGATGAGCAGCGCGCCGTGAAAACCGAATTCCTTGCAGAATTCCAGGCTGTCGCCGATGAAGTTCGACGTCAGCACCGCCGTCTTCGGGTCAAGCCCGATAAAATCGCGGATGTAGTCTGCGCCGTAGTTGCCGGGCGCAAGGAGGATGTAGTCCGCGCCGTTCTCGCGCCGCTGCCGCAGTTCCACGTGGATGGTGTCAAGCAATGCCTGCTCGCTCATCGGCTCGACAATGCCGGTCGTGCCCAGAATGGAGATGCCGCCCTCGATGCCGAGGCGCGGGTTAAAAGTCTTTTTCGCGAGCGCCTCGCCCCCCGGCGCGGAGATCGTCACGTCAATGCCGCCGTCGTATCCGACGAGCATGCAGACCTCGCGCACGTTCTCTTCGATCATCTGCCGCGGCACGGAGTTGATAGCCGCCGCTCCCACAGGCTGGTCGAGCCCCGGCTTCGTCACGCGGCCGACGCCCTCGCCGCCGTCGATGGTCACGCCGGGCGTGGCCGATTTTTTCACCGCGGCAAAAATGAGCGTACCGCGCGTCACGTCGGGGTCGTCACCGCTGTCCTTTCGGATGGCGCAGCGCACCTCGTCCGCGGACCGCTGAATGTCCAGCACGTCTAAATTGAGCTCGATGCCTTTCGGCGTTTGCAGGCGGATCGTCTCTTTCTTCCTGTCCGTCAGCAGCATCCACGCCGCGGCCTTAGCCGCTGCCGCAGCGCACGAGCCGGTTGTGTAGCCGAGGCGCAGGCGCTTACCGTCCTTTACGAGATATTCTTCCATCTTTTTACCGCCTGATCTGATAGAGCAGGGCGTTGCAGATGGCGGCCGCCACGTTGCTGCCGCCCTTGCGTCCACGCGCGACGATGTACGGCGCGCGCGCCTTTTCGATGATGCGCTCCTTGCTCATCTCCACATTCACAAAGCCCACCGGCACGCCGATGATGAGCGCGGGGGCGGCTTTTCCCTCTTCCATCAGCTGCTCTAACGACAGCAGCGCCGTCGGTGCGTTGCCGATGGCGAAGATGCAGGGCTTTTCGAGCGCCGCCGCTTTCTCCATCGAGACGAACGCCCGCGTCACGCCGCGCGATTTCGCCTCCTGCGCGACGTCGGGGTCGGACATGAAGCAATGCACCTCGCCGCCGAGGCTTGCGAGGATCGTCTTGTTGATGCCAGCTTTCGCCATCTGCGTGTCGGTGACGATGTCGCAGCCGCTTTTCAGCGCGGCGATACCCTTCTGCACCGCGTGGTCGGAAAACGTCAGATTGTCGGCATAGTCAAAGTCGGCCGTCGTGTGGATGACACGCTTGATGACAAGCTCGTTTTCAGGGTCGAGCACGCGGTTTCCCAGCAGCTCCGTGATGATCTCGAAGCTGCGCTGTTCAATTTCCATCGGCTTCATCGGCTCACTCATAGCGGTGTTTCTCCTTTCGGCAGGCTTCAACAAAGCGCACCGCGGCGCTCAGGTTTGCGTAAAAGTGGAAATGCGGATAGCCCGCGTAGAGCGTTTCGCCCGCATACGCGCAGCGCCAGCTTCTTCCGCTCGGCTTTTCCGCGAGGAAGTCCTCGCCCGGATTTTCCGCATCCCAGCGGTGGAACTCGTGCGCGGGGATCTGCTCGCCCGCGGCAAACAGCATCGAATCCCGCTGCGCCGTCAATGTCGCGTAGCCAAAGCGCGTCAGCTTCCCCGCGTCGAAGCAGCTGCCCGATAAAACGCCCGCCATCGCATGTTCCGCGATGGACTGCGTCAGGTACATAAAGCCGCCGCACTCGGCGACGCAGGGCAGTCCCCTTTCCACCGCCGCGCGGATAGAAGCGCGTATGGCGGCGTTTGCCTCCAACCGCTCCGCGTAGAGCTCGGGATAGCCGCCGCCGAGGTACAGGCCGTGCAGGTCTTCCGGTAAGCGTTCATCTGACAGCGGACTGAACGGCACAAGCTCCGCCCCTAAGCGGCGCAGGAGTTCCAGACTGTCTTCATAGTAAAAGCAAAATGCCCTGTCGCGCGCGACGCCGATGCGCACATGCTCGCCCGCCACCGGAATGTCCGGCGGCGTGAATGTAAGCGGCGGCGCGCTCTTCGTGATTTGCAGCAGCGCGTTCAAATCGATCGTCTCCTGCGCCTTAGCGGCGAGACGCTGCATCTTTTCTTTCAGATCATTCACCTCTGCCGCGGTGATGAGGCCGAGGTGGCGGCTCTCGAGCGAGCAGTCAGGCATTTGCGGCAGAAAGCCGCAGGCGCGCACGCCGAAGCGTTCTTCGATCGCCCGCGCGAGCGTCGGATAGCTCATCGCCGTGCAGCCGTTCAGAATGACGCCGCGGATGCGGTTTTCCGGCGCAAAGTGCAGAAAACCGTCGAGCACGGCCAGCACTGACAATCCCGCGCCCTTCGCGTTCAGCACGAGCACGACGGGACTTTCCGTCCGCTGCGCGACCTCAAAGGTGCTCGCGCGCGAGGAATCAAGGCCGATGCCGTCGTAATAGCCCATCACGCCCTCGATGACCGTCACGTCCTTCCCTGCGCCGTTTTGCGCGAGGAGGAAGCGCAGCGTGTCGTCGTCAAAAGAAGGGGTCCAAATTGCTGCTCTTCGCGCCGATGATCTCGCGGTGGAACATGGGGTCAATGTAATCGGGACCGCACTTCGCCGCGGCGACAGAAACGCCGCCGTCGACAAGCGCCTGCAAGATCGCGCAGGTCACCGTCGTCTTGCCGCAGCCGCTGTTCGTTCCGGCAATGAGCAATCTCGGCGCTGCCTTCTGCATGGTCTCCCCTCCTTCTGCAATCTCTATAAAGCGTTTTTACTTGTATGCGCTACGGTACAAATTCCAATGTGCTGAAGCACTCGTCGTACTTCCCTCGCTCCAAGTGATAGAGCTGCGCGATGTAGTCGCTCGTGAAGATCTCCTCCGGCGTGCCGATGCGGTCGATGCGGTCGCCCGCGACGCAGATGACTGTGTCCGAAATGCGCCGCGCCAGATCGAGCTCGTGGAGCGAGAGCAGCACGGCGAGGTCGTTTTCGCGCACCATGCGCTTGAGGACGGAGAGCAGTTCCAGTTTGTAGCGGATGTCCAAAAAGCTCGTCGGCTCGTCGAGCACGATAAGCTGCGGCTGCTGGCACAGGGCCCTTGCGAGCAGAATGCGCTGCCGCTGGCCGTCGCTGACGGCGGAAAACGGCGCGTCGGCGAACGCGAGCGCGTCCACCTGAGAAAGCGACTGCTCGACGATCTTCTTATCTTCGTCCCGCAGGACGCCGAGCCTTCCCGTGTAGGGATAGCGGCCCGAGCTGACCACATCGCGGCAGGTCATGAGCTCCGGCTCGACGCGCGCGGTCATCAAGATCGCCATGCGCCGCGCGACGTCGTTGCGGCCGCGCGAGCGCATCGTCTCGCCATCCAGATACACTGTGCCGGAAAGCTCCGGCAGCTGACCGATGACGGTTTTCAGGATCGTCGACTTGCCCGAGCCATTCGGCCCGATCAGCGTAACGATCTTTCCCCTCTGCACGCAGAGGGACACATCCTCGATGAGGGGCTTGCCGTGGTAGCCGACGGATAAATTCTTTGTCTCCAAATAGCCGCTCATTCCCGCCCCGCCTTTCTGCGCACCATCATGTAGATGACGACCGGCGCGCCGAACACCGCCGTGACCGAGCTGATGCTGACTTCCGTGGGCGCAAAGGCCGTGCGCGCGATGAGATCACACGCAAGGCAGAAGATGCCCCCGCCGAGGAAGCTCGCCGGGATCAGCAAAAGCGGCTCCGCCGTCTTGAAAAGCGCCTTCATCAGGTGCGGCAGCGCGATGCCGACAAACGAGATGGGGCCGGCGAAGGCTGTCACGCAGGCAGATAACACGCTGGAGAGCAGGATGAGCGCCGCGCGGAACGCCTTAATCGGCACGCCCATGTTGCGCGCGTAGACCTCGCCGAGCTGATAGGCGCGAATCGGCTTGGAGAGGAAAAATGTCAAAATCAGCGCGATCCTGCACACCCACGCCATCGTCGTCACGTTTTCCCACTTCATGCCGGAAAACGAGCCGTTCGACCAGTTGTGCAGGTTCACGATGTTTGAATCGTCCGCGAACGTGACGAGAAAATCCGTCAGCGCTGAGCAGATGTAGCCGATCATCACGCCGCAGACGACGAGAAGGCTCATCTGATTGACCCGCTGCGAAATGAGCAGGATGAGGCCCATCGAGAGCATCGCGCCGATGAACGCCGCGCTGATCAGCAGCGCTGACGATGATCTGACGCCGCGGCTGAGGAAAACGATCATCGCGATCGACACCGCGAGCTTCGCGCCCGACGAAATGCCCAGCACGAACGGCCCCGCGATGGGATTGTGGAAAAACGTTTGCAGAAGATACCCCGACACGGACAGCGCACCGCCTAAAATGAGCGCCGACGCCATGCGCGGCAATCTAATTTGCATAATGATCTGCTTTTGCGTCAGGTCATCCCCGCCGCCGAGCAGAATTTGTCCTATCTGAGACGCGGAGAGCTGCACGCTGCCCGCGAATAAATTCCAGATCAAAAAAACAGCCAAAAGGACGAGCAGCAGCAAAAAGCCGCACCACGTCCGTGTTTTCCGCTTCTGCTCCATGCTCGTCCCTCCTGTCTGTTTCAACTTTCCAGTCAAAAATTATTGCAGCTTTGTCAAAAACCGGAGCGGCGTATCCGCCCCGCTCAAAACGGTGTGGAGATCCACGACGAGGTCGCTCAATTCGAGCGATTCCTGATAAAGTCCTTCGTCAGGCACCAGACGTTTCCGTCCTGCACGGCCTTAAAGTCGCCGAGCAGCGGTTCGAGCGATAAAAGCTCGTCGATCGTCATGATGCCGCCGTCGATGATGCTGTTGTAGATGAGCACATCCGCGTCGTGCGCGCCGCTGTAAAATGCCTCCATCTGGATGGTGACGGTGGACTGGGCGTTCTCCTCTTCCGTATTGTCAAAGGAGACGTATTCCCCGCCCGCCATGGCGATGGATTTAGCGACATAGTCCGTCGACTTTCGCACATTGACCGCGCCGTTGCTCGTCACATAGAAGAATGTGACGGTCTTTCCCGTGGGCGCAGCGCCCAGAATGCCCGAAACGCTGTCCATTTTCTCCTCAAACAGCGCCGCGGCCTCGTTCTCCTTGCCGATGAGCGCACCGTAGAGCTTGATCCACTCCATGCGGCCAAACGGCTCGCTCTCGTAGCTGGACATTTCCACGAGCACGGGGATGCCCAGCGTTTCAAACTGCTCGATGACCTCGGGCGAGTGGTAGATCATCGTGTTTTCAAGCACCAGATCGCAGCCCTGCGACAAGATAAGCTCGTAATCGGGCTCGGAGTATTTGCCCGCGTAAAGCATGTCACCCGCGCTCATGGCCTCCTTCGCCTGCTCGATATACCAGTCCGACTCCTTGCGTCCACTGAAGCGGATGCTGTCGACCGCGTCCAGCTGGGCAAAGCTGTCCATCGCCGCGCTGGCGACCAGATAAATTTCATCAAGCGGCTGCTGCAAAACTGTCACGCCCTCCGGCACGCCGCTGGGCACGGCCGCGCCCTCCGCCACGAGCAGGAATTCCTGATCCTGCCCGATGGTGATGCGCTTGTAGTCGTCGTCCGCGTAGGAAACCGAAAACTGCGTGGCATAGTCAAGCGGCATGGCCTCGTCAAACGACAGCTCATCCCACGCGACCGCCGCGTCTTCGCCGTTCGAACCGTCCTGCGCTTTGTCCCCGCAGGCGCAGAGCGTCAGCACGGCCAGCAGCGTGAGAAGCGCGCGCGGCAGGCGTCTCATCCGTTCACCTCGGCGCTTGAGGCGTCGAACGTCAGCGTGTAGTCGATCTCGTGCGGCGTGCTCATGGCGGTGGTATCGCCGACCACGGCAAGCGGCGTATCCAGCGCGGCGACGGGGATCTCAAACGTCGAGCCGTTTTCGGTCGAGAGCACGTCGCAGCGCTCGCCGTCCACGAGCATATAGTCATAGTGGCTGCTGCTCCAGACGATGGTGGCGGTCATTTTGCCGTCCGCGACCGTCAGCGTACAGGGCGACTGGATGTTCGCCTTGCCGCTGCCGCCCTCGAGCGTCACGGCGATCGTGTAGGTGCCGTCGGCCAGCGTCTCGGCGGGCGCGGCGGCGTCATCTTCCTTCAAAACGGGGTTCGTCACGGAGACCTTGTGGTCGTACCACTTGCCCTTCGTGCCGATGATGGCGACGTCGAACTCCTCATCCAGCGCGGGCACGGGGATATCAAAGCCATTGACCTCCTCACTCAGGCCGTCGGAATAGGTGACGGTGTCGGTCGTGGGCTGCAAGAGCGCCGCGCCGTCCTTCCGCGCATCCTCCGCCGTGCCGCAGAAGAGGTTCAGAATGCTCTTGGACGGCAGGCTGATGTGGATCGTCATCTGGCCGTTTTCGACCGTCAGCGTACCCTTGCCCTCGCATGCCTCGTTCACGTGGAACATGCTGCTGTCGGTGCTGAAATCCGCGGTGTAAACGCCGTCGGCAAGCGCGGGCTCGGTGTTCGTGTCCTGCGGATCGCCGTTCCCGCTGCTCTGCCCGCAGCCGAAAAGCAGCGCGCAGAGCATCAGGGCAGTGAATACAAGTGTCAGTGTTCTTTTCATTGGGAAATACCTCCATCCGGAAAAGGCCCCGAAGCGGTGCACAATCGCTTCGGAGCCCCTTTTTGATCCTTTTTACGCGTTCAGGGCGTCAATGGCGGCCTGGGTGTGGGCGATGTACAGCGCCTGCACATCGGCAATCTCGCCGAGGCCCGCGATCTGGCAGTCGACGGTGAAGTCGGCAGCCTCGAACATAGTCTTCCAGGAATCGTCGTCGCTGCCGGCCATGTCGTTGTTGGCGTGGTCACCCGCAACGACCATCAGCGGGCGCAGGATGACGTTGGTGTAGCCCGCAGCCTTGACGGCCTCGATGACAGCCTCGCAGGAGGTCTCTTCCGGCTCGCCCTCGACGGTGCCGATGAAGACGTTCTCATAGCCGAGGTTCTGCATCTGGGCGCTCATCTGGCTGTAGGTGACCTTGGCGACGTGTGCGGTGCCGTGGCCCATGAAGACGAACGCGGTGCCGGCTTCCTTGGCAGCCTCGAGAGAGTCAAAGCCGCTTGCCTCGACCGCGGCGGCGGTGATGGCCTTGGCGACAGCTTCCTTGTCGGCGTTGATGACGGTAGCGTCGGAGCCGACCTCGCCGAGCAGCGGCTCTGCGATGGAGACGGACTCGAACCGGTCGCGGTACTCGTCGATGGTAGCGCACATCTCGTCATACTCTGCGCCGTGCATCAGGTGCGTCGGCTGGACCACGAGGTTCTTCACGCCGTTGGCAACTGCGCGGTCGAGCGCCTGGGTCATGTTGTCGATCTTCTCGCCGTCGCGGGCCTGAATGTGGTTGATGATGATCTGAGCCGTGAAGGCGCGGCGGACGGACCAGTCGGGATAGGCCTCCTGCAGGGCGTCCTCGATGCTCTTGATATCGTTGACGCGGCTGTCGTTGTAGGACGTGCCGAAGGAAACGACCAGCAGCTCGTTCTCGCCGATCTCATCCTGATTGCGGGGATCGTCCTTGGACGCATCGCCCGTGTCAAGGCCGAAGTACTCGGGGCTCGCTTCCTCACCCTCGACCATGGCCTTCTGCTCGTCGGTCAGCGCGTCCCAGGCAGCCTTGGCGGCCTCGCACTGCGCGTCGGTCTCATCGGTGCGCTCCTGAACATAGATCGCGTCAATGAGCGCGGCGACATTGTCGGCTGCGGCCTTGTCGGCGTCCTCCGTGTTCTGCGTGTCGTCGGCTGCATCGTCCTTCTTGCTGCCGCAGGCGGTCAGCACGCCCAGCAGCATCACGGCTGTAAGCAGGATTGCAAGTGCTTTTTTCATTTTTCTCTTTACCTTCTTCTTCAAAAATCGTTCTGAAAGAAATATAAAAGCGGCCATGGTGACCCACAGCCGCTCTCACGATTCCAACCAGCAACACCGCGCCGCGAAAAAATCGCGCCGCGGGTAAACTCGCAGAAATATCAGCCTGTGTGCAGCGGGCTTGAGATTCCTCGCAGAGGCAGGTCTCCTGACTTCGTTCATCGCGGCGCTGCCCTTCCCAGTTTCCCAGTGGCTACGCAGGCCGTTCCCGTACACAGTGACTGCATCGTTCCGGATTCGCACCGGATTCTCTATTCTCCGCCTCGCGGCGGCACCTCTGCGATACAATTTTACATTTTTTCAGACATAGCAGATTATAGCATTCCCCGTCGAATTGTCAATGAGGAAAGCGCGGCGTCCCTTTTACCTTTTGTGTTGATGGTAAAAACTCCGTCGATTTCACCAAAAGCGTGCCCCAGATACCTAATTTCCGAGAGGATACCTAATTTTTAGGGTATCCTCTTTCCTTTGCCTGCTGTCTTAAAACCAAGCTTACTGATATTCAGAAGAAAATGAGATTTTGAGGATGGTGTTCCTATGGAAGATTTATTTGACAGGTTCCAAGCCATAACAGGCATTTCAAAATATTCCAACTCGGAAGTTATCACGCCACAAAACATAGTAAAAGACATGGTTGATTTACTCCCTGCTAGTGTATTTAACAAAGAGGCAAAGTTTTTGACCCAGCAGTCAAGAGTGGTAGATTTCTTGCAGAGATTTACAAACGGCTAATGGAAAGCCAACTAATGGTACAGGCATTTCCAGAAGAACAGAAGAGAAGGCAACACATAATAGACAATCAGATATATGGCTTCGCCACTTCTGGAATCGCAGCTACACTAGTAAGAAGGCAGTTGTATGATGACCCTGCACTTGTAAAAAACATCTATTTCACAACTGCAAAGGACATAGTAAAAGAGATACAAGGAGCATTCAGCAATATGAAATTTGAAATCTTATCGGCGGTATGGATACAATCACACGATAGTTCTCCGCTGCAAGCAGGCGGATGAGCAGCGGCGAAAACGCGATGATACCGCCCGCGCAGAGGTAGATTGCGCACGGAGGTTCATGCTTCGTTCGCCTCTGAAAAGGTGAAGAAAATGCCTGCTGTCAAGAATGGTTTCAAAATTGAGATTTTTAATGTCCCGACATCGTGATCGTGGAGATGCCGCCCTATTACTTTGCTTTTCAGCTTTCTGTTTGGAATTGCTTTTTAGCCTTCTGCCTGATATAATAATGGTAGCATAACGCGAGAAGCTTATCGATAGGATCGGGTGTATTTATGTGAACGCCAAGACCTGATCGGACAAAGAAAGGGTGGGGAGAATGTTATGTCAGAGATAATGTGGCACATCTGCATTTCGAGCATCTACACCCGTGACCGAGTTAGAATGCTTTCTACGATGAGAACGCTTTAATTGCAATTGTGGTCGGAATTCATTGATACTGTTATCTTTTTGAGCTTTGCTTATGGCTGGATACAAATGTTAAGGGAGATATTGATATGGCATTTTTAAATGAAAACGAATGGATACGCCTCAATGAGATCGCATACAATATTTCATTTATCTATACAGTAGAGGAAATGCAGCATGAAATTCTCAACCGATGGCTTCCTTTTTTGATTTCGTATGATAGCGCAATTTTTGCCCGAATCTCTACTGCGGAGAATGGATCCTATCAGTTTCAGGCCCCAGCGGCTTTTCATCTGCCTCAGCAGGCTGTCGATGTCTGGATGCAGGAAAGCCTGAATTCAGATGCTTTTCGCTGGGCGCTGTATACCTGTGAAGGCGGTGCTTTTCGGGAATCTATGGCATCTTCGGATGAACAGGTGAATAGCAGCGGAATCTACCAGAACTTCTATCTGCCCAATCGCTTGGCATATTCCGTCGGCCTTTCCATCTCCTTTCGAGAAGAACCGGTCGGCTTATTGAAATTGTACCGGCAAGCTGATAAGCCTCCGTTTAGCGAACGGGATATGTTTGTATTGGAGCAGTTGCACAAGCACTTTGCATACCGTTTAGTATATGAAGCAAAAAAGGGAGACACCCGCTATTTTTACGCAAAAGGATATCATGAAAAGTTGTGCAGCCAGTACGGCTTGACCAGTCGAGAAGGGGAAATGTTAGATTTGGCCGTACACGGGCTGTCCAATGAAGATATCGCTCAAAAAATGAATATCAGTATCCATACGGTAAAAAAACATTTCCACAGCATATATACCAAAATGAATGTGCGTAACCGGATACAGATGATCCAGAGTCTTCCTGTATCAACCAACAAGATCGATTTTGATGCGCTATAAATAAAACTCGGGAAAAATGTACCGCCTGCATTGGCTAAACTGCATTATCCTTTGGTAGTATATAAAGATTCGTTGGTCTTACATCGGGACACAGAAGGCTTGTCCAAATAATATACAGACTACATAAAATGGAACTGGCGCTGAATTTTAACGCCGGTTCCATTTTGCTATATTTGGGGTACAAAAGTTAGGGGATGCATATGAAACGAAGCGATATTTGGTGGGCAGCTGCTTATGGGTTGTTGGCTGTGTTTACGGTACTCTTTTTGCGTCACAGGAGGCTTTGCCAAGGTCAATATAGCGTATCCTTATCTGGCAGGTTTTGCGCAATTCGCTGTCTATGCTACGGCGGGTGAGTTGCTCTCCGGACGTATGTTGGAGGGAACTTGGCAGATCAACCGGGCGACTTGGTTCAAAAGCCTGAGTTGGGGAATAGGAGGCGTCCTTGTCACGCTGGCCTTTACCGTGTTCAGCCAAGGTACCCGGCAAGCCATGGCAGCAGGTCTTCTTCCGGGATATGGAAATGCTCTGGCACAGGCCTTTTTTACCAGCGTTACCAATAATCTGTTTTTTGCTCCTATTCATTCCGCTCTGATGCGAGTATGTGGAAATTATGCTGAAATCCGCTTTTTGGCGGGACAGCATATCACTCCACGCCAAGCGGTGGACTCTGTAGATTGGGGAGAATTGATCGATTTTACTCTGTTTAAAACGATTCCTCTCTTTTGGATCCCCGTCAATACCGTGGGATTTCTCCTTCCGCAAGAATATCGTATCGTATTTGCAGCGGTGCTTTCCTTGGCATTTGGAATATTGATGACTGTTCTCAAATTAAGGGAACGGAAGAATCAGAGTAGAAAGGAGTTACCTATATGATTCAAATTTCAGATAACACTCAGCAGATCCAACCCTCCAAGATTCGAAAAATGTTCAATAAGGCGCTGGAGTACGATCATGTCATTAGTTTTACACTGGGAGAGCCGGATTTTACGGCCTCGCCGAACGTAGTGGAGGCTGGGTGCAGGGCTATTCGGGAAGGAAAGACCAAGTATTCAGAAAATGCAGGGCTGCTGGCTCTGCGCCAGGCGATTGCAGAGTATCTCCATCGCACAGAGGGACTCTCTTACGATCCTGCAAGCCAAATTGTGGTGACGCCTGGAGCCATGGGAGCCTTGTTTTTGGCGCTGAAAGTACTGCTGAATCCTGGGGATGAGGTTATCGTCAACGAACCCTGCTGGACTAATTATGTCCAACAGATTCGGATGTGCGGCGGCGTGCCGGTGTCGGTGAAAACCAACGCACAACGGGGATTTGATTTGGATGTATCCGCTATTGCCGAAGCTGTTACCGATAAGACAAAGGCCATTATTCTAAACAGCCCATGCAACCCCACAGGAGCTGTAGCCAGCACTGAAACGCTGCTCCAACTGGCCGAATTGGCCCAGAAGCAGGACTTGGTGATCTTGGCTGATGAGGTGTATAAGCACATCCTCTTTGATGGAAGGACTTATACAAGCTTTGCTTCTCTGCCTGGAATGAAAGAACGGACCCTGGTTATTGATAGCCTTTCCAAAACCTATGCGATGACCGGTTGGCGTATCGGTTATGCTGCCGGACCGGAAAATGTGATCCGGAATATGGTCAAGCTGCAGGAAAATGTCAGTGCTTGTGCGGCCACTCCCTGCCAGGTCGCGGCTATTGAAGCTTTGGAAGGTCCACAAGACCACTTGAAGTATATGGTGGAGCAGTATCGCCTGCGCCGGGACTATGTGATGAGGCGGATATCTGAGATCCCTGGTTTGTCCTGCCATGCTCCGGCTGGGACTTTCTACGCATTTATTGACATCAGTCAACTGGGTATGCCTTGTGAAGAATTTGCCATGAAGCTGCTGGAAGAACGACAGGTGGTAGTGGTACCCGGTACGGCCTTTGGCGAATTTGGCGAGGGATATATCCGTCTGTCCTATGCGACATCCATGCAGTGCCTGGAGCAGGGGCTGCAGGAGCTGGAGGAGTTTGTCAGATCCCATAAGACTGAGGGGGATCCCACATGAGTATGATCAACGGCACCCGCTTATATGATCATTTGACCCAACTTGGGCGAATCGGTTTTGTGCCGAAAGAAGGAACCACACGATTGCCGTATACCCCTACCTATGACGAAGGACGAATCTATGTTCAACAGTGCATGGAACAGGCAGGACTTCAGACATCCGTCGATCCTGTAGGGAATCTGATCGGTACGCTTCCCGGTCAGGGAGAGATCATTTGCATTGGATCCCACATCGATACGGTGCCGGGGGGCGGGATTTACGACGGAACCTATGGTGTGTTGTCCGGAATCGAGTGTGTGCAGCGCCTTAAGGAGTTGGGATATCAAAATCGGCATCCCATCCAGGTGATTGCATTTACCGAGGAGGAGGGCAATGTCATTGGCGGAACTTTTGGAAGTAAGGCATTTACCGGCGGAGAGATTGATGAAGCTATGCGGCCAAATCTGGCCCTCCACGGACTTACAATGGAGCAGGTCGGCGCCTGCCGAAGAGATCTGACCCAATATCAGTGTTACTTGGAGTTACATATTGAGCAGGGCGGGGTATTAGAAGCTGAAAGAATGCAAATAGGCGTGGTTGATGGTATTGTGGGCATCGTGCGCTATCGCATGACGGTTTCCGGCTGTGCCAATCATGCAGGCAGCACACCCATGCATCTGCGGGATGACGCGCTGGTGAAAGCCTGCCGGATCATTACCCAGCTTATGGAACGGACGGAGGCCGCTTCGCCGGATATGGTCTGCACTGTAGGAACCCTTCAGGTGTTCCCAGGAGCGGTCAATGTGATTCCGGGCAAGGTGGAGTTTATTGTGGAACTGCGCAACCCAACGATGGAGCCCATGGATCAGGTCATTGACTCCGTGCTGAAAGAGCACCCGGAGCTGGTAGGCGAAGAATATATTCGCCAGTCGCCTACCCAGTGCAGTTCTAAGCTGATAAAGCTGAGCGAGACACTGTGCCGCAACCGCGGTATCCGTTTTCGCAGAATGTTCAGCGGTGCAGGACACGATCTGATGAATTGGGGAAAAGCGGTCCCCTCCATGCTTCTGTTCATTCCCAGCAAAGACGGGATTAGCCACTCTATCCGAGAATACAGCGCTCCTGAGGACTTGTACCAGGGAGCTGATCTGCTGATGGAGATGGTTCAGGCTTTGGACCAAGAGGAGGGAAAATTGTGAAGATCAAAATCATCAATCCCAATACGACGCAATCCATGACTGAAAGTATAGAAAATTTAGCACGTCGAGTGGCACGCAGCGACACTCAGGTTTGGGCGGTTACTCCGGCATCCGGGCCGGACAGCATCGAATGTTATGTGGATGAGTATTTGGCTGTTCCGGGAGTCCTGAAAGAAGTGATCCGGGGAGACCGAGAGGAAGGCGCCGATGCATTTATCATCGCCTGCTTTGGTGACCCTGGGCTTCAGGCAGCCAGAGAGGTCACCTCCAAGCCTGTGCTGGGTATCTGTGAGTCGGCCATTGCTGCTGCCAAATTTATAGCGCCGTACTTTTCTATCGTATCGGTGCTGGATCGGTCTCGCAAGGTCACAGAGGATGTGGTGTCCAACTATGGAGCGGAAAAGTTTTGCCGTTCTATCCGATCCACAGGTTTGAGCGTGCTGGAATTTGGCAGGGACCCCAAGAAGGGATTGGAAGCGTTAGCCTATCAGGGAAAGTTAGCCGTGCAGCAGGACGGCGCCGAATGTATTTTGCTGGGGTGCGCTGGTTTCGTGGACTTTGTTGAGGACCTGTCCGCCCAGCTGGGCGTTCCCGTGTTGGATGGGGTAATGCCAGCAGTTAAATTTGCGGAAGCCATGGTAGATATGGGGCTGCGTACCAGCAAGGTGTCTACTTGGGGCTTCCCAGAGCAGAAGAATATCGTAGGCTTTCCCATGTTTACCAAACAAGAATTGATATTTTAGGAGATGACAGTATGCGTACCTTGATTAAAGGAGGCACAATCGTAACCGCAGAACAAGAGTATGTGGGGGATATCCTGGTGGAGGGCGATGTGATCCGCGCAATGGGGACACATTTGGACGAAGCTGCAGATCGTGTGATAGACGCCAAAGGTAAATATGTGTTTCCGGGAGGCGTAGACCAGCACACTCACTTTTCCGCCCTGTGTAATGTCGGCAACCGTGACACCGCCGGATATGAGACGACCGACTCTGCTATTGTAGGCGGCACGACCACCATTGTGGACTTTGCTCCGCAGGATCCAGATCGCGGACTGCTGGATTCCATTGATTATCGAATCAATGTGCGGGCGAAGGATAAGTCTTGTGTTGATTTTGCACTGCATTCCATGGTAACATATATTATGGACAGTATCTTTGATGAGATCGAAGAATTTCCTCGGAGAGGCATTTCCAGCATCAAGATTTTTATGGCCTACAACGGCTCTCCGCTTCATGTAGATGACGGTACTTTCTTCCGTATTCTGGAGAAGAGCCGACAGGTTGGCGCTACGGTATTTGTGCACGCAGAGAATGGAGAGATCCTGAATTTCCTCCGCAGCGAGTGTGTAAAGAAGGGCCAACTGACGCCGCATTACCATTATGTTTCCCGTCCGCCTTTTACTGAGGCGGAGGCGGTGCGCCGGGCTATTTATCTGGCTGGTCAGACCGATACGCCTCTTTATATTGCTCATATGACCTGTCGGGAGGCCATTGCCGAATTACAAAAGGCCAAGGGAACTGGCCAGCGGGTTTCCGGCGAGACTTGCACTCACTATCTGACCACCACTAAGGAAGTTCTGGATAATCCGGATTTCAATGAAGCGGCTAAGTTCGTTTGCTCCCCCGCTTTGCGGGATCGTGAGGACTGCGAGGCTCTTTGGCAGGCATTATCCGACGGACTGCTGACGGCGGTCTCATCCGACCACTGCGGTATAGATGTGGCAGAGCTCAAGCAGGCCGGCAGAAATGATTTTACTCAGATTCCAAACGGTTCCCCCGGCGCCGGCGATCGACTGCATATGGTGTGGACCGAAGGTGTATGCACGGGAAAGCTGACCCGCCAGAAATTTGTAGATGTTATTGCCACTCAGCCGGCAAAAATCAACGGTATCTATCCGAGAAAGGGAACGCTGGCGGTAGGTTCTGACGCAGATATTGTCATTTTCGATCCCAATTATGAGGGGACAGTTCATCTGGCAGATAACCCTAACGGCGTGGACTACAACCTCTATGAGGGCCGTCGTCAGTCTGGTCGGGTGGAGACGGTTCTGCTGCGAGGCCAGGTTGTAGTGGAGAACGCCAAGTTTGTGGGCCGCTACGGCCAGGGAAAATTCATCCCTGCAAATATGTACGCATCCGGTTACGAAAACCGAAATTAACCAAGTGTGATCCGTAGTTACTCGCGCTGCCAAAACCGAAGATGTTGGGAGCGGTGGGAGGCTGGAAACCGGAGTGCGCAAAACGTTTGGTCTGTTCATGAAAAAATACGGTACATAGTATGATCAGTCTCGCTCAAAGCTGATATGCCGTGTCTTGATTTTGCAAGCCTTACGTTTTGCGCATCCCTGGACCGAGAAAGTGAGGAGGTGTGATTTGCAGATTCGGATAGGGCCTGTAGTTGCGGAAGCAGAGATTCCATGAAAAAAAACCATAGATAATTTATAACAGGAGGCTTGTTATATGGATACTACATATGGAGTGTTGTGTCTCATTCCCCCCATCGTGGCAATCGGATTGGCCCTGTGGACCAAACAGACGATTTTCTCTTTATTCATCGCGGTTTGGTTGGGGTCCACAATGATGAACGGCTTTAACCCTTTGGTTGGTTTTGTCAAAATTATCTCGGACTATATGATCCCCTCTCTCAGCGGAAATGCATCTTTGATTATTTTGGTTACACTCTCTGGCGGTATGATCGCCATGCTCCGTAACACTGGTGCTGCAGAGGCCTTTGCTACCAAGGTGACAAAGGTTATCAATACTGCCAAGAAGGGGCAGATCGTTACTTGCCTGAGCGCCTTCATTTTCAGCTATACGGAGCCCTGCCTCATGCTTGGTACTATCATGCGGCCCGTTACTGACATGGTGCGCATCTCTCGAGCAAAATTGGCTTATATCCTGGATTCCATGGGATGCAATTTAGCTGCGCTTTCTCCCATTAGCAGCTATGGTCCCTTTATCACGGGACTGATTGCCGCAGAGCTGTTGGCAAGCGGCGTTGAGGGCAACGAATGGGGCATCTGGTTGAATATGCTTCCGTTCAATCTGTATGGCGTATTTGCCATGATTTCTGTTTTGATCGTTGCTGCTTTCGGCTTGAACTTTGGCCCTATGTACAAGGAAGAAAAGCGGGCCAGAGAGACCGGAAAGCTGCTGGACGACGGGGTTCAGCCCTTGGTTCCAGAGGTGAAAAATGAGCTGCCCGCAGATTATAAGCTTACTATGTGGAACTTTATTATCCCTATTGTTTGCCTGTTTGGTTCTCTCTTTGCCACCATTTTCTGGTCCGGCGATCTGGTTAACAACGGGTTGGTGGGATGCTTCCGCAGTGCCAACATTACACTTGCTATTTGCATCGCCTTTATGGGTGGCGCGCTGGGTGCGGGCATCATGGGTGTAAGCACCAAGCTCTTCAGCGTGACCAAGGCGTTCGATACCTTTGTCAACGGTATGGCCGAACTGATCTCGGTTCCCTTTATTCTGGTGTGCGCATGGTCCTTGGGCTCTATCGTCAAAGGTATGGGGACCAGCGAGTTTCTGATCCATATTGTGGAGCAGTACCTGACTCCCGGCATGGTTCCGGCTTTGGTATTCCTGTTTGGCGCACTCATTTCGTTTTCGACCGGTTCCTCTTGGGGCGTGTGGTCTATTATGATGCCCATTGCTTTCCCAATGGCCATCGCCTTTGATATTTCCATTCCGTTTGTTGTTGGCGCCGTGATTGGCGGTGGCCTGTTCGGCGACCAGTGCTCCCCTATCTCCGATACGACTGTGCTCTCTTCTACCGGTGCTTCCTGCAACCATATCGTCCATGTTATGACGCAGCTGCCCTACGGAATTACGGTTGGTATTTCGGCTTTCGTGGGATTCCTTTTTGGCGGACTGACCGGACAGTATGTCTTGAGTATTGCGGTTACTGCTGCTATTCTGACAGTGAGCCTGATTACTCTGACTCAGCTTACCAAACGGCGTTACCCTGAGAAGGTACACTAACTGCTTTGCCGTTGGAATAGGAGACATTTATGAAAAAGATTGATACCATTGTGGTGGCCCCGCATTTCTATACGATGGAGGGAGCCGGCGTGGGCTATCATAGTGATGCCGCTATGGCTGTAGACGGAGGCAAAATCTTGAAGGTGGGCAACCGGGCTGAGATTTTAGCGGAGTATACAGCTGAGGAAATGATCACCTTGGATCATCATATGGTGCTGCCTGGTTTTATCGACGGCCATATGCATACTGCATGCAATATTATGCGCGGATTGGCCCAAGACACCAACAGTTGGATGATGTTCGGCCTCCAGCCCTTTGACAACGCGGTCAATGACGAGGAACGGGATGCGGGCAGCCGAGTGGCCATTCTGGAGGCCGTCCGGGCAGGCACTACCACACTGGGCGACTATGAATCCAAAATGGAAAATGTGTGTGCTTTCATCGATAAGGTGGGCGCCCGAGGGAATATTGCACAGACGATTCGAGCGGCTAAACGACGGGTTTATCAACCGGGCGAACTCTATGAGTTTGATGATGCCATGGGAGAGGAGAGCCTGAATCGAAACATTGATCTGTATAATAAATGGAACAACAAGGCAGGGGGACGGATTAAGATCCTGTTTGGCCCGCAAGGCGCTGACTTTGTCAGCCCGGAGATGCTGTTGCGTATCCAAAAGGCGGTCAAGGAGCGGGGTACCAAAATCCATATGCATGTGCAGCAAGGAGATCGAGAGACCTATCAGATCGTCCAGCGCTATGGCAAGCGTCCTACAGCTTTTCTGGATGAGTTGGGCTATCTGGATGAATCTCTTATTGCAGTCCATCTTACTGACTGCACAGATGAGGAAGCTGCCCTTATTGCCAAACGAGGTGCCTCAATGATCGTTAATCCGGGTTCGATCGGCATCATTGATGGCATTGTCTGCCCAAGTGTTGTTTTCCAGCAGGCGGGCGGTGTGGTGGCCTTGGGTTCCGATCAGGCTCCGGGCAACAACTGCCATAACATCATCAATGAGATGAAAAATGTTTGCCTCTTCAACAAGATCAAGTATCAGAATCCGGAAGTTATGCCCGCCTGGAAAGCCCTGCGTATGGCCACCATTGAGGGTGCCCAAGCGATTGGTTTGGGCGATACCGTAGGCTCTCTTGAGCCTGGAAAATGCGCGGACTATATTGCTATTGATCTCAGTTGTCCCTCCATGTTGCCGGTGTACACCTACCCAATGCGCAACATGGTACCTAATCTGGTTTACAGTGCCAGGGGATCCGAGGTTTCGCTGGTTGCAGTGGACGGCAAAGTCATAATGCGAGACGGCGCGTTTACCTATGTAGATGAAAAAGAGTACTTAAATGAGATATCTAAGTACCCAGATGACATTGGTCGGCGTGCAGCAGATGAGTTCTTCTCCATTGATGGGACCAATGCTCATTTTATGCGTGAGGATAAGCTGTAAGCGCCTGTTTTGGGGCCTGAGGAAGATCTCCTCAGGCCCCCTTTTTATCAAGGTGGAACGCTGTATGGCGGTCGGATATTGCGCGGTTGAATGGTTCGTCTCCAGCCATACAATTACGAGCGCTTTGTTCAGGCGGACCACTTGGAGTTTTCTTTCGGTGGCGGGGAAGCTAACGTAGCTGTTTCGCTGGCTAACTACGGCCTTGACGCCGTCTACGTCACCAAACTGCCCGCGCATGCCATCGGACAGGCTGCGGTCAACTCTCTGCGCCGCTACAGCGTGGATACCTCTATGATCGTGCGTGGAGGCGACCGTATCGGTATCTACTATAATGAGAAAGGCGCGTCTCAGCGCGGTTCCGTTTGCATTTATGACCGGGCGCATTCTGCCATTCAGGAGTCCACTCCCTCCGACTTCGACTGGGATGTGATTTTTAAAGGCGCGGACTGGTTCCACTTTACCGGCATCACGCCTGCGCTCGGCCCCAACATGGTGGATGCCTGCCGTGACGCCTGCAAGGCGGCGAAGGCACATGGGGTCAGGATTAGCTGCGATCTCAACTACCGCGGCAAGCTGTGGAGCCGTCAGCAGGCACGGGAGGCCATGACTGATCTGTGTCAGTACGTGGACGTATGCATTTCCAACGAGGAGGATGCCAAGGATGTGTTCGGCATTGAGGCGGAGGCGACCGATATCTATGCCGGCGAGATCAACCGCGAGGGCTACAAGTCCGTTGCAAGACAGCTTGCTGATCGGTTTGGCTTTGAAAAGGTCGCTATCACGCTGCGCGAGTCCCGCTCGGCGTCCGACAACGGTTGGAGCGCCATGCTGTTTGACGCTGTCGGCGATGAATACCATTTCTCCAAAAAATATGACTTGCATATCGTTGACCGCGTGGGTGGCGGCGACAGCTTCGGCGGCGGTCTGATTTACGCACTGCTCGCCGGTAAGGGCAATCAGCGGGCTGTGGAATTTGCCGTGGCGGCCTCCGCGCTCAAGCATACCGTCGAGGGCGATTATAACATGGTTACAGCGGCCGAGGTGGAAAAGTTGGCCGACGGCGATGGTTCCGGCCGCATCCAGCGCTGAATTGATTTTTAAAATATTCCCTGAATTTATAAAGTGTCATTGTAAGCTGCTGATCACTTCAAGATAGGGACTCTTGCGATTCTTCACCTTTCTTTCCTGAATACGGCATTGTTCGTTGGTGAAAGGGACTGATACCCTGCCAAAGCGACGAACAATGCCAAGGGAGCGCAATGTTGGCAGACGAATAATAAGACCACGCAGCCCAGCGGGGCCGCGGTGCCAGAGGAAGCGGACGCACGCCAGAGGCGTGCATTCGCTTCCTCTGGCTTTTCTTTGCCCAAATGTGAGAGAGAAGTGAGATGCGCCAGGTAGCAGCAAGAGTGAAGCACCCATGCTTCGGCGTTCGAGTCGCATCAGTTCATAAAATCAACCGGCTGCATCTCGAAAATGTCGCCTGTCGCGGGGAAAAACTGTTTTTTGAAAAAACTGTTTTTAAAACTTTTTGCGGTGAAAAAGATGATAAATATATGAAAACACCGCACTTTCGTGCGGTGTTTTCTGTGCTGCATCTTTCATCAACACATTTTGGTATGCCCGACTGGATTCGAACCAGCGGCCTTCAGAGTCGGAGTTATCAGGCCGTCAAACCGGAAATCCTTGCGGCGCAAGGGCTTGATTGGTGTTGCACAAATTTCTGCCATTTTGAGAAAAAACCTCGGAAGCCTTACAGGGCAGGGCTTCCGAGGTTTTTCGCGATAGTAGTCAAATAGTAGTCTAAAGGTAACTACTGATTAGAGAATCGCTTTGCTATGAAGATAGCGTTCCACCTCTGAAATAAATTGAGATGCCTGCATAAACACATCAGAAGCTTCCTCCTGTGTTGCTTCATAAAAGTCCTCATAATCCGCCTGTTCACGCAACTCCGACGCATTGCGGATAATTTTTGATGCTCCCTTCTCAAACACGCCAGTCTTGACATACTCCTGATTGAAGTGTGCAATTACTCCGCTGTGCTTGCTGCTGTCAAATCCATCCAATGCATTGACTGCGCGAATCGCATGAAAAATAGAGTAATAGGAGCGGTTGATTGAAGACCGGAAATTTGCATTTTTCAAAAGCAACTCCGCTGTTTGCAGTTCTTCCTTGGCCCGACCAAAGCGATGTGCGGATAGTACCGTTAAGCTGCCCGCCATAAAACAACACCATCCTTTTGAATGTTTTTATAAAATGGAAGAATGTCTTTCCACTCCGCAAATTTATCATAATCAATGCAGAGGACAGATAGCACCTTTCCACACTCAAGTTCCAAATCAACTACAAGGTCAAGCATCTGCTCTCGCATTGCTTTTGTTGCTCCTGCACGGAGGAGGATTGCCACATCAACATCTGAGTCCTCTGTTCGCGTTCCACGCGCAGTAGATCCATACAGGACGATGCTGTCAATCAAATCTCCATATATCTCTTGCAGCCCCGGAATCAGTTTCTCTAACGCCAGATCAATCGTCATCTGTATCCCCTCCTCATCGCAGATTTTCTATTTACAGTATAGCATGGAGCGGCCAAAAATAAAAGCGATTTTTATGGCAGTTTCTTTCAGCCTCCTCAATGCTTTCTGAACACGGGTGCGACCCGGTTCATTTGTGCGACCTTATCGATAAACTCTTTCAAATCCTCAATATATTAACATCTGCAAGATAATAGCCGGGCGGATCATTGACAATTTTGAGTCAATTTCCCGGCTTTTTATTTTATGCATTCTCTACTGCTGCGAAGGATTCAGGAAGCAACCTGATTCATGAGAGTTGATAACTCCCACCGCCTGCAAATAGGCATAGATGATTATGCTCCCCACAAACTTCATGCCCCGCTTTTTCAAGTCTTTTGAGATGGCATCAGATAATGGTGAGCTGACCTTGTCTACTTCTCGGATGATTTTTTCATCTGTCCAATGCCATAAGTATCGGTCAAAACTGCCCCACTCTTGCTGTATCTTTAGAAACACTTGTGCGTTGACCACTGCAGCTCGTATTTTCAGCCGGTTACGGATGATTCCAGAGTCGGCTTGCAGAGCCGTTAATTTTTCTTCGCTATAAGATGCCACTTTCCGTAAATCAAACCCGTCAAAAGCACGGCGAAACGCTTCCCGTTTATTTAAGACACATTCCCAGGTGAGACCTGCCTGAAAATTCTCCAAAATCAACATTTCAAACAGCATATGGTCATCGTGGACCGGTCTGCCCCATTCGTCGTCATGGTATCGCAGATAAGTGGTATTAGTTGGGCTCACCCAATGGCATCGAAGCTTTCCATCTGCCCATTGCATTCCTTACTCCGCCTCCAAAAGAAAAATAACTGGCCGGATGCCGTCTGGACATAGAACAGACGTATTCGCCACCTTTGTCAACAGGTCCCTTATTGTACATTATCCCTTGCGGCGCAAGGGTTTGATTGGTCTTGCACAAATTTCCACCATTTTACAAAAAAACTCGGAAGCCTTACAGGACAGGGCTTCCGAGTTTTTTCGCGATAGTAGTCAAATAGTAGTCTGCGCGCCTCGCAGGTCATGTGCCGCTTTTTCAAACCAGTCCTTATAGCGCAGGCTGTCACCCATAGAGTACAACCCCTTCCCTGTTCAGCTTGTGGGCAAAGCTCTGGCTATCTGCCACGCTGCGTTCCCACTCCTCCGGCGTATACAAAAGAAAGTCAATCGGCGTATCAGATTCTGTATCACAATACAAATCTGTCAGCAGTGAGCGCTTATCATTGGTCGATGCAATGATGCAAAGGTCAATATCACTCTTTGCTGTCGCGGTTCCCTTCGCCTGCGAGCCAAACAGCAGAATCTTCTGCGGATCACAGAGCTGGATAACCTGTTCTCGAATCGCGTCTAGCTTTTCCACTGTATCGCCCCCTCACGCCAAATTCTTTATTTGCAGGATAACACAGAGCAATTCAAAATAAAAGTGATTAACTTTGGCACCCTGGGCCAGCAAGGTGTCATCTATTATCGCAGCGGGGGTGAGCCCTGCCGCATCGCCATCGCCTCCACGGACTACATCACCCGTTCCATGGGGGATCTCGCGCTGGTGCTGCTGGCCATCTGGCTTAGCGCCATGCTGCTGCTTTTCGCCGTCAGCGTCAGGCTCTCCGCCCTCGCCGCAAGGCCGATGGAGGAAGCCATGCAGCGCGAGAAGCAGTTCATTGCGGACGCCTCCCACGATCTGAAAACGCCCCTGTCCGTGATTCTGGCGAACAACGCCATTTTATTAGAGAACCCAGAAGCGCCTGTGGGCAGCGTCCGCCGCTGGGTGGACAGCTCGCAGGAGGCCGCCAAGCGGATGCAGCAGCTCATCTCCCAGATGCTCACACTCGCCGATGTGGAGCGACCGGACGCGGCGCTTTCCATGCAGCAGCTCGACCTTGCCGCCATCGCAACAAAGGCGGCGCTGGAGATGGAATCCATCGCCTATGAGAAATGCGTCACGCTGGAAACGGCGCTCCCCGAGGTATGTGTCCTGCGCGGCAATCCGGACTACTTACAGCGCATCGTCAGCAGCCTGCTGGAAAACGCCCTCAAATATGAGCCGGCAGGCGGGCGGGTACAGCTAACGCTCACACAGACCGGCTATAATTTGTCAAGCCGAAATCTCATTTGGGATGTAAGGCGTATAGGCCTTGTTGTCCCGCATAACGGCGTAAATGATGGAGACCATCTTCCTACAGGCGTGGCCAACGGACGCCATGTAGGGCTTCCCTTCATCCCGTTTTTTCTGAAAATAAAACTTCAGCGCCGGATCGTGAAGCACCGCCGATGAAGCCGCCAGCCAAATGGCGTGCCGCAAATAAGGCGAGCCTCGTTTGGACATACGGTTTCTGACGCCGTTGTATTCGCCGGACTGCCGCATGGTTGGATCGATCCCAGCGTAGGCGGCAAGCTTTGCCGCGGAGGAAAAACGGCTGATGTCTCCGATTTCGCTGAGGATGTACGCGCCAAGGGTCGGGCCGATGCCGGTGATGGTGGTGATCGGTGTGTCCAGGGTATCCATGATCTCGCGATCTTGCAATCCATTTCCCTGACCTGTTGTTTTAAGAAATCGAGGTGCTTTGCGTAAAGTCGGATCATCGTGCTGAAAACATCACCGGCCATGGCGAAGCCGAAGGAACCGCGCGCGAGCGCCTGAAGCTCCTGCGCTTTCGCCATGCGGAAACGCTTGTGGCTGGAGACTTCGATGAGATGACAAAGCTCCTCAAGAGGCATCTCGGATAATTCCTTTGGCGTAGGACAGGTTTGCAAAATCGCCATGGAGGTATCGCTAAACATATTGGTAAAAGCTGTTTCGTATTCAGGAAAGACTTGATCCAGCAGGGCAACGACCTTTCGCTTAACATCTGCCTGCATGGAAACGATGGCGTGCCGTCCACGGCACAGCTCTCTCAGTTCATAAATATTTTCGGGATGCAGGGTAGACTCGGAGAAGTGTCCAAAACGGATCACCTCCGCGATCAGCAGGGCGTCCCTCGGATCTGTTTTGGCCTGACGGATGTAGAAGCTGCGGATGGAGTTGGTCTGCACCGGGTTGATGACCTGAACGCGGAAGCCCTCCTTCTGAAGTCTGGTAAAAAGAGCGAGCCAGTAGTGTCCGGTGGCCTCCATTGCAAAGGAAACCTCGTCAAGCGGCAGTTTGGCCTTGGTGAGCATGGCCAGCAGCCGATTGTACCCGGAGCAGTTGTTGGTGAAGGAAAACGGCTTGATGATGACGGCACCCTCGCCGTCGATCACCGCTGCCTCGTGCTTCCTCTTGGCAATGTCGATGCCAACGATGTACATAGTATAGGCTCCTCTCGTGTTCAAATTACGGACATTCCTCGTGCTGCTGAAGGTCACAACCTGTTGCGAGATTAGAAGAAAGCGAGCCATCGCTTCGACATCCGGCTCATAAGTGACATCCCACAGGGCAGAGGTTCCAGTCTGTGCGCAGTAGACGTGGCTACAAAGATAGAAGCAGGAAATTCTTTGCCCGCATGAGGATATTATATCATCGCTCTTGAGAGCGTTGATATCGGTTTTGAAGGTGTTTTGTGGGGAGATATCCCCGTTCGAAAATATAACAAGATAAAAGGCCGCAGTCGCTCATGCGTGCGGCCCGCCCACAAAGCCCCACAGTGCGGGGCTTTTCAGAGAATCGCCAACCGCCGTCGGTTTGGCGGTTTTACAAAACAATCGCAGTCGGTCATTCGGCAAAGTCCCGTGTTTGCAGGGCTTTGCGGCGATTTTGACCGACGTCACAGAAAGGAAAGAAGAAAAATGGATGATAATAAGAAAAGTACTACGATCTGGCTGCGCCCCAGCGTGATCAGCCGCATGGACGGCTGGCTGGAAGCAGATAACTGTCAAAGCCGCAGCGAATTCGTCGATAAGGCCCTGCGCTTTTACATGGGCTATCTCGGCACCGAGGACAACACGACCTACATCTCTCAGGCCATCCTCACCGCCATTCAGGGCACCATGGATCTTAACAACCACCGGCTTCAGAAGATCCTCTTCAAGTGCGCGGTGGAGCTGAACATGCTGTGCCACACCATCGCCGCCCACTTCCGCGCCGATCCCATTCACACGCGGGAGCTGCGAGCCTACGCCGTGGATGAGGTGAAGCGCACCAACGGTCAGGTGAGTTTTGAAAGCGCGGTGCGGCAGCAACGCAGGATCAAATATGAGCCGGATGAGGAGATGGGAGGACTCTAAAAATGGCAAGCATCAAGCAATTGGACGAGCGGCGATATAAGATCACCGTCAGCAACGGCTACCGGCCCAACGGCAAAAAAATCAGCAAGGCGAAGACCATTCAAGTTCCGCCCGGTGTCCCCAAGCGCGGAATTGGGCAGTATGTCGCCCACGCCGCCGAAGAACTGGAGCGCAGCTTCAAGACCGGCTACGCCGAGGACGGCGAGATGACCTTTGAGGAATTCGCCTCCCGCTGGCTGAACCGACAGACGAAATATGCCCCCAGCACCATCGCTGCATACCGGCGGATGCTGGAGGTGGTGTATCCCATGATCGGCGGCATCCGCCTCAATAAGCTCCGACCGATGGCGCTGGAAAATATGCTCTCCGCGCTGCGCAAGCGCAAGCATCACGGAAAGCTCATCAACGAATCCACTGTGCAGCGGTACCTCTCCGTGGTCTCCGCCGTGCTCAGCGATGCCAAGCGCAACGAGATCATCGAGAAAAATCCCGCGCGGATGTTAGACCTGCCCACGCCGCAGCGCACGGTGCAGCGCATCCCCACGCGAAGCGAGGTGGAAAAGCTGCTGGACACGCTGGCAAAGGAGCCGCGGCACTACCGTCTGTTCTACCTGCTCTCCATGTACACCGGCTGCCGCCGGGGCGAGCTGTGCGCTCTGCAATGGTCGGACTTTACCGGCACGCAAAACGGTCTGCTACTCACCGTCAGCCGCTCCCGCAGCAGCGTTCCCGGCAAGGGCATCGTGGAGGGCAGCACCAAAAACGGCAAGAGCCGTGAAGTCTATCTCTCCTCCGACCTGCGGGGCATCCTCCTCGCCTACAAGCGCCGCAAGCAGATGGAGGCGGACAAGCAGCGCCGCAAGCTCAGTCCCTATCTCTTCGCCGACGAACAGGGGCAGCTCATCCACCCGGACACCTTCACCAAGCGGCTGCGGAAGATCTATGCCGCCATCGGCTTTCCGCGGGAGTACCACCTTCACACCCTGCGGCACTACTTCGTGACCTCGCTGCTGCACTGCGGCGTAGACAAGCAGACGGTGGCAGACCTTGTCGGCCATGCGGACACTGGCTTCTCTGGAGCGCACCTACTGCCACCCCCAGCAGGCGCAGAAGGAGCAGGCGGCTGACTCCATGCTCACCATGCTCCGTCCGGACGGCGGACAGATCTTCAATCTCGCCGCCTGTTCTCCGAAGCGGCACAGCGCATGATTGTTGCTTTCGTAGAAATTCATTTTTCCAAGAAAATTGTAATAGCTTTACCGCCGTGCTTGCGGTATGTTGTGCTTGCAAAATAAGCCTCAACTGTACCGAGAACAAATGAAAGAGAGGTCATTTTTATGGCAAGCATCCGCAAGCGCGGCAGCAGCTATCTCATCGTGGTCTCCATGGGCTATGACTACAACGGCAAGCGCATCAGACAGCAGCAGAAAACCGTCCACCCGCCGGAGGGACTGACGCCCAAGCAGGTGGAAAAATGGCTCAACGAGCAGGCAGTCCTCTTTGAGCGGGAATGCCGCCACACGCCGCAGCCCGTCCAGCAGCTCACACTGGCAAAATACATCGACCTGTGGCTGGCGGACATCGCGCCCGGCAAGCTGGCCAAGTCCACCATCCGCCGCGACCGGCAGGACATCGAGCGTATTCTCCCGGCGCTGGGTCACTACAAGCTCACCGAGCTGCGGCCGGAGCACTTCCGAAATTTCTACGCAGAGCTGCGAAAAGTCATCAGTCCCGACACGAAAAAGCCACTCTCCGAGTACACCATTGAGGGCGTGCACGCTACGCTGTGCAGCATCCTCTCTGATGCCGTGGAGGGTGGCTTTCTTTCGCATAATCCGGCGTGGCGCACCTACCGCTACGCCGGGCGCAAATGTGAAAAGAAGATCGCAGACGAGGAAACGGCGCAGAAGATCATCGCCGCGCTGGAGGGTGAGAGCATCAAGTACGAAACCTACTTCAAGCTCATCATCGCCACGGGGATGCGGCGGGGCGAGTGCTGCGGACTGAAGTGGTGCGACATTGATTGGGAGCAGCGTTCCATCCACATCTGCCGCAACGCGGTCAAGGTGACAGACGAGGAGATCTTTGTCAAAGAACCCAAGACCCGCGCAGGTGACCGCTATGTGTACTTCTCAGCCGAGATGGAAAGTCTCCTGCGGGAGTACCAAAAAGAATGCCGGTATATCACCGAAACCTATGACCAGCGGCAACTGACCGCCGACGACTTCCTGTTCCGCCGTCAGGGAGCGCAGCTCCCCATGACGCCCACCACCTTCACCTACCGCTTCAAGCTGATCCTCAAGAAGAACTGCTTGCCGCAGGAGCTGAACGTCCACTCCCTCCGCCACACTGCCGCCAGTCTGATGATCGCAGGCGGTACGGATGTTGCAACGGTGGCGGGCATCCTCGGCCACAGTCAGCCCTCCACCACACTGGACATTTACACACACGCCTTCGACAAGAACAAAAAGGCCGCCAGCGCGGGATTGCAGGGAATGCTGGAGATATGACGAAGGATAACTCAGTCGGATCGCAAAATGTGCAGCAGTGGTCAAATCAAGAGTTACTATGTAGAGGGTGGTTTCTCCCATCTAATACATATGACTGCGGCTCATTTGTGGTGAATGGAACAGCAGTTGTAGGAAAGGAGCAGAATAACCCTTATAACCGTTGCAAATCAACACAAAAAGGAGCTGATTCTTATGAAATCTCTATTTGAAGAAATGGGCGGCACTTACCGTCAGGAGGGTGATTATCTTAGCGCAAAAGCAGTAGTATTATGTGAATACGTCATTCATGTTGTGTGAATTTCTGTTCTTCTCCTTGCAATCACCCCATCTGTGCAACATGAAGCAAAATGGGTATCAGAACGCAGCGTTTGGATGCTTCGTTCTGATGCCCTTTTACGATATAATTTCTTTTACAGCGGCGACAACGATTACCGGAATTCCGTCGTCTCTTTCTGCAACACTGCACTCCTTTTGATTAGTGATTTTTTCTCCGCACCTCTTGCAAAACAGAAAGAAACGCGGTACAATATGACCGAAAGAACCGAATCGGTCATATTTAAGGAGGCGTGGGCTTGGCTTTTACCGATTACGAGACTGAGCAGCTCCGCAAGGCGTTGCTGAAGGAAACGAGACATTGTGCTGTCACACTGGGGATGAAGAAAACCTCAGTGGATCAACTGACAAAGGCTGTCGGGATTGCGAAGGGCTCGTTCTATAAATTCTACGAATCCAAGGAAATGCTTTTCTTTGCGGTTTTAGAGGGCATCCATGCCGAGCTTTACGGGGTAGCCGACCATGCACTGAGCGAAACTGACGGCCTGCCAACATCGGAGCGCGCGGCAGAGGCGGTTCTGGCCGTCTGCCGGAGGCTGTCTGATACTGGCGACATGGCTTTCATTGAACATGACGCCAAGTTGCTTTTACAGAGATTGCCGGATGACATCAAAAATGTCCATTACCACGATGACGAGACGCACATCCGTCAGCTTTTGGAGAAATATGACCTTGTGCCGAATCGCGGCATCTCTTTGGCTGCCGCCACGGTACGGGGACTGATCTTGACCGTCTCCCACAAGGAGCAGATTGGGGAACTGTACCCGCAGGTGCTGGAAACGCTGGTGTACGGCGCTTGCAGGGAGCTATTTGAATAAGCCGAAAGGCCGCAGAAATGCGGCTTTTCCAAGACACGATAGTTAGCTACATCTAACTGAAAGATGTGTGCGTATAGGTTAGATACATCTAACGACTGGGGAGTGATAGCGATGCAGGAACACAAGAATTTCTGGGACAAAAATGCCGGTCGGTACGACCGCTTTATGCGAAAGGATGGGGCGGCGTATGACGAGATGTATGAGCTGATCCGGCCAGTCGTACGGCACAAGACGGTGCTGGAGCTTGCTGCCGGCACGGGATTGATCGCAAAACACATTGTGAACGCAGCGGCGCACATCGAGGCGACGGACGCCTCTGCGGAGATGATCGCCGAGGCGAAGCGGGATAACCGTTCGGCAAAGCTGCACTTTTCCGTGCAGGATATGTTCCGCCTGCCCTATGCGGATAAGTCCTTTGATGTGGTGATCGTGTCCAACGCACTGCATATCGTGCCGCAGCCGGAGAAAGCCCTTGCCGAGATTCGCCGGGTGCTGAAAGACGATGGCGTGTTGATTGCGCCGACCTTTACCCACGCAGGGAACTCGTTTTCCGGCAAGGTCAAGGCATTTTTCATGAAGCTGGCGGGCTTCCCCCTCCACAGCAAGTGGACGAGTGAGGAATACCTGCGGTTCCTGCGGCAAAACGGCTGGACGGTGCGGAAAAGCGTTGTGCTGAAAGCCTCGTTCCCGTTGACCTATGCAGAATGTGTGAAATCGGAGGGGTAAGATGTCTTTCTTTGAAAACACCCGCAAGCCCGTGGGCTTTGGTGGGAAACTCATGGTCGCCATGATGAATCTGGGTCACAGCCCTGTGGCGCAGTGGGGACTTCAATTTCTGAATGTTGCGCCGGACGCCAAGGTGCTGGACTGCGGCTGCGGCGGTGGGGCGAACATCAAGAGACTGCTGAAAAAATGCCCACAGGGTATTGTCAAGGGCATTGACTATTCCCCCGTCAGTGTGGAGAAATCCAAAAAGGTCAATGAGACTGCCATCGTGGAGGGACGCTGCGCTGTTCTACAAGGCAGCGTGGCGGATATGATGTTTGCGGACGACTGGTTCGATGCGGTCACAGCCTTTGAGACCGTCTATTTCTGGCCTGATCTGCCCCGGTGCTTCCGGGAGGTTTACCGGGTGCTGAAGCCCGGCGGGACATTTCTCATCTGCAACGAGAGCAACGGCGACACAGACAGGGACGAAAAGTGGACGGAGATCATCGGCGGCATGACCATCTATAAGGCCGTTGAGTTAAAGGCGTATCTGGAGCAGGCGGGCTTTCACGATGTGCAGATACACAAAAAGAAAAGCTGGCTCTGCATTACGGCGTGGAAATGAGGGGGCTAAATTATGAGTATCTTTGCATCTATCTTACGCAGCGTATACAAGCTCTCCGGCGCGAAAAAGGCGTTCGCCTTGCCGGAGGATGCACTGCGAAAGGAAATTGAAAAGCAGAACCGGCATCGTGGCGTTTTTACGCCCACCGACCGCAAAGCACATTATGAGACGATCACAGTGAACGGCTTTCCCTGCCTGATCGTGCGAGAGCATCCGAAGCCGTCCGAGCGCGCAATTCTCTATTTCTTTGGCGGCGGCATGGTGATCGGCCCCGATAAGGGCGACCTGCCTGTGATGCGCAAGCTCTGCCGCGAGACCGGCTGTGATGTGTGGTTTCCGTTTTACCCGCTCTGCATGGAACACTGCATTACTGAAACCTACGCAATGGTGTACGAATGTTATCGAAAAATGATTGCACTGTATGGCGGCGGAAATGTCAGTACCTGCGGCTTTTCCTCCGGCGGTGCGCTGGCTTTGGGGATCGCGGCGCACAACAACGCGCAGCCCGAGCCGCTGCCGCAGCCAAGGCACATCGTCGCCGTATCCCCCGGCGAAGTACCGTGGAACGACGCGGAAAAGGCGCGGATGCAGGCACTCAACAAAAGGGATGTTTCCATCGACTATGCCTTCATGGTAACAGTGGAGAAGTTCATGCGGCATGGCTGCGAGAAGGTGCCGGACTATATGCTCTCCGGCTCCCGGGGAGATTTTACCGGCGTGGGCGATATTCACTTCTTCTATTCTGCCGACGAGGTGCTCTACGGCGCATTGCCGGACTTTGAGGAAGCCTGCAAACGGGCAAATGTCCCCTACACGGTGTCCGCCCGCCCGAAGATGGTGCATTGCTACTGTATGCTGCCGATCTTCAAGGAGGCAAAGGAGGACTTTGCGAAAATCGTGGACATTTTGAAGAAATGAGGTCGGAAACGGGCGTGTGATGATTGAAACACGGAGGAAGAACCATGGAACGAAAAGAAGCCATTCGCGGTGCATACCGAATGACGGGCGGAAACAGTTTTTACGACGGCATGATCACCTGCTCTACTCTGAGCGGGAAAGCGGTGTGCCGCTTGGTGTGGGCAATGAACAAGGCGGAAAACGACGCCTATCTGGAAAAGGCAATGTCCGGTATTCCGGAGCATTTCTCCGGCAAGCTGCTGGAAGTGCCGGTGGGAACAGGGATTCTGACCATGCCGGTTTATAAGACGATGCCCGAAGCGGACATCACTTGCCTCGATTACTCGGCGGATATGATGGGGCAGGCACGGGAAAAGGCTGACCGTCTGCACCTGAAAAATGTAACCTTCCGGCAGGGCGATGTGGGGGCGCTTCCCTATGAAGACGATACTTTCGACATCGTTTTGTCGCTGAACGGCTTTCATGCTTTTCCGGACAAGGAAGCCGCTTATCGGGAGGTTTTCCGGGTCTTGAGACCCGGCGGGACATTCTGCGGCTGCTTTTATGTGAAGGGCGAGCATAAGCGGACGGATTGGTTTGTCCGGCACATTTATGAAAAAGCGGGATTTTTCACGCCGCCCTATGAGACGGTTTCCAGCCTGAAAGCACGGCTGGAGCGTATGTACGCAGCCGTGGCCCTTGGAAATGTGAAGAGCATGGCATGGTTTGCCTGCCGAAAAGTGGGTTAAATCTGAGATGGTCTCATGCACGCAAGAAAGAACAAGGAGGGAGGCAATCAGATGAAGGACAACGAGCTTCTATTCGACCGCAAAAGCCATGTGCTGTATTCAAAGCCCTGCAAGAAAGAGATACAGGCGAAAATCGCCCTGCACTATCCGGAAGCGGAGCGCGAGGCGGTATGGGAGCAGGTGCAGTTAAAATACGCAGAGCTTCTTTCCAAGTGGCGCACCGACCTCGGCGGCAAGAGGAATTTTCACAACGGCGCAGGCGGCACCTACGACTGCATTGCCATCATGTGCTTTTACGATGTGTGCCGGGATGCGGTCACATTCCGCGAAATGGAAGAGATCGAAGAAAATCTGATCCTGCCTGCGTTCCGGAAGTTGCGCTTCGTTGACATCAACAAGCCGTTCTGGAAAAAGCTGATGTATCGGGCATTCACCACCGCCAAAAAGCGCTGTGACGCATGGCACGACTACGAGATGACGGTTGCGCCTTACGAAAACGGCAAACCCATCTATTATGAATTTACGGCGTGCCCGGCGGCGGAATTTGCCAAGCAGTTCGGCTTTACGGACATCATGCCTGCCCTGTGCAATGTGGACTATGCGTCCATGGAACTGCTGCACGCCAAGCTGGTGCGGACGACTACCTGCGTGGATGGCTGCCGATGCGACTATACCTATCTGCGGCAATCAGGACCCGTATGTAAAAGAACATCCCGAATATCGGGATGAGGCGGGCTTCAGGAGGAATCGGTAATGCTTTTACAGGTGATTTTGGAAGGCATCGGGCTGGGCGTTCTGCTCATTTTGGTTTGCGCCATCGGTATCCGCAAGGGCGCGGTGGGCATGGTGCATCTTTACAGCCAGGAGGTGCAGGAGCGGTGCGTAACGCTGGGACTTACAACACACGCGAAAATCAAGCGAAATGCTTTGATTTTCAAAGCTGTCTGCGTCCCCGGATACATCGCCTATGTGCTGGTCTGCGTCTATGCGCTCAACGGCGCAAAGGGCTTCGTTCAGGGCTTCTGGCAGCTGCTGGTCATACTGTCCGTTATGAATCTCATAGACCGATTTTTGGTTGACGGCTATTGGGTAGGACATACGAACGCATGGGAAATTCCGGGAACGGAAGCCCTGAAACCGTACATTACAGCCAAGGATAAGGGCAAAAAGTGGCTGTTCGGCACAATTGGTATGGCGGTCATTTCGGCAGCACTGGCGGCGATCATGATGCTTTTTATGGAAAGCTGAGGTGATAGAAATGCTGTTTCAAACATATGGCGACAGGAGGAATCCTGCCGTGCTGTTCTTTCATGCAATGGGTGTGACAGGATCGAGCAGCGAACCGATTGCGAGGTATTTGCAGGATCGATATTTCTGCATCTTGCCCACCTCCACCGTTTACTGCGAGGGGCAGAAATATGTCAGCAAGCTGGACGAAATACGGCAGGTGGAGGACTTTCTGCATCGACAGGGCGTGGAGCGGCTGGCGATGGTGGTCGCTTCTTCCATCGGTGCAGACCTTGCCATGGCGTTTCTGACGCAGACGAAGCTGCCCGTGGAGCACGCTTTCTTTGACGGCGGGCAGTTCGCCCAAATCGGAAAGGGCATGCGTCGTATCATGACGCCGTTTCTGTATTTTGCCATCAAGAGCCTATATTGGTCGAAGGGCGGTACGCTGAAAAAGATACTGTGGTGTGACGACGACTCCATAAAGCCGTATTTTATAGCCGCAGGGGAAAATCTGACCTATACAAATTTGCGCCGCCAGATGGCGGACAGTCTGGAGGACAAGCCCTTTCCGCCGCTTCCCGAGAAGCTGCAAGAGCATACTTATTTCGAGTTCGGCAGCAAAGAGGAGCATTTCAAATACCGTCAAGCAGTGATGGAAGCCTACCCCTGCGGCCATTATCCCGTGTTTGAGGGATACGATCACATGCAATATCAGATTCGCGATCCAAAGGGGTTCGCCGAAATGCTGGCCCACATCGCCGAGCGTGACTGTATGCCGGAACTGCCATTTATCAGAAAGTGAGTGATACTCATGAAATACAAAATCGAGAAAAACACCGTACAGGAGACGCTGATCATTCCGCTGTATGCGCGGAAGGTCTGCTCAGAGCTGTATCCGAATCTCTACCGGGACGAAACAGCGGTTCGCCTGATTGACGAGATCGACTACGATTTTTCGGAGACGGAAAAGAAATCCCGCGACCTGATGCAGCGTTTCGGTTCACTGGAGGTGGCCATGCGGCAGAATGACCTTGCCTTCGAGGTGCGGGATTATTTGAAATACCATCCCAACGCGGCGGTGGTCAATCTGGGCTGCGGGTTGGATTGCACCGGCAGATCCTGCGACAACGGCAGCTGCAAAATTTATAATCTGGACTTTCCCGATGTCATCGCCGTGCGCAACGAGCTTTTGCCCGCCGGGGAGCGTGAGGAAAATATCCCATGCGATTTGAACAATACCGAATGGTTTAGAAAAATTGACTCTTCAAACGGTGCGGTATTCTTTGCCTCCGGCGTGTTCTATTACTTCCTGACCGAGCAGGTCAAAGCTCTTGTGCAGGGTATGGCAGACGCCTTCCCCGGCGGTGTGCTGGTGTTTGACGCTGCGAATCGGACGGCAGTGAAGATGATTGCAAAAACATGGCTCAAAAGCGCGAAAATCAAGGATGTCGGCGCATATTTTGCGGTTTCGGACGCTCCCCAAGAGATCAGTGCGTGGGACAGCCGCTTGCAGGTCACCAGCCGCGGCTATATGCTGGGTTACAACGATTTGAAGGACCCGTCCGTCAGCAGATTTTTCCGTTTTCTTGCCAAAGTCGGTGACGGAATGATGAAGATGCAGATTGTAAAGATCAGATTTGGTGGCAAGCAATGAAAATTCTGGTATATGGTGCAGGTGTTTTAGGGTGTAATCTGGCAAGGAATCTGTTTCACGCCGGAAAGGATGTGACCCTGCTTGCCCGGGGAAACTGGGCAGAGGAAATCAGGAAGAACGGACTGCGGATCAAGGATCAATTCTCCCTCCGCACATCGGTCAGCAATATTCCTGTGGTGACGGAACTGGCACCGAATGTCCGGTACGATGTGATATTTGTCGTTCTGCGATATACGCAGCTGGATTCTGCTCTGGAAACCTTGCGGGCGAATCAGACGAAAAATGTTGTTTTTGTGGGTAACAATGTGCAGGCAAGAGCGCTGGCGGCGGCACTGCCGGAGAAAAATGTCTTGTTTGCCTTTGCGCTCTCTGCCGGGCATCGGGAACCTGACCGGGTCGTTTCTATCGACCTGAAAAAGATCACCATCGGGCAGCTGCGTGGGGCGGTCTCCAATGCGGAACTGATCGGAGAGATTTTCGGCGGTACCAAATACAAGGTCGTCTATGAGCCGAATATGGAGGACTATCTGCTCTGCCATGCGGCCTTTGTGATGCCTGCGGCCTTCGCCTGCTATAAGACGGACGGCGACCTGAAAAAGCTTAGGAGAAATACGGTGTACCTTGGACGGGTGATCGATGCCAATATTGAAGGCTACCGTGCCATACGCAATGCGGGACACGACATTTTGCCAAAGGCGGATGCAGACTTTGAGAGCGAAAAGTACCGCAAGACCTGTCTGCGCTTCTTTAAACTCATGTGCGCCACCTCACTGGGCAAACTATGTGCCTCCGACCACGCCATGAACGCCATAGACGAAATGAGCGCCCTGAATCGGGATATCAAGCGGTTCTTTGATGAGAACGGCGCGGCTTATCCCGTGTGGCAGGCGCTGGAGGCGGAGGCTGGGAGATACTTACGATGAAATACGCCGGAATGCCTTTCGGCATGTGGACGCTGTTTGCGCCGTCCTTCCGAAACCAGCTGACAGCGGTGTTCGGCTACGGTACGAATACGGCAAAAGCCATCACAAAAAAAGCAAAGCCGAAATACAGGGAGATCATCTCCGAGCTGCCTGAATTTGAAAGAGCGACCGGTTCAAGATGAACATCGTCAACTGCGCGATGATCGGTGCGTTTATTCTCTCCATGCCGGAGCGCCCAAAGGTGGAGCGGCTGACAGAGTACTATGCAAAATCCATGATGACAAAGCCTATGAAATGGTTCTGCCGAATGAGCGGAAAGAGCAAATTCACCGAAAAGGACATTGCCGGTATGAAAGCCACCGCCGCGCTGAGAGCCGCTGACCGCAACCCCTACTCGTGGAACATGGAGTTTTACGAATACCCCGACGGCAGCGGCTACGAGGGACGCTTCACCAAATGCGGCATCTGTGTGCTGATGAAAAAGCTGGGCTATATGACCTCACTCCCGCGCTGTGCCGCCTGGACTACACCATGAGCGAAGCGGGCGGCGTGACCGACTTTGTGCGGCAGTACACTCTCGCCTCCGGCGGCCCATACTGCGACTGCGGGTATAAAAAGAAGGGCTTCGTGAAAGCTGGGACGGAGGCAGGACGATGAAGGAAACCTATCTCTCCCGTGATTTTCGGGAGACTGCGGCACAGTGCTTTCCCTCGCAGGCCAAGGAGCTGAATGCATTTTTTGATGCGCGGTTGAATGTGCTGCTGGCTGAAAATGCAGATGCAAGCAAGGAGAAGCAATACCACCTCAAACGGCAGATATTACCGGGCATTGCGGCCTACGAAACCTTGCAGCGGGTCATGCCGAAAGAGGAGGCGCTGCAAACCGTTCATGGCTATGTGGAGGAGCTGGCGAGAACGAGCCACAAACAGCTTGCCACCCTGCTGCTCATGCCGGGGCTTTACCGCCTTGTCCCCAGCGTTTTTGTCAAATCCACACGGAGCGTTTTCGGCCTGGCGGCAGGCTTTGCCCCAAAAGAACTGCAGACCGGTAACGGCGTCTGGCGTGTGGATATGATGAAGTGTCCCTATCACGACACCTGCGCAGAATACGGCTGCCCGGAGCTGTGCCGCTGCTTTTGCGACAGCGACGACATCAGCTACACCGGTCTTCATCCGAAGCTCATTTGGCATCGAACAAAAACGCTGGGGCGCGTCGATGACCGCTGCGATTTCTGCATGAAGGTCGAAAAATAGCCGGGAGGCAGATTGGTATGGACATCAAACGATTCGGCAATAGACAAGGAAAGACCATTATGCTGCTGCACGGAAATCTTATGTGCTGGCGGCAGTTTGAGAATCTGATCCCGCTGCTGGAAAAGAAATTCCGGGTGTATGCCGTCAGCTTTGACGGATTTGACGGAACAGGTGAAACGACCTACACGACCGCTCAGGCTCAGGCGGACAAGCTGGCGGAATATATTGAAAAAGAACTGGACGGACGGCTGGACCTGCTTTATGCAGAGTCGCTGGGCTGCGGACCGGCTATTTTTCTGAAGGCTTCCCAAAACATTCAAATCGGTCGAATGATCCTCAGCGGGCCGGAGTATCTAGATTTTGGCGTGCTGAATCGACTGATTTTGAAGGTCATGCCGCAAAAGCAGTATCGAACGGCACACGAAAAGTATATGCCTGCATGGGCGTTGCGCTTTATGGGGCAGACGGAGCAGGGAATGCAGACCATGCTCCGCCGTATCCCGGATCATATCAGCTTGGAATCCGTCCGGGCCACTTGGGAGGCAGGACTTTATCTCTATCGGACGGACTTTTTGGTACAGCCCGATGCAAAGGTCGCCTGCTGGTACGGAGAAAAAGAAGGGCATATGAAAAAGGCCATCCAGCGGCTGCGGACGGCATATCCGGGTCTGATGGTCCGCTGCTTCCCCGGTTTTGGCCATGGCGATATCATCAATCATCCGGCACTGCTTGCGTCGGAGCTGGAACGCTTTCTGACGGATGGCGGAACAGAGAGATGTGCTGAAGAATCAGGAAAGTGAAATACAATGAAAGTTACAACATTGGACGAAAAATCCATCCATGATATCGGCCACGCTTTCGGCTATTACGACTACGGAGAGGAAACGGGAATGGCCGCTGCCTTTTCCGGGAAAGAAGCCACGGCAAACTATATCTGCGCTTATGTGCGCGGGGTGCTGCGGGGCGGCTTTCTGCACACTATCAGCGAGCGGGGTGAGGGCTATATCGCCTATAAGCTGCCAAAGGAGAAGATGGGACTCAAGACGATGTGGCCCATTGCCTGCGGAATGCTGCGCAACTCCACCCTGAAGCGCCTTCTGCGGTTTGGTATCGCTATCAAGCGGGGCGGCGCTTCCCTGCAAGACCGCATGGACAAGGAAAAGAAGCCCTACATTTTCGTTGGACTTGTCTGTGTGCGGGAGAAATATCAGGGGCAGGGATATATGCGAAAGATGCTGGACCTTGCCTTTGCCGAGGGCGACCAGCTGGGCGTGCCGGTGATCCTGGAGACGGATGCCAAGTCCAAATGCGACAAATATGTACACCTTGGCATGAAGCTTGCCGGAGTGCGGGACATCGGCGAATTTGGAAAGCTGTATGACCTGATCAAAAAACCGGACGCGGAAAAGCAGCAGTCTGTCAGTACGGAGGCATCAACATCAAAATGAAAATCACGGTTCTTGTAACGCTCATGGTATTTCTGGCATACTTTCTTGTTTTATACGGCGTGGTGGGTTTCATTCAGGACAAGCGTTTTTTCTCATCCGCACCAAAGGAAAATCTGGACGCAATCCCCGATACAAAGGAACGATTTCCCGGCGCACATAGTATCGGCTGGGTGATTGAGATCATTGCCATCCTGCTTTTTCTCGCTGCGGCGGCACTAAGCGTATGGGACGGCGTCAGAAACGGCTTCGGCTTCCTGGATTTCTTTGTGCGGTTTCTCGCCGTGCTCTACGCCATGGATATCTACGACATCATTTTCTTTGACTGGGTGCTGCTGTGTCACTCCAATTTCTTTCCGCATTTCTATCCGGAGCTGAAGGGCGTGGTCGGTCCGCATATGTTCGGCTATAACAAGCGAACACATATCCGGCACTTTGTGATCTACATTCCCGCCTCCGCTGTGGCAGCGTGGCTTTGCGCACTGCTTTGAGGACGTGTGACAGAAGCAATCGTTTTGGGAGGCAGAGATTTTCTATGCGTGTGATAAAAAAAGTCCTGCATGAAAAAAGAAAAACAACAGAAGCCCATATCCAGCAGCTTCAGCATAAGGGAAAACAAGGAATCCGCTACACCGCGATGATGCCAGATGCCCGATTCGCACGCAGACTGAGAGGAGAAAAACAATGATCGTACTGCAACTGCTGCTTTATTGTCTGCTGTTTACCGCAATGGTAAAAATCGCTGTGATCGGCGGTGCTGTCAATGGACTGTACTTTTATCCCAAGGAGGTGCAGGATCGCGCCATCGAACTGGGACTGATCGACCGCAATACGATGAACCGGAAACGAAAATGCTTTATGATACTGTTCTTTATCGTGATGCTTGCTGCTCTTGTGCTGATCATCGGTTTGTGGAACGGGGCTTCCTCCTTTGGTGAGGTCTATTGGCAGGCGCTGCTGTTTCTTGAGGTTATGAATATCTATGACGGCGTTGTAATCGACAAGCTATGGGTCGGGCACAGCCAGTTTTGGGTGCTGCCAGGGCTTGAAGATGCGCCGTTCGTGCAGACATGGAGGCAGGTGCTGAAAAAGCGAAGCATACTGGCGCTGATCTGGGTTGCGGGAGCGGCAATTGTCGGCGGTATTGTCCATTTGATTTTCTAAGAAGTTGGAAATTGCCCAAATGAAAAGCAGAATCATGAACTGCAATTGGAGGCAAAAAAGATGAAGACGGAGAAACCGAAACAGTTCATCCACTGGTGCATTCTTGGAGCAGTCGGATGCGGATTTATGGCTGCCGGGGACTGGCTGCTGGGGTGCATTCCGCTTCAGGAAACGGACACCGGTCTTTTCAACAGAGCCTATTATCTGTCCGGCTCCTATGAGCTGTGGAAGCCTGTGCTTACCGTTGGGCTGGGAGCAATCGGGGGCTTTCTCTATTATTTTGTTGTAAAAGCGCTGAATGCGGACATTGACGCAAAATGCCAAAAAACAAAAACCATCCAGTTCCTGTGCGGGATATTCACCGTTGCAATCGCTCTGACCATCCATACATGGGTGGCCACCATGGCATGGTTTGCCACCTATCTGGGGCCGCGTATCGGAGCAGAGGCTACGCTTGCGGCGGTCACGGCCTATCAAGATGACATGCTCCCCGCAATTCTCCCCATGTATGTTCCGATGCTATTGTTTTTTGGGATCCATTTTGTGATGCTGCTTGCCGGTAAAACCCGTTATCCCAGGTGGATGCTGGCTTTTCACCCGGTCATATGGAACATTCTGCTGGCAGGCGTCCCGGATATTGCCCAAGCGATGCAGGTGCCTGTCGATACATGGATGTCCGTGATGAGCCAGAGCAGCACCAATACCGCCATCGTGATCTGGTGCATTGCGGCGGCGGTTTATGAGAGAAATCACACTTAATAAAAAAGGAGTCTTGAATATGAAGCCTGACTACAAAAACTGGATCCCCAAGGGAATGCTGGTTTCGCTCATCGCGGGAACGGTGCTGTCGCTTGCGCTGCTGCTCGTTTTCGGCGTATTCGGCATCGGTGTGAGCGGAAAGCTGCGCGTCGTGCTGGGCGTGGTATTCGGCATCGCCTTTGTCGTTTGTGCAAAGTACACCCAGTGGTGCGTGTATGCCTATCGGAGCTTTTCCTATGACGGCGAGCGCAAGCTCTCAAAGCAGATCATTGACGGCACGGCGGAGCATATCACGCTGCCGGAGGGCGGCGTGGGACTGGATATCGGCTGCGGCAGCGGTGCGCTGACCATTGCCTGCGCAAAGCGCAATCCCCAGGGAAAAATGATCGGTATCGATCGCTGGGGCAAGGAATACGCCTCCTTCAGCCTGCCGCTGTGCGAAAAAAACGCCGCTGCGGAGGGCGTGAAGAACGCTTCGTTCAGGCGCGGGAACGCCGTAAAGCTGGATTTCCCCGACGAAAGCTTCGACGCGGTGACCAGCAACTATGTCTATCACAATATCACAGGGGCAGACAAGCAGGCACTTCTGCGGGAAACGCTGCGTGTGCTGAAAAAGGGCGGAACGTTTGCCATCCACGACCTGATGTCGCCCGGTAGATACGGCGATATGCAGGCATTTGTCCAAAAGCTCAGGGACATGGGCTATGAGCGCGTGAAACTGATCGACACGACCGACGGCAGATTCATGACGCCGAAGGAGGCCAAACGCCTGATGCTTCGCGGTTCAACATTGCTGGTGGGGAGAAAGTAATCGGCGCGGCATCAGGGAAAGCTGATCTCCGCACAGTTTGACAGCTACCGCCGGATCATGGTGGAATGCCCCGACCGCAAGACTGCCGCGCGATATATGGACGCGATGAAGGGCTGTCACTTCGGTGACTGGGTTGCGTTTCTCGAGCCTGTAAATAAATCACGGGAGAAAAAGTGATATGAAATACAACGGTTTTTATTTCTGGATGTTCAAAAGCCCGATGAAAAAGGTTCTGGCAGAGAAGTACGGCAGGGAATATGCCGCCGACATTATGAAAAAGAGCAAAAAGGTCTATCGTGAGCTTGTCGAGAAAGCAGACGACATCGGCGACGATAACCCAATGGCATACAATGAGCTGTTTGCCCTTGCCTTTGTCGCGCCCTATGTGGCAAGTGAGAAAAAAATCCCGCCGGAAACCGTACAGGAAATGATGCGCCGCTCACTCTATCATATCAAGTGGTACTTTGCAAAGACCGACTTGAATACCGACAAGGGTAAGGCGGAGAACAAAAAGAGCGTTGTCAAATATGCCAAGTGGTATACGCCCGAAAAGGAGGCGGAATACCCGACCTCCTTCAAGGTGGATTTTGTCGGGCAGCCGTATGAGGGTGCCTGCTACTACCGCATCACCCGCTGCCCCATCTGCCTATGCGCGGAGAAACTCGGTGTTTCCGAACTTATGCCGTTGTTCTGCGAGCTTGATGAAGTGATGATCACGCTTCAGCATGGCGTTCTGCACAGGAAACAGACGCTGGCAAACGGCGGAGAGTTCTGCGACTACTATATCACCGGAAACAGAGAATAAACGGAGAAGCTCGTATCGGTCAATGGCTGATACGAGCTTCCTTTATATTTCTTAGATTGTGTTTCTTCAGACCTTCCACCCGGCGGCCTGCTGCCGCTCCACCACGAAGCGGCGGTAGAGCCCGTCAACAGCCACCAGCTCGTCATGGGTGCCCTGCTGGACGATCTCGCCGTGATCGACCACAAAAATTTGGTCGGCATGGCGCACGGTTTTCAGCCGGTGGGCGATCATGATGACCGTCTTATCGTGGGTCAATTCCGCAACGGCCTCCATCAGCTCCTTTTCATTTTCCGGGTCCACATTGGCGGTGGCCTCGTCCAGAATGATGATGGGCGCATCCTTCATGATGGCCCGGGCGATGGAAATGCGCTGGCGCTCGCCGCCGGAAAGCGAGCTGCCTGCCTCGCCGATGACGGTGTCAAAGCCCTCCGGCAGCGCCATGATAAAGTCGTAGCAGCGGGCCTTTTTCGCAGCGGCCTGCACCTCCTCCATGGAGGCGTCGGGCTTGCCAAAGCGGATATTGTTGGCGATGGTGTCGGAGAACAGATAGACCCGCTGAAACACAAAGGAGAAATTGCGGATCAAACTGTCGTAGCTGTATTCCCGCACATCCCGTCCGCCAAGGCGCACGCTGCCTGACTGCACGTCCCAGAACCGCGCCATGAGATTGCACAGCGTGGTCTTGCCGCTGCCGGAGGGGCCGACGATGGCGACAGTCGTTTTCTCCGGGATGGTAAGTGACACATCGTGCAGGATAGGCTTGCTGTCATAGGAGAAATCCACATGGGACAGGGCAATGTCCTCCCTCTCCGGAGTCAGTTCCTCGCCGTCAATGTCCATGGGTTCTACGCGCAGAATCGTGTTTGCCTTATCTACGCCGATGTCGATGGAGCGGAACAGAGCCGAAAAGCTCCCGGCAGAATCCAGCTGCTCAAAGAGGATGAAGGAGCAGATCAGCATCAAAAGGCAGTTTGTCAGCTCCATCGTTCCGCCGAAGTAAAAGACGATGGCGGCCGCGCAGACGGCGACACCGGTGAGCTTGTTGACAACAAACTGCGCCAGCATATAAAGTACCGACGGGATCTCCATGGCAAAGGACGCCCTGCGGGCTTCCTCCACCGCGCCGTGTACCTGCGTTGCAGAGTCGTGGGTCAGGTCGAAATTCTTGACCTCGGCAATGCCCTGCACATATTCCAGCACCTTGGACACAAGCCGCTCGTCGGCATTGAACTTCCGCTGGGAAAGGGCCTGCTCCGCGCGCTGCATGGCGGCGTTGACGGCGAAGAACAGCACCAGTCCCGCCAGCGTAATAAGCCCCATACGCCAGTCAAAGAGGAACATCATGACCGCGATGATGCCGGAGGTCAGAAAGCCCCGCGTTGTGACCATTACCACGCGGGTAGCCACATTCGCCATGTTTTCCATGGTGTTGGTGGTGACGGAGGTGACCTCGCCGAGGCTGTTGTCATTGAACCAGCCCATAGGCAGGTAGCGCAGGTGCTCGGCGATTTCGATGCGTTTGTTGGCGCAGGCTCGGTAGCCCGCACGGGTCTGGAGCATGGTAGCCTTCATGTTGATGGCGATGGTCACAATCAGTGATGCAACGATGATGCCGAGGCTCGTCCATAAAGTTGCCATAGTGACATTCTTTTCCAGCAGCGCCTGAATGACGATGGCGGCGGCCGGAATACGCATGGCAGAGCAGATAGCGCTGACCACGCCCAGCCAGATAGAAATGATAAACATTTTGCGGTTATCCTCACCGCAGAAGGCAAAAAACTTTTTCAGTGTCTTGAGCATTACGCCACCTCCCCATCGTCTTTGACGCTGATGTGGGCTTCCCACATGGTTTGATAAAGCGGGCAGGACGCAAGAAGCTCCGCCTGTGTGCCGGCGGCTTCGATCTTGCCTTGATTGACAACAATGATCTGATCGGCGTCCGCAATGGTAGACAGCCGGTGGGCAATGACCAGCAGCGTCTTGCCCCGCACCAGCCTTGCCAGTGCCGACTGGATGACCGCCTCATTTTCCGGGTCAGTGTAGGAAGTAGCCTCATCTAAAATGACGATGGGTGCGTCCTTCAGCACGGCCCGGGCAATGGAGATGCGCTGCCGCTCACCGCCGGAGAGGTGTCCGCCGGATGCACCGCATACGGTCTGATAGCCGTTCTCCAGCCCCATTATGAACTCGTGGCAGCCGCATTTCTTCGCGGCGTCAATGACTTCCTCGTCGGTCGCACCCTTTTTGCCCATGCGGATATTGTCCATGACAGAAAGGTCAAAGAGGTAGTTGTCCTGGGATACATAGGCGATGCGCTTCGTGCACTCCGCCAGCGGCAGCGTGCGAATGTCCACGCCGCCCAACTCGATAGAGCCGTCCTTCACATCCCACAGGGAGGCGATAAGCCGGGCGATGGTGGACTTTCCGCTGCCGGAGGGGCCCACAAGGGCGTTGACCGTCCCCGGGGCAATGTGCAGATTGATTCCGTGCAGTACCTCCTTGTCGTGATAGGCAAAGCGGACATCCTTCAGCTCGATGGAGTTGTCGGCCGGCAGCTTTTCCGCCGTCGTTGGACGCTGCATATCTTCGCCGGACAGCACTTCCGCCACCTCGCCGACGATGGTTTTAACCTGTGCAATGTCGTCGGTGTAGGAGAAGGCGGTGATCAGCGGCTGCATAACGCCGAAGGAGAGAACAATGACCGTCAGGAATGTCTCTGCCGACAGTGTGCCGTGCATATAGAGAAGGCAGCCCACCGGCAGGATGCCGAGAAGTGTCGAAGGGAGTATCGCCATTCCGGCCACCTGTCCGAACAAACTCCCGCGCATCCAGTCGATGAAGCAGTCTGCCCCTTCCTTTGCGGCGGAGACAAACTTTGCGTAGCTGGTTTTGGACTGCCCGAAGGCCTTGATGACCTCAATGCCGCTGATGTATTCCACAGCCGTGTCGTTCAGGGCCTTTGTGGAGGTCACGGTGCGCTGAAACTTCTCATTGTACCCGCTGAACATGGACATGAAGCAGCCAATGCCCAGCGGAACGACGATCAGCATGGAAAGCCCCATGCGCCAGTCCTCGATAAACAGCAGCACCAGCACCGCCAGCGCGCCGACAATGTTGGCAGTCATTTCCGGCAGCAAATGGGCAAGGGTGGTTTCAATGGAGTCCACCCGCTCGACGATAATGTTCTTATAGGAGCCGGAGGAACGGTCCAGCACCGTGCCAAGGGGCAGCGTCGCCAGCTTATCCAGCAGCCGTGTGCGGGTATTGGCCAGCACATGGAACGTGGCATGGTGGGAAAGCGAGGTGGACACGCTGTGCAGCACATAGCGCAGCACCCAGAAGCCCGCCATCCACGCGCAGAGCGCCAGACACTGCGACAGCTCCGCCGTGCCGTTTACCAGTGCGGCAATGAGCCGGATAATGATAAAATACGGAATAAGCGAGCAGGCGACGCCCAGCAGCGCCGTAAGGACGCTCAAAGCGTACTCGCCGTACCGCCCTTTTGCCAGCTCTGCCAGCCACGAGGCGGCAGAGCGCTTTGACTCAAAGGTTTTGTTCATGGATCGTGCCCCCTTACGCCACCAGATGCTTTTTCACGATCCGCTTGCCGATCATTGCGCCGATAAAGGCCGCCACGATCACACCGGCCACCAGCGCCACGGATACCCAGGACTGTAGCATCTGGGATGCGGCAAGGATGGTGTCCTGACGACCATCGGTGACCATCTGATCCGCCATCGCTTTCGCAGCGATCGCATAGGGAATGATGGTGCTGCCGAAGGCAGCCATTACCTGATTGATGACATAACTGACGGTCAGCGCCTTTGCATTGCCGTAGCCCATCTTCCACAGCAGCAGTTCAGCAATGACACCGGAGAGAATAAAGAGGATGATGTACGGCAGGTATCCGCCCATAATGGCACGGACGATGCTGTAAATGAGGATCGCACCGGGCTTTTTCACCTTCGTGCCGATGATGAAGTAGACGATGCCCTCCAGCAGGGCGAAAAACACCGGCATCAGAATGATGGTAATGGGCGTTGCGTACAGGACGGAGCTGGCGAAGAAAATGACCACATTGATCAGAGCCAGCAGGACAACGGTGATGATGTCCTTGACTTTCAGTTTATTGGGGTTTGCAGTACTCATGGTTAAAGACTCCTTTTTGAATGGAATATGGTTGAACGTCGCAGAGACGGCGATCACAGGATAAGGCCGGCGGCGATCGATGCTGCCAGCAGGACGCAGAACACAACATCCCACGCAGAGAACCGAAGCGACAGGTAATTGCTCTTGCGGCGCTTTAAGTCGATGCCCCGTGTTTCGGCGGAGGCGGACAGCGTCTCGGCGATGCGGATGACCCGCAGCGCCATGGGAACGGTCAGAATTTCGATATAGGATGGCAGCGCCCGCAGCTTTTGAAGCGGTGTTGCGAACGCGCCGCGCGTGCGGATGGACTGCCGCAGCAGCTTCATGTCTCCGGACAGCACGGGGAAGAAGCGGAAGATCACGGCCACGATCATGATAAACCGCTCCGGCAGGTGCATTTCCCGCAGCGCCGCCAGGGTACGGCTGGCTTCATTCCGCCCGATCAGCGTCCGCATGGAAATGCCAACGGCGATGATCCGCGGGAACAGCACTAACATAAAGGAAAACACCGTGCCCGGCAGCAGGGCGTTTGCCGCCCACAGCAGCCCAAAGCTCATCCCACCGGCCAGCGCCGTTCCGAACCAGCCGTCAGCCGCGGTCAGCAGGATCAGTGCCGCATATGCGGCATAAACTAAGTGGTTGTTGGACGTGGAGATCACGACCAGCAGGGTCAGCCAGTAAAGCAGCTTTGTCGCCGGGTGGAATCGTTCTTTATGCTGCTTCTGCGGCGGAATCTCCGCAGGGCGAAAGCTCTCCATATATCGCCTAATGGCTTGCAGATCGTTTTTCGCGGCGACCGGGAATTCCGCTTCCGCCTGCCCGCCGGAGAATCCGATGCAGCGGTCACACGCACCTGCAATTAGCTCAGAGTCGTGGGTGATGATGAGAACAGTCTTTTCCTTCCGCATCTCCCGGATCAGCGCCGCGCACCGCTCCAGACTTTCCGCGTCCTGTCCTGCTGTCGGCTCGTCCAGTATGACGATTGGCTTGTCGGATAGATACGCCATCATCAGCGTCAGACGCTGCATCTGCCCGCCGGAGAGGGAAAAGGGATGCCGGTCGCGGCAGTACCACATATCCATACTTTTCAGCAGCGCTTCCGTTTTTGCTTCAAACTCCGGTGTCACCGCATGGCCGTATTGCAGTTCGTGCAGGACGGAGCCTGTGAAGAACTGGAACTCCGCCTCCTGAAGGATGAACAGCACTTGCTTTTGCAGCTGCTTTGGATTTTGCGGCTTTCCGAAAAGCATTATCCTGCCGCCGGAGGGGCGGTAAAGCCCTGCAATCAGCTTGCCGATGGTCGTTTTGCCGCAGCCGTTTGCGCCCAGAAGGCCGACGATCTCATGCTCATGGACGGAAAAGCTGACACCAGAGAGGGTATCTCCGGCCTTCCTGCCGTATGTATAGCGGACATCTGAGACGGCAAGCGCCGTCGGCGCGGTTTTCGGCAGCGGCTCTTTCTCCGGTACGGTGATCTTCGCAAGGTCGAGCGTGCGCAGAGAAAGTGTTTGTCTCCGCTCCACTGAGAACGCCTTTGCCTCTGTGGCAGTGTATTTTCCTTTGATCTCGCCGTCTGCCATGACCCAAAATTCGTCGGCAATGTCGGCAAGATAGTAGAGCCGATGCTCGCTGAGCAGCAGCGTTTTGCCCTGCTTTTTCAGGGCAAGCAGAATCTCTTTTAACTGCTGCGTGGCTGCAAAGTCCAGGTTGGCCGTGGGCTCGTCCAGCAGAAAAATATCTGTGTCCATTGCCCACGCGGACAAGATGGAGATGAGCTGTCGCTCGCCGCTGGACAGCTCGTAGACATTGCGATCCTTCAGCCGCTCCAGATGAAAGATCCGGAAGGCCTCCTCTACCCGCTGACGGATTTTATCTTGCGGCAGACCGTGATTTTCAAGACCGAAGGCCACTTCATTGGAACTGTTCACAGTAAAAAACTGACTTCGCGGATCCTGAAATACCGATGCTGCCAGCTCGCCGATCTCGCCGATACGCAGCCCGGCGGTGTCCTGCCCGTTCAGGTGGCAAAAGCCCTTTAGCTCTCCCTCGTAAAATTGTGGGATCAGTCCGTTGATGCACCGCAGCAGCGTAGATTTTCCGCATCCGCTGCCTCCGCAGAGCACCACGCAGCGTCCGGCTGGGATGCTGCCGCCGACCTGTCGGAGGATGGGCAGCTTTGCCTCCGCATATTGGAATTTAAATTCAAAATCTATCATTACAAACTCTTTTCCGCCAGTTAGCCGTCTCTAACTGGCGTCCGTAAGAAATGGGCGCACGCACCGCCCATTTCCTTTGCCACTTTAATTCAGGCTGTCACATAACTGCCGCCAGCCAGCGTTGGTGAAATCGAGGACTGCCTGTAAGCAGGTAAGCATTCTGCCTTCCTCCATATGCTGATCCAGCAGCTGGCGGAAGTACCAGAACTGTGAGCCCATCAAAAGACGGATCGCATCGGCATTTGGCGCGCTTTCCCATAGATATGTGAAAAGAACTCTACCGTTTGTTCCGCTTTACGGTTCATCAGTTCATGCAGCGCGGTTTCAATGGAGCTGCCATCGCTGCGGCAGAAAAATAAAGTGCAGTCATTGCAGTGCTCGGTCAGCAGTTGAAAATATACCTGTTCTTCGGCGTTGATGGCGCGGAGGATATCCTCCGGCTGCGCGCTGTACTTTGCTTTTTCGTATTCCTCAGCGATGGGCGCAAACAAGGCCTTCATCGTCTCAAAAAATCCTGAAGCAAGCTGGCAAACAAGGCGTCTTTATTCTTGTATCTTGTGTAGATCGCCCCCGTTGTGACGCCGGCCTTTTCAGCGATCTTATGCAGAGAGGCTTTCTGAAAGCCGTAAGCAAGAAATTCGAATAAGCAGCCTGAATGATCCCATCATCCAGGGAATGATCCCTATTGGCCATGTCTTCCTCCCTCTGCGTCTAAATAATAACATCGTTATCGATAACAGCGTTATTATAGCGTTTTTTTGCTGCTTGTCAATGCAAATTGCACACTTCTTTACAAAAACATACCTTGACAAATCTCGTCTCAGGTTTCAATTCTCTCAACTTTCCGCATATAAAAACCGCCTCAAACGTATCGTTTAAGACGGTTTTGGTACGCCCGACTGGATTCGAACCAGCGGCCTACAGAGTCGGAGTCTGTCACTCTATCCAGCTGAGCTACGGGCGCATATTCGGTTGTGGGTTTCTGCGATAGTCGTCAAATAGTAGTCAACGACCACCCATTTTTTTTCTCTGCCGTTCCTGCAAACGCAGGTGCGGCAAGGCTTTGCGCCATATCTCAAGAGGGAACGCCTGAAACGTCGGAGTCTGACGCTCTATCCAACTGAGCTACGGGCACATATTGAATTGGGACGCAGGGGTTAACAAAGTAAGTATAGCAACTTTTTCCACTTCTGTAAAGCTAAAATTTTCGTCAAAGATCGTTAAAAAAATTGACAACTTCTTCTCTCGCTCGTATAATTGCAGTATCCTAAAACAAAGGATCGTTCCTTATGAAAAAACGCAAAATTTCCGACGCTGTCGTCCGGCGTCTTCCCCGTTACTACCGCTATCTCGACGATCTGCACTCCAAGGGCATCGTGCGCATCTCGTCGAGCTCGCTCGGCGAGCGCATGGGCATCACCGCCTCACAAATCCGTCAGGACCTGAGCTGCTTCGGCGAATTCGGCCAGCAGGGCTACGGCTACAACATTTTGGAGCTGCGCACCGAGATCGGTCACATTCTCGGTGTGGACGAGCAGCACCGCCTCGTCGTCGTCGGCGCTGGCCACCTGGGCCATGCGCTGCTGCGCAACTTTGACTTCATGCAGACCGGTTTTCTGCTTGACACCGCGTTCGACGTCTCCCCCACGCTCATCGGCACGCGCGTCAACAACGTGCTTATCCGCTCGTTCGACGAGATCGGCGATTATTTCGCCGTGTGCCATCCCGACGTCGCGGTGCTGACTGTGCCGAAAAGCATCGCGCAGGAGGTCGCCGAGCAGCTCGTTGCGCTCGGCGTGCGCGGGATCTGGAATTTCACCAACACAGAGCTGCACGTCGGCAGCGAGGTCTTCACCGAGGACGTCCACTTTGCCGACAGTCTGCTCACGCTGAGCTACCGCATCTCCAAGACCTCCGCCGAGGCGGAGGAGGAAGGAGCCAAACCGTGAAAAGGCCCATTGCCCTGCTCGCATCGCTCCTCGCAGTGACGGTGCTCGTCACCGCGGCCACGGCCGCAGGGGGAGACAGCAGCGACCCGCTGATCTCGCTCAACTATCTGCAAACAACGTTTACCACCAAGGCGACTTCGTCCATCGACGCCGCCCTCGACAAGTCCGATCAGGCGGCGTATGCAAAGGCTGAGGCCGCGCTCCGCTCGACCATTGCCGCGGCAGAGGCCAACGTGGGCGCGCAGCGCGCCGACGTCTTCACCGAGTCGCGCCTCAAGCAGGGTGACATTCTCTCCGGCACGACAGGGCTTCAGGTCATCGTGCTGGCGGGCAGCGTCAATGTGCAGTTTTCCTCTGGCGCGGTCGTCGACGTGACGACCGGCAGCGAGGTCAAAAGCGGCGCGGCGCTCGCGGAAAATCACCGCTATCTCGTCGCCGAGGACACGACAGCGCTTTTCACCGTCACCGGCAAGACCGCGGTCGTGAATTACTGCGGCTTCTATTCCATCGCAAGCTCTTCCTCGGTCGACTATCCGGCCATGGCTGCCTCGCTCAAAACGCTCACGCTCTTCCGCGGGTCGGACACGGGCTACGGCGAGGGCTTTGACCTCGAAAAGGCCCCCACGCGCATGGAGGCGCTCATTATGCTCATTCGTCTTCTCGGCGAGGAGAGCGAGGCGCTGACCTGCACGGCCTACCAGCCCTTTACCGACGTGCCCGACTGGGCGCTGCCCTACGCGGCCTACGCCTACTCCAAAGGCTACACCAACGGCGTCGGCCCAACGACGTTTACGCTGCGCAAATGTAAGTGCAGTGTACATGGCTTCGCCATGAACCCCTGCGATTCGGTTCATCCAGCAACCGCGCCTTACTCCGTGAGGCGCGTGTGACGGTAGACTGGCGGCAGACTGCGTGCGGGCGCGGCATTGCTGCGCTCGCCGCTTTTGGAGGGTGCTTTTTTAGTTTTGTGCTGTGATATAGATTTCTTCTGCTTTTTGCTGGGCAGAGATAAGTGTTTCTTTGGCGTCGCCGTAATTTTGTGTTTCGATTTGGGAAAGTGCGTCGGTGATCGCGTTGAATAAGGTGGTATACATCTTCTGATAGTCCATTGTGTTCTCCTTTCGTACGCTATAAAGTATGCTAATTTAGAATCTATATTTAGCATACACCACAGCATACTATATTGCAAGAGGTGATTACCATGGCTGATTTCATCCCGAAGCAATATACCAAGGAACCCATCACGATCCGGATTGCCCCCGATAAGCTGGCGCAGATTGACGCGTTTGCCGCGAAGTTCAATATGAGCAGAAGCGAATTTATCAACCAGTGCATCGACTACGCACTGAACAATCTTCCCCAGACATAAAAACGACCGCCACCGCGGTCGTTTTTTGTTACGCGGCGAGCACAGCAACACCGCGCCCGCATGCAGTCTGTCGCCGTGCTACCGTCACACGCGCCTCACGGTAGTAAGGCGCGGTTAATAGTGGTGTCGAATCGCAGGGATTCATGGCGAAGCCATGTACACCGCACCCGATTCGGCAAGCATTGCAGCTCTTCAAGCTACAGACCGGCAATGAGCGGGGTCGAGGGGGAAGGCCCCTCGTCCCTTTCTCTTGGGGGGTGTAAGGGGGGCTGTTCTCTTTCCTCGGAAAGAGAACAGCCCCCCTTTTGCG